>Ga0081538_10004458_pt1 | contig 12897 bp, 13 predicted proteins | sample TabmetS5T2R1_FD_71022 | JGI IMG/M metagenome (GOLD analysis project Ga0081538, IMG submission 71022) | Tabebuia heterophylla rhizosphere microbial communities from the University of Puerto Rico - S5T2R1 | ecosystem: Host-associated > Plants > Roots > Rhizosphere ...
CCTGGCCGTCAGATCCTGGGGGTCGACGATGCTGCCGATTCGGGTGCGTACCGCTTCGGGCGCGGCCAGAAAAACCACTACTGCCAGCACCGGCAGCAGCAGGAGAAGCCGCTTTTGGCGGCACCCTAAGAGGAGAGCACCCCCGACGGTGAATCCAATCCAGGCGCTGCGGGTATGCGTCATCACCAGGGCGGCGATCAGCAACACCAGCGAGCCGACTAGCCCCCAAGACCATCGACCAGGTGGGAGGAACAGCAGCTGGGCCATGACCACGAGCGCACTGAGCATCAGGATGCCGGCAAACGTCATATAGATGCTCATCGTCCCATGCACCCGGAAGGCAGGGCCTTCGGCCATGGACTGCGTGAGCCCATAGACCGCCATCACGGTTGCCGCCGCGATCAGCACGGCACTGAACGCCGTGGCCCGCTCCTCACCAATGATGTGATTCACCAGCAAGAAAAAAAACGCTGGCTCGAAGACGTTGCGGAGGGCTTTGAAGCTGTGCCATGGATCCGCTGCCAGCACGGAGGCGAGGGCTGACGCCAGGTAAAATGCCGCGATAGGCAGGAGCAGCGGCAAGTCCAGCGCCTGCTTGTTTCGCGCATACACCAGCTTGGCAAGCCAGGCGGCCTGCGCCGTCAGGATCGCGGCCTGCGCCCCCGTGATGGACACCACCGAACAGATGAGAAATGCCACGATGGCCACATCGATGGTGCGATCCAGGGCCGGTGCCGAGGCATGCCCCGCAAGGCTTCCCTCCCGGAGGCGGCGCGTCAAGCTCACATGCGACAATTGCGGTCTGAGCGATTCGGCCATGGTGATGGTTCCGGGGCCTCGATCGATGGTTGCTCCACGGCCCTCTAGCTATCCCCGATCTTGAGGGAGAAGCTGCGCGGGCGCTCGGCTGGCTCTGCGGAGAGGGGCCATAGCAAGTTCATGACCTCGGAGAGTGCTAAGGCTACAACCACGCCTAACACACTTCCGGCCAGGACGTCGAGGGGATAATGGACGCCGACGTACACACGGGTGTACCCGACCAGCAAGGCCAGGGTCGTCGCCGGTAGCCATAACCGCGGCCTGTAGAGCGTAGTGAGGGTGGCGAGGACGCTGGCGTTGACGGCGTGATTGGAGGGAAATGAAGGCAGATGCGTGCAGCCCACCAGCAGCCTGACGTCCGCAAGACCGATGCATGGGCGAGCCCGCAAGAACGAATACTTGAAGAGATGGGTGCCTATCGCATCCGCCACCACGACGCCGACCACCGCCAATACCAGGAAGCGTAGCCCCCGCACGCGCCCCACCCACACAATGACGATGGCGGCCACGACACACGGCAGGATGAAATTCCCGGCATCGGTCACAAACGGTAACAGGCGGTCGAGCGTTGGATTGAGCCATTTCCCATTGAGCAGGCGAAAGATACGTTCATCCCACCCCAAGAGGGCATCTAGCATCGTCGCTCCCTCGCCCTACTGGTTGCGGACTCGGGCTCAATGATGTCGTAGCGCAACTGGCGACTTTGCATCCAGCGTACCGCCAAGAGATCCATCAGGGCCCGCCAGGCACGATTGCGCATGTTATATTTCGACTGCCCGTGTTGGCGCGGGTGATGATGCACTGGCACCTGGCCGATGTGAAACCCCTCGATCTGCAACAACACGGGGAGAAACCGATGCATGCCGTTGTACAGTTTAATGGACGTGAGACAGTGCCGTCGATAGGCCCGCAGCGAACACCCCACGTCGACGATGTCATCGTGCAAGACGCGGCGGCGGAGGCCGTTGGCGACCGTGGAGGACATCCGCCGCAGCCAGGTATCTTGCCGACCCTGTCGAATGCCACAGACAACATCGTAATCTTTGAGCATCTCCAACAACCGCGGAATATCACGGGGATCGTTCTGCAGGTCGGCATCCAGGGTGACCACAACTCGCCCGCGTGCCTGTTTGAAGCCGGCGTCTAGCGCGGCACTCTGTCCAGCGTTGCGCCGGAAACGGATGATACGCACCTCGAGTTGCTTCGCCGCGAGTTCGTCTAATACCTGTGCCGTGTGATCCTCACTGCCGTCATCCACGAAGAGGACTTCGTATGATACGCCGTGCGCCGCGAGCGTCTCGGTAATCGCCGAGGCGAGAGGGATGAGACTCTCCTCTTCGTTATAGGCGGGGACGACTATGGAGATTTCTGGGGGGGGTGAGGGATGTGCGCCCGTTGCGTCCCAATCCATCCGACCCATCCTTTTCGAGGAGGCTGCCCACTGCGTTGACGACCATATCCACCTCGATGCCCGGGAGGCATTCCCAGTGATTGCAGGTCCGCTGGTAGCAGTGGCTACAAGGAAGCTCTCGATGCAAAACCACATGCCCTGGCCCGTATGGCCCGTTGCGCTGCGGGGTTGACGGGCCAAAGAGGGCAACAGTCGGTGTTCCTAGTGCGGCCGCCAGATGCAGCGGTCCAGTATCGCCGCCGACAAAGACCCGGCTCCGTGCGATCAGGGCGGCCAGTTGCAACAGCGTGGTGGCCGGTGCGATGGCCGGCGTATAGGCCGTGGCACGCACCACACGTTGAATGAGGGGCTCTTCACCTGGTCCCCAGGTGAGCAGGGTTCTCACCTGGAAACGACGAATCAGCGCGTCGTTGAGTCGCGCGAAGTTCAGCTCCCCCCACTGCTTGGTCTCCCACGCCGCGCCAGGGCACAGGACCACGACGGGCACATCCGATCTCAGCCCTAATTCTCTCCACACCCGCTCAGCGAAGTGTTCATCCGACTCGGTGAGCGGGATGGTGAAGCGACGCTCCGTCGTGGCCACGCCTAGCGCTTGCAGCAGTTCCACCGATTGGTCCACGACGTGCACACGCGGATCGACGAGCGGTCCATGCACATTGGTGAAGACCGAGCTCAGAGGCTCGCGGCACATCTGACGCGGAAAACCCAGCCTTCGCGGGGCGCCACTGCAATAAGCGAACAGCGCACTCTTGAACAGGCCCTGGAAATCGATACACAGATCAAAGCCCGCCCGCCTGAGGTGGCGGGTGACGTACCAGATGTGTCGCAGTCCGACCCACCAATTCGCTCGCCAACCACGTGTATCGACGGTGATCAATTCATCGAGATCGGGATTGCCGCGTAGCAGGCTGGCGCCTGCCCTCTCCACCAACCACGCCAGCCAGGCCTCTGGATAGGCACGCCGCAGTGCGGCCACGGCGGGCAGTGTATGGATGATATCACCCATGGCACTCAGCTTGACGACCAGGATCCGTTCGTACACCTGACTTGACGCCATGTTCACCGGCCTTACCCGAGGATATCCAACACCGCCTGATAGACGTCGTCGACCTCGATGAAGCGCATACAGGGATGGTCTGAGTAGGGGCATGTGGTGCGAAAACACGGTGAACAGGCCAGATCGCGACGCAGCACCGCCGCGGGTGTGGCCCTAGGAGAGGTTCGACGTGGATCGGTCGGCCCGAAGAGAGCCACGACGGGCGTCCCAACGGCATTCGCGATGTGCATCGAGCCTGAGTCGTTGGCGATCACCACGGCGCAACGAGCGGCTAAGGCCAGAAATGAACCCAATGTATCCTGGCCCGCGAGTGATCCCGCCTCATGCGTCATGTGTGTTCGGATTGATTCCACGAGCGGGACCTCATCACGACTACCCAAAAAGACTACACGAAAGCCACCTGACACGATCAACCGATCCGCTAATGCGGCAAACCGCTCGGGCCACCAGCGCTTCGCCGGACCAAAGGCTGCCCCCGGACATATGCCGATGACCAGGTCTTCACGTCCCCAGCCCTGGGCAGCCCAGAGGCGCTCCGCGTCGATTTCGGCCCGCGGCGTCGGGGTCAACATCGGCAAGCGCTCTACGATCGGCAGCCCCAGCGCAGCAATCAGCTGCAGATAAGCGTCGATTTGATGAGCCGGAGGCCCCTTTGTGGCGGGGACCGCATGCGTGAGGAGCCATCGGCGCCCGTCTGTGGCATAGCCGAGCCGCACCGGCGCCCCCAGCAACCAGGCATCCAACGCGGCACGGAACGAGTTCGGCAATAATAGCACCATCCGGTACCCGTAGCGGCGCAAGGCTATGATCTGCGCCACCCGTGTGCGCCATGGCTGTCGTACATCGCGGATGACCACCCGATTGATATGGGGGTGGTCATCGAACAGTGGCGCCACGTGGCGGGGTACGAGGAGATCGATCGTCGCTTTGGGTAGTCCACGCCTCAGATTCGCCAACGCAGGCGTACTCATGACGGCGTCGCCGATCCAGTTGGGGGCGATCACCAACACGGCCTCGAGGTCGGGCGATAACCGCGGCATCGATCGCGCTCCTAATCTCCGTCTGAGGGCATCTCAATCGTTTGAGAAACCAGACAGTACCACAGCCATAGGGGGCTGTCAATGGCAGAGGCGACCTCCAATGCTCCATTTCCTAGGTTCGTCCTTGTCCTCGAGGGTGCCTTTGAAGTATAAGAAAGGCGGGTCACGGTCGTTGAAATCCGGGCAGTTTTTAAGGGAGGAGACGCAGATGATTGCTGAAGCCCAAGCCCTATGGGAACAATTCGAGCATGTCAACAACGAGATCTTCAAGTGGTCAGACGGACTTACCGACGACCAGCTCAACTGGAAGCCATCGGGCAAGGATACCAACTCCATCGGCATCCTCATGAACCACATCATGGGAATAGAGATATTCTCGGTGGCGGAACGCGTGGGCGGGCAATCGGTCAACCGCGATCGCGCCGCCGAGTTCGCCAATCCGGCGACGCGTGAGGCGCTCGTGCAACGTCGTGCGGAGGTTGAGAAACGCGTACGTGAGACGTTCGACAAGCTGACCGCGGCCGACCTCAATCGTGCCGTCAGAACTCCGGGTGGGGAAGTTCCGATTGTAAAGTTTCTGATTAACAGCGTTTCCCACGTCTCGGATCATATGGGGCAGGTGATCCTGACACGCAAGCTGCTTGACGCCCCGAAATGATGCAGCTTGCGGTGCATCGGTCCGTTTGAGCCACAAGCCCATCAAATGCACCCCAACTGTGTGGCGGCCGCTCAACCTCGGAGATACCCCTGCACCCGATCCCGCGAGCGGCCGCCTCCTCTGAACAGCCATCTCAGGGTTCAAGGCCGCCTGCTAGCGCGCATTTCCACCATCGACCTCAAGCGAACCACACGACATTGGGACACCTGCGTGCCGTCGCTGGCAAACGCCCCCTTTGACAAAGGGCGGAGGGCGAAGCGCGGGGGGATTTCAGCAGCCGCTGCCTCAGGCCAATCCCCCCTCGTCCTCCCATGCAAAAAGGGGAGGTCATACGACCATTGCCGGGTAGGGCGTGGGATGCAGGCCTCGGAACTTCTCGGAACATTGAAAGCGCAAGCCGCTCTGGTCTAGCAGCCTTGAAAAGATGTCACTGGCATGTATCTTGCTTCGTGCACCTAATAGCAGTCCGCAACGCATCGCAGGTCAAGGAGGGTAGGCGTATGAAACGCAGCAGAACTCTCGTATGGACCGTGGGGATTTTGGCCGCCCTGGGCGTCAGCCTGGCCACATGGATGCTGCCACCGGTAGCTGATGCCGGAGGGGTCAATCTGTCGATTGGGATTGGTATTCCGGCACCCGTGTATGTCGCACCTCCGCCTGTCGTCGTCCACCCAGCGCCAGTGATCGTCCACCCAGCTCCTCGCGTAGTCTATCCACCTCCGGGGGCATATGCGGTCCCCTACGGCGTGTATGGGTATCCAGTCCCACCGGTTATCGTGAAGAAACACCACGGCTACCATGGTTACTATCCGGCACGCGGTTATAAGTTCTACAAACACGGCAGGCCTGGTTGGTAGCCTGATCGGCGCAAGCATCGACCGCTGTGCATGGTTCGGCCTCGGAAGGGGTTACATCAACATGCTGAAAATATTACAAGGCGCTGCTCTGATTCCACGCCCTTTCATCCTCTCAGAAGATCACTGGCCGAGCCATGCCCATCCGGCCTTCACTCCCCTGCAGACCGCTTGCCTGGCGCTGCAGCGTTCGGCCTATCTGCGTCGATTGGCCCTATGGCGCCTGCCGCCGTTCCATGAACTGATCCCACGCTTCCGGATTCACCAGGCGTGGTGGCCGCTCACCCCGTAACACCTGCAACGTCTGCTCAGCCGCCCCGATCACCATGCGCTTCCTCGCCTCCCCTGTCACGCCAGCCAAGTGCGGCGTCACGATGACATTCGGCATCTGATAGAGCGGATTATCGTCCAGCGATGGTTCCGGCTCGAAGACGTCCAATGCCGCCCCGGCGATCACCTTCGTGCGCAACGCCTCGACCAGCGCTTTCTCGTCCACCAACGGTCCGCGGGCGCAGTTCATCAGATAGGCTGTCGGCTTCATTTTCGCCAGTTGCGGCGTGCTGATCATGTGAAACGTCTCTTTGGTATGCGGTGCATGGATACTCAGAAAATCTATCTGCGGCAGCACGTCATCGAGGCGGTCGACTTTGGTCGCCCCGCACTCCTGCATCTTCTCTCGCGACACGTAAGGGTCGTAACCGAGCACGGTCATGTTGAAGGCCGCGCGCGCTCTTTGCGCCAGGCGCGAGCCGACGTTTCCCACGCCAATGATCCCTATGGTGCGCCCATCGAGCTCGAAACCAATCTTCTCCCAGCCATACGGGATGCGCGTTTTCCAGCCCTCGGTGCGTAGCAAATGATGGGTGAGGGGGATGGCTTTCGCCAGCCCGACCATCAGCCCGATGGTGTGTTCGGCCACAGAGACCGCATTCAAGCCGGCATTGTTCACCACAGGAATGCCGCGTTCGCTGCACGCATCGATATCGATGTGATCATAGCCTGCGCTGGGGGTCGCCACGACCTCCAGGACATCCGCCTGAGCCAGGACATCAGCGGTCACTTTCGTACCACCGGCGATGAGCCCATGCACACCCTTGATCGAGCGTAGCAGCGTTTCTCGATCGGGATTGCTGAGGCGCACGATTTCCACTTCTGATTCGAGGATCGCTTCTCCGCTCTTATCCTGCGGTGGATTGAGGAGCAGGACACGTTTACGCGCTTGCATTCGCTGCCTCCTTGACGACTGGCTCTTGAACAATCTTGCACAATAATGTCCCGGTCGTTCACACAACCACCCGCACCGTTCTGCTGATGCCCCGGGCGTCTATCGCAGCGCCAGCATACTCATGCAGCCGCTGGAAGTCAACGTCGCTCCAGGTACTGCAGCACGGTATTGGCCAGCGCCTCCGGTTGCTCGACGTGGGGTAAATGACCGCAGCCTGGCAGGACAGTGAAGGCCGCATCGCTGACCTCGGCCTGATACACGCGTCCATGGGAGACCGGCACCACGCCGTCGAGTTCACCCCACACGGTCAGCGTCGGGCACTTGATGCGGTACAGATAGCTCACCAGCTTGGGATTGTCGGGAAATTGCCAGGCAAACCTGGCAAACACCTGCCGAGCCTTGAGCATGGCCTCGATCGACTCCGGCGGTGGGGTATCGGGCACCAGTTCATGCGCCAACGGCGCAGTGGCATCGGCAAAGAGCGCGGCACGCGTCTGCGCCGGATTGAGCTGGAAGACGTCCGTTGTCGGGGCGCCCGGCACGTAAAGACCCAGAGGATCGACGGGAATCAGCGCTCGTAACATCTCGGCATAGCGGACGGCGAATTCGGTGGCGATCCAGCCCCCCAGGGATGCTCCCATCAGGATAGGCCGTTTGAGTCCCATCACCTCGATCAGGTCGAGATAATGAAACACCAGATCCTCCATGCGGTCCAGCTCTTCAAACCCGCTCGACCCCGAAAATCCTGGATGGATGGGGAGGATGACGTCGTAGCGTGTGGCTAAGCGCGCGTGGATGGGCAGCCAGCCGTACGTCCAGGGGTCATGGAGAAAGAGCAGTGGGTGACCGGCCCCGCCGCGCCAGATAAGGATGTCCCGACCACGCACGGCAATGGTAGCGTTGCGCACCGTCATAAGGGAAACTCCTGTACGAGGAACTGCCACACTCAGCGCCCCGCAGCCGCTACTGTCGAGGCATCGCTGTTGACCGGTCGGAGCTTCGGCATCACCTGCTGGGCGAACAGCGTCATGCTCCGCTGTGTCAGCTCGGAGGGGACGTTGCCCACGGAAAAATTCGCCACCAAGACGCCAAAGCCCACACGCTTGGCATAGTCTTCTAGTCGCTGGCGGACCGTCTCCGGACTCCCTACTACCACATACCCTCCCCTCTCCACTTCTGCCCAGGTCGCCAAGCTGCTGGGTCGGGACCGTCGGCGACGTTCGGCCATCCCCACCGTCGTCGCCAGAGAAGTGTGACCCGGGGGGAGGCTGAGTTGCGGGGGTGTTTTGAGCAGGTTGCGGGCATAGTACCAGAAGTGCGGCTCATACTCCCGACGAGCCTGCTCGTCCGTCTCCGCCACGTAGACACCGATGCCCCAGCCGATCTGCTCGTAACGCGCCGCATAGCCGCCCTTCTCGCAACACTCCCGGAAGTACTCCGCACTTTGCCGCCGCAACTCAAATGGCGCGAGGGTCGGCAGCACCATATACGTGTAACGCTGTTGGGCCACCCACTGCATGGTCTCCGGACTGCCGGAACCGGGGATCCAGATGGGCGGATGGGGTTTTTGATAGGGCTTCGGCCAAAGATTGATATACCGAAAGCGGTAATGTTTGCCCTCCCAGGCGAAGGGACCGTCGCTGGTCCAGGCTTTGATGATCAGGTCGTGCGCCTCGTGGAAGCGCTCGCGGGCGTATGTTGGGTTGATGTTATACGAGAAATACTCCATGCCCGTGCCAACGACCATGCCTGAGATGACACGTCCCTTGGTGATGACATCCAGCATGGCAAGTTCCTCAGCCACGCGCTGGGGATGATCGTACAGTGGCAGCACATTGCCCAGAATCACCAGCTTGGCCTGCTGAGTGCGACGGGCCAGGCACGCGGCCATGATGTTGGGGGAGGGCATGTTGCCATAAGCATTTTGATGGTGTTCGTTGACGCAGACCCCTTCGAAGCCGAGCTGATCGGCCAATTCCAACTCATCCAGATAGCGATTATAGAGGGGATGACCGAGCTCGGGATCATAGAGTGAGTTGGGACAGGTGACCCAGGCGCTGTCATAGCGTTGGGCAAAATCCTCGGGGAGGTAGGCCCACGGCATGAGATGGAAGCAGAAAAATCGCATACACTGCTCCTTTCAGAAAATCCGAGCTATAGCACCCTAGTACTGGGCTCTTCGTAGCACGCATCCCCGCGCCTGTCAAGGAATTCCGGCGCGTTGCAGGCGTTGACAAAAAACAACCTTGACAGGGCGGGAGCAAGCTTTTATCGTGAGGAAGCATTTTGGCCGCACCCGGACCCGGCCAGCCGATTCATGGGCCGATTGACCGTCCTGCCTAGGCAAGAAATCCTGAGCGCATCCGGTTGTACCCAGGGGTCTCATGGACGTAGGACTTGAGGGGAACGCAGCTGTTGCCGCAGGGAGAGATTCATGAGAGTCCAACCCACGAAGCGCGTGCACGTGGTCTTGATTAAAGCGACTCGGTATGATGATGATGGCTACCCGATGCGTCACTGGCGTGGTGTGCTACCCAGCAATACGCTCGCCTGCCTCGCTGGCCTGACCGATGCCGTGCAGCACGACCAGCTGCTCGGCGACGGCGTCGAGGTCAGGCGCTACATGTACGATGAGGCCGTCCAGCAGGTGCCCATTCGTCGCCTGGCCCGCTTGCAGCGCTTACCCAACGAGCGCGTCATCGTCGGCTTGGTGGGGGTGCAAAGTAATCAATTCCCGCGCGCCTGCGACATCGCCCATGCGTTCCACCGCGAAGGGGTACACGATATCTTGATCGGTGGCTTTCATGTCAGCGGCTCGATCGCATTGGCCGATCCCGGCACCACCCCGCCGGAGATCCAGGCGATTATGGACGAAGGGATCACGGTGGTGAAAGGGGAGGTCGAGGGACACTGGGGGGAAATTCTGAAGGATGTCATCGAGGACCGACGCAAACGCCTCTACGACTATGGCGAACCCAAACCCGATATGAGTTTGCAACCCTTGCCGGTGGTGGACAAAGCCTATCTGAAGCACTTTATGCAAGAGAACTTCGCGACACTAGACCTCAGCCGCGGGTGCATCTGGGATTGCGAATTTTGCTGCATTATCAATGTCCACGGCAAGACCATGCGACACCGCGATGCCGAACATATCGCTGACACGATCCGGCGTAACTATGCGCTCGGGGTCAATTTCTATTTCTTTACCGACGATAACTTGGCGCGCGCCAAAAACTGGGAAGCCTTCTTCGATATGTTGATTCGCTTGCGCAAGGAGGAAGGGATCGACATCGAATTCATGATCCAGGCCGACATTCCCTCCTATCGCATGAAGAACTTCATTCCCAAAGCCAAGCAGGCCGGTTGTACCAAGGTATTCCTAGGGGTCGAGAGCCTGGATAGCGAAACCCTCGCGGCAGCCGGCAAGCGCCAGAACGTAGCGGCCAATGCACGGGATTGCGTAGCCGCCTATGAATCGGCCGGCATCGGCACGCACGCGGGTTATATCATCGGCTTTCCGACCGACACCTACGAATCGGTGATGCGCAGCGTCGACAAACTGATCTATGAGGTGAAGCCTGCCACCGCTTCGTTTTTCATGCTCACCCCGCTGCCAGGGTCGATGGACCACGTGAAGTTACGCCAGCGCGGCGAATGGATGGCGGAGGACTTCAATCTCTATGATAGCTTCCACGAGACGACGAAGCATCCACACATGCCGGATGGTCAGTGGACGAAGGCCTACCAGCAGGCATGGGCGAAGTTTTACCATCGCGACAATATCAAAGCCATCTTGCTGCGCACCCAGACGGAGTCGGCTTACTGGAACACCTTCAAAAATTTGATGTGGTATAAGAGCAGCGTCTTCGTCTATCGTGAACACCCGATGATCAGTGGTTTCTTCCGCCTGAAAGGGCGCAAGCGCCGACGGCCAGGCTTGGCGATCGAGCCGATATGGGTGTATTGGCCGAAGCGCATGGTCGAGTTGGCTGGGGAATATTATCGTTGGTGGGTGCTCTTTAAAGAAAGCCTGAGCATCTGGCAAGAGACCCGCAAGGAGGGCCTGCTCGAACGCTACGCCCTGGAAAAGCTTGCGCGGCTGCGCGATGAAGTGGCGAGCCGATTGCCCCAGCTCAGCGCCACCAACCCCCCCGTGGTCGATCCCACCCTGGGGGCACGCTTAGCCCAGACCGCCCAGGAATGGGGCCAGTTCGTCGCCGATCTGGAGCGCTCATGGCGTTCGTTGAAGCATATCGAAGGGCTCGAGGTGCTGCCACGGCTGCACGGCGTCTGGCAGACGCTATCACAAACCGCGGCTCAGGTGGAAGGACGTGCCGGTCAGATGGGCCAGCAGATTTGGCATGACGTGCGCAGCGAAACCGGCCGGGCCCTGCAACGCACGGTGGAAGAGTGTGAAGCGGTGGGTGAACGGCTGCAGGCGCTGCGGCAGAGGTCGTTGCTGCGTGAAGCCCGGCGGGTGTTGCAGTTCATTCGCTGCCTGGCGCGCAAGGATTGGAGCCTGGACGTCATCCCCCTGCACACCGAACAAGCCTCACAATAGCTTACCGGGGGCGCAGGTGGCTGCGCCCCTCCTGCCTATCGCGGCAGTTCCTCTCCGAGAATCTCCGGCGCTGGGGTGGGTTCGTGGGAGTACCGCTTCACTGCCTTCAACAGGCTTTCCTTGGCAGACAGTAGATGCTGCTCGTAGGTTGGGCTCCGCGCTGTGGCCGAGAGTCGCCATTTCCCTCGTGTGAGCACGTCATTGCTTTGGGGAAGGCTCTTGGCTCTATACAGCATGACCTTGCAGTGGATGCCCTCGTGTACGTCAACAGCTGTGTTGTCCCCATAAGGGAGAGTCCAATGGGAGTGGCTGATGAAATCGTGGTCATCGTCGATGAGCACAACCAGGTCGTGGGCGCCGCACCTCGACTCGAGATGCGGGCGATGCGGTTACCGCATCGGAGCACGTACGTTTTGGTGTTCAACTCCCGAGGCGAGCTGTACGTCCAAAAGCGTACTCTGACCAAAGATGTGTTCCCCGGCTACTTCGACGTTGCCGCAGGCGGGGTGGTCCTGGCGGGGGAAACCTACGAGCAGGGGGCCAAGCGCGAACTTGAAGAGGAGATGGGCATTCGCGGCGTACCGCTGGATCGGCTCTTTGATTTTTATTTCGAGGACGAACACACACGGGTCTGGGGCCGTGCCTTCTCGTGTGTTTATGACGGTGCAATGGTCCTCCAGGAAGAGGAGGTTGAGAGCGGGGCGTTCGTACCGCTGAGCGACATTCTGCGCCGGGCTGAAACCGAGCCCTTTACCCCGGACGGGATGTCTGTGCTGAGGCGGTATCTCGAAGCACGGACATGACCCACACTAGCCGCGGCGCGCTGGCGTCCATTGGGTGATCATGGGCTCCAGAGGCAGGATGACTAATCGACCATGAGTTCTCCCCCTTGCCCCTCCGCGGCGCGCTCCAGGTACTCTCCGCCGACCAGGGCGAAAACCCGAGAGCTTCCCTGTTCGGCGTAGCGGTACTCGATGAGATCGCTGGTCATGGGATCAATGCATAATTCCACCTCCGTGACCCGCTGCCTATCCGGGTAGGAAGCCATGGCGACGGCACGGACATATCCCTCCTCATCGATCCCCACAGCCTTGAGTGGCCAATGCCGGAAGAAACAATCGGCACGGAGACGGATGCAACTCATCACCGTCCCAGCCCCGAGCTTTAGATAACAGCGGCGCTTGATGAACGATCCATCTATGAGCGAGGACATAGCACCTCTCGCGTGACTTGGGGTTTCATGGTCTCAATTGATTCGCTTGTCGTAACCCT
>Ga0081538_10004459_pt1 | contig 12896 bp, 8 predicted proteins | sample TabmetS5T2R1_FD_71022 | JGI IMG/M metagenome (GOLD analysis project Ga0081538, IMG submission 71022) | Tabebuia heterophylla rhizosphere microbial communities from the University of Puerto Rico - S5T2R1 | ecosystem: Host-associated > Plants > Roots > Rhizosphere ...
ACGAGATCAGCCCGATGGCAAATCCGATGGCCAACGTCTTGAGTGGTACAAGCGCGTACTCCTTGGGACTCATGGCGGTCAGCACGGCCTCGAGGAAGTCCAGGAGCGTCAGGCTCGTGAGGCCGAGGGTATTGGCCGCGACTAGCCCGGTGGCCAGCGCCACCACCAGAAAGACCATGGTGAGGCAAAACACGCCGAGCGCAGTCGCAAGTACCCGCGGTATGACCAGATACAGAAACGGATCAATCCCCTGCGCATCGAGGAGGTGCACCTGTCCGCCCGTGCGCATGGCACCGAGCTCCACCATCATCGTGCTGCCGCTCCGCCCGATGACCAGCATGCCCACGACTACGGGGGCTATCTCACGCACCAGCCCCAGTACCAGAAACTGGCCAATAAGGCCTTCCTGCCCCGCCAGCCGCAGCCAGTAGAGCACCTGGTTCACCATCCCCAGCCCGACCAGCAGTCCGGTGATGATAATGGCCGGCAACCCGTACAGCGCCACCTGGGCACAGTGCCGTACAAACTCTGCTCGCACCGTCCGACGCCAGGTGACTGGACGACAGGCCTGCAAGAGTACCGCCACACCAATGCTGATCGCACCGGTGACACCGCGCCATGTGGCGATGAGCCACACCCCGATATGCCTAAGCGGCTGCATCACTGTGCGCATCACAGACGGCGCCCCTCTCACTGGCACATCGACTGTGTGCGTCTGGCTCATATCCGCCCCGTGATGATGTAGGTCGAGAGCTCGCCCACGTCCTGCAGGTAGTACGTGCCTCGCACTTTGAACAAGTAGCTGTCACGCAGACGCTGGTATGTCGATGCCGTGACCTGAATACAGCCCGCCATACTCGTTTCCGCCATCCATTGCGCCGCGCGCACCGCTTCCCCCCACAGGTTATACGACCCCTCTCCCCGTCCCACAGCACTACCAATGACCACACCTGTATCCATGCCAAGGCGGAACTCCATACGGGTGTGGAGGTCTGCGAACAGGCGCACGCAGCGTTCCTGAAGGTCCACCGCTACATCCGCAAGGACGCGGACGCCGTGGTCCGGATGGTCATCGAATCCGGCTGCACACACCAACTCAGCGTTCATAATCTTCAGATACTCAATCCTATGGGCTGCTGCCAGATCCTCCAGGTGCCGGACCAGGTGGTCTACCACAGAGGTCGCGGCCTCATCGTCAGGACGCTCCGCCAGCGCCAGCGGATCGGTGAACTGGGCGACCAGGACGGTGGTCTCGGGATAGACATGCGCCCCCATGGTCCGCCGGTCGAGACCGCGCGTCGCGAGCCGTGCCAAGAAGGCACTGGCGCGGTCGTCCGCAATGGCAGTGCTACGCATGCCCCGTCGTGGCACAAAGCCAGGGCTGGCAGCACCCGCGGAACCTTCGGGAACCACGGTGGACCTGGTTGCCTTTGGTACCCGACCCGCGGCGTCGGAGCGCTGCTGCGCGAGCGCGGTCACCACGGCGCCGCCAGACCCGACTCTCATGGCGGCGGTCAGGCGCAACGCCAGCATACTGGCAATCGCCCGGGCAAAGGTGCACGTTTCAGGGCTCCAGTCTGCGGCTCGCCTCTCATCCTCGAACCACACGCTCCCAATGGTGGTGCCACGGTTGACAATGGGCACGGCGAGCAACGCTTCACAGCCAAACGGCAACAGGTAGACTCGATGTAGCTCGGCGGTACGTGGGTCACTGTCGGCCTGCATCACCATCAGTTCGTCACCTCGATCGATAACCTCGAAGAGCTGTGGCAAGTCAGCGCGTGCCAAGCGCGATCCCTGCGTATGCCCGTCGCTCTCACGGTCATAGCAATTGTCGCAGACCAGCCACTCGCCTCCGTCAACCAGCCGCCAGAGACTCACGCGACGCACGCCCACTGTCCCAGACGCGATGGCCGTGAGCTGTACAAGGGAATTCGTATCCTCGGGATCGAACAGCGTCGCCTGTGACGCTAGCTCGGAGAAGGCCCGGCTCTGGGCCTCGAGCTGCTGCTGACGCTCGAGTACCAGTTGGGCGTTGCGATCCGCCCGCAGTCCCTGCACAACCAACAGCCCTGCCAGCAGCGATGCCAGGCTCACAATGACGAGCGACATAGCAAGCGCCTGGCGGTTGTTCCGCGTGACGAACCCCACAAAGTCTTCTTCTGGGACGACGATGAAAAGAGACCAGTGACGCCCGATGGTCGCGTGCAGCGACGAGGCTGTGCTGATGTATCGTCGGTGGTCAACGTCGAGGGTACGGTGCCCGTACCCTTCAATCCGAAAATGGTTGAAGGCGCGTGTCAGCACCGGATCACCGAGGTCGTCCAGCTTGACGGGTTGCAGGTCTTCTCCAACCCGTTTGAACAGGCGTGTCAGGTCTGGATACGCCACCAGGCGCCCGGTCTCGTCGATAATCATGGCCCGACCGCTGCGTCCGATTTGTAGGCTGGCGAGGAAGGCGCTCAGCTGCTCCAGGTCGATGTCCAGCCCGAGCACGCCACGGAGCGCGCCGTCGTCCGCGATGATGGGCAGGGAGGTAGTCACCCCCGGCTTCTGGTCGGTGAAAAAGATATAGATGTCACTCCAGTACAGCTGCCGGCTACTGACGGCGCCACGATACCAGGGACGCCCCCGCGCATCGTAGCCATCGTCTTCAGCGGGCTCTACCGCCATGACCTCGCCTTGTAGGTTCCGGCGGCGCCAGGTTACTCGGGTGGCGGCGTCCGCACGCTCGATGCGTTTGGTGTGGATGGACCCGTCGGGCATCCGCTTCGGCATCAGGAAGTTGCCCTTGGTGTCAGCAATGTTGACCGTCACCAGCTGCGGGTAATTCTCGAGGACATGCATGGCGAGCACTTCGGTGAGGGAAGGAAAGTCGGCCCCGAACGCCTGGCTCTGCAGCACACCGGCGGCGAGCCTGGCTAGATCGGCAGCCGGCGCCAGGTAGCCTTTGACCTCCGTCGCAATGCGGCGCTGCAGTTCTCGCAGCAGATCATCCGACAGTACCAGGGCATCGCGGCGGTTCTGGTGGTAACTGAACGTCGCAATCGCCAGGATTGCTCCCAACATCACGATAACACAGGCCACCGGGATGACCATCCGCCGCAACCGCCGCCGGCGCTGGTCATCCAGCGTGATCTCTATGAATTCCGCAGGATCCACCACACAGCCTTTTTAAATCAGACCATAAAGCTTAGACCTTACAGGCCTTCCATTTGATTTGCTCACATAAGCGAGCATAGTATCCTTCCTCCAGGAAGGAGGGAAAAATGCCAAAGAAAGTATGTCAAGTCTAATTGACTATAGAAGAATGAGAACAATTAAAGACATATGTCAAACAAGGGAGTATAGGAAGTTCAAACGGCATTGTAGCGCCAGCACCTCGGGCACGCAACCCCTGAGACGCCCTGGTGCCCTCCAGGTGTAGAAGGGGGGACACACCCGCAGTTTAGGCGCTACCAGACAATCGAACACATCTTGAGGCGTGGCAACAGCACCTCGTGTTGAATAAGTGAGCATCATGCGTCCTTATCTACCGGTGCCCAGTTTCCATAGCGCTGGATGCCGCGCGCGTGCCTGGCCACCAGCATGCGCCACTGCATGATGATGTAATCGGGCTTGAAGAGCCGCTCGCGATGCCACCAGTCTTCCTTTGCATAGGCATGGTGCGACCACTGCCGCGCAAAGGCATCAAAATTGTTAAAACCCTCTGGCTCGGTACCCGGCTCCTGCCAAATGAGCTTCGCGAGGGACTCGGCTTCCGTGTAGAACGCTTCCTTCTCTGCGTCAGTCCTGGCATAGCCAGCATGCAGGATCATGTAGGAGTGGTGCTCTGCGTCGATCGGGACGTACCACTCGAAATGGAGCTTGCCTGGCTTGGGAAACCCCTCCACCTGGAGGCCACATGGCATATAGCACCCTACCCAGCCAGTACGAGGGTCTGTCTGCACCACGGCGGGGGCGTCCTTGGGCCATAAGGGTACACGGATCTCCTGACCCTCGATGTGGCGGGCATAGACGTGGATGTCGTCCTGTTTGACGATCCCCTTAGGCTTGTCGTCTTCTTCGAGTAGTTGGACGATATCCTTGCGCGACGGATACGTCCCAAACGGCCGGATGCGGCCAGACTGTTGCATGCCGGTCCAATGGCGATGACCGTAGATATGCGCGGCATCAAAACCGTTCTCAGCAGCCACACGCCAGTTGCACTTGATCTTGTAGCGCACGACCGGGTGCGTCACCAGGTGCTCGTCCCAGAAACGCGGCTGCAGGTCTTCGTGAATATCCACTGGCGCGCTGTCACCAATCCAGATAAAAATGACCTGGTGCTGCTCAAAGGTAGGATACACTTTGAGACCCACTTTGCCGATCAAGGCGCTGTCTGCCTCAGACAGAATCTCGACCAGCTTGCCATCGCGCCAATCATAGGTGAAGCCATGGAACCAGCAAGTTAATGTGTGCGTCGTGTAACACTCGGGACGCGGCGAGAAGGGCACCCCACGGTGTATGCAGCGGTCTTCGACGCAGTATACTTTGCCGTTGATGCGCTTGAAAAAAAGGCGCTCACCGAGGAGTGTTTCAGGACGTGTCGCACCTTCCTGCAGCTCGTGTGAAAAGAGCACGGGGTACCAGTAGTTGCGCAGGCCAAGCGCTGCGTCCAGATAGCGCTGCCACGGCTTGTCCCGTTGCCCGCGTTCGACCTCGCCGTGGACGTCATCGCCGGGTCGTTCCGTCTCCATATCTGTCTCCCTTCTTAGCCGAGTCCAACCTCAGAGCGACTCCTGGTACAGGTGTCAATAATGGCATAGAGAATAGCGCGCGTCACTTTCGTGAGGTTGGGAATGTGGCTGACACCTAGCCCGCCAAACCCCTGCCACTCAGGAGGGATAGTCGGTACGGGCGGATACCCTAGGCGTACCGTGGGGATGCCCACATGGCGCAGCGCTGACGCGTCGGTTTGTCCGCTTGTGCCGGTAATGGCGTGATGCGTTGTGCCTTCGACGAACTCCCAACCACGCATAGTGGATTGGACGATCCAGTTGTCTGGGTCAGTGTAAGAACCTGGGTAGGCCGTGTACATATCCCAGGCAAGCGTCAACTCTGGGTGCTGCGCACAGATCTCCGTGACCGCTTCAGCGAACTGCGCCTTCACCGCCGCGGGGGAGGTGCGGGGATTACAGCGCAGGTCGATATAAACTTCTGTTGCCGCCGTGGGGAACGCCGGCTTGTGGGGCCAGCCACCACGGATCGCTGCGATGGCGCCCTGGGGGGAACAGAGACCGGAGGTATTGCGCTCCTGATACCTGGGCAGCCACTGCTCCAGCGCCAGGATGAACGTAGCCGCATGGACAATAGCATTGCGGAAGTTCGGGAAAGAGCGCGTCATGCCAGCATAGCCCATCTGGCCCTGTACAGTGACTTTGAACCAGCATAGACCAACTTCTTCCCAGGCAGCGGCCCAACCAGGCTTGCAGATAATGGCAAAATCCGCGGTGATGCCATGATTGAGCATGTAGATAACCCCACTGCTCAAGCCATGGTTCTGCCGGATCTCACCCTGAGGTGGCATCGACGGCATACCGCCGCCGGCAAAGGCCAGCAGCACATCGCCCTTGAGTGGCACCCCAGCAGAGCAGATGCAGCGCACCGCCTCGGTGAGGGCGGTGATCATGCCTTTGGGATTCGCCGCGCCGAGGCCAATGACATCACCGTTGTCCGCGATAGAGCCGTAGGGGAGCATGTCAGGACGCAATTCCGGCCCAACCCAGGGGACGTCTTCGTGTGGGTCAGCACGCAAATGGGTGTCGATGGGCGCATAGAGGAGTAGTGCTGGGCCACCTCCAGTGCCTTTGAGTTGACCCACAGCGTTACCAGAGCGCTCGTCGAGGGGTTGGTAGAAGGCGTCTAGCCCAAATCCCCGCATCTGCTGCACCATCCACTCACTGGCCGCGCGCTCCTCACCCGTTGGGCTGTGGATGCTGGTGATGGCGCAGTTGAACGCCCGCATGCGCTCCTCATCAATACGTGAGACGGCCTGTTCCAGCCAGCCTCGTTGCTGGCGCGACAGCGGGACAGGTTTGACGGGGACATCGCTGGGGACGTCAGGCATGGTTGCCATGGGTTACCTCTTGGTAGGCAATTGCTTCGAGAAGAGCACCAATACATATCAAGCAAGTTGAGGAGAGTATAGATATTCTCATGAGGCTTGCAAGGCAGCGCCAGATGTCGTACATACGTGCGGTGTATTGTCACGCGGAGCAGTACGATTTGGCTAGCGAGCACGAAGGATGGAGTCTCACGATGCCCAGGAGCAGAAGCCATCAACCGAACAGTGAGTTTACGACCACGAGCATGAAACTACGCGGGGAAATTCGCGATGTCTTGCTACCCAAAATCACCCATATAGACATGTTAAAGCAACCTGTGGATGATCTCACGACCTCGCGGACTTTTCACCTCTACGTGCGTCCACTCGACACTGCTACAGTGAAAGTCGGTGTGCAATATCGCAGTATACATATTGGCTCGACGGTGGCAGAAATTCATCTCAAGCAATCCGCCACAGACCTCCAGGACGCCATCGACGCGCTGTTGGCTAGCCTGAGTGACGGGTGGATCTGGCAGGTGAGTTAGTGAGGAGAAGCCCGCTCACCCCGCTCCTTTCCCAGCGGGAGAGGGTGGTGAACAAGGCGGCTTAGGCTGCGCACGGCAATTACCCCGCCAGGGTGGCGGGGTGGGTCATCGCGTGTCCTGCGTATGTACATACAGTATTTAGAGGTTAATCTCCTGCGCTACCAACTCGCGATGATGGGTGGCATCGCCAAAGGCGAACTCAGAGTATTTGGCGCGTTTGAAGTAGAGATGCATGTCGTGCTCCCAGGTGAAGCCGATGCCGCCGTGCACCTGAATGCCTTCACCCGCCGTGTAGCGATAGGCATCACTGCAGTACGCCTTGGCCATCGACACGGCTAAAGGTGCTTCGGGCGCATCTTCATCCACGGCCCAGGCTGCATAGTAGGCGGCGGATTTGGCGGATTCTACCTGCAGCATCATCTCCGAACACTTGTGCTTGATCGCCTGGAAGCTGCCAATGGGCCGCCCGAACTGGACGCGTTCCTTAGCATACGCCACACTCATATCGAGCACCCGCTGGGCACCACCCACCATCTCAGCGCATAGGGCTGCGGTGGCGATGTTCAGCACCTTCTGGAGGATCGGCCAGCCCATATCGATCATGCCAATGAGACGATCGCGCCCCACCATGACATGGTCGAACACCACCTCACATTGCTTACGGGTTTGATCCATAGTTTTTAACAGGGTGGTCGAGAGCCCGGGGCTTTTAGCCTCGACCAGGAACAGGCTGATACCATAGCTTTTGTCGCCCGATTCCTTGGTGCGGGCGGCTACTATCATGATATCGGCGATGTGCGCCTCGGGCACAAACAGCTTCGTTCCCGAGATATTAAAGCCGTCGGCCGTTGGTGTGGCCTTCACCTCCGTGATGCCTTCGGCATCAAAGCGCCCAGATGGTTCAGTCATGGCTAGCGTGGCGATCAAGGAGCCATCTGCAATCTTCGGGAGGTAGATTTTTTTCTGATCTTCTGAGCCGCCGATGAGAATCGTCTGACCAGCTAACAGCACAGAAGCGAAAAAGGGCGATGGCAGCAGCACGGCACCCATCTCTTCGAGAATGACCGTCAGGTCCACAAAGCCTAACCCTTGCCCGCCGTACTCTTCCGGAAAGGCGAGTCCCAACCAGCCCAGCTCGGCCATGTCACTCCAGAGTTCTGGCTTATAGCCGCGCTCGTCCTCCATGAGCTGCCGGACCACAGAGGTAGGGCAATTTTCCGCCAGAAACGCGCGCGCCGTCTGGCGCAACATGTCTTGCTCAGGGCTAAAACCAAAGTCCATAGTGGAGTGTCCTCCTATATCCACAAAGAGCGCTGTAGTATTAGAGAATAGCCTGCTCAGTCTGGGGATCGAAGAGATGGATGCGCTCCATGTCGAAATATACCTCAATGTCGTCATGCATTTTGGCGCGCATTTGGGGGTCCATACGCGCCGTAAACGCATAGCCTTGATAGGAGAGCTCCAGAACGATTTCCGCCCCCAGGGGCTCGAGTACTTCAACGGTGGCACGTATTGGGGTCAGGTAGGCGCTGTTCTTCTCCGGCGTTGACAAGATGTCTTCGGGCCGGATGCCAAATACGACATTTTTATTCGTGTAGGCTTCCGCACCTTTGGCTTGCTGTGGTGGGAGCGGGAGGCGCATACCCTGGAGTTCAACGGCTAACCCACCGTTGTCCGGTACCAGGCGGGCATCCAAAAAGTTCATCGGTGGACTGCCGATGAAACCAGCCACGAACTGGTTCTGTGGCTGATTGTACACTTCCATGGGGGGACCGACTTGCTGGATAAAACCGTTGCGCATGACGACGATACGGTCGCCCATAGTCATGGCTTCCACCTGGTCATGGGTCACGTAAATCATGGTGGCATCGAGACGGTCGTGCAGTTTGATGAGTTCGGCCCGCATATTGACGCGCAGCTTGGCATCCAGGTTGCTCAAGGGCTCATCAAAGAGGAAGACTTCCGGCTGCCGCACAATGGCCCGTCCCACCGCGACACGCTGCCGCTGACCACCGGAAAGTTGCTTGGGCTTGCGGTCCAGCAGGTCGCCAATGCCGAGAATGTCCGCCGCAGTTTTGACCCGGCGGGCGATTTCGTCCTTGGGAGTGCGGCGTAGCTTGAGCGAGAAGGCCATGTTTTTGTAGACCGTCATGTGGGGATAGAGGGCGTAGTTCTGAAACACCATGGCGATATTACGATCTTTCGGGGGGACATCGTTCACGAGACGGTCACCAATGTAAATTTCCCCTGCCGAGATGTCTTCGAGCCCGGCCACCATACGTAATGTTGTCGTCTTGCCACATCCCGAGGGACCGACTAACACCACGAACTCTTTATCTTCGATTTCAAGATTAACATTGTTTACTGCTACCACTTCCTCAGAGAACTTCTTCATGAGGTTACGTAAAGTCACCTGCGCCATTGATGGTCCCTCCTCATGGCATCGTTCCAGGCGTCGTTAGGGTTGTACAAGGCATACCCTGGTTTATTAAGGCGGCGATTGTGTCATACCTGTGATGCAGTGTCAAGGCATACCCCACCCCGCTCACCGCGTCTGGCTGCTCTCTGGTATCTGCGTGAGGGCCTGCACATCATCGATGGTCCTGCCCCGCCTGTATGACATGGATGAAGCACTGCGGCGTCAAATGGGCATGAATGTCGATGCTACGCATGTCTCCTCCGATGTAGTGAAAATCGTGGTCCTACTTCTCGAAGAGTACCTGCACCATCGCCGTGAGTATCGCATCCGTATCAATGTGGTGCTTGTGGTACAGTTGCTGGAGGGAGCCGGTCTCACCAAAATGGACGACCCCGAGGGGTTTCAAAGGAGCGTTGAAGAGAGCCCCGAGCCAGGCGAGCGTGAGGGGATGACCGTCAAGGAGTGTGATCGCCGGCACGCGCCGCTCGGCAGCAGGTAAGAGCTCGTCGAGATAGGAAGGGGCGCCTTGCTGCGAGGCTGCAACATAAGTATGAAACAGGCGGTCAGCACTCGTCACGTTAATGACATTGGCATAGATGCCGTCCTCGCTGGCCATATCGCTGGCCTCCAGAGCCTCTTCGAGCATCACCCCTGACGCGAAGATGTGCACCCGTGGGCGCTGGGCATAGTCCAGCTGTGCACGGTAGTCGCGCAGCCAATAGCCGCCGGCCAGAACCTGGCGACGCCACTCGGGCGTAGAATGACGGACTGCCTGAGTAATCGGACGGGTGGAGAGGCGTACATAGACGCTCTGACCGTGTTGGCGATCCATGAGCTGCTGCAAGCCCCAGCACATGATGCACTCTAACTCTGCAGCGTACGCCGGCTCATAATACAGCACACCAGGGAGGCCCATCCCCACCAGCGGCGTATAGATCGACTGATGCGCCCCACCTTCGCGGCTCAAGCTGAGCCCTGATGGTGTCCCGGCAAAAATAAATTTCGCACCCGCATAGGCGGCATACGTTAAGGCATCCAAGCCACGCGCCACAAAGGGATCGTACACCGTCCCGACCGGCAAGAGCAGCTCACCGTGTAGTTCCTGGGCGAGCCCGAGCATGGCGAGAGCCAAATAAAAATTATTTTCGGCAATGCCTAATTCAATGTGCTGGCCGGCTGCGGTCTCACGCCACTGCAGCAAGCTCGTGATGCCATGCTTCGCCCAGTAATTGGGACGCTCTGCCGGCGCGTAGATGCCGCGCTGGTTGATCCAATTCGCCAGATTGGTGGAGACCGCCACATCCGGTGAGGTCGTCACCAGCCGAGCCGCTACTTCCTTGATAGCGCTCAAAGCAACTAAAATATGGCCAAAGGCACCCTGCGTTGAGGCGCGCTCCGGAAAACGCATGCCTAAAGTTTCAGGGACGTGCAAAGGACCCGGTGGCATAGGTGAGGCTGGGCGTTGCGGCAGCGCGAGCTGCCGCTGCGTCTGCTGGATCCACTGGGCGATGGGGTCTAAGACATCATAACCGTCCCACTCATGCCCCACGGCAATGCCGAAACGCTCCTGCATGGCCGTAATATGTGCCTGCGTGAGCTGGGCGGCGTGATTGTCGATATGGCCAGCAATGGGGAGGTCCCAGCCTTTAATGGTGTAGGCCATGATGGCAACGGGTCGGTCCTGGACCTTAGCAGCAGTGGTAAAGGCCTGGAGAATCTGGAAGATATCGTGCCCTCCCAGGTTCATGAGCAGCTCTTTGAGGGTCGCGTCGTCCACGTCGGCAAGTAGCCCCGCCATGTCAGCGCCAACTCCAGTGCCCCATTCCAGCATGGCGCGACGGATTTCAGCGCCATCCGCATTCAGCAAACTCTGGTACTCAGCATTGGTACAATCATCAATCCACTGCTGGAGCCAGTGGCCGTGCGGACGTTCGAAAAAGGCGCGCTGCTTGCTGCCATATTTGAGCCAGACCACCTCCCAGCCCTTGGCCTCGAACATGCGTGCAATCTGCACCACCTGCCCCTCTGGGGCAATGTGGTCAAGGCTCTGACGGTTAATATCGACAATCCACCACAGATCACTCAGGCCATAGGCACTGGCTTCGCCCAGAGCTTCCGGTACGTTGCCTTCGTCAATCTCGGCATCACCCACCAGGGCGATATAGCGTCCTGGCGTACTATAGCCGAAATGATCGCGCAGATAGCGCTGCGTCAACGCCCCAAAAATCGTGGCCGCAGCCCCTAAACCTACGGACCCCGTGGAAATGGTCACACCATCAGGATCTTTGGTACGACTCGGGTAAGCCTGCAAGCCCCCAAAATCGCGCAGTGTGGTCAGCATAGACTGCGGTAAACGGCCGAGCAGGTACTGAATAGCATGCAGGACAGGCGAGGCATGCGGCTTCACGGCGACATGATCTTGTGGTCGGAGCATGGCAAAATAGAGCGCTGTCATCAAGCTCACCACGGAGGCGCAACTGGCTTGATGCCCGCCTACTTTCATCCCATCAGGGTCCGGACGCACCTTGTTAGCATAATGGATCATGTAGGTGGAGAGCCATAACACGCGTTGCGCAATCGTTTCAAGGGTGGTAATAGTTTCCGGATCAATGGGGGGAGACAAAGGAGCGAGGGGTATGGCATTCTCCATCGCTGCACACCTCAGCAATCATCCGCCAGCATCCGCTCGACTTCGGCACGCAGCGCCTCAAGATAGCTCGTGTAGGAGTGGTGCTGATAGTCGAGCAAGCGCTGGGACTCTGTCGTATCATACCAATCGACCCACCCTGGACCATCCTGACCGCGAAATGCCGCCATCTCGAGCGGCACGCCGAGAATCTCGTAGAGATCCGCCACGTACTGATGTCCGCTGGTCTGCCACGTTGCCCCGCCGGCAATGTTCAGCGTTTTCCCTTGGGCTGCAGGGGTAATGAGGGCTTTATACAGGGCTGTCACAACATCCTCACGGTGCACCATCTCCAGACGCTGCTCCGCGCTAAACGGCCACACTGGCGGCGGCTCCTGCAAGGCCGGCACCGCAATGCCAGCGATGCGTAGCACTACGGTTGGGAGTTGGGCCTGGCGTACTAACCGCTCACTGGCGATCTTGCTCTCGGCGTAAATATCCAGGGCGGTTTGGGGATGTTCCACCCGTACTGGCGGTGTTTCCGAGGTCGTATCACCATAGGTGCTGACTGAGGAACTGAAGACCAGCACTGCTTCTCTGGCATTGGCTTCCATCGCTCGGATCATATGCATCGTGCCATCCACGTTGATGGCCAGGGTGCGCTCGCGGTTGCGCTCACTCGCTGGCGGTAAGAGCGCGGCCAGGTGCATGACGGCGCTGACCCCCTGCACCGCCTGCGTGACAGTGGCCATCTGCGTGATGTCTCCCGGCACAACCTCAATGCCAGGCTCACCCTCCAACCCGGTAAAATCGCACACCGGCAGGTCAAAGACACGCACGGTATGCCCATCAGCCCGGCAGCGCGCCACCAGACTACGGCCCACACTGCCCGCTCCCCCCGTGATGAGAATCGGACCGCTCATGTAATGGTTGTCCCGTCCATCTTGGCCTTCGTGACTAGTGCCTTGGTAGCTTTTTCGAGCTTCTCCACTGCCGCTGGTAGACTGGACCATTTCTGGTCAGCCACGAGCGCCGCAACGGCAGCGGCCTCAGTCCTGCAGGCTTTTGTAGGTGGTACGCTCATCATGGTTTTGATGAAAAATTTATCGCTGACTTCGTTGAGAGAAGCGAGAACGCTTTCCAGGGCACTCCGCGCCTGAGCGGCTTCAGCAGTGCTGGCGGTAGCGACGGCCGTGCTCGCCTGCCGACAGGCGGTAA
>Ga0081538_10004460_pt1 | contig 12896 bp, 17 predicted proteins | sample TabmetS5T2R1_FD_71022 | JGI IMG/M metagenome (GOLD analysis project Ga0081538, IMG submission 71022) | Tabebuia heterophylla rhizosphere microbial communities from the University of Puerto Rico - S5T2R1 | ecosystem: Host-associated > Plants > Roots > Rhizosphere ...
TCACGACGTTGTTCACGGTCATCTCCCTGGTTCGAAACGGTGATGACCGCACTGTGAGGGGACTGGCAAACTCCGGGTAGTGCGCGGTGTCAGAACCTGCCCGTGACAGATGTCACACGGCGGTGGTCAGCCGGCGCGCTGCTCCCAGATGCTGGTCAGCCCAGGCGGATCGATCCCGGCCCGGGCGAGTTCGTGGGCCAGACGGTGCTGGCCCCAGTGGGGATGGCGCCGGCGTAGCTCGCACAGGCGGGCCTCGACGGTGGCCGGCATCTGATGTGGGCAGGTGTTGGGGCGGTGGGAGCGGTCGGCCAGGGCGCCCAGCCCGCCGGTGGTGTAGCGGCGCAGCCAGCCGTGGACGGTCTGGCGGCTGACGCCGTAGCGGTTGGCGACCTCGATCACCGTGAGCCCGCCGCGTAGGACTTCCATGACGCCGTTGAAGCGTTGCTCTGCCACTGTGAGCTCCAGGAGCACGCTCCCGACCTCCTCGCCTCGACCAAGTCGGGCCGGAGCAAGAGAACGGTCGGGCGGTGGTGTCAACCATCAACCGGAACTCTGGAACCCATCAGCCGGCATCAACACGACAAGCATCAACCGGACCAGCACACGTCCGGCCGTCCGTCCTCTGTCAGCAATCTGTCAGCACACCTCCCTTGCGACGCCATGCGTGGCAGGACGTCGCCTCGACCCGTCCGGCCTCGACCAAGTCCAAGACCTTGCGGCGGAACTCCGGTGGATACCCACGTCGTCCCATGCTGCTCCTCTCGTCGGGCAGCACGGAATCCAACAACACGACTCCACTGAACTGAGGGAAGACCATGATGCTGCCGCCATGCCCTGGCTGTACCGCTCTGTCGGGCTAATAGCGTCCTCGCCCGGCGGGTAACGCGGCGCTGCGCTAATCGCAGGCTGCGCGGCCAGGCGGATCCGTCGTTTGGCGACAACGTCTGGCTGGCAACCGACCGTCTCACAACCCAGCACTGCAGTGGTTGCGCAACGTTGATCTCGGACACGGGTTCTGAACGCCTGCCGAGCCGTCCTCGGCGGGGGACGATGAGTGGGGTTGGCTGAAGCGCCATTGGACCGCCGCGCAGCCTTGACCGAGGCACCTGCCGCGCCGCGTCGCATGGCCAGCGCGGTGCTACTTGAGCGTGCCGGCCTCAGGTGATCTTGATGATCCTGGCCTCGGAGGGGACGTCGCGGGTGTCCACCGCGACCAGGTAGTAGTAGCCGGGCGGGGTCAGGTTGGGGCTGTTGGTGAGCGACCAGCCCGGCCCGGTCGGGGTGGTGACCGGGGTCAGGGTGAAGTCGCCTTCGGCCGCGCTGAACTGGTGGGTGGTGCTCATCGGGCGGAACAGCCGCAGGTGCTTGAGGGTGGTGCCGGGGGCCAGTTGCACCTGGGCGCTGAACGGCTGGTTGTGGGCGATGGTGGCAGGGGCGGCGGTGATCTGGGGCCGGTCGGCCACGTCGATGTACCAGGGTTCGAACCGCTCGACCAGCCGCTGGACGCTGCCGCGCCGGGGGTTGCCGCCGACCAGGATGGCCCGGCCGGTGCGGTCCAGCCACATGTTGGAGTGGTATTGGTGGGCCGCCGAGATGGGGGTCACAGCCTCCAGGCGGTTGGAGATCGGCCGGTACAGCTGGGCGGCATAGACCGGGTTGCCCTGGGGGTCCTGGCCGCCGGCCAGCAGCACGCGCCCGTCCAGCAGGGTGGCGTGGGACAGGTACTTGGTGGGCCCGGCCAGCCGCGGCCCGGCTCGGTAGACCGGGTTGGGCGAGGCATACAGGTCGACCACCGCGGTGGTGGCCACCCCACCGCCGGCCACCATCACCTTGCGGCCCTGGCTGAAGGGGACGAAGAACGACGCCCCCTCGTCGCGCCGGTTGGTGTCCAGCCCGCCCACCGGCTGGAAGCTGCCGGTCAGCGGCCGCAGGAACCCCACCCGGACCGCCGATCCGCCGAAGGCCACGCCGGTGAAGAACAGCCGTCCGCCCGCGGTCGGCACCATGTGGGGATAGGTCGGCACGCTGAGGCGGTAGGGGGTGACGCTCCAGGTGCGAGAGCGGTGGTGGTAGACCTCGGGCTGGGTGTTGAGCGCGCCCGCGCCGTTGAGGCCGGAGAGGACGAAGACGTCGCCGTTGCCCAGCTGGGTGGCCCCTGGGTACCAGCGGCCGCCCCCTGCCATGAGCGGCAACCGCACGAACTGCTTGTTGATCCAATCGTATTCGTAGCTGGTCCGCAGCCCGTAGAAGGGGTCGTACCGCTTGGTGCCGCCGGCCACGAGGATGTTGCCGTTGGGGAGCATGGCGTGGCCGGCGCAGAACAGGTCACCTGGGGTCGGCAACCGAGTGGCCGCGCAGGTGTCGGGAGCGAAGAGGTAGCTCTGGAAGCGGCCGGCGGCCAGATCGGCCGGATCGTTTCCCGAGCCGGCCATGAGCAGCACCGTGCCATCGGGCAGCACCGAGGCGTGTATCGGGTTGAACCCCTCGGGCAGCTGGCAGGTCGTCCACCGTCCGGCCAGCGGCCCGGCCACCACCCGCCGCTGGGATGGAGGCAGCGGCGCCAGAGAGGTGTCGAGCGTGGCTTGTTCGCTGGCCCGGACCGCCGCGATCGTCTCCCGCGCGATCCGCTGGGCCTCCGTCTCACGTGGCGGCGCCATCCCCCGCGGCTGGCCCGCCCCTGATCCAGGGGCCATCAGCAACGCCACACCCGCCAGCAGCACCCCAGCCAAGAGGATTCGCACCCGCATCGGTCTGCCCTCCTTCGCCCGGCCTGTCGGCAGGACCTGGCGCTCCTCGCATATCCCCCCTAGAGACGCTTCACCTCCAATCACTCCTTTCAGCGCTGAACATGACGATCACGGGCATGCTGGCAGGCCAGTCGACGGAACTCGGTCTTGTCGTCTCTGTGCCTTGCTGTCTTGGCCTGGCCAGAGAGTTGCTGTCGTGCCTGATTTGGGAGGCTGCGCTCCCAATTCGCCTCGCCGTCGTCAGCTGGTCTGGAGGGCGGCTGGGGCGGCCGCTGCCGGCTCGGGGGATGGGGTCGAGCAAGGCCGCACGCCGCCGTAGGCTGGATTCGTCACCCCCTGCCGGACCGCCCAGACCTGGCCGAGCATCTCCAGGGCGTCGGCCACCAGCTGGACCCTGCTGTCTTGCCGCTCGATGGCCTGGACGCGGACCTCGGTCACCTCCAGGCTGAGTTGCTGGGCTAACCACAGCACCTCCACATCGAAGGCGAAGCCGTCGACTCGAACCTGGCTAAAGATCTGCTGGGCGGCTCCTCGCCGGAACCCCTTGAGCCCGCTCTGGGTGTCACCGAAGGGCAGCCCAAGGGCGCCGCGGATGACCAGGTTGAAGACACGGCTGGCCGCCCGCCGGGCAACTGGCCCGCTGGCGCGGCCGGCGCGGGTGCCGATCGCCACCGGCACCTGGTCAAGTGCGACCACGATCCGGTCGAGGTCGCTGGGACGGTAGGAGCCGTCGGCGTCGGTGAAGACGACCCGCTCGCCCTCGGCGGCCAGCATCCCGGTTCGCACCGCGAACCCTTTGCCGCGGTTGGGGCGGTAGGACAGCACCCGGAGGCGCCTGTCGGCCGCGGCCATGGCCTGGGCCACCGTGGCGGTGGCATCGGTCGAGCCGTCATCCACCACCAGGACCTCGACCTCGCCAGGGGCATCTGACAGGTGGGTGAGCAGCGCCTGCAGCGTTCCGGGTAGGCGTTCGGCCTCGTTGTAGCAGGGCAGGATCACCGTAAGCGCCGGAGCGGCGCCGACCGACGTGCGGTAGCCATCAGGGATGTCGCTGGTCGGCCGCAGCTTGGCCCACTCGGCCGATTGGGGGCTCCTGGGGGTCGTCACGGCGCTCAACCTCGACTCCTCACCTCAGCCTGACATTGTCGGGTGGGTCAGGGACCCGCAGGGCGGTCGGGGGATCACCGCCCTGCGGGTCCTGCCGTCACGCACCAGTCCTTGCTCGGCTAGGCGCGGCGACGTCGACGGGATCCGGCCAGCAGGCTCGCCCCACCGAGCCCAAGCAGGGCAAAGGCGCCGAACAGCAGAGGCAGGGAAGCGGCCCCTGTGAAGGGCAGTCCGCCACCGGCCTGGGTGGTCGTCACCTCGCCAACCGAGCTGCTCGGAGCCGACGAGACCGTGCCGCCAACCGAGCTACTCGTCGTCTCCCGGCTACTAGTCGTGGCCTTGGCTGTGGTGGTGGTGGCGCCGCTGGTTGAGGTGGCTCCGGAGGTGCTGGTCGCCCCGCTCGTGGTGGTGGGCTTCACCGTAGTTGTGGTCACGCCGCTGGTCGTGGTCGGCTTGACCGTGGTCGTGGTGGCCCCGCTGGTCGTGGTGGCCCCAGAAGTGCTGGTCGCCCCGCTCGTCGTGGTGGGCTTCACGGTGGTCGTGGTGGCTCCGGAGCTGGTGGTGGGCTTCACCGTGGTGGTCGTCTCGCCGGAGCTTGTGGTCGGCTTGACCGTGGTGGTGGTCGTCCCCCCCGAGGTGGTGGCGGAGGCCAACTGTCCGACGCTGACGCCGGCCAACACCATCAGGGCGACAGCGACCAGCCAGGCCGCTGTCGGCTCCGCACTTTCTTCGCATGCTTGGCCATGGATCCGTACCTTCTGATCTCTGCGCGACCATTGGATCGCGCTCACCTACAGGGCAAACCAAGCAACCGCTCACTCCGTCTCCGAGCAGGCCGGGTAGGTGGAGTGACCCAGGACTTGGCATACGCAGGCCAGGCCGTATCAGCTGCTGACCGATCAGCTTGAAGCTGCAAGCGCGTTACCGCGCGACGACCTCCAGGGGGAAGAGAGGGGTTGGGGGACGGAGGCCATCGATCCTGCTCAGGTGATGAGCACCCCCTCCGCAGAAGACAACCGACAATGGCGGACGGCGACACAACAGTCGGGCGTTCACGACTAGAAGAGCGTCAGTGCGATCTCCTGCGGTACACGCTGATCCTCACGTTTTGGAACGCGATTAGGCCACAAGGCCAGCTCAAGCGGATCAACCCATACCAGCGGGACCGACACGATCCATGACCTGGTGTCAACCATGACTGCCATTCACGCCATGGGCGAAGCCGCGAGCATCCAGGTGCCAATCGAAATCTCCGGGGCGCCGTCGCTGGCCGCCCCGCGGATGCCGCAGGGCTTGACCGCGACGAACCGGGCCTCCACCGCCGCGCCCAGGATGCGGGCCAGCAGCCGGTACGCCTTGGCCCCGGTCTCCAGGCCGACGCCATCGGCCTCCAGCTTGGCCAGCCAGATCCGCACCGCCAGCACGTCGATCCTGACCCGGATCCGCGACAACTGCCAGGTCGCCATCAGCTTCGCCACCCGCACCCTGGACGGGGCCATGGCGGCGTTGGGCGAGGAGATCCGCCAGCACGCCGACGCCTCCCCGGTCCAGCTCAACGACCCGGCCTATGTCGGCGTGGTCGTGTGGCACGACCAGGCCGAGCACGCCGCGCAGTCGCTCTCGAAGGGGAGCCGGGTCGTGGTCGTAGGCCGGCTCCAGCAGCAGGCCTGGACCGCGGAGGACAGCAGCGCCCGCTCAGCCGTCGAGGTGGTGGCCGAGGAGCTGGGGCCGAGCCTGCGTTGGGCGACGCGACGATGACCAGAACCACGCGCAGCCAGTAGCCAGCTCAACCGCTGCGGCGGGGCGGGACGTGCAGCATGGCGTTCCGCTCCGTCGGCCTGGGCAAACTGCGATCTGCGCCTAGGCATTCGCTCGGTGGAGGCGTTCGGCTGCTTGTGCGCGGAGCGCATCGCCGGACAACGGGGTGTCGCCGTGCAGTGCCTCCCATAGGTTGTACGCTGCCATCCACAAGCTGGCCGCCCATGCGATCTCCTGCTCCACGGCCGTGAACAAGCGCCCCCGAATGTCCTGGTAAGCCACCAGGAACGCCTCGGAGCTTTCGATTGGTGCCAGCGTGGGCGGCCCGGCACTGGCGAACGCCCCACTCGCCGCTCCCGCCAGCGCCGCCTCCGGCTGCCATGCCAGGCTGTCCCAGTCGTGCACCGCCCACACCTCCCGACCGTGCCACCGCAGGTTCTGCGCCTCGAAGTCGGCGTGGCCCAGCACGCACGGCAGACCGGCGGCCAGGAGCCGCCTCCGGGCCCGGTCGGCCGTGTCAACGATGTAGGCGGGCACGGCGCGCTGATCCCGGTTATCGAGGAACTCGATCGCCGGCCACACCCCGGAATCGGTGTGGTCCCAGCGTACCCAGGGCGGATTCGGCAGCGGCGGCGCGACGGTCACGTCGGCCAGTTCGGCCATCAGCCGGGCGAACACCTCCGCGGAGCGTGCGGCCACGTCCGGTGAGTCCCCGTGCAACACCTCGCCGCCGGGCCGGAACTCCTCGGCGTGCACAGCCAGCGAACCAACACCGACCACCGGCGTGAGCGGCCGGGCACACGGAAACCCGCGCTCGGCCAGCCGGGCCTGCGCCGCGACACACGACACGGCCCGGCCGTCATCGGCGCGCGCCTTGACGACCACGTCCGTACCGCCGGGCAACCGGAGACCGAACACCATCGAGATCTGTTGTAGCTGGAACAGCACCTCGGCGGGTTCGCCACCCAGATGGTCCAGACACCAAGTCGGCAACCAGTCCGGCAGATCCTCCAACGGCACAGTCAGGATAGTGCCCTAGGCACCGAGCGCACGGAAGCGAGATCGTCTGCTGGACGATTACATGATCCTGGTGGGTGAGAGCACGAGCTGGTTCGAGAGCTCAGCCGGGACGCGTGTCGACCAGCGGTTCAGGCGCGGCGTCATGAGCGCTCGCTTCAAGAATCGACTTCAGTCGAGCAAGATCTTTGCGATTCGCTCGTTTCATCGCGCCTGCCATCGCTGGGGCGACGAGGGTCCCGAATCCCGACGGGCGGCCCCGGTTGCGCAGCTCCACCATTGTCGCGCCGCTCGGCGTCTCGGAGAACGTGTAGCTCGTCTCCATCGGGAAGGGTCCCGCTGCCGTGCTCATCACCAGCGATTGGCCTGGTACATGTCCTTGATCTCATAGGTGTAGGCCATCGTTCGGCCCATGAACGGGCCTCGAAGGCCACCTTGGCCCCGACCTTCAGCGCCTTGGGCGACTTCGACTCGACCTTCTTGATGTTCTCGTAATGGCGGTTAGTGGCTGAAGAAGGGCGCCGGCTGGCCGCTGTCCAGGAACTGCTTGAGGTGGAGCAGCATCTGTGCCCATCCGAGGGTGACGATGCGAAACATCTCATCGACCTGTGCGAAGCCGGTGTGGTCGAGCAGGATCCTGGTGCCGCCTTGCGGCGCCGGCTCGAGGGCGAAGCGGACGTCGGTGCCTATCCACTGCTGGGGGCCGCCGATGCAGTGGCGGGCCAGGACCTTGCCGGGGACCGCCTCGTCGACCCGGAGCTCCCAGGCCATGGGGGCGTCGGGGAACCACATCTGGTCGACCTCGCCGACCGTGCCGCTGGTCTGGTTGCGGGTGGTCCACCAGCCAGCCACCCCATCGGTCGTGGTCAGCGCCGCGTAGGTGGCGGCCGGGTCGGCGGTGGTGTCGATCTGGATGGCGATGTCGGCCATCAGCGCCTCCTTCGTCAGGGTGCCTCAGGGCCCCGAGGTCAAAGTTTAGTAGCAACTAAAATAGTTGGGCGGAAGCCGGGATGCAAGCTTAAGTCTCTGCTAAAGTTGCCAGCGTGGACGCGGTATCGATCATCACCGAGCCCCGCCGCCGGGAGATTCTGCGGCTGGTCTGGGACGAGGAACGCTCGGCCTCCGAGATCGCCTCGCACTTTGCCATCAGCTTCGGGGCGGTTTCCCAGCACCTAGGGGTGCTGCGCCGGGCCGGCCTGGTCCTGGTGCGCCCAGATGGGACCAGGCGGTTCTACCGGGCCAACCGCGAGGCCCTGCAGCCGTTCTCGGTGCTGCTCGAGCAGATGTGGACCAACCAGCTCGACCGGCTCGCCGAGCTGGCCGAGGCGGCCGAGCCCGAGCGGCCTCGATGACGCCAGCCGACGGACCGCTCGTGGTCGAACGCCGCATCCAGGCCTCCCCAGAGACGGTCTTCGGGTTCTTCGCCGACCCACGGCGCTGGCTGCAGTGGCAGGGGCTGGAGGCCGAGCTCGACCCGCGCCCGGGCGGCGTGTTCCGCATGAACGTCCGTGGCGACGGGTGGGCCGTCGGGCGGTTCCTGCAGGTCGACCCGCCCCGGCGGATCGTGTTCACCTGGGGCTGGGAGATCGAGCGCAGTCCGCTGCCGCCCGGCTCCAGCGTGGTCGAGGTCGAGTTGATCCCACAGGGCGACGGCACCCTGGTCCGCCTCACCCACCGTGACCTCCCCCCCGGCGAGGTCCCTGCCCACCAGGCCGGCTGGTCGCACTACCTGGATCGGCTGGCCGTCCGCGCTGGTGGCGGTGACCCCGGCCCAGACCCCTTGCGGCTCAGCCCTTGAACCGACGCCGACCCGAGTGGCCGTCATGGGTCCCGGCTGCGGCGAGAGCCGTCGGAGGGAGCGCCGGCGTGGTTACTTGGGCGGCAGTGAGCTGGCGTAGGCCAGGCCACGGTCGATCCAGCGGCGCAGACCCTCGTCCTCGGCGTGCCCTCTGGCGTCCACCAGGAGCCAGCCCTTCATCGGCCGACCGGTCAGGTCGAACGGCCGGGTGCCGGGCTCGCCCATGGCCGTCTCGGCGTCGTCGGCGGCGACCCGTATGATCAGGTCGTCGGCCCGTACCCCGCAGGCCATATTGCCGTGCAGCAGGAACGCGAGCCCGCCGAACATCTGTTTCTCGGCCAGTCCAGGCCGATCGCCGAGCACCTCCCGGACCCTGGTGGCCAGGCCTTCGTCGTATGCCATCGCGTGATCCTCGCATGATTTGAGCTGGGGCACCGTCCCAGCACGCACGAACACCCGCCGGCGACGGCGCCTCGGCCAGTGCTCCCCGGAGCTTGGCCGGCGCCTGGGCCTCGGTTAGGCGCTCGGCGGGCCCCCGGAGGTGTCCATGATCGGCCGCAGCTCGACCCCGCCGCCGGGAGCCGGGCACTGCTCGGGTGATGCCGGGGCGTCGGACTCCGGCCCGTAGATGAGGATCAGGTACTTCGCCATGTGGCCCTCCTCGGCCTCGAAGTGGCGCTTCAACCTGACCGACGAACGAGCCCGGCCGAAATCGACAGCCGATCGTTCCCTCGCCGGCATTCGGGACCGGCCTTGTCGCCGTGAGGAGGTCGTGACAGGTGAAGCCGGCGACGGCACTAGTGCCTGGCTGGCCTGCTGTCGCGGTCATGGTTGGGCAGCTCATCGGCGACACGTTGCCCCAGGCGGTGGAGATGACCCATGAGCTCGGCGAGGGCGCGGGCGGCGCGCATGGCCGAGCGCTCGGTGTTGACGGCTTCGAGCAGGGCGAGAATCTCGAGCTGCTCACTGTCGCTCAGTCGTTGGGGGTCGCCCACCGCTGCCATCCCCTCGGCTTGCCTGTGGGCATGATCGACCAGCACGCCCGGATGGGCAAAATGCCGAGCCTCACGCGAAGCGACCCACTGACGTCCTACGTGAGCATGGCGGTATCGGGGCCGCGACCGAGCCCGGGGACGCTGTGCGGCTGTCCGCGGTAGGTGCCGGGGGCGATGCCGAAGGCACGCTTGAACGCCTTGGCGAAGGAGAACTCGCTGCCGTAGCCGATCTTGAGGGCGATCTCCGCCAGCGATGCGTCGGTCTGGTACAGCAGGACGGCGGCGTGGGCGAGACGGGTGCGCGTGATATAGCGCTTGGGCGACTCGCCGACGAGTTGGCGGAAGCGCGCCGAGAAGGCAGACCGGGAGAGCGCAACTTCGCCGGCGAGCTCACCGACGGTCCACGCGTGTTCCGGGCGGTGGTGGATGAGCCCAATCGCGGTGGCCAGCTGCGGGTCACGCAAGGCGAGCACGCCGGCTCCGTCGGAGGCCTGAAGCTCGGCGAGGGCGACGCGCAGCGCCTGGGCCAGCAGCGCATCAGCCAGGCGGCCGACGATCTCCTCTGCGCCGGGCGCGGCCGAAGCGGCTTCGGCACTCAACAGCGCAAGGGTGGCGGCCAGCCACGGGACGGGGCGTCCATCGACACCACGGATGAGCACCGTCGCCGGGAGGATGCGGAGGACCGGGTGGGCGTCGCCGCCTTGGAGTGCGAACCCGCCGCAGAGCAGCCCGGTACGAACCCCGCCACCGCCGCAGTGCAGGCGGCGATGGTCGTCGAGCGGTGTGGCGGCGAGGAGCTCCTCGAGTTCGGTTGCCGGCGTGGCTGGATTGTCGCGCAGCCAGTGCCGCTGACCGGTCGGCAGAACGACGAGGTCTCCAGCGGTGAGTGGGATCTGGTCGGGCTCGCCATCGACCTCGAGCCAACAGGTGCCGGTGGTGACGACGTGGAAGGCAGGGTTGCCGTGGGCGGTGACGCCGAAGCCCCACGGCGCAGCCATCACCGAGCGGCAATAGACGGTGCTGCGGATCCTGACGGCGCGCAGCACCTCACTGACGGGATCGGCGGCCTCGAAGTCGCTAAGCAGGTCCATGGTCGCTACGCAGGCTCACAGGTCGGCCTAAGCCGTCCGATGATAGCCGCACGCTGGGACAGCGGCGCCGCCGCGGCGGCGGTCATCGTCATCTGGACAAAGATGCAAGACACGTGACCATTCCCGACCCGCGTGCACCGCCGTAGCCTCGCCACCGGCAGGGCGAGCGAGCATGGGCGACAGGAGGCAACGGCATGGCCGACGCAAGGCAGGTCGCCGAGGACTTCTTCGACGCGTGGACCAGCAAGGACTTCGAGCGGGCGCGCGGGCTCCTGCACGACGACGTCTCGTTCGAGGGGCCGATCGACCGCTTCAGCGACGCCGACAGCTACCTTGCGTCGCTCCGGCAGCTGAGCGGCATCGTCACGGGTGCCGAGAAGCGCAAGGTGTTCGTCGACGGCGACGACGTCTGCGTCATCTACGACCTCAAGACCGCCCCGGTGCCGAGCTCGCGCACCTGCGAGTGGTACCAGGTGCGCGACGGCAGGATCGCATCGGTGTCCGTCGTCTTCGACGCGCGGCCGTTCGTTCCGCTGTTCGGGGCGCAGCACGGCGGCTGAGCCCAGCAGATGCGCGCTCAGCGGGCCCGTGTTCAAGGCCGGCATGAGCTGGCGCGTGGTCGACGCCAATCGGTGCGGGCAGAGCGTCGGCGCCGGCGGGCCGAGCGCCGGATCCCGAAGGTGAGGACGCCCAGCCACACCACGGTGAGGACGCCGGCGAGGGCGAGCGGGTAGTTGCCGGGCAGGACCGAGGCGTTGCCCGGCTGGGTGCGGCGACCGACGCCGACGAGGACCGGGACACTGGCGAGGACGATCACGCCGGAGGTGACCAGCCCGAGCTGGAGCGGCCAGCGCCAGGACTCCGGCGCCCGGTCGCGCAGCCGGCGACCGGTCAGGTGGACCAGGGGCGCGAGCACGAAGTCGTGGACCAGCAGGAGCCCGATCAGCCACTTCAGCCAGACCAGGGGCATGGTCTTGGCGGCGTCGACGGCCAGCCCGGCCAGCCCGAACAGGCCGACGGCACTACCGACGGCCAGCCCGGTCCACCATCGCCAGCCCGCCAGCGGGTCCGGCTCATCCGGTGCGGCCCGCAGGTCGCTCACAGGACGGTCACCGACTCGAGCCACTTGGTCTGCATGACCCCGGGGTTGTTGGGCGCGATCAGCCGAACCGGGTAGCCGTGGTCGGGGTGGAGCGGGGTGCCGTTGAGCTCCAGCGCCAGCAGGCTGTCAGGGTCGCGGGCATGGGACGGGTTCAGGAGGGCGCTGGAGTAGCCGCCGCGCTGGAGGGACTGGACCCGGATGGTCGCGTCGGCCGGGGCGCCGACCTCCTCCAGCAGGTCGCGCAGGCGGACCCCACGCCAGTGGGCCTCCTGGCTCCAGCCTTCGACACAGGCGATCGGCAGTCGCGCGGCGTGCCCCATGGGCCCGGCCATCCGCGACCGCAGATCGTCGAGGGTCAGGGTGGCCGGGTGGGCGACGCGGCCGCCGACGGCCAGCCGCCAGCCCGGGTTGTCGAGCTTGGCGGCGACTCCGGCCGAGCGGGCGTCCTTGTTGACCGGCAGACCTTGGGGGCCGACGCCCTGGCGCCTGGGAGCCAGAACGGCTAGATGCCGCAGGGGCGTGAGCGCCGACCCGGCGGTGGTCAGCAGCAGCACGCCGGCGGCGACGCCGGTGGCGACCAGGAACCGGCGCCGTTCCAGATCGCCGGTGTTGTCGGCGTCGTCGTGCTGCCTGGCCAGGGCGCGGCGGAGGACCGGCAGCTTGGCCACGAGGTGAACCAGCAGGGCCCCGGTGACGATCCAGGCCGTCCAGTAGTGGGTCCTGATGAAGTCGAAGCCCCAGCCGTACCAATAGCCGATGTTCATCAGCCCGGTGACCAGCAGCAGCAGCGCCCCGCCGAGCAGCGGGACGATCCAGGCGCGCTCGATGGCATGGGCGACCCCGCGCACCGGCGGCCAGCGGTACAGGTTCGGGTACACCGACCACAGCTTGGCCAGCAGCACCGGGACCGCCGCGATGCCGCAGAACACGTGCAGGCCCTGGGTCCATCGGTACAGCCAGACGGGCCGGCTCGGCCAGGCAAACCAGCCCGGCGGCCGCTGGATCAGGTGCGACAGCAGCCCAGTGAGCAGGCAGATGCCGAACAGGACGCCGAGTGCGAGGCCGAGCAGGGCGGTGCTCCGCTCGCTCCTGGCCGGGGAGGTGAAGGTGGGGCCCATGGGGCCAGCCTAGAAGGGCCGGTGGCGCTCGGGACCCAGCGTTTCCAGGCTGTAAGGACTCGATCAGCGGTCGGAAAGGCTGGGGTGCCGATTCACGGTCGGGGCGCCGCTGCTCGAGGGCAGGCGAACGGTGAACTCGCAGCCGGCGGGGACGTTGGCCACG
>Ga0081538_10004461_pt1 | contig 12895 bp, 10 predicted proteins | sample TabmetS5T2R1_FD_71022 | JGI IMG/M metagenome (GOLD analysis project Ga0081538, IMG submission 71022) | Tabebuia heterophylla rhizosphere microbial communities from the University of Puerto Rico - S5T2R1 | ecosystem: Host-associated > Plants > Roots > Rhizosphere ...
ACCCCGCGCCGAGATCGCGATCCCGCGCGGATACTCGCCCATGGGTATCCGCCTCACCTCGCGGCCGCACCTGGTCGAGACGACGCTGAGGTCCCAGGTGCACCAGTTGGCCACGAGCACGAAGCGCCCATCGGGCGTGACCGCCACGACCTTCGGCACCGAGCCGACCCGGTAGGCGTCGTCGATCTCGAGCGTCTCCAGCGAGATCCTGTAGACGAAGCTCCGGTCGTGGCCCGAAGCGGGGGTGCACTGGTCGTTTCCCTCCGGTCCGAAGCCCTCGCCGTACATGGAGTAGTTGGAGACGTAGGCGTACTCGCCGTCCGGCGAGAACGCCGCCTCGACGGGAGCGCCCTGCGTCGTGCCCGGGTAGTGCTCGTAGCCGAAGTCGGCAAGCTGGACAGCGTCGGAGATCGTCTTCCTGAGCTCGAGCGTCCGCGAGTCATAGACGGTCACCGAGTGCCGGTACATCATGTTCTGGGCGAAGACGAGCCCGGTGCCCGAGGAGACGACCGACTTCGGCGTGATCTCGCCGCCCAGCGTCTCGCGCAGGCGCAGCGTCGTCCGGCTGGACGGCTTGCCAGGCTTCGGGGTCGCGGCCTCAGCCGCCTCGCTCCTCTCGGTTGCACTCGTCGTTCCCGGAGCGGAGGCCGCTCTCGACTCGTCCGGACCCCGACCGGCCCAGACGCCGGCGACGAAGGCGGCGACGACGAGGCCGGCGACCGTGGCTGCGGTCACCCGTCGCCGGCGAACCTGCCGGCGCCTGGCTTCGCGTCGGCGGATCCGGGGGTCGACGTCGCTCACGGCTCTCCGAGAGCGCCCTCGCGCTCGCCGCGGAGTCTAGCCGGGCTCCTGGGCTCCATCGCTCTGCGCGCCGAGGCGGGCGAGGTGGGCCTCGATCCGCTCCAGCGCCTCCCCGTGCTCCCTGCCCTGACGGTCGAGCTGCTCCTGCTGGGCGCGCGTCCGCTTCCCGATCAGGGTCGAGACGACGAGGCTCGTCAGGGTCGGGATCAGCCCTAGTCCGGTGAGCATCAGCATCGTGCCGACGATGCGGCCGGCGGGCGACTCCGGCACGACGTCGCCGTACCCGACGGTCGTCACCGTCACGACCGCCCACCAGTACGCGAGCCCGAGGCTCGTGAACGTCTCGGGCTCGACGATCCGCTCCAGAGCCCCGGCCAGCATCACGAGGGTGAAGGCAACCGCGATCACCGTGGCCACGGCCCGTGGCAGCGTCAGCCGCTCGTACCAGAGCTCGAAGCGCTTGTTGACGTCAACCCGCATGAATAGCGGTTTTCGCGTCTGACGAGCCAGTCCCTCTCTCGGGGCTCAGGCCCGCGCTCGATCCGTCCGATACGAGTCGTACCGTCGATGCTTCAGGAGGCCGCGGCCGCAGCGGCGCTCCGTGACTACACGAAGGCGAGAGCCCGCTGGCCGCAGCGGGCTCTCGCGTTCTAGAGCTCGGTGCCGGCCCGTCAGGCGGCCGTGCGGATCCGCGCCCGTGTCTCGCGGTGGCGCAGGGACTCGTACGCGATCAGGGCGACGCAGACCGAGGCGACGAGAGCGACCGCGACGACCGAGTCGACACGGGTCGCCGCCGGGATGAGGGCGGCCGCCGCCACCGCGGCCAGGATGCGTCGGGGGTTGACGCTGCGCACGCTGCGGTAGCGCATGCCGTCGTGGCTCAACAGGTAGAGGGCGACGCCGGCGCAGAGCGCGACCGCGGGCACCGTCTCCAGCGGGTCGCCGACGTGCTCGAGAACCTTCTTGAGCCCGAGGGCGACGAGGACGATGCCCGCGAACATGGGCAGGTGGAGATAGCTGAAGGCGTCGCGGGCGAGGCGGGCGCGGTCGTGCCCGCGCGCCTCGACGAGCTTCCGGCGCGCCACGACCGCGACGACGTCGAAGTACGCCCACCAGAGCGCGCAGGCGAGGACGACCCCGAGGACCGCGGCGATCACGACCGTGGGGCCGAGCTCGATGCCGGCGGCGCCGATCCCGATTGCCACGATCGACTCGCCCAGCGCGATGATCACGATCAGGCCGTAGCGCTCGGCGAAGTGCTCGGCTGACACCACGAAGCCGCGGACGCCGAAGACGTACGGGCCGAGGTAGTCGATCGCGAGCGCTGTGAGCCAGAGCGCGATCTCCGTCCAGCCGTCGGCGAAGCCTGCGACGATGAGGAGCGCCGGCCCGGGGATGGCGGTCCGGGCGAGCCGGAACGTCGCCTCTCGGACGCCGACGTGCGGGGTGGCCTCGGCGAAGAGCACGATGTGCAGCACTCGCACAGCGAAATAGGCGAGACCAAAGAGCACCGCGTCGCTGTCGAACGCGTGCGGCACCGCGAGCGCGGCGACGAACATGGCCGCCATCGCCGCGAACATGGCCAGGCGGGCCGAGCCCTCGTCGGGGTCGATCTCGTTCGTGAGCCAGGCATAGGCCCCCCACGTCCACCAGAGCGCCGCGAGGATGAGCATCCCTCTGCCGACCCCGGCCCAGGTCGGGTCGTCCGACATGAAGCCGGTCACCTGGGTGAGCGCGAACACGAAGACGAGGTCGAAGAAGAGCTCGAGCGTCGTGACCGGATGCCCGGCCTCTTCGTCCTCGACCTCGGGCTCGATCTCCCGTGGCTCGGCGACGTCCACGGCCAGATGATCGCAGGAGCGCTACCGCGAGCGCAGCTGCTCGAGGACGACGGGGTCGATGCGATCTGCGCCGCGCACCCGCTCCTCGAGGTTCTCCGTGCCGGCCCAGGCGGCGAGCGCGTCGTCGAGGTCGCCGTCGTAGCCGAGCGCGGCGAGGCGCTCGCCGAGCTCGGCGCGGAGGCCGGCGTCCACGTCCAGCCACTCGTCGTCCGGCGTCTGGCCGAAGAGCAGGTCGTGCAAGCGGTAGATTCGCTCGAGCTCCTCGATCGGATCCGAATGGTCGTCGACCCGGAGGTCGACGGCAGCGTCGCTCGTCCCGCCGTAGCCGCCCTCCTTGCGGACGACGAGGAGCGCTGCGGACTGCTGGCCGCGCCGGTCGCCTCCCGCCGCCTGGGCGGCCGCGAGGCAGGCGAGCAGCCGTTCGGCGAGCGGTTGCCCCCGCGTTCCTTCGAACGTCGTCGCCAGCGCCTCCACGGTCGCGTCGGAGACGAGGATGTTCCCCTGCGCGGCATACCCGGGCCCCGTCGTCCCGCCGGCCCAGGCGAGGCACTCGGACCCGGTATAGGTCGCGGCGCGACCGTGCGCGTCCACGACCCCGAGCTGCCGGTGCGCGCGTCCGTCGTCGCCGCCGACGACCTTCCGCACGGCGTCGGCGGCTGAGTAGCCCTCACGCAGGAGCGCGAGCCCCTGCGGTCGGTAGGCGAGATTCGCCCACGCCTGGGTGGCGATCGCGCCCACCTCAGGCTCGGCGGCCGGGACCGCGGCCCCGACCGCCAGGAACTTGGACTGCACGGCGACGCCCCACTCGCGTGCCTCGAGGTCGCACGCGACGATCGAGTAGGTCGAGATCACCCGGCTAGCCTACGAGTTCCTACACCCGATCCTCCAGCCCGGCGACGCCCTCCTGGGCCGCGCAGTGGGCGCAGCAGAAGATCGTCCCGTCGGACTCGACCCCGTGGCCGATCACCCGGCAGCCACAGTGCGCGCAGACGGGCGCGAGCGCGTGAATCGCGCACTCGAAGCTGTCGAAGGTGTGGGACTCGCCGCCGAGCGTCACCTCGAAGGCCTTGTCGTAGTCGTTTCCGCACAGCTCGCAGACGGCCATGCCGGCTCCTCTCGTCGGGTTCGGGAGTCAGGTACCCGAAACTCAGGGTTCCCGCACGGTCGCTAGAATTCGTAGCCGACGTGGCAACCCTTCTTCACTGACCCAGGAGCGCCCAGGCAGCCGTCCGCGGCCGCCACGGCTCTCCCCAGCGCCTCTCTCACGAGAGGCGTTTTGCTACCGGAGCACCGATGGAGCCCTACGACCCCCAGACGATCGAGCTGAAGTGGCAGGAGGCGTGGGAGCGCGAGCGGGCGTTCTCGGTCCCGAACCCGTCCTCTCCGGACGAGATGGACGCCGAGCGCACCTACGTGCTCGAGATGCTCCCGTACCCGTCCGGGGAGCTCCACATGGGGCACGTGAAGAACTACACGCTCGGCGACGTCCTCGCCCACGTCCGCACGCGGATGGGCTTTCGCGTGCTGCGCCCGATGGGGTACGACGCGTTCGGGCTTCCGGCCGAGAACGCCGCTATCCGCGAGAGCGCTCACCCGCGGCTCGTCACCGAGCGGAACATCGCGGCGATCCGCGAGCAGATGCGCCGCATGGGCTGGGCGATCGACTGGGACCGCGAGGTCTCGACGTCGGACCCGTCCTATTACCGCTGGACGCAGTGGCTCTTCCTCAAGTTCTACGAGCAGGGCCTCGCGTACCGGAAGGAAGCGCCGGTCAACTGGTGTCCGAACGACCAGACCGTGCTCGCCAACGAGCAGGTGATCGACGGCCGCTGCGAGCGCTGCGGCGCCGAGGTCGAGCGGAGGAACCTCGAGCAGTGGTTCTTCCGCATCACCGCCTACGCGGACCGGCTGCTCGAGGAGATGAGCCTGCTCGAGTCCTGGCCGGACTACGTGCTCACGATGCAGCGGAACTGGATCGGCCGCTCGGAGGGCGCCGAGGTGATCTTCCGGATCGAGGAGCTCGAGACCGAGATCCCCGTCTTCACGACCCGCCCGGACACGCTCTTCGGGGCGACGTTCTTCGTCCTGTCGCCCGAGCACCCGCTCGTCCCCGAGCTGGTCGCCGGGACGCCGCACGAGGAGGAGGTGCTCGCCTACGTTCGCCGGGCCGCCGGCCGGTCGGCGAGCGAGCGCGCCGATCCGGAGAAAGAGAAGACGGGCGTCTTCACCGGCGCGTTCGTCACGAATCCCGTGAACGAGCAGCGCCTCCCGATCTGGGTGGCCGACTACGTGCTCATGGAGTACGGCACCGGGGCGATCATGGCGGTCCCGGCCCACGACGAGCGCGACTTCGACTTCGCGCGGCGCTACGAGCTCGCCGTCAAGGTCGTCGTCGCGCCCGGGGACGAGGAGTTCGAGGAGGGCACGTACGTCCCGCACTCGGAGGGCGAGCGGCTCGTCGACTCGGCCCAGTTCTCAGGCCTGCCCGCCGAGGAGGCGAAGCGGGCGATCGTCGAGTGGCTCGAGGAGCGCGGGCTCGGCCGCCCGGCTGTCAGCTACCGCCTGCGCGACTGGCTGCTCTCCCGCCAGCGCTACTGGGGCTGCCCGATCCCGATCCTCTACTGCGACGCCTGCGGGATGGTGCCCGTGCCGGAGGAGGATCTACCCGTCCTGCTGCCGGAGGTCGAGGAGTACCTGCCCAAGGGGCGCTCGCCGCTCGCGGCGGCCGAGGACTGGGTGCACACGACCTGCCCTCGCTGCGGTGGCCGAGCACGGCGGGAGACGGACACGATGGACACCTTCGTCGACTCCTCCTGGTACTTCATCCGCTACTGCGACGCTCATAACGACCAGGAGGCGTGGAACCGGGAGATCGCGGACTACTGGCTGCCCGTAAACCAGTACATCGGCGGCGTCGAGCACGCGATCCTGCACCTGCTCTACGCCCGCTTCTTCGTGAAGGTGCTGAACGACCTCGGCCTGCTGGGCTTTCGGGAGCCGTTCCTGCGCCTCTTCACACAGGGGATGATCCACTACCACGGCGCGAAGATGTCCAAGACGCGCGGGAACGTCGTCTCGCCCGACGACATGATCGAGCGCTACGGCGCCGACGCCGTGCGCCTCTACATCCTCTACATGGGGCCTGCCGAGGACGACATCGAATGGCAGGACACCGGGATCGAAGGTATGTACCGGTTCCTCGGGCGCCTCTGGCGGCTCGGCGTGGAGGTCGCCGAGCGGGGGCCGGCCGAGGTGGCCGCCGGCCCGCTCGTCCGCCGCGCGCACGCGGCGATCGCCAAGGTCAGCGACGACATCCTGCGCCGCTTCCGGTTCAACACCCCGATCGCGGCGGTGATCGAGCTGGTCAACGAGATCTACCACGTCAAGGACGAGCCGGACCGCGCGGGCGAGGTGCGCTTCGCCACGGAGACGGCCGTCAGCCTCATCCAGCCCTACGCACCCCATCTGGCCGAGGAGCTCTGGGAGCGGCTCGGCCGCGCGCGGCTCTGGGAGACGCCGTGGCCCGAGGCCGACTCGTCGCTGCTCGAGCGCGAGACCTTCGAGCTCGTGGTGCAGGTGAACGGCCGCGTCCGCGACAAGGTCGAAGTGCCCGTCGGCCTCTCGGACGCCGAGCTCGTCGACCGGGCGAAGGAGCTGCCGCGTGTGCGAGCGCACCTGGACGGCAAGGAGATCCGCAAGGAGATCGTCGTTCCGGGCAAGCTCGTGAACCTCGTCGTGTAGGCAGACAGGGTCCGTACGCTGTCACGGTGAACGTCGTCGACGTTCTCCTGCTGCTCGGGGTCGCGGCCTTCTCCATCCTCGGGGCCCACCGCGGCCTGGCCGCCCAGGCGCTCTCCCTGGGAGGGCTGGCGCTCGGCGCCGTGCTCGGCTCCCTCGTCGCGCCGCACCTCCTCTCGGACAACTCCGCCTGGATCCCCGTCGCCGGGCTCCTGGGGGCGCTCGTGGGCGCGCTCGTCCTGGGCTCGCTCGCCGGCGCGCTCGGCCCGCCCGTGCGCGCGTTCCTGGGGGCGCATCCTCCGCTCGCTACGCTCGACCGGATCGGCGGCATCGCGTTGGGCGGTCTGATAGCGCTGGCGATCGGCTGGCTCGTTGCCGTGCTGGCGCTCCACCAGCCCTCGCTCGGCCTGCGGGGGGAGGTGCGCGCCTCGGCGATCCTCCCCCGGCTCCTGAGCGCCCTGCCGCCGGACCGGGTCCTCCAGGCCCTGAACCGCTTCGACCCGCTGCCGCTCCTTCCGGGCCTGCAGGAGCCTCTGCCGCCGCCCGATCCGAGCGTCCTCCAGAGCCGGGGCGCGCTCGCGGCCTCCGATTCCGTCCTCAAGCTGGAAGGAACGGCCTGCGGGGTAGGCACCCAGGGCTCGGGGTGGGTGGTTCGCCGCGGGCTCGTGGCGACGAACGCGCACGTGATCGCCGGCCACGAAGGGACACGCGTGCTCGCTCCCAACGGCCAGTCGCTTTCGGGACGGCCGGTGTACGTCGACGCGAGGAACGACATCGCGCTGCTCCGGGTTCGCGGCCTGGATACCGGCTCGCTGACGACGAACGCCGACGCGGAGCGGCCGCGACCGGTCGCGCTGCTCGGGTACCCGCGAAACGGCCCTCTGACCGCGACGGCGGGCACCGCCGGGACGCCCCGGACCGTGCTCTCGCCTGACGCCTACGGCCGCGGCACGCGACCCCGCGTGGTCGTTCCCCTGCGGGGCGCGGTGCAGCCGGGCGAGAGCGGCGGCCCGGTGGTCGACCGCCGCGGCCGGGTGCTGGCGATGATCTTCGGCGGCACCCGGGACGGGGACGGAGGGTACGCGGTGCCGGTCGAGCTCGTGCTGGACGCGGCCTCGGAACGGCTGCGTCCCGTCCCCTCGGGCCCCTGCATCGTCCGGTAGGTTCGCGTCCGAGGTGACCGGTTCCACCTCACACGGCAACGCGCGGCGGGGCGCTCTCGTCACCGGCGCGACCCGGAAGGCAGGCATCGCCGCGGCGGTCGCCCGCGCGCTGGCCGAGGACGGCTGGGACGTGGCGACGACGGGCTGGCGTCCTTACGACGAGACAGAGCCGTGGGGCTCGCGGTCGCAGGAAGCGGAAGAGCTCGTGAAGGAGCTCCGAGCTCAGGGGGCCCGCGCCGCCTTTTGGGAGGACGACCTGCGCGACCCGGACGCCGCCGAGCGTGTGGTCGGCTGGGCCGAGGCCGAAATCGGTCCCCTGAGTGCTCTCGTCGTCGTGCACACGCGTTCGCGCGCCGGCCGGCTGCTCGAGACGGAAGTCGCCGAGTGGGATCACCATCTGGAGGTGAACGCGCGGGGCGCGTTCCTCCTCTGCGCCGCGTTCGCGCGCCGCTGGGCCGGCGAGCCCGGGAGCGGACGCATCGTCCTCTACACGAGCCGCCCGCCGCTCGCCGGCGAGGTCGCCTACGCGGCCAGCAAGGGCGCCATCGAGTGGCTCGTGTTCAGCCTCGGCGCCGAGCTCGCGTCGCTCGGGATCACCGTCAACGCGATCGATCCCGGCCCCACGGACACCGGCTGGCTCGACGACAGCCCGGAGCTTCGCGAGCGGCTGCTCGAGGAGCATCCGCTCGGGCGGCTCGGCCGCCCAGAGGACTCGGCCTCGCTCGTCGCCTTCCTCTGCTCGACCCGCGGCGGCTGGGTGAACGGGCAGGTGCTAGCGTGCGACGGCGGCTTCGGCACGCTGCGGACGGGCCGGCGCGGCCGCGAGCTTCTGTAGAGCACGTTTCTCTTTCGACACGGTCCGCGCGCCACGCGTGCGCTTTTTCGCGCGAGCATCGGAGGCATGCGTCGACTCCTCCTCGCGCTCGTCCTGCTCGTGCTCGGCCTAGCGGGTGCCTCATCAGCCCGCGCGGCGACGATCTCGATCCAGCCGAGCGCCGACCTCGGCCTCCCGTTCTGGTGCGACTGGCGCTACGACTGGCAGGCGCGCTGCTTCCGCGACGACGGCCCCCGCCTTCCGATCGGAGGTGTGGACGACAAGGTCTGGCGAGCCGCGCTCAGGTTCCCGCTGACGGAGATTCCTGCAGGCGCGACGGTGACCGCCGCCCAGCTGCGGGTCTACCACGACGGCGTCTGCGTCGCCCCGCGGCTCGCGGCGGTCCCGTGCGTGCCGCCGGGCTCCGTGATCGACGCCCACCGCATCCTGTCCGCCAGCTGGTTCGCCGAGCGCGAGCCGGAGCTCGACGAGCGCGTGGCGGACACTGCGGTGGTCTTCTCCGCCTCGGAGCCGCAGTGGCTGACCTGGAACGTCACCGAGCTCGTGCGCTCCTGGCATCGCCGGCTCGCCGCCAACAACGGCCTCCTGCTCAAGCTCCAGGACGGTGACGAGGACTTCGGAGTGAGCGGGCCGTACGGTCCGTCCGCCGGCTACCACGACGCGGCGCTGCGCCCTCGGCTCGTCGTCACCCTCGTGGTCTCCGGCTCGCGCTGAGCATGCGTATGCCGACGATCTCCCGGGCCCGGGCGCTCGCCTACGCGGTCGCGCTGCTCGTGCTCTTGACCATCGCCGGCCGGGTTGCTCTGCGTACGGGCGAGGCGAGCCCGGCGCCCGGCGGGCAATCCGTCGCGTTCGAGGTCGAGGAGGAGCCCCCGCGCGAGCTGGTCGTTCACGTGGCGGGCGCCGTCCGGCAGCCGGGCCTCTATCGCCTGCCCGAAGGAAGCCGGATCGACGACGCGATCGCCGAGGCCGGCGGGGCGAAGCCGAAGGCGGCGCTCGAGCTCGTGAACCTTGCCTCGCCGCTCGCCGACGGCCAGCAGGTGCTCGTCCCCTCGCGCGGGGGCGCCGAGCCGGCCGCGCCGGGTGCGGCGGCGGGCTCCGGGGAGTCCATCCCGGGCGGAAAGGTGCATCTCAACTCGGCCACGCTCGAGCAGCTCGACCAGCTTCCCGGAGTGGGGCCCGTCACGGCTCAGCAGATCCTCGACTACCGCAGCGCGAACGGCGCCTTCCAGTCCGTCGACGAGCTGGACGCCGTTCCCGGAATCGGACCGGCCCGGCTCGAGCAGCTTCGACCCCTCGTCGACCTGTGATCCCCGGAGCGGTGCGCGGCGCCCGCGAGCGCGTCGAACGGATTCCGGCCGCGCACCTGCTCGCCGCCGCCCTCTGCGTGGGCCTCGCACTCGCCCTCCTCGTCCGCGAGGCTCACGCGGGGCTGGCGCTGGCGGGCGCGCTGCTGGCCCTGGTCACGGTCGGACTGGGCGCCGGTCGACTCGTCTTCCTGGCGGGCGCGCTGCTCCTCGCTGGGGTCTGGTGGGGGAGCGTTCGGCTCGATGCGCTCGACCGCAGTCTCCTCGAGCCGGAGATCGGGAGGGCGGCATCCGCGCGGGTCGAGGTGACGGGGCCGGCGCGTCGCAGCGAGTTCGCGCTGCGCGTGCCCGTCCGAGTCCATCGCTTCGGGCGCACCGAGCTCGACGAGCGCGCACGGCTCGACCTGCCGCCGCAGCGCTCGCCGCCCCAGGGCGCCGTCCTCGAGGTCGTGGCCACGGTCACCCGTCCGCGCGGGCCGGAGGAGGCAGGAGGGTTCGACGAGGCCGGCTATCTCAGGCGACAAGGGATCCACGTCGTCCTGCGGGCGAGCAGTTTTCGCGTCGTCGGCCGGCGCGGCGGGATCGGCGGCGTCGCAGACCGGCTGCGGAGCGGGGTGGGGGAGTCGCTCGCAACCGTGCCGGCGGGCGAGCGCCGCGCGGTCCTCGCGGGCGTCGTGCTCGGCGAGGACGAGGGCCTCGAGCCCGAGCTCCGCGACAGCTTCCGAGCGTCGGGTCTCTACCACCTGCTCGCAGTCTCGGGTCAGAACGTCGCGTACGTCGTGGCCGGCACGATCTTGCTGGTCTGGACGCTCGGCCTGCCGCGCTGGCTCGGCGAGCTCGCGGCGTTGGGGACGGTGAGCGCGTACGTCCTCGCGGTCGGGTGGCAGCCGTCGGTCGTTCGGGCCGGCGTCGCCGGCGGACTCGCCTCGCTCGCCTGGCTGACGTCGCGGCCGCGCGACCGCTGGTACTTCCTGCTCGTGGGCGCCGCGGTGCTCCTGGCCTGGAACCCGTACAGCCTGCTCGAGCCCGGGTTCCAGCTCTCCTTCGCGGCCGTCGCGTCCATCTTCCTGCTCGTCCCGTGGATCGGGAAGAGGCTCGAGGGCTATCCACTGCCGCGAAAGCTCGCCGAGGTCGTGGCCCTGTCGGCCGCGTGCGGCCTCGCTACTGCACCCGTTCTGTGGCTCCACTTCGGCGCCGTCCCCGTGTACTCGGTGTTCGCAAACGCTCTTGCGGCGCCGGTCGTCGCCCCGCTCCTCGGGCTGGCGCTGGCCGCGGCCGCGCTCCACCCGGCGGTGCCGGAGGCGTCGGCGGCGCTCGTCTGGGCCGATGCCTGGCTCGCGGGCTACCTCGCCTTCTGCGCCAGGCTCGTCGGCGGTCTCCCGTACGCACAGGCGAGTTCACTCGCGCCGCTCGCGGTCGCGACCGCGGCGATTCTGCTGGTCGTCCTGTACCTGCGCATGCGCGGGCCGAGGGTCCGGCGTGCCCTTGCGGTCGGAAGCCTCGTGCTTGCGCTCGGCGTGGCCTGGCGAGTCGCGCCCTCCGAGGAGCCCGCGCCTCCGGAAGGCTTGCGGATCACGGTGCTCGACGTCGGCCAGGGCGATTCGATCCTGCTCCAGGTCGCGGAAGGCGCCGTCCTCGTCGACCAGGGCCCGCCCGAGGCGGACGTCGCAGGGCAACTCGACGATCTCGGCATCGACCGGCTGAGCGCGCTCGTCCTCACCCACCCGCAGCGCGACCATATCGGCGGCGCGGCCGCCGTGCTCGGGGAGGTCGACGTCGATGCGATTCTCGACCCGAGCATCCCGGTGCCCAGCGAGTACGAGAACTCCGCGCTCGCGGCCGCGCGTGCGCGTGACATCCCTGTCGTAACCGCGCGGGCCGGGGGGCGCTTCGCCGTGGGGCGTCTTCGCGTTCGCATCCTCTGGCCGGACCGGCCACCTCCTCCGGGAGACGACCCGAACAACCACGCGATCGTGCTGCTGGCTTCCTACGGCCGGGTGGACGCGCTTCTCACCGCCGACGCCGAAGGGAACGTCACGGTGCCCATCGATCCTCCCCCGGTGGAGATCCTCAAGGTCGCCCACCACGGCTCGGACGACTCCTTCCTGCCGGCGCTCCTCGAGCGCCTCCGGCCCGATGTCGCGGTCGTATCCGTCGGCCGCGACAACGAGTACGGGCATCCGACGGAGGAGACGATCGCCACCCTGGAGGGGCTCTCTGGGCTTGCCGTCTATCGCACGGATCGCGACGGGCGGGTGACGATCGAGACCGACGGAGACCGCCTGGCTGTGTCCGAGGAGCGCTGACTATCCTTGCGCCCAGATGGCCGAGGGCGCGCTCCTCCCGATCTACCTCCTGACCGGAGGCGACCGTCCGAAGATCCGGCGGGCGCTCGAGCGCCTGCGCTCGCGCTTCGGCGCCGAGTCGATCGAGACGCTCTCGGCCGAGAACGTGAGCGGGGAGGAGGTCGTCGTCGCCCTGAATGCGCTCGGCCTCTTCGCGGGCGAGGGCGGGCGGCTGGTGATCGTCGAGGAGGTCGAGCGCTGGAAGAAGCCCGACGAGGAGGCGGTCGCCGCCTACCTGTCCGACCCGGTTCGCGGCGCCGTGCTCGCGCTCGTCGCGGGCGAGCTGAAGGGCTCGTCCCTCCCCGCGCTCTGTGCGAAAGCCGGCGAGGTGCTCACGTTCGAGGTACCGAAGCAGCGAGACCTGCCCGCGTGGGTGCGTGCTCAGTTCGAACGCCTCGGCGTCCAGGCGGACGGCGAGGCGGCGCGCGCGCTCGTCGAGATCGTCGGCGACGACGTCACGGCGCTCGCGACCGAGGTCGAGAAGGTGGGCGCCTGGGCCGGCGGCGAGCCGGTCGGTAGGCGCGAGGTGGAGCTCTTGGCGGTGCCGGCGCAGGAGGCCTCGGCCTGGGCGATCATGGACGCCTGGGGTGCGCGCGACCTCGCCGGAGCGCTGGCCGCCTGCCAGTCCGAGCTCGAGCACGGGTCGGATCCGTTCGCCGTCACGATGAGGCTCTCCTCTCAAGTCGCGCTCGTTCGCCAGGCGCAAGTCCTCGCCGAGGAAGGGCTCGGCGTCAAGGACATCGCCAAGCGACTCCGCAAGCACGAGTTCCGCGTCCGCAAGGCGCTCGGCCACGCGGACAACTACACCCGGGATGAGCTCGACGAAGCCGTCATCCGCCTGGCGGCGCTCGACGCGGCCCTGAAG
>Ga0081538_10004462_pt1 | contig 12895 bp, 8 predicted proteins | sample TabmetS5T2R1_FD_71022 | JGI IMG/M metagenome (GOLD analysis project Ga0081538, IMG submission 71022) | Tabebuia heterophylla rhizosphere microbial communities from the University of Puerto Rico - S5T2R1 | ecosystem: Host-associated > Plants > Roots > Rhizosphere ...
AGGCTTGCGATCGCCGCCGCAGGCGGCGCGCGGACCAAGCTCCGCCAAGAACGCGGACGCGCCGATGAATCAATCGCGCGAAGCGCACCCACTCGGCGCGGCCGCTCCACTCCCCCGTAGGGGGCCTTCACTCACACACGCTTCCAGGTCGGCGCCAAACTGAGGGATTGCCATCAGGGCAAGCACCCTTGCTCTTCAAGCGAACCTAAGCCGCTGACCTGCAGCTTTGCGCCCCCGGCAGGACTCGAACCTGCAACCTACGGATTAGAAGTGGGACAGCACCCGTCCGCCTGATGCTGTCTCGGAGAATCGCCGCAGGTCGGGTCGTGTCCACTTCCGGCTAGTCACATCCCGGCCAGGCCTGTGACAAGCACCGGATTGCCAAAGGGATTGCCAGCCGTGCGGCAATGCCTGCTGCCTCGGTCGAGCTGGTACTCCCGGTAGTCGCGGATACAAGCTCCCAGGCGCTGTGCTGTCCCGTGTCTCGCGCCCCGCAGCATCGTCCGTAGCGCGGTCATGGGTTGGTGCCGGGGGCGGACCCGGCGACGCGCCAGGCCAGCTCGGTCCTGGTAGGTGGGTGGTCGGCCGGTGGTCAGGCCATCTCGCGCATCGGCAGGGTGCCGGTGGGCTGTGGGCTGGGGGTGGCGTTGGGGTTCTCGTAGGCGCCGACGAGCTGGCCGCGGTCGTTCAGGCCGGTGGCCAGAGTGAATGGCGCGCCGGGGAACCGGATCGAGGTAAAGCGACCGTCAACGCCTCTGGCCAGCAGGAACCCGCGGACCGTCGTGCCAGCGGCGTCGCTGGTATAGCCCGAGATCTGGCCGCGGTTGTTGATGCCCACCGGCAGGGTCAATGACACCGCCGGAGCGGCGAAGGTCCGGTAGCGGCCGCGGCTGCGCAGGAAGCCACGGAAACTGTTGCCATCGGCGTCGGCAGCGAAGCCGACGATCTGGCCTTGGTCGTTGATGCCCTGGGGGGTGGTGTCGGCAGTGCCAGGGACGTCGAGGGTGGTCAACCGCCCCCGCCGCCACACAAAGCCGTGGGAGCGGCCGGAGGCGTCGAGGTAGGCTCCAACTACCGCACCGTGGTTGTTGATGCCGAAGGCGCCGGTCTCGACGGCGCCGGGCACGTCGATTCTGGTGACCCGCCCGCGGTCCCACAGGTAGCCGTGGCGGCGGCCGCCCTCCTGCTTGACGATCGGGGTGTTCTGGCTGTAGATGCCCACGATCTGGCCGCGGTCGTTGATGCCGCTGGCCCAGGCCGATCGGGCGCCGGGGATCTGGAGGGTGATGAACCGTCCGCGCGCATCGCGCAGGAAGGGCTGCTCGCTGCCGTCGTCGTAGCGACCGATGATCTGGCCGCGGTTGTTGACGTCATAGGGCAGCGTCGACAGCTGGGCCTGGGGTGCGTCGAAGCCGAGGTAGCGGCCCCGGTCAAGCACGAACCCGGGCGTCGGGGTGCGGGGCCCGGTGCCTAAGCTCGAGCCAGTGTCTGCCGCGGACGGCGTGGCCGCCCGCGCCATCGGTGGGGTCGCCGCCGTGGTCGTGCCGACCGTGAGGGTGGCCAGCATGGCCGCGCCGGCAACGGCCAGCCGCATGTGACGACGGATCGTGGGGCGTGCGGCGGATGCCATGGTCATCTCCTCTCGTGCGTGCGTTGGGTTGCCGTCATCTGGTCACCTGTCCCAGACCAGTGCCCAGCTCCGGGAGGACGATCTGGCCGCGGTCGTTGATCCCCCACGCGGCCGAGCTGGCTGGGCGGCCGGGCGCATCGATGGTGGTGTAGCGGCCCCGCTGCAGCAGGAACCCGTGATTCCTGCCGGACGCATCGGCGTAGGCGCCGGTGATCTGACCCTGGTCGTTGATGCCGAACGCGGCGGTGGCCAGCGAGCCGGGGACGTCGAAGCGGGTGAGGCGACCCCGCTCCCAGACAACGCCGTGGCGGGTGTTGGGGGCGAACCGGTCGGGTGGAGCGCCCGCGTCGGTGTAGCTGGCGACGACCTGCCCACGGTTGTTGAGCGCGAGGGGGTAGTCGACCTTCTGGGCGCCAGGGACGTCGATGATGGTGACCCGCCCGTTGGGCTCACGCAGGAAGCCGACGCCCCGCCCTTGGGGCTCGACGGTCTGGCCGACGACCTGGCCGCGGTCGTTGATGTCGGTCACGGCGGTCCCGTCGAACGATGCTGGCAGGTCGAAGGTGGTGATGCGGCCGTTGGGCTGGCGGATGAACCCGTGGACGGTGCCTGGCGGGGGCGGGCCCTGGCCAGGCTCGACTCCGGGGTCGTACCAGGTGCCGGCGATCTGACCACGGTCGTTGATGCCTGCAGCCAAGGTGCCCGAGGCGCCGGGGACCGCGAACCTGGTCAGCCGGCCGCGGCGGTCCTTGACGAAGGAGCGGAACACGCCCCGGGCGTCCAGGTTGAAGCCGACCACCTGGCCGCGGTTGTTGAGGTTGAGGTGGGCGGTGACCGTGGCGCCGGGAACCCCGCCCAGGGGGGTGAAGCGGCCGTCGCGGAACACGAAGGCGCCGGTGGGGTCGGCCGGCGGCCGGGGGGCGGCGGCGGCCGGGGTGGGGGCGACCACGACCAGGGCGGCCAGGACCACCGCGGCCAGGGTGCTGGTGATCGCGGCCGTGACGCGACCGCGGATGCTGCTGGTGGCGGGGTCCATCGGGGCCTCCAGGAGCGAAGTGGATGCCATGGTGGTCTCCTCTTCGGTGCGCGTGGGGTTTCCCGCTGTTCGCAGCAGCAGCCCGTGCGGTTCGGTCGCAACCGCACCGGCCCGGTCGAGCAGGGCAGCCTAGCGGCGCCCCTGAACGGCGACGGACCGGCGGCGCGTGCGCCGGCCCTGCCACCCGAAGCGCATCAGGGAAACCGGCGCGGCCGCTCCACTCCCCCGAGGGGGGGCGCCGCAGTCGCGGGATTGCCATCAGAGCAAGCAGCTCCTACTCTCCAGGCTACTTCAAGCCGCTGACCTGCACCTTTGCGCCCCTGGCAGGACTCGAACCTGCAACCTAGGGATTAGAAGAAAGGCTGGCTCTGTCTAGCTGGTGTCGCCCTGGAGCATCGCCGCAGGTCGGGTCGGGTCTCCTGTCCGCCTAGTTGCATCCCGGCCAGCACAGTGACAACGACCGGATTGCCAGAGGGATTGCCAGCTGTGTGGCAGGCCCTCCCTGTTACCGCGTGTGGCAACCGGGTCAGGCTGACATCTGTCTCGCGGGCGGCGCCGGCCTCAGGCCGACCCAAGGCGCGGACGCGCCAATGACTCAATCGCGCTGTGCGCACCACCCGGCGCCGCCGATCCACCCCCGGAGAGCAATACTTGACAACCCTGTTGGGCGGGCCGCAGGACGTGGCCGCCCGAGCGTTGCCGTAACGGTGCTGGGACGCGGAGCAGCCACGCTGGCACGTGACTGACGACGCTAGGGTGGCGGGCCAAGGTGAGCAGGATAGCGCGAGGGGCATGGCGATGACTGGGACGGCCCGGAGAGCCAGGTGGCCGGGCCCGCTGGCGTGGGCGCTCGGGGCGCTGGTCATGCTCGGCCTGGCGGTGGTTGCCTGGCTGGATCACCTGCTGCGTCAGGCCGGCAGACCCGAGCTTGTCAGCCTGGACATCGGCGTCTTCACCGTCCTGGGCGAGGTGATCGCGGCGACGGTCGGTGCGCTGGTGGCCAGCCGGCGGCCCCGCCACCCGGTCGGCTGGTTGCTGTTGGCCCTCGGATTGTCGGGGGTGATGGACGGGGTGAGCCTGGGGTACGCCAGCTATGGGCTGGTGGCCCGCCCAGGAGTGCTGCCCGCCGCTGACTACGCGGCCGCGTACACCAATGGCTTCGGCTTCGCAGGAGTGGCGCTGCTCGGCTTCGTCCTGCTGCTGACCCCGACCGGGTCACTGCCATCACGGCGCTGGCGCTGGTGGGCCAGGGTGGCGGCGGCCGCGCCGGCGGTGGGCCTGCTCACCGCGGTGCCGCTCCCGTTCGGCGCGCAGGGCGCTGCGCAGGGGGAGCCCTTCGGGGCGGTCCCGAACCCGCTGGCGGTCGCTTCCCTGACCGGCCCGCTACAGGTCGTCAGCGGCGTGGGCCTGGTCGTGGCCGTGCTGGGGATCCCGGTTGGCGCCTGGTCGCTGGTGGTGCGCTTCCGTCGCGCCCGCGGGATCGAGCGCCAGCAGCTGCGCTGGCTGGCGTTGGGGGCGGCCGTGGTCGCGGTGGCGGTGGCGACCATCGTGGTCCTGGTGTTCTCGAGAAACCTCGCGGCGGTCCCGTGGATCTTCAACCTGCTCGTGGTGCCGACCCTGCCGCTGGCCACCGGCGCGGCGATCCTGCGCTATCGGTTGTACGACCTGGACCGGATCATCAGCCGCACCCTCGCCTACGGGCTGCTCACCCTGCTGCTGGGGCTCGGCTACGCCGCGGTGGTGCTGGGCCTGGGGCGGCTGCTGCCCCAGGGCTCCAGCCTGGGGGTGGCCGCCGCCACCCTGGCCGTGGCCGCGGCCTTCCAGCCGGCCCGCCGCCGCGTCCAGGCCGCGGTGGACCGGCGCTTCAACCGACGCCGCTACGACGCCGCCCGGACCATCCAGGCCTTCAGCGACCGCCTGCGCCAGCAGGTCGACCTGGACGCCCTCACCGCCGAGCTGCTGGCCGTGGCCGAGCAGACGATGCAGCCCACCCGGGCGTCGCTGTGGCTGCGCTCGCAATCGCTCAAGGAACAGCGAGCCCCGCGGTAGCCGTCCACCGGCCGTCGTTCCGTGGCCTCAGTCCACCGGTCCCACGCTGGGCAGAGTAAGTGCCGCCCAGGCGAGCGCGGACGTCGGTCCGCTAGAAGGCGCAGACGCGCTGATGCATCGATCGCGCGAAGCGCACCTCAAGGCGCCGTCGCGGCTGAGGGATTGCCATCAAGGCAAGCAGTTCGTACCCCTTGAGGCCATCTTGAGCCGCTGACCTGCGGTTTTGGCGCCCCTGGCAGGACTCGAACCTGCAACCTACGGATTAGAAGTAAGGCAGCGAGCGTCTGCCTGGTGCCGCCGTGGCGTATCGCCGCAGGTCGCGTAGGGTCCCTCGTCCAGCCGGTCACATCGTGGCGGGGGCAGTCACAACGACCGGATTGCCAAAGGGATTGCCAGGAAGCGAGCGTCTGCCTGGTGCCGCCGTGGCGTATCGCCGCAGGTCGCGTAGGGTCCCTCGTCCAGCCGGTCACATCGTGGCGGGGGCAGTCACAACGACCGGATTGCCAAAGGGATTGCCAGGAAGGGGGAGGCCCGCCACTACTCCAAGTAGTCGCGGACTATGAGCGCGAGCGCCGTGCTAGCTGCTGGTCGCGCAGGTGAGAGGCGAGCGTCAGGGCCGCAATATCCTGGAGTGAGTGGCAGAGGTCTGCCGCCGCGCCGCCGTTACGATCCGGCCGGGGCTGTCTGCCGTCACGGTGACGGCACGGCGTGCGGCTGTCGTGCCGTGCTTCCTCTGGCGGGCTTAGTCGTCGCCGACGTCTCGGTCACCGACGGGTGGGTCCAGCAGGATCCAGTGGGTGTCGCGGCGCCGGCGGTGGGGTACAGCGCGCCCAGCTCGGCCCAGCCCACCGCCACGCAGCCGCTGAGCAGGGCCGCGAGCAGGAAGGCCAGGAAGGCGCCGCTGCCCTGCTGGGGCCCAGCGCGACCGGGCTGATGGCGAACACCGACGCCGCCGGGCCCACCAGCGACAGCGTGATCGCCGGGTTGCCGGACACCCGCGGGTCCGCGCCATCTGCTGCCGGTAGCGGCGACCCGCGCGCTGCGCCGGCGCGTCGCGCCCGATGTCGGATTGGTCACCGCGGCCCCAATCGCCTGGCCTGGTTGGTCGCCTTGTGGTGGCGGGGGCTCCGAGCTTTCGGATCGGCCGCCCCTCGACCTGACGGAGGACTCCTGCGCGCCGATCAGTCCGCCATCAGCCGCCGGTGGCTTGGGGTGCGGTCCTCATCGATTCGCTGGATTCATCCGGGATTGAGATGGCGACCGGTCGATGGACGTGTACCCGGGGAGCAGGCCGAGTTCGCGGGCGTGGGCGACTGCCTCGGCCCGGGTCGCGACCCCGAGCTTGCGGTAGATGGCCTGGATATGGCTCCTGACGGTGGTGACCGAGACGTACAGCTCGCGGCCGATCTCCCCAGCCGACAGCCGCGTGGGCAGCAGCCGCAGGATCACAAGCTCCCGCTCAGTGAGGGGCGTCGCGAGCTCGACCCGCCGAGGCGGCGCCGAGGCAAGCAATCGCTCCGTCTGGCTGAGGAGCGCAGGCAGCGAGCCGGGATCCACGGACCGCTCGATCAGCTCGCGCGCTCGCTCCACCAGGCCGCGGGCGCCTGCAAGGTCGCCCCGACCCCGACGCACCGACGCCAGCAGCAGCAGCGCGAACGCTCGCAGCACGAACATGCTGTCGATTCCCAGCAGCTCCAGCGCCCGCCCCAGTTGCTCCTCGGCTTCCGCCAGCTCGCCCTGACGCGTCAGCGCGCGACCAACCGCCAGGTAGGCGATCGCGCACAGCGGCGAAGCGCTGAGCCCTTGCGCCTCGGCGGTCGCCGCCGCGCGATGGGCCAGCGCCGCGGCGCGATCGTCCTCCCGGTCGCCGGCGACGAGCGACAGCACCGCCAGCGCCACGACGACCGCATACGGCTGCTCAGCTGCCGAGACCCGTCCGACCAGCTCCTCCAGCCGTGGCTGTGCCTCGACCGACTCTCCGGACAGGTACAGGGCCTGGCCGAGCGTCATCTGCGCCATCCAGAACGATGGTGAGGGGTCGGGGTCCGCGAGCTCCAAGGCCCGGCAGGCCGCCTCGACCGAGCGGCCGACGTCGTCGAACAGCAGCATGGCGCGTGCGAGGTTGACGGCGAACGCCATCGAGCTGACGCCATCCGGCAGCGCCCCCGCATTGCCGTCAGCCTCCGCGGCGGCCAGCCAGCCTTCGGTCTCCTCCTTGGACGCACCGCTACACCCGCGGATCCAAGCGGCACTATAGGCGACCGGCGGGTTGGCCATGATCGCCTCGTAGGGAAACCCGTCCAACCAGCGGGCCACGGTCGCCCCTTGCCCGCGGCGCCAGTAGGTGAGCCAGTGCCGCCCGATCAACGCCGCCGCCTCGGTGAACGCCCCGGCCGCGCTGGCGTGGCCGATGGCTTCGTCGACATTGCCCATACGCCGATGCCAGGCCGCGGCCCGCCGATGCAGCGTCGGTAGCAGTTCGGGGTCGCGGTCGGCCAGCTCCGCGCGCAGCAGCTCGGCGAACAGGTGGTGGTAGCGATACCACTCGCGGCGGTCATCCAGCGGCACCAGGAACAGGTTCGAGCGCTCCAGCTCGGCCAACCGCTCGGCTGACCCCTGGGTCGCCAGCACCGCGTCGCACAGCGAGCCCGACAGCCGCTCCAGGACCGAGGTCCGCAGCAGGAACGCCCTGGTCGGCTCCAGTTGGCGAGCCAGCACCTCGGAGCCGAGGAAATCGGCCATGTGGCGGCTATTACCCTGAAACGAGGCGATGAACCCCCGCGGGTCCTCCCGCCCCCGAAGCGACAGGCCGGCCAGGACCAGCCCGGCCGCCCAGCCCTCGGTCCGCGCTGCCAGGCGCTCCACATCGGCGGTGGCAAGCTGCAGGCCCATGGAGCCGTTCAACAGCGCGGCCGCCTCCTCGCCGGTGAACTCCAGCTCGGCGATGCGGATCTCGCCCAACTCCCCACGGGCTCGCATCCTGGCCAGCGGCAGCGGCGGATCGGCCCGCGTCGACAGCACCACGTGGATGTCTGCTGGGAGGTGGTCCAGGAAGAAGCCGAGGGTCTGGTGGCAGGCGGGGTTGGTGATCAGGTGGAAGTCGTCCAGGACCAGATACAGCGGCGATCCGGCCGTGCTCAGCTCGTTGAGCAGGCCTGGCAGGACGGCCCGGTACAGGTCCCCGCTGGGGCGGCCCAGGGCCGCCAGGGCGCCCGCGCCGACGTCCGGCTCGACGGTGCGCAGCGCCTCGACCACATAGGTCCACAAGCGCGTGGGGTCGTTGTCGGCCTCCTCCAGCGACACCCAGGCCACCCGGCCGCCACCGGCTGCGGCGCACCATTGGGTGAGCAGGGTCGTCTTGCCGAACCCCGCCGGCGCGCCGACCAGGCAGAGCTTGCCCTGCAGGCCGGCCTGCAGCAGCGCCTGGAGGCTGGCACGCGGAATCAGCCCTGCCCGAGGTGCCGGCGGCCACAGCTTGGTCCAGACCAGGTCGGGACCTGGCAAGCCCAGCGCCTCCGAAGGATGCCGGTCCGCCCCGTCCAGGCCGGCGGCCATGGCGGCGCTGCCGGGCCTGGCCGGCGGCTGTCTGCTGGGGTCAACCAGGTCCGCCTTCTGGGCTGGCAGCGCCAGGGTGCACCAGACGGTCTTGCCGCCGGCCTTGTCCTGGCGCACCCCCCAGCTGGTGGCCAGTCGGTCCACGATCCCCAGGCCCAGGCCGCGGCCGGTCCCCTCCTTGGCCGCCAGCACCCGGTCCAGGTTCGGGTCCTGGTCCCTGACCGCCACCTGCAGCCGAGAGCCGCGCAGCTCCACCCATAGCTCCATGGCCGTGCCGGCATGCACCACGGCGTTGGTGACCAGCTCGCTGGCCAGCAGCTCGGCCGACCCGACCAGCTCCCCGATCCCCCAGCGGTCGCACACCTCGCGCACGAACCCCCGGCCGGCGCCGACCGCGGTGGGCACCGGCCCCAGCGCCAGGTGCTCCGACAGCCTGGGCGGCCGGTGGTGGGCGCTCCCCAGCGCCTGGTCAAGGTCGGGGTAGATCGCCAGCCGGTCCGCCAGCCCGTGCCGGGCGAGGACCCCGGCCACGGCCGGGCCGGCGCCGCACAGCACCAGGGCGGTGCCGGGCCAGCCGAGGGCGGGATGGCGGATGGCGGTGAACACCTCGGCGCATAGCGGGTCGATGGCCTCCACCTGGCCAAGGTCGCAGATGATCGCCGGGGGATGGTCGGCCAGTTGTTTGAGGATGGCCCGCTGGAGCTGGGGGGCGGCGGCCACATCCAGCCGGCCGGCCAGGGTCAGCACCACACAGCCCTGGCGGCTGGACTGCTCGATCCGCATCCCGAGCCTTCCCCAAAGTCCAAGACAAGCATTCCAGGCTGAAGGTCGCCTTCGTTCGAACCGCATGATCACAGCTAGGAGATGGGGATTCATCGGTCGAGCGACGCATGCTGTCCGCGACAGATGACCTAGGTCCCCCTACAGTTGACCTGGACCGATCCGCCAGGGGGATTGCGATCATGCAGCAGCGGACAATCAAGGTGTTCGTGGTTGACGACCACGCCGTGGTCCGCCGCGGCCTGTCTGCCTATCTGGAGATGGTGGACGACATGGAGGTGGTCGGCGAGGCCGCCGACGGCCAGGAAGCCCTGGAGGGGATCGCGGCGCTGGTCGAGGCCGGCCGGTCGCCCGATGTGGCGCTGATGGACCTGGTGATGCCGGGCATGGACGGCGTCACCGCCACCGCGGCCATCACCCAGCGCCATCCCGACCTGGCTGTCGTGGCCATGACCAGCTTCACCCAGGCCGACCTGGTCCATGGCGCCCTGGAGGCCGGCGCGGCCGGGTACCTGCTCAAGGACGCCGAGGCCGATGAGGTCGCCGCCGCGATCCGGGCCGCCCGCCGTGGGGAGGTGCATCTGGACCCGGCGATCGCCAGGCAGCTGACGCGGTCGTTGGTGGCCCCCAAGCCACAGGCAGCCGACGCCCTGACCGACCGGGAGCGCGAGGTCCTGGTCCTTGTTGCTGCTCAGGGTCTGTCCAACCAGGAGATCGCCGATGCGCTGGTGATCAGCGAGCGCACCGCCCGGACCCATGTGAGCAACATCCTCAGCAAGCTCGGGGTAGCGTCCAGGACCCAGGCCGCCTTGTTGGCGATCCGGGAGGGCATCGCGCCGGCTCCGTCGGCGGACTAGCCATCATGCGACGACCGCCCGATGCGACATTTGTCGCCCTGGAGGCGGGTTGTTCGTCCGAGGCTCCCACGAGCGCGTTCCCGTACTGTCGAAGGGACGTGTGACCAGCCCCGTGACGAAGGAACCGACGTGCTGCAGGACGCGCCCGGCGATCCGAGGAAGGCACCCGAGCTTAGGGTCTTGATCGTCGACGACGACTCCCGGGTCCGGAGGGCGCTGCGCGGCCTGATCGAGTGCGCGTCGGACCTGACGGTGGTCGGGGAGGCGGGGTCCACCCGCGCCGCCAGGCGCCTGGACCTGGAACTGCTTCTCGACGTGGTCGTCCTGGACCTGCTGCTGCCCCAGGCATCCGACGGGATGGGTGTCCTCCGGGAACCCCGAGGCCGGGACCGCCCAGTGGTCGCCATCAGCCGCATGGGCGAGTTGAGGCCCCAGGCGATGGTAGAAGGCGCGCATGCCTTCCTGGAGAAGCACGGCCGCGACGTGGACGACCTTCTCGACATGATCCGCGCCGCCCACCGCCACGATCCCTGGCCAGCGGGCGGCTGAGGCCGACCCCTGCGCGTGGTCGCGCCGGTCGACTCAGGGTGCGCACGGCGGTACCGTTCTGCAACGGCCCTGCGCAGACCCGGGAGGCCCGACGAACACCGACGCACCGCTCCCCGCCGCGCAGCCGACCCGGCGGAGCTTGCTGGTGTCCAGACGGTCGCTGCGGTACGCGGCCGGGGTGCTGCTGGTCGCCGCCGGCTACTACGCCGCCGCCCAGGGCGGCCAGGCGCTGCAGCTGACGGGCCCGGCGGGGGCCTTCTGGCCGCCCACCGGCGTGGGCATCGCAGTGCTGTACCTCGGTGGCTGGCGTTGGTGGCCCGGGGTCCTGCTCGGGGACCTGCTCTCGCGGGAGTTCACGCTGCCGCTGTGGGCGGTGCTTGCCGCGACGGCCGGCAACATGGCCAGGGCGCTGGTGGCGGTGGTCATCCTCTGGCGGCTGGTCGGCCGGCAGGCCGCGATGGACCAACTCCCGCAGGTCGGCGCGGTGTTCGTCGCCGTCGCTGTCGGGGAGGCGGTCAGCGCGACCGTCGCCATGCTCGCCCTGCATGAGGGCGGCCGGATCGACGTGGCCGAGATGCAGCTGTTCTGGCGGAGCTGGTGGCTAGGCGGCCTCTCGGGCGGGTTGGTCGTCCTCCCGCTCGCCCTCGCGTGGGCGCACGCCCGCGCGTCGGACTGGCGAGGCCGCCGCGCGGCCGAGGGCGCACTGGTGCTGGCCGCCGTGGCCAGCCTGAGCATCATCGCGGTGTCGGCTGCCCAGCCGCTCACCTACATGGTGTTCCCGGCCTTCATCTGGGCCGCGCTGCGCCTCGGCCCGCAGGGAGCGACCCTGGCGGTCGCGGTCGGGGCGGTGATCGCGGTCCTGGCCACCTCGTACGAGGTGGGACCCTTCGTCGAGCACTCGCCGACCAACAGCGCGCTGAACCTCCAGCTCTACATCGTCGTCGCGGCGCTGACGACGTTGTGCCTGGCGGCGATCGTGAGCGAGCGCCGGCGCGCCGCGCTGGAGCTGGCCGACTCCCAGCGCCGCGAAGGCGAGCGCGCCACCCTGGAACGACAGCGCATCGCCCGCGACCTGCACGACTCGGTCTCCCAGTCGCTGTTCTCGACCACGCTGCACGTCCGGACCGCCCAGCGCGCGCTGGAACGCGAGCGGCTCGACGCCGCCGGGCCGGTGGGGGAGGAGCTGCGCGAGATCGGCCGGTTGACCCGGGGCGCGCTGGCCGAGATGCGCGCCCTCATCCTCGAGCTCCGGCCCGGCGCGCTGGCCGAGGAGGGGCTGGTCGCCGCCCTCACCAAGCAGGCGGCGGCCCTCAGCGCCCGGGAAGGGCTGGTGATCCAGGTCGACGGGCCCGACGGGCACCTGCCCGTGGGCCCGGAGGTCGAAGAGCAGCTGTACCGCCTCGGTCAGGAAGCCCTGGCCAATGTGGTCAAGCACGCCCGGGCGACCAGGGCCACGGTCCGCATCGCCGCGGCCGGCGACACCGTCTCGATCCAGGTGTCCGACGACGGCCGCGGCTTCGACCCGGCCACCGTGGGCTCCGAGCACTTCGGCCTGCGATCGATGCGAGGCCGGGTCGCCGACCTCGGAGGCCAGCTCGAGGTCACCAGCGCCCCAGGCGGTGGCACCGTCCTGCGCGTCCAGGTCCCAGCCCAGCGATGACCCACCATCATCGAACCACCCGCGTCCTGGTGGTCGAGCATCGCCAAGTCGCGCGCCAATGACCTCTGAGGCTTCACCGCTGGTGCTGGCCGTGGCCGGCGTCCTGGGTGGCCGCAAGACCGCCGCCTACCCGGCCCTGGCACCCGACGTGGCCCAGGCCGGCGCCGAGTTCGTCGACAGCGACGCCGTCGTCGACGGCGTGGTCGTGTCTGCCCGTGCCTGGCCCGACCACCCGGGCTGGATGCGCGAGCTCCTGCGCATCCTGCGCGACCACGCCCCGCCACCCCGTAGCCGGCGCACAGCAGTCCTCGACAACCAAGCCGGGTCGGTGTAGGTGAGACTGGGTCAACCACTGGTCGGTGCCTGCGTCTGGCGGCGCGGCGCCCGAGGAGGACGCCCAGGCCCCGCAGCATCGCCGTGCAACTGGTGCCGTGATCATCGCCGCATACCCGCGCACCGTCGCGACTGCTCGAATCCACGAGCATCCGGACGCCTACAGCAACATCCTCCTCAACGGCAGTAGCAGCCATCCTCCACCCTTCATGAACGGATGAAGCTGCGCCGCCCGCTCTACACTCAACCCGTAATCGTCCGAGGACAGCAGTGCGCCGGCGGCGCCGCTCGTCGAAGGTCAAGGGCACCGCTATCACGCCTATTTACTTGGCCCTGAAGAAGTCGCCGTAATGTAGGGGTCTGACCAGTAGATTCGGATGCTCGCTTGGGTTGCTTGGGTGTCCGAATGACGAAAGAATCGCCTCAATCGGTTGTGGCGCAACGGA
>Ga0081538_10004463_pt1 | contig 12894 bp, 17 predicted proteins | sample TabmetS5T2R1_FD_71022 | JGI IMG/M metagenome (GOLD analysis project Ga0081538, IMG submission 71022) | Tabebuia heterophylla rhizosphere microbial communities from the University of Puerto Rico - S5T2R1 | ecosystem: Host-associated > Plants > Roots > Rhizosphere ...
CGACTCGATCTCCGCGCCACGCAGCGCACGATCGAGCCGTCGTGCGGTGATCTCTACCTCCGGAAGCTCGGGCATCGAGATCAAGACTAGGCTGGGTGGCCATGAGGATCGCGGTCGCAGCCGACGAGCGCACCGGCGTCGCCGAGGCCGTGGTGGAGGAGCTCCGCCGCCGCGGCCACGAGCCGATCGTTCACGGTGCGCTCAGCGATCAGGAGCGCGACGATTGGGCCTGGGCCAGCGAGGCTGCCGCCCGCGACGTCGCGGAGGGACGAGCAGAGCAGGGAGTCGTCTGCTGCTGGACCGGCACCGGGGCGTCGATCGCGGCGAACAAAGTCGCGGGCATACGCGCCGCCCTCTGCGGCGACGCCGAGACCGCCCGCGGCGCGCGGCGTTGGAACGACGCCAACGTGCTCGCGCTCTCGCTGCGGTCCACCAGCGAGGCGGTGCTCGACGAGATCCTCGACGGTTGGTTCGGCGGCGAGCCGAGCACGGACGCCGACGACACGGCGAACGTCCGCCACGTGGACGAGATCCGCTGACTCCGTCAGGACAACCCCATGGGTTTGCGGCGAGCCCGGCCTCCATCGGGACAGTCGGCGGTCTCGCGCCGCGCGCGGCTGCTGCTACGGGCTCAGCGGATCGTCGCCCGCGCTCTCGCGGTCGACCGCTTGTCGAAGTCGTCGACGAAAGTCACGGTCGTGCGGTAGCGGCCTTCGCGAAGGCGCGTGAGCGCGATGCTCCGCTTTCCTGGCTCGAGCCTTCCGCGCGTGACCGTCCTCCGGGTGGGACCACGGAGCTTGACCGTGACCTCGGCGGGCTCGGCGAGCCGGAACGACACCCGGAGCGAGTTGCCGCGTCGCGTCTGCCTGAACCGGGAGTAGGTCTTCGCGGCTTCGTCCTGGCCCACTTGCACCACGCCCTCCATGGAGAACTGGTGCGGGATGCAGATGTACTGGTAGCGGCCCGGCGTGTCGAAGGTGTGGATGAAGGTCGCACCGACCGGGCTCGTATCGGGACCCGAGTTCCAGCGCTCCGCCTGGCCGCTGCGCGAGGTGGTCGTGTGGCCCTCCTCCTGGAAGCTCCAGATCACGCGGTCCCCCGGGTTGATCTGGAGCGTCGCCGGCTGGAACGAGACGTTCACCACGTTGACGGTGTGGTCGGCCGCCGCCGCCGGAGATGCGACGGCAAGAGGGATCGACAGGACAAGCGGCGCCAAGAGGCGGTGGCTTCGCATCGCGGGAAAGGTATACGAGGCTGAGCGCGGTTCGGTTCCGTTACCCGCCGTGCGAGGGCTTCGCCCTCGCTCGGCTCCGCGCCAGGCTTAGGATTCGCCCGCCGATGGCCTCGCCGGACGTGGTCGACACCGCCCAGGATGCCCGCGCGCTCGAGCATCCGCCGCTCGTGGTGCGCGAGCCGCTCGAGCGGTTCCTCGACGAACGCCGGTTGGGCGCGGGCGCCGTCGAGGTCGAGCGCATCGGCGAGGGCCACTCGAACGTCACGTACCTCGTCCGCCGCGGCGACGTCCGCGTCGTGCTGCGCCGGCCGCCGCGCCCACCGCTGCCGCCGTCCGCCCACGACGTCCTGCGGGAGGCCCGTCTCCTGCGGGCGCTCGAGGGAACGCCGGTACGGGTGCCGACGGTTCTCGCCACCTGCGACGACGAGTCGGTGCTGGGCGCATCCTTCTACCTGATGGAGGAGTTGCACGGGAGCGTCATCACCACAGCGATCCCCGAGCGTCTCGACACGCCCGCCCAACGCCGCGGGATCGCCGAGGAGCTCGTCGACGCGCTCGTCGAGTTACACGGGGTCGACTGGCGCGCCTGCGGACTCGAGGGCTACGGCAAGCCGACGGGCTACCTCGAGCGCCAACTGCGGCGGTTCACCGGCCTGTGGGAGCACAACAAAACGCGCGAGCTGACGATCGTCGAGGAGGTCGGCGACTGGCTAGGGGCCAACGTCCCGGAATCGCCCGAGTCGACGATCGTCCACGGCGACTACCGGCTCGGCAACGTGATGGTCGCGAACGAGGCCCCCGCACGGCTGCTCGCGATCTTCGACTGGGAGCTCTCGACGATCGGAGACCCGCTGGCGGACGTCGGCTACCTGACCGTTACCTGGGCCCAGGCCGACGATCCGCCCGACATCTCATTCTCGAGCCTGTCGGCGGCCACCCGCCGCGAGGGGTTCCCGACGCGCGACGAGCTCGTCGCCCGCTACGAGGAGCGAAGCGGCCGGGCGGTGTCCGCGCTCGGCTGGTATCAGGCGCTTGCGCTCTGGAAGGCAGCGGTGTTCATGGAGGGCAACTACAAGCGCTTCATGGCCGGCGCGAGCGACGACCCCTACCTGGCACTGTTCGACGAGGGCGTGCCGGCGCTGGCGGAGAAGGCTCGGGAAGTCGCGCTCGGGCGATGAGGGGCCTGATCGTCGACTTCGGCGGCGTTCTGACCACGAACGTCTTCGACTCCTTCCGCGCCTTCTGCGCCGAGGAGGGCCTCGACCAGGACCTCATCAAGCGGGTCTTCCGCGAGGAGCCGGAGGCGGCGCGGCTGGTACGCGGGCTCGAAGTGGGCGAGCTTCACGAGGACGAGTTCTGTGAGCGGTTCGGAGCGATGCTCGGGGTGGAGCACCGCACCGATCTCCTCGAGCGCATCTTCAGTCACCTTCGGCCCGACACCATCATGGTCGAGGCGGTTAGGCGCGCCCGCCGGCAAGGCGTCAGGACGGGACTCATATCGAACTCGATGGGCGCCGGGTATTACGATCGCTCCACCTTCCCCGAGCTGTTCGACGGCGTCGTGATATCCGGCGACGAGGGCATCCACAAGCCCCACCCCGAGATCTTCCTCCTCGGCGCCGAGCGGGTGGGGCTCGCGCCCGATGAGTGCGTGTTCGTGGACGACCTCCGGGACAACTGCGAGGGGGCGGAGGCGGTCGGAATGACCGCGGTGCTCCACCGCGGTGCGGACTCGACGTTGCCGCGGCTCGAGCGGCTGCTCGGGGTCGAGCTGGACGTCGCGGTCGGCTAGATCCCGGGGAGGCGCTTCAGCATCGCCTGCAGCCCGCCGAGCGCCTGCTCGAGCTTCTCGGCCGTCTCGTCCAGGTCGGTCAGCTCCTGGTGCATCGGCTGGAGCCACTCGTGGAGCGCCCGGACCTCGGCCCGCAGGTCCTCGATCTGCGTCGACAGCCGGTCCTCCACCTGAGGCAGCGTCTTCACGGCCTCGATCAGCTCCGAGAGGTCTCCCTCCCGGTCGGTGAGCGTGCGGACTCCCTGCGCGAGCGTGTGCAGATCGTCGAGGGCCCGTGCGATCAGGCGCGGCGGTACGGCGAGGGCGTCGAGCATCGGGCGCAGTGTGGCAGGCTCAGCGCGGTGATCCTCGTGCTGTGGGACATTGACGGAACGCTCGTGGATACCGCGGGCCACGGAAAGCACGCCTTCGAGGAGGCCTTCGAGGCGGTCATCGGCCGGCCGCCCGAGCCGGTGGAGTTCGCCGGGCGGACCGATCATCAGATCGCCCTGGCGATGCTGAACCAGGAGCGCGAGGCACTCCCGCGGCTGCTGGAGCAGCTAGCGACCGCGCTCGAGGCGCGCAAGGAGATGATGAGGCATGACGGGCATGCGTACCCGGGCGTGCCGGAGACGCTGGCGGCGCTACACGGCCGCGAGGACGTCGTGCAGTCGCTGCTGACGGGCAACATCGAAGCCAACGCGGCGCTGAAGGTCGGCGCCTTCGGGCTCGAGCATTGGTTCGACTTCGAGGTCGGCGCCTACGGGTCGGACCCCCACGAGGAGCGCTCCGAGCTCGTGGCGGTGGCGCGCGAGCGGGTCAAGACGAAGTACGGCGAGCCGACCCGGGCCGTGCTGGTGGGAGACACGCCGCACGACATCCAGGCGGCCCAGAAAGCAGGCGCCAGGGCCGTGGCGGTGGCCACCGGCTTCAGCCACGTGAGCGCGCTACGGGAGTCGCGGCCGGACGTGCTCCTCGACGACCTCCGCGACACTGGCGCGGCGGTCGAGGCGATCGTGGGCCGCTCCTAACCAGCTCACCTCCACTTCACGCTGCACCCAACCGGCTCCGTCTCCGGGCGGGCTGGCTCCTCGCCTGCGAGTACGGTGTCGAGCGCCTCCCGCAGCCAGGCCGCGTTCTGGGCCGGATCACGGTGGTCGGCGTCGGGTGCACCCGCGTAGCGGACCGTCCCCTCGGCATCGAGCACGAAGACATGCGGCGTGGTCCGCGCGCCGTAGTCACGGGCCACCTCCTGCGACTCGTCGTGCAGGTAGGGCAGCGGCCAGCCGCCATCGCGCTCCACGCGCTCGCGCATCGCCTCGAACGAATCGCCCGGGTAGCGCTCCGCATCGTTCGGGTTGATCAGGAAGAACCGCACGTCCCCGTAGTCGCGAGCCGCCTCGAGGATGCGGTCGTGCCAGGCGAGCGCATAGGGGCAGTGATTGCAGGTGAAGACGACCACGGCGGGCTGCCCTTCCGGGAGCGAATGCTCGCGCCCGTCGGTGTCGGGGAGCGTGAAGTCCGTGGCCTTCTGTCCAACAGCGGGTGTCATGCGTTCTCCTTAGCTCGTCTAATCGCGGCTCTGACGTCTTCCGGGTCGGGCGTGGCGGAATACCTGCCGTCTCTGAGACGGTAGACGCGGCAGGTCAGGGAGTGAGGCGCGCCGTCTGTGGGCGGCACCACGTCCTCGCCGTCGATCCGGATGGTCGGCGATCCCGGAAATCGCTCGCGCGCCGCCTGCTCGTCGGTCTCGACTTCGCGCGGCTCGAGCGCGTCCGGGTCCAGGCCTTCCTCGCCCAAGAGCGCGCGCACCTCGGCGATCGCCTCAGGGTACGAGGGACAGCCCTCCCACCACAGGAGCTCAACCCTCATGGACCTCTACGCGCTCGATCCTCGCCGCCTCGATCGGCCGGTCCTGCGGGCCCGTCTCGAGGGCCTCGATCGCGTCGACCGCGTCCATTCCAGCGGCCACCTCGCCGAAGACCGTGTGCTTGCCGTCAAGCCATGGGGCGGCGTCAGTGGTGACGATGAAGAACTGGCTCCCGTTCGTGTCCGGACCGCTGTTGGCCATCGCCAGGGCGCCGCGGACGACCTTGTGATCGTTGATCTCGTCCTCGAACTCGTAGCCCGGGCCGCCGGTGCCCGTGCCATGCGGGCAGCCGCCCTGGATCATGAAGTCCTTGATCACCCGGTGGAAGATCAGGCCGTCGTAGTAGCCGTCGCGCGACAGCTTGAGGAAGTTGTCGACGGTCTTCGGCGCATCGTCGTCGAACAACTCGAGCGCGATCGGACCGTGGTTCGTGTGCATCGTGGCCTGGCTCATCGTCTGTTCGTCACCTCCGCCCGGAGCTGCGCGCCCCGGACCTCCTTGCCGCTTACCTTGTCCGCCACCTCGTCCGCGCGGGACGCCGGCACCTCCACGAAGCTGAAGCGCTCGAGCACCCGCACGTGACGGACGTCGTCGTTCTCGAGGTGGGTGTGGTCCACGACCGCTCCCACCACGTCCGCCGGCTCGAGGCCGTCGGTTCGCCCCGCGCCGACGATCAGCTTCGCGTACGGCACCCCGTCGCGGCTGTGTGGCTTCGTGTGCCGTGGCCGGCGCGCCTCCCGGTCGGCACGCTCCCGGCGCGCGCGGCGCTCGCCGGGCGCCCAGCGATCGATCTCCGTCCCGGCGTGCCGCTCGATCGCCTCCAGCTCGCGCCGCTGGCGCGGAGTGATCAGAGTGACCGCGCGCCCGCTCTCGCCGGCGCGTCCGGTTCGACCGATGCGGTGCACGTAGATGTCGGGCGAGTTCGGGATGTCGTAGTTGACGACGTGGCTCACGCCGGTGATGTCGAGGCCCCGCGCGGCCACGTCGGTGGCCACGAGCAGCCGCTCGCGGCCGCCCTTGAAGGCGATCATCACGCCGTCGCGCTGACCTTGGGGCATGTCGCCGTGCAGCGTCTTCACCCGCACACCGGCGTCGTCGAGCCGCCGCCCCAGCCGGTCGACTCCGACCTTGGTCCGCACGAAGACGATCGCCTGGTCGGGTCGCTCATCCTGCAGCACGCGAACGAGCGCGTCCGGCTTGTCGCGGTCGGACGCCTCGACGTAGTACTGGTCGACCGTATCGATCGCGAGCGTGGCCGATCGCACCCTGATCGTCACGGGGTCGTGCATGAAGGTGTCGGCGAGGCGCTGGATCTCGAGTGGGACGGTCGCGCTGAACAGCGCGGTCTGGCGGCCCATCGGGCAGCGGCGGAGAATTGCCTCCACGTCCTCCAGGAAGCCGAGGTCGAGCATCTCGTCGGCCTCGTCCAGCACCACGTATCGGGCCTGGTCCAGGAACAGGTGATGACGGTCGATCATGTCCATGACCCGCCCGACGGTCCCCACAACGACGGGGGCGTCCTTCAGCCGCACCGCCTGGTCGCGGATGGGCGCGCCGCCGAACACGGCGACGACCTCGACCCGGTGGCGCGCGCCGTACGCCCGCAGCGCCTGCGTCACCTGGATGCACAGCTCACGGGTGGGCGTGAGGACCAGCGCCTGGACGTCGGGATCGTCCGGATCGGCGTACTCGACCATCGGCAGCCCGAACGCGGCGGTCTTGCCCGTGCCGGTCTGGGCCTGACCGACCACGTCGCGACCCTCCAGCAGCGGCGGGATCGCCTGCTCCTGGATCGGGGTTGGGCGCTCGTAGCCCAGATGGGCGAGCGCCTCCAGCGTCCGTGGCGAAAGGCCGAGCTCGGCGAACGTCGTCATGCGGCGATCCAGACTAGCCATCGGTCACCAGTAGCCCAGGCGCCGCGCCCAAAGGGGGCGAGAGTCCATTCGGCGCACCTATAGCTACAGCGAACCCGCTCGGATGCTGAGGGGCGGGCCCTCGAGCTGCTTCACGACGCCGGGGCCAGGCGCCCGGCCGTCAACATCAGGATTGCCGGCGAGGAAGCCGATCTGGTCTGGCTCGAGCGACGGTTGATCGTTGAAGTGGACGGGCGGCAGTACCATCAGTTCCGCGAGGAGGACGACCGCAAGGAGCGCCTGTGGCGGGTCGCCGGCTACACGGTCAGGCGGGTCGGGAGCGACGTCGTCTACAACCCCCCTCACGACTTCGTCGCCGCCTGCGTCGACTGAACCGGAAGGGGCCGCTACGCCCGCGGGTCCAGCAGCAGCTTTCCGCTGGTGCGCCTGGCCTGCATGTCCTCGTGTGCGCGGCGCACCTCGGACAGCGGGTAGGTGGCGCCGACCTGTGGAACGAGCACCCCTCGGGCCGCCCGCTCGAACAGATCGGCGAGCGGCTCCTCGACCATGTCCCGCCGCCCGAGGCAGTGCATGAGCCAGAAGCCCACGACCGACCGGCTCTTCCGCATCAGGCGTCCGGTCTCGAGCGTGTTCTGCTCGCGGCTGGCGATGCCGTAGGCGACGATCCTGCCGAACGGCGCGAGCGCCTCGGCGCACTGATCGAAGACGCGCCCCCCGGACATCTCGAGGACGACGTCGACGCGCTCGCCGCCGTTTGCCTCGATCAGCGCGCCCGTCAGATCCTCGGTGGACGGGTCCACCGCCGCGTCGGCGCCCAGCTCGAGCGTCAGCGCGCGCTTCTCCTCGCTGCTCGCCGTGGCGAGCACGCGGCCGGCGCCGAACGGCTTCGCGAGCTGCACGGTGAGGCTTCCCACGCCGCCGGCCCCGGAGATGACGACCACGCTCTCGCCGGACGCCACGCGCCCGCAGGTCCTCAGGAGATGCCACGCCGTCAGGCCCTGGATCAGCAAGGCGAGCGCGGCGTCGTCACCGAGCCCCTCCGGGATCGGGTAGACGGTCGCCTCCGGCGCCACCGCGTACTCCGCGTAGCCACCGCTGCGAAGGAGGGCCACCACCCGCAGGCCGTCCTCGGTTACCCCGGCAACCTCGCCCCCCAAAACCAGCGGCACCTCGTAGCGGGCCAGGTACGAGTTCTCGCGCTGATGGGTGTCAGCGAAGTTCACCCCCGCCCGCGAGACCTCGATCAGCACCTCGCCGTTGCCGGGGTCCGGCCTCGGCACGTCCGCGACCTGCAGCACCTGGGGACCGCCGAACTCCTCGATCTTCACCGCCCGCATGCCGATGGAGCCTATGCTGTCGCGCCTCATGTCGCTTGTGGTCGTTGGATCGATCGCCTTCGACGCGGTCAAGACGCCCTTCGGGGAGCGCGAGCGCATGCTCGGCGGCTCGGCCGTTCACTTCTCGCTCGCGGCGAGCTTCTTCACGGAGGTGCGAGTGGTCGGACCCGTCGGCGACGACTTCGGCGACGCCGAATACGCGATCCTGCGGCGACACGGCGTGGGGATCGACGACATCGAGCACGTGCAGGGAGGCAAGACCTTCTTCTGGGCGGGCGAATACGAGTGGAACCTCAACGTCCGTCGCACGCTCGACACGCAGCTGAACGTCTTCGGTGACTTCCAGCCGAAGCTCTCGGACGCCTCGCGGGCCGCGGACACGCTCTTCCTGGCCAACATCCAACCGGAGCTCCAGCGGGAGGTGCGCGAGCAGTGCAAGGCCGCGCGGCTCGCCGCACTCGACTCGATGAACTACTGGATCGAGACGGAGCGCGATTCGCTCCTACGGGCCATCGCCGACGTCGACATGCTCCTCATGAACGACGACGAGGTGCGGATGCTCACCGAGGAGCCCACCCTGCTGCGGGGTGCCCGGCAGCTGATGGACCTGGGGCCGCGGGTCGTGGTAGTCAAGCAAGGCGAGTACGGAGCGTCGCTCTTCACCGCCGATTCCTTCTTCTCGCTGCCCGCGTATCCGCTCGAGACCGTGCTCGATCCGACGGGCGCCGGCGACTCCTTCGCCGGCGGCCTGCTCGGATATCTCGATGCGGAGGGCGGCGCTGACGACGAGGCCGCGCTGCGTCGGGCGATGACGTTCGGCTCGGCTGTGGCGTCGTTCTGGGTCGAGGAGTTTGGGTGCGAGCGCGCGGAGCGCCTGACCCGGGCGGAGATCGACGCGCGCTACGAGGCGTTCAGGCGCATGACCTCGGTGGAGGGCGTGCCGACCATGTAGGCGCGTTCCCGCCGCATAGTACGGCCGTGCGGTGGGTAGACATGCGACAGGCTTTAGGAGGCGCGCAGCGGACTTCGCCGGGGGCGGTACTAGGGAGGGACCGCCCCCAACGAACCGCACCAGCAGGCCAGCTCAAGGTTCACCCGCCAGGTCAGGCTGGGCCGGACGGCCACCCTGCGACATCCCTCTGGACGGTACCGGGTACGATCTCCCCGATGAGCGGCTTCTGGGCCTTCTTCTGGCTCGCTGTGATCCTGAAGATCCCGATCGTGGCGCTGCTCCTGATCGTGTGGTGGGCGATTCGGGAGCCCCCGGTTCCGGAGGCCGACGAGGACGACCGCGGCGGCTCCGATCGCGATCCTCGGCATCCACGTCGTCGCCCGCCACATCCGCCACGCCGGGGTCCCCACCGGGGGCCGGTACCGCGTTCGCCGGCGCGCGTTCGGGTCGCCCACACCCGGACACGCGTTCCTGCGGTTCACCGCTAGCGCGGATTCCGGAGTTCCGGCCTGCGGCCGGCGAGACTGTGATTTGTCGGCGAAGTCGGGTCCGATAGCGTTCGCTTCGTGAACGCCTTTCACGTGTGCGGCATCGCCTTCGCGGCCTGGGCGCTGATCGTCTCCTTCCTCGGGATCACGCGCGAGCGCTTCCCCGGCTCGCCGGCCGCGGAGAGGGGCGTCGCGGCGATCTCGATCATCCTCGCCGCCGCGGCGATTGGCACCGGCATCTACACCTCGGCCACCGAGGAAGAGGAGGACGAAGGTGGCGAGGAGGCCGCGGTGATCCTTCGGAGCTAGATGGGATGCCTCCGATCGACGACGGTCATGCGGTGCATTACACGGCGCTCGCGCGCGGCACGCCCGTGTACAGCTCCGATGAGCAGAAGGTCGGGACCGTGGTCGAGGTGCTGGACAACTACCGCGAGCACATCTTCGATGGCCTGGTGATCGAGGTGTCACTCGGCGACCGCCGCTTCGTCGACGCACCTGAGGTGGCCCGCACCGCCGAGCGTGCCGTCACGCTCGCGATCACCGCCGCCGAATGCTCGGACCTCCCGCCGCCCCCGGCGGGGCCGGGAGTCGGCGGGGCGGTGCGGAAGCTCTTCGGCGGCCTGCGCCGCCGCTGACGCTTACCGGTCCGTCGTACTCGGCACGAGTGTGGTCACGCTTCCGCGCGACCGCGAAGTGAGCGGGGCCGTCCGACAGCGCGGCCACGATGATCGCTCGTGAGCGAGCTCGACATCGGCCGCACGCTGCTCCTCTGGTTCTGGGCCCTCGGATTGGCGGGCATAGAGATCGAGATCGAGGGCGGCTACGGCTGGGCCGAGCGGCTACCGACGTGGTATCGCAAGCGAGCCTGGCCGTACCGCGTCTTCGGCGTGTTCATGGGCGGGCGGCCGCTCACCGGCTACCACGTATTCGCGTTCACGATCCCGCTGCTGCTTCTCCACCTCCCCTTCGTCGCGGGGCTCGACTGGACACTCGAGGACGAGCTGATCGCGGTCGCGACGTACTTCGTGCTCGCGAGCGTGTGGGACTACCTCTGGTTCGTGCTCAACCCCGCCTACACGGTCCGCCGCTTTGAGCGCGGGCGCGTGTGGTGGTTCGAGGTGCCGTGGATCTGGCGCTTCCCGCTCGACTACTACGTGAGCATCGGGGTCTCGATCGTGCTGGCGGCCCTGGCCGTCTGGCCCGCCGGCGAGGCGGAGCCGCTCCGCCGGCATCTCTGGATGATCGCCGGGCTCGTCGTTCTGACCGCGGTCGCAGTGCTGGCCGCGCCGCTCTATCACCGCTGGTACCGGCACATGCGCCGCGACGGCGCCGACGACCGCGGCGCGACGCGGACCTACCCGCCGCCGGCGCCGGAGGCCGCCTGGGCGGGCGGCGTGCCGGAGATGCCGCCGCTGGAGGGCACAGAGAGCAAGCCTTCCTAGCCCGGCCGCCAGACCCGCTGATACCAGTTGCCGGCGGCGGCGTCCTCGGCGGTAAGCAGTATCAGGCGCCATGGCTCGAGTCGCAGGATTGCCCACTCGCCGGCGAGGGGCCCGTCCTGCCACTGCGGGATCTTCGCGGGGTCGTAGCCGAGCGGCGGCTCTGCCTCGAGGAAGAGCTGCCACACGCGCTCGCGCTGGTCGTCCGCCCAGGCGGCCCTGCACTCCACATGGGCGGTCTCGTGCTTCGGCGACCAGTACGAGCACGATACGTACGGGTTCGCAGCGAGGTGCTTCGTCTTGAGCGCCGACTTGCTCGTCCCGACCCACCCGACCGGCGCTCCGTTCTCGACCTCCCAGTAGGGATGCATGACTCGGGTCCGCGGTCGGCCGCGCGTGTCGACGGTCGCAACCGTGCACCACACCACCTCGGACGCGATGCGCAGGAAATCGTCGCGTAGCTCGTCGAGGCTCAGCGATCTGGGCCGTTCCGTCAAACTGCGATAGAGCGAACCACATCGAGCGGCGTACGAGGAGCGAGGATGGCCGAGGAACAGGCGCAGAGAGAAGAAGGTGGCGGGCTTGCCACGGCCCGCGACACGCTCACCGTGACCGACAACCGAACCGGCGAGAGCTACGAGGTCGAGGTCAGCGACGGCACGGTCCGGGCCATGGACTTCCGCCAGATCAAGCTCTCGGATGACGACTTCGGCCTCATGACGTACGACCCCGCCTTCACGAACACCGCCGCGTGCCGCAGCTCGGTCTGCTACATCGACGGCGAGGCCGGCGTCCTCGAGTACCGCGGCTATCCGATCGAGCAGCTCTGCGAGCGCTCCACCTACCTCGAGGTCGCCTACCTGCTGATCTACGGCGACCTCCCCACGCAGGCCCAGCTCGACGAGTGGGTGTTCGAGATCACCCACCACACGTTCGTCCACGAGAACATCAAGAAGTTCGTCGAGGGCTTCCGCTACGACGCCCACCCGATGGGCATGCTCCTCGCCACGATGGGCGCGCTCTCGACCTTCTACCCGGACGCGAAGAACATCGAGGACAGGCTGGAGCGCCACATGGCGGCGGTCCGCCTGATCGCGAAGGTGCCCACGCTCGCCGCGTTCGCCTACCGGCACAACCTCGGGCTGCCGTACGTGTATCCGGACAACGACCTGTCTTACCCCGGCAACTTCCTGTCGATGATGTTCAAGATGACCGAGGTGAAGTACGAGCCGGACCCGCGGCTCGAGCGGGCGCTGGACGTCCTCTGGATCCTTCACGCCGATCACGAGCAGAACTGCTCGACGAACGCCGTGCGGGGGGTCGGCTCCTCCGAGGTCGACCCCTACTCGGCCGTCGCCGCCGGCGTCGCCGCCCTCTACGGTCCGCTGCACGGTGGCGCGAACGAGCAGGTGGTCGGGATGCTCGAGCGAATTGAGTCGGTCGACAACATCCCGGACTTCCTCGACGGCGTGAAGAACCGCAAGGAGCGCCTGATGGGCTTCGGGCACCGGGTGTACAAGAACTACGACCCGCGCGCACGAATCATCAAGGAGCACGTGGAGCAGGTCTTCGAGGTCACCGGCAGGAACCCGAAGCTGGACATCGCGACCGAGCTCGAGAAGCGCGCGCTCGACGACGACTACTTCGTCGAGCGCAAGCTCTACCCGAACGTCGACTTCTACTCGGGCCTCATCTACGAGGCGCTCAACCTGCCGCCCGACATGTTCACGGTGATGTTCGCCATCCCGCGCACCTCGGGCTGGATCGCTCAGTGGCGCGAGATGCAGGAGGACGAGGAGACGAAGATCGCGCGGCCGCGCCAGATCTACACGGGCGCGCGGGAGCGCGACTACGTGACGATCGGCGACCGCGAGAAGCTCACCGACAAGCCCAGCGCCGAGACGAGCCTGATCGATCCCGCCAAGG
>Ga0081538_10004464_pt1 | contig 12894 bp, 14 predicted proteins | sample TabmetS5T2R1_FD_71022 | JGI IMG/M metagenome (GOLD analysis project Ga0081538, IMG submission 71022) | Tabebuia heterophylla rhizosphere microbial communities from the University of Puerto Rico - S5T2R1 | ecosystem: Host-associated > Plants > Roots > Rhizosphere ...
CTGCTCGTACGACGGGGCCCGGGGCTAGAGACGTGAGAGGGCTCAGGCCCGCCACTGGTGCGGCCCTGAGCTACTCGTAGCCGAGGTCGCGGAGGCGTCGAACGATCAGGTCCTCCTCCTCGGGCGAGTAGCCGGACGCCGCGACAGGCGTCTGCGAGACTCCCTCGACCGGTCGGCGTGGGCTCGTTGCCGCGGCGTCCAGGATCGCCTCGATCTCCGGGGCGTCGAGCTCGGCCGCGAGGCCATGGAGGGCGAGAATCGTGGCTGGAATCTGCGTGATCTCGGAGCCCGGCGGCACCGTTGCACGCCCGATTCCGGGCCCTGCGGCGGCAAGGATGCCCGTGACCGCGTGCTGGCCCGAGAAGTGAGCCGTTCCTTGCGCGAAAAGGCGCTCATGGCGCTGGAACGTCTCGCTCCACCGTTGGCGGGTCGAGTCGACGTGGACACGTTCGTCGCGCGGAAGGAGAACGAGCTCCGGCGCCCTGTCGAGGTAGAAGCCCTGGTAGAGCTCCTCCTTCCGCCTCACCTCGAAGGCGGCCTCGCCCGACTCCGGATGCGTAACTTCGGCGAGCGCTTCGGCAAGGTCGTTCGCTAGGCCGCGGTCCTCTTCCGCCCCGGTTACCTCGCCGAGGTAGATCTGACCGCCGTAGCCGAAGCAATAGGCTCGGGTCTCACCGAAGTCGATCTCTGCAAACGGCGGCTGCTCGTCGACGAGAGAGTCCTCGAGCTCGGGTGCGTATGCAGCCGGCTCGGTCACGGTGCGGGCGGTCGTGTCCTTGCGGAAGGAGAGGTAGCCGGCTTCCTCGAGCCAGCGATTGGCGCGGAAGAGCCAGTGGGTGGGCTTCATGCCGTGATCGGAGAGCACGAAGACCGTCGGCTGCTCGTCCCAGAGCCATTCCGCCTGCTCGATGAGGTGGCCGCACGCGGCATCGACGGCCTCGTAGACCTGTACTAGCTCGTCCCCGGCCTCGCTGGCACGGTGCGCCGGATGAGCCGGGTCGAGCCGGTGCCACATGAGGTGCCCCGCGATGTCCGAGCTCATGAAGTCGACGCACAGCAGACCGAGGTCGGGCTCGAGCTCGAGAGCCAGAAAGCAGACGTCCGCGATCTCCTCAACGTGGCCGCTGAGCGTGGCTGCCGCGGCCGCGAAGTCCTGCAGGTCGGAAGGATGGCGCGACACGCGCAGGTCGGGGTGGGCTGTGAGAATGGCGTTCCGGGCGACGAGGGGAACGATCTCCGGGCGTCGCGGTCCCCCGAACCCGGTGACGAGGATGCCGCTGAGCGGCTCGGGCGGGTGCGTGAAGGGCAGTGTCACGAAGGCCGACCGGATTCCCGCTGCACCGAGGTAGCGCCAGAGCGGCGCGCCGGCGCGGCTCGCGGCGCTCTCGAGCCGACCGCCCCCTCGGTTGGGGTTCGACGTGAACGCGAAGATCCCGTGGCCGGCGGGGTTGAGCCCGGTGAGGAACGACGACCATGCCGTCGGGGTGAAGGCCGGGATCGTGGACCGGAGCGGTCCGAATGTCCCTTCGCTCGAGAGCCGGGCGAGCGTCGGGAGCCTGCCCTGCGCGAGAAGCTCGCGGACGAGGTCGTAGTCGGCTCCGTCGAGGCCGAAACAGAGGAGCCTCATCGGTTCCGATAGCCTATTGCGGGTTCGGGGTGTAGCGCAGCCTGGTAGCGCGCGCCGTTCGGGTCGGCGAGGTCCCCGGTTCAAATCCGGGCACCCCGATTGTTGTCTCCGAGGCTCCGTTAGGCGATCTGCCGGTGGACGATCGCCGTGCACTCGTCCTCGACGTAGTCCAGGCCCCCGGCCCCGGCGATCGCCCGCGCCTCGGAAGAGACCACGCCCAGCTGGAGCCAGAGGGCGCCCGCGCCCGCCTCGACGGCCTGCCGGGCCACGTCGGGGCAGAACTCCGAGCGGCGGAACACGTCGACGAGGTCGATCGGCTCCTCGATCTCCGCGAGTGAGGCGACGCGGCGCTGCCCGTGGATCTCCGGCGGTCCGACCGGGCGCACCGGAATGACGCGATAGCCCACCTCGAGCAGGTAGCGCATCACCGAGTTGCTCGGGCGCTCGGGCCGCGGCGAAGCGCCCACCAGGGCGATCGTGTGGGCCTCGGCGAGGATCTCGGCCGGGGTGCGGGCCACCGCTGAAGGCTATCCTTCCCGCGATGGCGGACCGACTTCGCGTCGCCTGTGTCCAGATCAACTCCTCGCCGTCGAAGGCGGAGAACCTCGAGCGGATGGAGCCGCTCGTCGCCCGGGCGGCGGCGACCGGCGCCGACCTCGTCTGCCTGCCGGAGAAGTGGAACGGCCTCGGGAGCCACGAGATCCTCTTCGACGTCGCCGAGACGATCGAGACCGGCGAGACCGTGGCGGCGATGAGCAGCTGGGCACGGACGCACGGGATCACGCTCGTCGGCGGCTCGATCGCCGAGCGGCGCGAGGGCCGCGAGAAGCTTTCGAACACCTGCCTCGTCTTCGACCCGGACGGCGAGCTCACCGAGGTCTACCGAAAGATCCACATGTTCGACGTCGAGGTCGGCGGCGTCGTCTACCGCGAGTCCGAGAGCGAGGAGCCCGGAGACCGGCCGACGAGCTGCGAGGTCGAGGGGTGGCGGCTCGGGCTGACCATCTGCTACGACGTTCGCTTTCCCGAGCTCTATAGGATCCTCGCGGTCGAGGGCGCCGACGTCGTCACGGTCCCGGCGGCGTTCACGCTCTTCACGGGCAAGGACCACTGGGAGCTGCTTCTGCGCACGCGCGCCGTCGAGAACCAGTGCTACGTGCTCGCGGCCAACCAGTGGGGGGTGGTGGAGGGCAAGGCCTCGTACGGCCGCAGCTCGATCGTCGACCCGTGGGGCGTCGTCGTGGCGCAGGCCCCAGACGAGGACGGGGTTATCGCCGCGGAGCTCGACCGCGCGCACATGGAGCGGATCCGAAGAATGCTTCCCTCGCTCGCGAACCGCCAGCCCGCCGCGTACACGTGGCCGGCCGGCGTCTAGAGACCGCCCGTCCGGTCGACGCGGTCCTCTTCGACGTCGACTTCACACTGGCGAAGCCCGGTCCCCTGCTGGGGCCCGAGGGCTACCGGGAGGCCGGGGAGCGCTACGGCCTGACACTCGCCCCTGAGCGGTACGCCGCGGCCCGGGCGGCGGCCGTCGATGACCTGGAGCACCATCCCGAGCTCGAGCACGACGAGGAGATCTGGATTCGCTTCACCGCGGACATCGTCCGCGGCATGGGCGGCGACGGCCCCAGCGTGCGCGAGGTCGCCGAGGCGATTACCGCCGGCTGGCTCCACTCCTCGAACTTCGAGCTCTACGAGGATGTCCTGCCCGTGCTCGCCAGCCTGCGGGCGGGTGGCCTGCGGATCGGCCTCGTCTCGAACACGAGCCGGGACCTGACCGCGTTCGTCCGCCACTTCTCCCTGGACGTCGACGCATGGATCTCCTCGGGCGTGCACGGCAAGGTGAAGCCGAGTCCCACCATCTTTGCCGCGGCGCTCGACCTGCTCGGAGTCGAGGCCGACGTGGCAGTCATGGTCGGTGACTCGCTGCTCGACGATGTCGAGGGCGCGCGTGCTCTCGGCATGAGGGCGTACCTGATCGACCGCGAAGGGCGGTATCCGGATCGCGACGACGCGCTGCCGACGCTGCTGGCGCTTCCGGCTCTGCTCGGGCTCTCAGCGGGCTAGAGACAGGCCGACCGGCCGCGCGTAAGGAGGCCGAAGCCCCAGACCTCGTCCTCGTAGACGTAGTAGGCGTTGGCGGCGGTCGGGGTGTTCTCGACCAGCGCGAGGTAGTCGCCGCAGTCGATCTCGGCCAGCTCGCCGTAGGTTGCTCCGATGTCGCCGGCCGACGCTCCCAGCTCGAGGCCCTCCGGGGTCGCCCAGCCCTCGGGCTGCCACACCGTGAACGCGTGGACGACCCGCCCCGCCTCGAAGACCACGCCCGCTCCCTCGGGCTGGAACGGCCGCTCGTTGAAGTACCACGTCGGCTCCTCGCACCTACGGCAGACGCCGTGGCGGGCTCCCCAGGTTTCAAGGACCTCAGCGCGGGTCAGGCCGAGCTCGACGCCGGCGAGCGAGACCCCCGGCGTGAACGTGCCTCCGGTCGGAGGCTCCGCGGCCGCGGGGAGGGCGAGCAGGACCGGCGCCGCGATGAAGCCGATCGCTAGCGCGAGCGGGCGAGAAGCGCGGGGGCCCACGATGCGATCGGGGAAGCGTCGCCGTCGCGCCCGTTCAGGTTCCGCCATCCGAGCGCGTGCTCGGCCTGCATCATCTTGTGAATCTGCGTCGTGCCCTCGTAGATGATGGGCGCGCGGGCGTTGCGGAAGTAGCGCTCGATCCCGTACTCGGCCGAGTAGCCGTAGGCGCCGTGCACCTGGATGGCGTTGTGCGCCGCCCGGAACGCGGACTCGGTTGCGTGCCACTTGGCGAGGCCCGTCTCTCGCGTGTTGCGGACGCCCTTGTCCTTGAGCCAGGCCGCCTGCATGACGAGGAGCTTCGACGTCTCATAGTCGAGCACCATCTGGGCGATCATGTCCTGGACGAACTGGTTCTTGCCGATCGGCTTGCCGAACGTCTCTCGTTCGCGAGCGTATTCGACCGACCGCTCGAGGCAGGCGCGGATGACGCCGAGAGCGCCCGCGGCGACCGTGAAGCGCCCCTGGTCGAGGCCGTACATGGCGATCTCGAAGCCCTGGCCCTCTTCGCCGACCAGGTTCTCGGCCGGCACTTCGACGTTCTCGAAGAAGAGCTCGCCGGTCGAGCCCGCCCAGATGCCCAGCTTGTGCTCGGTGTCCTGCGTCGTCACGCCGGGCCAGGTGCGCTCGACGATGAAGGCCGAGATCCCCTTGTGCTTCGCCTCGGGGTCGGTCTTGGCGAAGACGAGCGCGTGATCCGCCACGGACGCGTACGAGATCCAGTTCTTCTGCCCGTTGAGCACGTAGGTGTCGCCGTCGCGCTCGGCGTTGGTGAGCATCGAGGCAACGTCAGACCCCGCCGCCGGCTCGGTGAGCCCGAAGCACGCCAGCTTCTCTCCACGCGCCTGCGGGACCAGGTAGCGCTGCTTCTGCTCCTCGTCGGCATAGCGCAGCAGGCTGAGCGAGTTGAGGCCCACGTGGACCGAGATGAGCGTCCGGAAGGCGGCCTCGCCGCGCTCGATCTCCTCGCAGGAGAGCGCCTCGGAGACGAAGTCCATGCCGGCGCCCCCGTACTCCTCCGGAATCACGATCCCGAGCAGTCCCAGCTCGGCCATGCCCTCGATCACCGACATGTCCAGGTGGTGGTTGATGTCGTTCTCGATCGCGTTCGGGAGGACGCGCTCGTCCACGAACTGACGGACGGTTGCCTGCACCTCGCGCTGCTCCGGCGTGAGCTCGAAATCCACGGCCCTAGTCTACGTGCGAGCAGGCCGATCTCCGCACCGACACGTTGGTAGACTCCGGCACTTGCGCGCGGAGGCTGGTGCACGGCCCGTCCGGAGGGAAAAGCGTGCCCGCAGCCGCGGGCGGGCTCGCCTGGTCCTGGCGGGACAAATCGCGCTCGGAGCGCTTGCCGTCCTCGTCGTTCTAGCGGTCGTGGCGGGGATCGCCTTCGCCGGCTCCCCGAGCCACGTGGCGGCCGGCATCACGGTCGAAGGCGTCAGCGTCGGCGGGCTCACTGCCGAGGAGGCGCAGGCGAAGCTCGAGGCGCGGGCGGCCCGCTACGCGTCGCAACCCGTCGTCTTCACGGCGGTGGAGCGGGAGTTCAAGATCTGGCCGGAGGCACTCGAGGTCGAGGCGGACTGGGCGCTCGCCGCCGAGCAAGCCGTCGACCGCGGCGATGCGCCCTTCCCGATCCGCGGCCTCGAGCGGATCTGGCTGCGGCTCTTCGGCGCCGAGGTCGAGCCGACCGTCGACTTCTTCCAGGCCGCCCTGGACGAGCGTCTCGAGCGGATCGCGGCCAAGGTCGACCGCCCGGCCGTCGAGGCCTCGCTCGTCCTCGACGGCTTCGAGCCGGAGGTCGTCCCCGCCCAGGCGGGACGGCAGCTCGACCGGGAGGCCGCCGCCGGCGTGATGGTGTCGGCGCTCGCGGGCTTCGACCGCGAGGTGACGCCGCTTCCGGTCGTCCTCGATTCCCCCGCGGTCACGAGCGAGACGCTCGCGCCGGTCGCGAGGCAGCTCCGCACCGTGCTCTCGGCGCCCGTGCAGCTCACGCACCAGGGCGCCTCCTTCACGATCGAGCCCGCCGAGATGGTCAGGATGCTCGAGCTGCCCGCCAACGGCGAGACGAGCCTTCGGATCGATCAGGATGCGGCTGCCCGTCGCTTCGAGAACCTCGCCCGCGGCCTCTCCCGGCCGCCGCGCAACGCCGACTTCGTCGTCCGCGCGAACGGGAAGGTCAGGGTCGTCCCCGCGCGGCCGGGCCGGGAGCTCAACCTGCCCGCGACCGCGTCGGCCCTTCTCAGGGCGGCGTCGCGGACGACCAACCGGTCGACGGCTGTCGTCGTCGCCCATTTCGAGCCCCGGCTGACGACCGCTGAGGCGAAGGCGCTCCGGATCGAGCGGCAGCTCGGCTCCTACGCGACGCTCTACGCCGGTACCGCGGACCGGATCAACAACCTCCAGCTTGCCGTCGAGATCCTCGACGGCGCACGGATTCCGCCGGGCGCGACGTGGTCGTTCAACGAGTTCGTCGGCCCACGCACCGAGGAGCGCGGATTCCGCTCGGCGCCCGTGATCATGGACGGGGAGTACACGGAAGGAATCGGCGGGGGCGTCTCCCAGGTGGCGACAACCGTCTTCAACGCGGCCTGGGAAGCCGGGATCGAGATCGGAGAGCGGCACCCGCACGCGCTCTACATCGACCGCTATCCGGACGGGCGCGACGCCACCGTCAACTATCCGGACGTCGATCTGAAGCTCGTGAACGACACGCCCCGCATGATCTTGATCAAGGCCTCCTACGACGAGAGCGGCATCCTCGTCCGACTCCTCGGGGGCGGGCCCAAGCGACGCGTCGAGAGCATCGCCGGCGAGCTGAAGGTCATGGGCCAGCCCGAGACCGAGGAGAAGCCCGATCCCAGGCTCTACGTGGGTGACAAGATCGTCGAGTTCTCAGGCCAACCCTCGCGGGAGATCCGGGTCGAGCGGATCGTCTACGAGAACGGCAAGGTGATCCACCGGGAGTCGTGGTACACCCACTATCTCTCCGAGGCGAAGATCGTCCGGGTCGGAACGAAGCCCCGTCCCGAGCTGGTGGAGCCGCCGGCACCGCCGGAAGCGAAGAGCGACCAGGACGAGGCGCCGCCGACGACGACGGCCCCCGACCCGGACGAGGGGAACTGATCCCTCCTAGTCGGGGGACTCCACGCCGGCGATCGCCTCGGCTAGCCAGGCCGGCATGCGCGTCGGCCTGAGCGTCTGCGCGTTGACGCAGGCGTGCGCCGTCCACCCGTCGGCGACCAGCCCCTCGGGCTCGTTCGTCCGCTCGACGGCGTACTCAAAGCGGAAGCGGGCGCCGCGCAGGTCGGCCGCCCGGACGTGGATGCGCAGCTCGTCGTCGAAGCGCGTCCCGTCCAGGTAGCGGACGAACGCCTCGGTGGTCGTCGCGTCGATTCCCTGCTCGACGAGCCCCTTGTAGCCGCCGCGGAACTGGCCCAGGTACGCGACGCGGGCGATCTCGAACCAGACCAGGTAGACCGCGTTGTGGACGACGCCCTGCGCGTCCGTCTCGCTGAAGCGAACCGTCAGGTCGGTGGAGAAGCGATACCCGTCCACGAAGGGGAACTTTCGCAGCGCAACTCCCGTCCAAGCAACCACGAGCCGAAGGAGGAGAGGATGCGCAAGCTGATCGCCGTCGTGTTCGTCGGGGCCGTCGCTCTCGTAGCGGTCGCCTGCTCGTCGGGTGACGACGACGACGGCGCCGCAGTCGCCGGCGACGTTGCCGTCGAGGGATCGGCGGAAGAGGCAGAGCAGTCTCCCGATGACGCCGTCGCCGTGGCGCAGCCGGGCCCGGGCGGCGGCTCGCTGCCGGCGATCGGGCCGCGAATCGTCCAGACGGCGTCGCTCGCTCTCTCCGTGCCTCGGGACGAGTTCGAGACGACCGTCCAGCGCGCGCGCACGATCGCAACGGGCTCCGGCGGTTTCGTCGTCAGCTCGAGCGCCTCCCAAGGCGAGGAGGACCGCCTCGTCACCGGCTCGCTCGTCGTTCGGGTCCCGGAGCGCTCGTACGGCCGCGTGCTGGAGCAGCTCTCCGACCTCGGCGTCGTCGAGGCCCGCCAGGAGGCCGGCCACGACGTCTCGCAGGAGCTCGTCGACCTCGAGGCCCGCATCCGCCATCTCGAGGCCGTGGAGGCCCGGCTGCTCGGCTTCCTGGACGAAGCCGACACGGTCGCGGCGGCGCTCAGCGTGCAGTCCGAGCTGAACCGGGTGCAGCTCGAGCTCGAGCGCGCGCGGGGCCGGCTCGCCTACCTCGACGACCAGGCGTCGTTCGCCACCATCTCGCTGGAGGTCAGGGAGCACCAGGTTGTGGTCGCGGGAGGAGACGGAAGCGGGCCGTGGGGCATCGTCGACGCCTGGCGCACCGCCGGGACAGGCTTCCTCACCGTCGTCGGGTGGATCTTCGTCGCCGCCGCGACGATCGCGCCCATCGTCCTGCTCCTTGCCCTCGCGTTCCTCGCTGCCCGGCTGGCGGGCTGGCGCGGCCTGCCGAGCTTTCGACGCCCGCAGGCGTAGCGACCGCCTCTCCCCCGGTATCGTCCCAGCGACGACTCCGAACCCGGGAGGGCTGCATGGCCACGAAGAAGCAGGAGCAGGAGACCGAGGGAACGCTTGGCCGCCTGTCCAAGGCCGGAGAGGACGCGCTCACGCGGCTGTTCGACGAGCTCGGCAAGAACGAGCGGGTGACGGGCGCGCTCGACAAGGCTACATCGGCGAAGGGGAAGCTCGACGAGAGCGCGAGGCGCGCGCTCGGCCAGGTGGGCGTGGCGGCCGCTGACGAGCTGAAGGACCTCCGTTCGCACATCGAGCGGCTCGAGAAGCGCCTGGCCAAGCTCGAGGCGGAGGCTAAGCCGAAGTCGAGGGCCAAGCCGAAGCCGAAGACGCGCGCCAAGAAGACGACCGAGAAGACTTCTTCGCCCTCGCCGGGGCGCTCGATCGGCGGCGGGACGGGCCGCGGCTCGGGTTCCGGGGGGACGGCCGCCTGATCTAAGCGGGCACGCGGAGCCGGAGCGCGGCCGGCACGATCTCGAATACGGCCGGCGTCGTCCCGGGCTGTTCGCCGTCGAGCGCGATCGGAAGGGGGGCCGCGGTCCGAACCTCTACCCGTCTCCCCCGGACCACCTCCGCTCTCGGGTGCGGCAGGTAGGTGCCGCGGTAGATCGCCGGGAGCGTGCGGACGAAGTCGACCTTGGTGGCGTCGCCGATCAGGACGACGTCGAAGAGCCCGTCGGCGGGATCCGCGTCCGGGCTCAGGCGCATCCCACCGGCGAGCTGGTCGCCGATCGCGGCGATCACCTCCAACATCCGCCCGGCGTGCTGCTCGCCGTCGACGATGACTTCGTAGTCGGAGTTCTCCCAGCGCATGAAGACCGATGTCGTCGCCCAGAAGAACGAGGCCTTGCCGCCGAGCGCCTTCGAGCTCGTGTTGGCCCGGGCGGCGATGGCCCCGCTGATGCCGGCGCCCGCGAAGTTCGCGAAGTAGGCCTTCGAAGCGGTGCCGTCCCACGCGGTAAAGCTTGCGCGCCCGACGTCGACCGTGCGCGTCGCGCCGTCCCGGGCGACCGCCAGCGCCTCCGCGGCGCTCCGCGGGATCCTGAAGCTCCTCGCGAAGTCCTTGCCTGTGCCGCGCGGGATCGTCGCCAGCTCGGGGCGCCGTTCCGGTGCGGACTGCATGAGGCCGTTTACCGCCTCGTGGACGGTGCCGTCGCCCCCGACGGCGACGATCAGGTCGGCGCCGCTCTCGCTCGCATGCCGCGTCAGCTCTAGCGCATGACCGGGCCGCTCGCTGAACAGGGTCTCGCCGGTGAGCCCGAGCGCGGCCGCGCGCCGCGCGATCTCGGGCCACTGCCGTCGCGTCGACCCGTTCGCCGATGCCGGGTTGACGACGAAGACGACGCCGGAGCTCACCGCTCGTCCGTGGCGACCGCCAGTGCCAGCTCGGTCATCTGGTCGACGGCCGCCTTCATTTCCTCGTCGGATATGCGGACGAACTCGCCCTCGACGACCACGTCGCTGACTGTCAGCAGGCATCCGGTCTGCACCTTGCGGAGCGCCCCAAGCGTGAAGAGGACGGCCGCCTCCATCTCGACGGCGAGGATGCCGCGGTCCGACCAACGCTGGTACTGGCCGTCGTCCGGGTTGTAGAAGACGTCGCTCGAGACGATCGGCCCGACGCGCACCTCCTTTCCCAGCTCCTTCGCCTGGTGAACCGCCGAGTGGACAAGCGCCCAGTCGGCGGTGGGCGCGTGGATCTCCCGTGTGATGTTGAGCGCGGTCGAGTCGGCCGGCACCGCCGAGATCGCGACGATGAGGTCGCCGAGCTTCAAGTCGGGTTGGAGTCCGCCGCAGGTGCCGATGCGGAGCATCCGCTTGACGCCGAGCATGACCAGCTCCTCGACGACTATCGCCGCGGAGGGGCACCCCATGCCGGTCGCCTGCACGGAGACGGGCTTGCCGCGGAACGTGCCCGTGAAGCCGAGCATCCCGCGTTCCCAGTTCCGCTGCTGGACGTCCTCGAGGAACGTCTCGGCGACGTACTTCGCCCGGAGCGGGTCACCGGGGAGAAGGCACGCTTCGGCGAAGTGGCCGGGCTCTGCACGAACGTGAATAGGCATGGGGGTATCGTCCCCGGGCATGGCGCGCCTGGTCAAGCGGCCTCGGCTCTCGCAGGTCCTCGACTTTTGTGCCGCGGACCCGATCGAGCGCGTGTTCCTGGAAGACGTGGCCAGACGCGGGCTCGGCCGTTTCGCGGGCCTTCGCGAGTCGGGACGCCTGACCGCGCTCCTCCACCTCGGAGCCAACCTCGTCCCCTCGGGCTCCGGCTGCGCGGCCTTCGCGGACCTTGTCGCGAAGGGCGAGCCGCGCATGGTCGTCGGGGAGGAGCAGGCCGTGTCCGAGCTCTGGGAGGTCGTCGGTGACGTCTTCCCCGAGCCTCTGGACGATCGGCCCGGTCAGCCCGTCTATGTCCTCGAACAGGCGCCTCCGAGCGGGGCGAGCAGGCTACGCAGCGCTACCGTCCACGATCTCGACGCCCTGGTCGTCGCCGCGGCCGAGGCCTACCGCGAGGAGGTGGGCGTCGACGCCCAGGCGCGCGACCCGATGCTCTTCGAGTGGCGGACACGCGCTCAGATCGAGGAGGGCCGGAGTTGGCTCTGGACGGAAGACGGTCACATCCTCTTCAAGGCCGAGGCTTCAGCCTGGACGCCGAACGCCGTGCAGCTCCAGCAGGTCTGGGTCGAGCCGGAGCTCCGCGGCCGGGGCTACGGGAGGCGCGGCTTGAGCGATCTCTGCCGGTTGCTCCTCGAGACGACACCCGCCGTCTGCCTCTTCGTCCGCCCCGAGAACGCCCCGGCGATCGGGCTCTACGAGCGAATCGGCATGCGCAGGACGATCACCTACCGCTCGCTCATCTTCGCCTGATGGTCGGAGCGACCGGTGCCCGGCGCCAGGCGGCTAGCATCCTCCTGTGGACACCGCGGCGCTGTGCGCGCGGATCGAAGAGCACGTCCGCCGGCACGACCTGATCCCACCCGGCGGCGAGGTCGTCTGCCTCGTCTCCGGCGGCGCCGACTCCACCTGTCTCTGGCACGCGCTCCGCGCGCTCGGCTACCACGCGACCGCGCTGCACGTGAACCACGGGCTGCGCGGCGCCGAGTCGGAGGAGGACGCGCGCTTCTGCGCTGGGCGGCTCGGCGCAGAGGTCGTGGAGGCGCCGCCCGCCGGCCGCGGCACGGAGGCCGAGCTGCGCGAGCTCCGCTACGCCGTCTCCGCCGGCCGCCTTCGGGCAACCGGGCACACGGCCTCCGACCAGGTAGAGACGATTCTGTACCGCCTCGCGACGAGCGGGACGACGAGCGGGATCCGCGTCCGGCGCGAGGACGGCGTCGTCCGTCCGTTGCTCGGCGTCTGGCGGGACGAGACCGAGGCCTACTGCCGCGCCGAAGGCCTCGGCTACCGCCTCGACTCGTCTAATCCGGACACGGCCCGAGGGCTAATCCGCTCCCAGATCCTGCCTGCGTTGAGGCGCCTCCATCCGGCCGCGGAACAGAACGTCCTAGCCGCGCTCGAGGAGGGCGAGCGGCTCCCTCGAAACGCCGAGAGAGCGCTGTTAGAGTTGCTCGCCTCTCGTGAGGGATCGAAGCGTCTCGACCTGGGCGACGGCCGCGTGGCGGTGAGGGAGTACGAGAGCGTCTGGCTCGAGCGCGGCCCGGTGCCGCTCGAAGGTCGGGTGCGCTGGGGCCGCTGGACGCTCGAGTCGTCCCGCCCGGGCCTGCGGGTCCGCGGCTGGCGTCCCGGCGACAGGCTCGCCGGCCACGGCAAGAAGGTGCAGGACGTCTTCGTCGACGCGAAGGTGCCGCGCTCCGAGCGCGAGGCCTGGCCGCTCGTCGTCCGCGGCGACGAGGTCGTCGCCGTCCCGGGGATCGCGACCGCGCCGGGCTACGAGGGCGCGGTCCGCGGAGAACGAGAATGAGCTCGGTCAACGAGCTGACGGCCGCCGTCTCCGAGATCCTCATCGACGAGGACACGCTCCAGAGCCGGATCGCCGAGCTCGGCGCCGAGGTGAGCGAGGACTACCGGGGCCGCGACCTGCTGCTCGTCGGCGTCCTCAAGGGCGCCGTCTTCTTCATGGCCGACCTCATGCGCCGCATCGACATCCCGTGCGAGGTCGACTTCATGGCCATTTCGAGCTAC
>Ga0081538_10004465_pt1 | contig 12892 bp, 17 predicted proteins | sample TabmetS5T2R1_FD_71022 | JGI IMG/M metagenome (GOLD analysis project Ga0081538, IMG submission 71022) | Tabebuia heterophylla rhizosphere microbial communities from the University of Puerto Rico - S5T2R1 | ecosystem: Host-associated > Plants > Roots > Rhizosphere ...
GGAAACCGTCTGGCTCCGCGTCCAGGCTCTTGCTTGGGCGCTGCAGCACCGGACCGTCCGGTCCGGCAAGGGGGAGAAGTAGCGCTGCACGCCCTTGCCCGCGACGCTCCTCCCGTTCCTCCAGCACCACCTCGTCAGGGGCAACACCCTGCCTCAGCAGGCTCTGGCGCAGGGCGATGGGGCCGTCTCCCTGCTCCAGGCGCGGGAGCGGCACTATCGGCAGGCAGCGACGGCATGGGTCTGGCAGCATGTTCACATAGCACAGTCTGAGGCGCGCTCGACGAGTCAGGGAGGTCGAGCACGTCAGTGCCCGGGCAAAGGCGGATCGCATCTATTGAGCACACCCTTAGAACGTTTTTTACGGTTCCCTGCCAGCGGATGACATGGACTTCACCACCATCGACCGCCTCAGAAGCACTTGTGGAAGATCTCCTCAACCAGTGCGCCAATATCCGTGCGGTGCTTCTTGCTCTCAAACGTGAGATACCACTGGTATTTCCTGATGTCCTCTCGCGTCGCTTGGCCCCCTACGGGGGCATCAGCAAAGCCGTGCGTTTCGTAGGTCAGCCATCGATACGCACTGCATTGTGGACACCTCAATAGCATATCCCATGAGCTAGTGTCTAATCCCTTGTGAATCAAGCCAATAGGATTAGTGTCTGGCATGACAGCGCGACAATGTGCGCATCCAGGAGATGAGCCAGACCGTCCCAGCGCCACATACGTCTCGGCTGCCTTAGTGATCGGCGAGGTCTCTGCCTCGCCGAGGGCCAGTTGCACAAACACTGCCTGGCCTCCGCCGCGAGTGATTAGGTGTGTCTAGCGTTGCAAAAACTGGGACAGTGGCTTCAGAATGGTCTGCTCCTGCACGCGTGCAGCAAACGCCTGTAGCCCACTGGCCATATTAGCCGACGCATACTCAGGCCGGCTCGCCAGCCAGTCGCAAAGTTCACTGAAGGCTGCCCGCAGCGCTTGCCCGTCATCATGTACAGGCATCGATTGTCTCTTATACTAATGCACGTTGCGCATCTTGCCAGGTCTATTTTCCCAGAGAGCGGCAGCGTATCCCACGCGACGGCCCCACCACTCAGGTCCTTCACGGACGTAGGCCCACTCGGGATTCTGGTCTGTATCCCGCAGTGCTGCCATGACCGCGCGGAAGATGGGGGCATGCTCTTCAGCGAACTCGAAGTACGGCACGAAGTCATAGAGCCCCTCGCATCCATAGCGCTCAGGGGCATGCACATTGCGGCGGACAATGCAGGGGATCCCCGCCGCGGCGGCCAGAGCATGGCCCTTGGCGACAAGGCGTTCCTGGGCGTCGTAGCGTGGCAAGAAAAAGCTCTCACGCTGCATCCAGTCCATGGTCCACCAGGCGGCGGTCTTGTTTTGGGGGGTTACCACACCCATGGGGCAGGCTGCTCCAGGTTGGGGCGCGAGCGCTGGCGCATAGGCAAACTGGGTCATAGCCTGGCTCGTATAGCTGCGGGGTCTTTGCACACCTGCCAGGGTCTCTACCGTGCCGCCGTGTGGCTCGATCAGCTTGCGCACCCCCTCTTCGTAACGCAAGAGGGGGTCAAGCGTTGCGCCTTCAAGTCGGATGAGGGCGTGCGCACTCAAGATGGCTGGATGGGGGAGATCCCGTGCCGCGCTGAGGGTAGGCTCTGCGCGCAGGAACTGAAAGCGACCTCGCTGCAAGGCGTCTGCTGATGGGTGCCCTGCCACGTCGTGCATGTTTTCCATGCCCTTGCCTAGACCGTCCAGCGCCTGAGCGAGTGCGCCATTGGCCCGGTGCGGCGGGAGGCAGACGAACAGGAAGCGCTGGTGGCCAATGACCTCCGGGCTCAGATTGAGATCAGCAGGATGCGTACGCAACTCTGACATTGTGTGATACCTATCGGTGAGAAGACATCGCACCCAGCACGAGCGCTGGGTGCGATGTTAATGTCATGCTATTGACGATGGATCCCCTTCCCTGGCGGACTAGAAGGGCTGCGGAGCAAAATCAGGCGACAGCATGAGGTAAGTCTTTTGCGCCACAATAAGTCCGTGCACCCGCGGCACATACTTCTGTGACCAGTCAGGGTCAGCGGCGACCTTCGCCTTGGCCTCTTTCAGGTGGTCGTGATCCTGATATGCCCAGATGTGCACCACCTGATTCAACTCTCCGATGTCACTGTAGTACCAGCCAGCGAGCTTGATGCCGTACTTCTGCCGGATCGGCAGCGCTAGCTCACGTACAGCAGCCATATACTCAGGGGTAGCACCAGGTTTTAACGTATACTGACGGAAATCATAGACGGCCATGCTCTAGGCTCCTTCTCCTTACCAGAGAGCAGTGTGAGGACAACCAACGGTTGCCCATCCTAGCGCATTGCTGCCTGGCACGCAAGGCACGACAGCGTCAGCAGTCTTTACGCGCGACCACGGGTGTGCTATACAGCCCTCAGGTAGTGGCGCGTTGCGCCGGCAAATCGTCTTCAATAAATGCCTGCACGATGGCGTCCATATTGGCATCGGCCTGGAAGCCGAGGCGCAGCGCCCGCGGCGAGGTGAAGGCCCCTGGCCAGCTACTGATGATCCGTTGGATTTCAGCATCTGGTTGCCAACGAATATGCTGCACCGCCTGGGCTCCAGCGGCGCGCTGCAACGCTGCCACCATATCGCTGACCTGCACGGAGAGCCCAGGCACGATGAGGGAGCGGGTATGCTCGAACGCTGCCGCTGGGAGGTCATGGGCCCGAATAAATGCTGCGACAGCCTGGCGTGGCGATAAGATTGCCAAACGGGTCTCAGGTGACACCGGGCATACAGCTTCCAGACCAGTGAGTGGTTCACGGATGATGCTGCTCGCAAACGACGAGGCGGCTCGGTTCGGTTTGCCAGGCCGCACGACAATGGTCGGTAAGCGCACCGCCCGCCCATCAACAAAATTTTTACGCGAGTAATCGTGCACGAGCAGTTCTCCAATGGCCTTCTGGGCGCCGTAGGAGGTCTGTGGCGTCTGCGGGATCGTATCATCCACCACAGCCGGCAACGGACCACCAAAGCTGGCAATGGAACTGGTGAAGACCAGCCGTGGTGAGTGGGGGAGAGCGCGGCACGCCTCAAGCACTGCCATGGTGCCGTGCAGGTTGATACGCATACCCAGGTCGAAATCGGCTTCGGCCGCCGCACTCACTACCGCGGCGAAGTGAAAGACACTGCTCGTGCGGTCATCGATGACCTGGGCCAGGGTCGCACGGTCCGTGATGTCCCCGGTGGCCACGTGCAGACGCGGGTCAGTGGTAACGGCTGGCTCTGGCGTGACAGTGTCCAGCACCACTATGGTGTCAATAGGCTCCTCGGCGCCACTAGGGCCAACGAGTGTGCCCCGCTGTAACAGGGTACGTGCCAGACGCCGCCCCAAAAACCCGGCACCGCCGGTGATGACAATTTTCATAGATGCCTCCACGAGGAAAAGCGCGTCTATGTTGGAGGTAAGCAAGTCATGATCCTACCCATGCCAGACCCTATATATCTCGTCTACCCGGCCACGATTATGCCCGATGGCCGGCCTTAGGTAAACCCAATAGCGTAGACCCCGGAGGTCCGTACATGGCATCTCTCATCACGATTCCAGCACGACAGGGCAAGGCCATGACGCTCAGGCGTGGCCAGCACGTCAAGGTCATCAACACCCACGGCCAGCAGGTCGTCGACACCTGGGCCTTCAATAGCGCCGCGCTTACGGAGTGCATGTCCATGGAGCACACGCGCACGGCCTTGAGCCGGATCATGGTACGCGTTGGTGACAGCCTGGTCACGAACCAGCGACGTCCGATCCTGACGCTTGTCGAGGATACCTCACCTGGGATACACGATACGCTCATAGCGGCATGTGACCGCTATCGCTATGCCTTGCTGGGCTGCACGACGTACCACGATAACTGCACGGATAATCTCGCCGCGGCTCTCACCGCGCTGGGGTTGCAGGCGCTTGAGACACCCTCCCCCTGGAACCTCTTTATGAACATTCCAGTGCAGGCTGATGGCAGCCTGAGTTTTGAACCGCCGGTGTGTAAACCAGGGGATTATATATTGCTGCGCGCTGAGCTGGATTGCGTCGTCGCCTTCTCGGCCTGCCCGCAAGATATCGTGCCGATTAACGGGGTGGCATGTACGCCAACTGAGGCGCATCTAGAACTCGTGTAAACGCTGGAGGTGCCCTGGTGAAGGCTGTGCTGCGCGCGCTCCGGCGCTATACCACCCGCTGGCGGCGGGAATCTCCTCAAAGTCCACCGCGTCATCCGCCAGTTGGACTGGTACGTTTCGGCTCCCTGCGCCGACTGCAGCCCATCGGTCGTATCTTCGGCTCGGAGTGGGGCCAGTGCATCGACCGCTACTACATCGAGTCGTTCCTGGCACACCATGCGGCTGACGTCTATGGCCACGTGCTCGAAGTCGCTGATCATACGTATACGCGGCAGTTCGGTGGCACGCGCGTCCAGCAGTCAGACGTCCTGCATGTCGCACCGCAGCATCCGGGCGCCACGATCACGGCTGATCTCACCTGTGCTGATCATCTGCCGTCAGAGACCTTTGATTGTGTCATCTTCACCCAGACCCTGCAGTTCATCTATGACGTGCGTGCGGCCCTACGCACTCTGTACCGCATCCTGAAACCCGGCGGGGTGTTGCTCGCCACCGGCAACGGCATCAGCCAGATCGCCCGCTGGGACATGGACCACTGGGGTGAATACTGGCGCTTTACGTCCCTCTCCGCCCGCAAGCTTTTTACGGAAGTTTTTCCTGGGTCGCATGTCACCGTGCAGGCGCATGGCAATGTGCTCGCAGCGATGGCCTTCCTGCACGGGCTGGTGGCAGAGGAATTGCGGCAGGACGAGCTCGACTACTTCGATCCTGATTACGAGGTCCTCATTACTATACGGGCGGTGAAGCCGACGGCAGGCAAGTGACGGGTGCCTCGCTGCCCGAGTTCTCACTCGACCAACGCGTGCCGCAGGCGTGCGCACTGCTCCTGGCTGAGGCCAATACTCCTCGTGTCACCAGGCGTACGGTTGACACCTCTCGCCGTTGCATCGTTTTCAACTTCTACGAAATATGACATAATGTCCTATACTAGGCCGGCTAGGGCGGGTACCCGGAAGCTGCGAGTTGGTGGTAGGGACTTCCTATATCCTGCCCTCCCGCATAGAGGGTGACACCGTCCAGAGCCTGCACGTACTGCATGGAGTCCGGCAGTGGTCCGAGTGATTCGACATGAGTCTACGGGAGACACATAACCAGAGGATGTTGCAGAAATCCGTATCTTTGGGTCCAAGGCCCGGGGGGAGGCTCGCCCGGATGCCGACTTGGACGTATTGGTCGTGATCCGAGATGGGGACTGGCATCGCAAAGAGGCGCTTACCCGTCCCGGATACGACCTGGTAGGGGACCCCTTCGCTAGTAATCACTGTGAGGTCCGAAGCTGTGGCCTAACGCTGGCGGTGAGCCGACGACACGCCCCCTGTTTCACGGGCGTACGGTTCGTGCAGCTTCACTGGAGCGGTATGGGGTCGCTGCAGCTTCAGATTGAGCATCTCGACGAAGACCGAAAACGCCATCGCAAAGTAAATGTAGCCCTTTGGAATGTGTCGATCCAACCCCTCAGCAATCAATGTCACCCCGATGAGAAGCAAAAAGCTTAAGGCCAGCATCTTGACCGTCGGGTGGCGCTCGACAAAGCGACTAATCGGCCCCGCAAATACCATCATACACACGACCGCCACGACCACCGCCGCGATCATCACCCCGAGCCTGTCCGTCATGCCCACAGCGGTGATCACCGAGTCCAGCGAGAACACGATGTCGAGCAAGAGAATCTGGATGAGGACACCCGTGAACGATGGTTTGATACGGGCTGAGGCGCCCCCCTCCTCACCCTCCAGTTTTACATGGATCTCGTGCGTGCTCTTGCCGAGCAGAAACATTCCCCCAACGAGGAGGATGAGGTCACGGCCCGAGATCTCCTGCCCGAACACAGTAAAGAGCGGCGCGGTGAGGCGGATGATCCAGGACAGTGAGAAGAGCAGCGCGATACGCATCAGCATGGCTAGACCCAGTCCTAGAATGCGTGCCCGCTGCTGCTGCGCAGGCGGGAGTTTCCCGGCGAGGATAGAGATGAAGACGATATTGTCGATGCCGAGCACGAGTTCGAGCGCGGTGAGCGTCAAGAACGCGATCCACATCTGCGGGTCTATCAGCCATTCCATGGGGTTGCAGACTCCTGCTTGTATGGTGAAACACTTCCAGACACCATAGATTCCAAACGGCCCCCGCTGGCTCAGCAGCGTCTAACTTTGTCTGCGACGACCGGGAGGCATCAAGCACCCGTAAAGGGCCAGCTTTTCTGAAAGCAAGTCGTCAAGCGCAGCATTGCCACGACTTTTCTGACGCGGGGTCGTGGATCGCGCCTCTTGGCCAGACCTTTCGACTGGCAGCCATTAAGCACTGTCTCAAAGGCTCTTTTTCGATCCCCCATTTGTCGAGCATAGCGCAACATAGCATTTCCTGGCTCCTGGTCATTGAACACCATGCTGCGAGGGGCTTCGACGACCACAGGCCAGCGAGCACAGCAACGCCAGAGACATGTTCGTCTCGGTCCCACTACGCACGGCAGGCCAGCCGTCCTCCACGATTGTCCGATGATGGTTGCGCGTAGCATAAGCCAGAGCGCTGCCCAATGTCAAAAGCAAAATGGCGCGCTCAAAGGAGTTATACCCCAGCCTACGGTCGCTCCTCATCCCCCCATGTGGCTGTAACGGTTGTCGTGCCGCTGTCAGCATCGATGGTCAGTGCTCCTGTCCCTGGGCGGGGACGGCCAGCGCGGACGTGACGTAGATGTACCAGTCGAGGGCGGGATGCGAGCCAGGCGGCCGACAGAACGCCGCCCCGACCCCCTGGGGCTCAATCCGGCGAATGACGATGTCTTCGCAGATCAGCGAATGGTCCGTATCCGGGAGCACAAAGATCACATAATAGCGGTCACCAACATGGCAGGACACCGGCGTCTGGGGGCGGAATCCGATCCCGCCGGCCGCGAGCGAGGTGACCGTGATCGCGGTGTACCCCAGCTTCTGGCTCCGCTCATCGGGTTCGTCCTGGGGGGCGGAAGGAAACAACGTGCCCGGCAGGCTCACTGGGATCCGAGGATGTCGACGGCGCTCAAAGAGAAGACGAAACTCGCGGCCACAGGCCCCGCAGAGCACGTGGCAGGCTGTCCCGCCCAGGGCGTCCGGATACCGGGCCATATTGAGGGCTTGGGTGTCCCCACAATGGGGGCACGTGACGACCCCGCGCCGGTGGTCGTCGAGATAGACGCGGGTGGTCTCCAGCTGGTGTGCCATGCCTGGCCCTCTCCTACTGCTGTCGTATGGGTATGCCGCCTTCTCTCCTCATCGGCATCTCGGCCCCCCACCATGAGGAGGTGGCGGCGCACCAAGGCCCGTGGGGCCCCAGTCATGGGCCATCGGCCGGCGTATGGAGACTGCACGGCGCCAGGGAAAACTCCTTGCGCCCTCACAGGAGGCTTGCTGCTATGCCCAACAGCCGGTGGACCAGGCGTCCGACCTCGTCTTGCTGATCATGATACGGGTCAATCAACTTGCACAACCGAGCATACCAGACTCGCCACGCTCCTCCCGTCGGGGAGCGGTCGCCATATGGCACAGCCGCCGCTGGGCAGACGCGTATTGACTATCAAGGCTCGGTGACTCTGCTCTCAACATTACCCCACCGTTTTGAGCCGCACAATCAGCACCGTCACACCTATCCCCACCATGAGCAATGTCGCATCCACGAGCAATGAATCTACTTGGTAGAGAGAGAAGAGCAGTGAGACCCACAGCACCGCGATGGTTATGATCTTCGCCTGGAGAGGCATGCCTCTGTACTCTTTGAGGGTGGTGATGTACGTTCCCAAATATTTATGACTCATGAGCCAGCGATACAGCGTTTGAGACCCTCGCACGTAGCATGCAGAGGCTAACAGGAGAAAGGGGGTCGCTGGAAGTAAGGGCAAGACCACGCCGAGTATGCCAACCAGCAGGAAGAGCGTTCCAAGTATGTTGAAAAGAAGCCTGGCAAACACGCCAATCCTCTCGTCCACATGGAGACGCGGGCTCACGCCGTCATGAGAGGGCTTAAGGCTGAGGCTAGGGCAAGCGTCTCACAAGGGTGTCAGCGAGCTGATACATTCCATTGTGTCAATGGGAGCATGGAAGCCGTAGGACCGTCATCCCACATACACAACCCATCTTGAGCGACACGTTCATCACCTGCCTTCCAGAGATCGTTCTCACGGCATAGGCGCCTTTAGAGGGGCCTGCGCCGTCCGACGAGCAGCATGCCGAGTCCGAGAATGGCGGCTGCCACGCCTGCCACCAGGAGCCAGATGGTCCGGTCACTTGGGGCGCCGGTGAAAAGTTCGGACAAGCGCGAACCCAACGAGGCAGACGCATTCATCCCAAAGATGATCAGTACCACGCCGACGACGAGGAAGGCAACCCCGACAACGTAACGTGCAGGATAAGACCCACAAATTGGCTGCGGACGTCGTGGACCGCCTTTGCCAGGGGCCGGCCGTGCTTCAACGCCAGCATGATCAGGGGCCGGGCCTCTCTGCCGATGCTTCACGGGTCTCTCTGCGGTTCTCTGCCGCTGGCATCTCTGCAGCAGGATGGCCATCCTGCTGCTCCTGCGCGAACATGTCCCACACGGCAAGAAACAGGGCTGCGATAATCGGTCCGATCAGAAGCCCGGAGATGCCAAAAACCGTCAGCCCGCCCAAGGTGGACAGCAACACGAGGTAATCGGGCATGCGCGTGTCCCGCCCGATCAAGATGGGGCGCAACAGGTTATCGACGAGGCCAATGACGAGGACGCCAACCCCCAGGAGAATGAGGCCTTTGCCAATGTGCCCAGTCACCAAGAATATTCCCGCAGCTGGAACCCAGACCAAGCCAGAGCCCACGGCGGGCAGGAGCGAGAGGACAGCCATCAGGGCGCCCCAAAGCACGGCTGCGTTGATGCCGACGATGGCAAAGAGGATACCACCCAGTAGCCCCTGGACCAGCGCCACGACGAGTGTGCCCTTGATCGTGGCACGAGAGACGGCCGCAAAGTTGGCCAATAACCGATGTTCACGGGTATGGCCAAGCGGGAGAGCTCGCATAATGGCTGCAACGAGCTGCGTGCCGTCACGTAGAAAGAAAAAGAGGAGGTAGAGCATCAAGCAGAATAAGACGCTGAGGCGCAAGGCGTCTTGGCCAAGACTGAGTGCCTGCGTGCCCAGAAAACGACTGACGGTCACAGTGGCACCTGCCAGCCCCTGCTTGAAGTTCTGTATATCAATGCCAAACCGGTCCAGGTACTGCGTGACCACAGGCAGCAGACCTTCCAGCGTCTGGAGCGGTTCCTGCACATTGATGTCTCCGGTTTCGAGGCGCTTATAGAAGGCGACGGCTTCACGCACCACGGCCACACTGACCAGGAAGAGTGGCAAGATGACAGCCACGAGGATGACGCCGAGCGTCAGCAGCGCCGCCAGAGAAGCTCGGTTGCCAAGGCGAGATTGCCACCACTGATAGAGGGGAGAAAAGACAATGGCGAGTGTGGCGGCCCAGAACAGCGGCAGTAGGAACTCCTGGATCAGCCCCACAAAAGCGAGCGTCACCAGCAGCACTAACATCAGGAAGAACGCATACTGTAGGGTTGTACGTTGCATCATACTCCCCGGTGCGTCTACAGGAAGGGCCAGGAGACCTCCACTGACCGTGTTATCGCCGGATGGTTCGCTCTGAGGCACGCAAGAGACCCAGTATCTTACACAAAAAAAGAAGGCAACGCCTCTCATAGAGGGACTTGGCATACCAACCGGGGTCACAATGCCAGACGAGGCCCACCCAGGGATCAAGGGTTGCTCCACAATCGCGAGAAGGAGCAAACGCGCCCCAGAGTGCAACGGCACTCTGGCACAGGATACCAGATATCCTGCAGAAATACGCTGCGAGGTACAGCACGAGATTGGGCAAAAATCCCACCATCCAACTGACCCGATAAAAACGGCATCATCTACCACTCTCGGAGAGCAGGCATGAGGGAACGAGGCAAAGGATGAAAAGGTAAAGACCCCACACTATGTGCGGGCTCTCTTGTCTAGCATCCTCTTGCAGCTGTGCCGATCTCGTCCGTTGCCGACGGAACGCGCGGAGTCTCAACTGCGTTCCGAGGCCAATACGCTCCATCGCCCATACGCACAATCCGTCACGTCTCCACATGGTAGCATGCGTGACGTGTGCTCCCTTCCCACTCACTCACCCCCCGCGTCTTTGCCTCAGAGTGTTGACTCCCTGATCGTAGGAGCACGCATCTTAAAACGTTCCCTTTATTCTTCCTATCTATCTTCACGTCCTGTCATTTCTTGCGTTATTTCTAAGTTATTACTCTTTTTTATGCTAACCATAAAAATAATTGTTTTTCTTTTTTGATACAGAAAAGGATACTTTTTCATGATAAGCGAACACAGACTGGACTACCCCTCCTCGACGCCACCAGTCACTGCGGACTGGCATGTCCGTAGGAGGCAACCTCCATGCCTGATGGAAAGCATGCTGGGACAAGGAGTAGTGTGATGCCGCCTGTGATAGACACCCCCAACGACGACCATGTCGAAGCACCTATCCTTTCGAGCGCACGGCCCCAGACACGGGGAGCCCGTCCGGGATGCTGGCGCTCCCTGGCACACAGGATCGCCACGTATCTGACCCCGACGCCCCATGCGCGACACGCGCCTTCGTCCAGCACGTGCCGCCCGTTCGAGACACCTATGGACCGGCTCGTCCAGGAGTATACCTCCCTGTCTCTCCTCGCCCTCGCCATCATCTGATGGGCAGTACCCGCCACGTCGTCCCAGGAGTACCACAGCCTGTGCCCGGTGCTCCTGGAGGGCATATCCACCATGTAGCCCCACCTTGGTGGTGTACCTCCAGTCTGCAGCGCGCTCTGTCTCACGGGTATGACACCTGCTGGTTGCCACCCGGCAGTTGACGTCAGGCGCTGCCGCCTCCCGAGCAGACCAAGAGTGAGGGGTGAGGGCGCAGCCCAGCAGTGGCGGCCCTGGACGCGGGCGCTGGCGGCTGGGTTGATGGACCATGGGGGAACGCTGCGGGAGATGTTATGGTATCGGGTACCCCCGTGGCCCCAACCACAGGCGCTGTAAGGGGAGGGTAAGATGATAATCGTTGGACCACCCTGGCGAGGTGTACCCGCAGGCCAGTGCAGGGGGTAGGCTCAGGCCCTGAACTCCCCAGGGGAGAAACGATGACTGGCTGATGCCGGCCAGGCAGACGGGGTCAGACAGGTCCGTGATCATGAGCCGCAGCCTAGAGGGACACGACCGCTTACTGACTTCTAGAGGGAAAGGCAGGAGCCTCCATTATGAGCTACAGAATGCCTGAAAGATTCTGCGCGATTTGCAGGATTATTGCGTGATTATTGCGCGATTTGCAGGATTCAGTCATATTTCGTTGGAGTGATACGCTCATCCCTCTCCAGCGGTTTTTCGTATGCGTCCAGTAAGGGGAGACTGCAGGGCAATCGGATGAAAGTGGAATATATTATCTTCCTGTGCTCAAAGGAGTTGTTGTGACATCAGAGTCCCAGAGACGATTATCTGCCGTGACGGGTATGGAAAAAGGCTACCAACCTTCGACTTCCATTGGACATGCGGAGCGCGCAGAGCGACTCCGGGACTATTTCGACCTCCAGTTACGCTTTGCTGAGGCGGTCGTTGCCACGGCAGCGCTGCCCCTCGCTGATGCGGTCGCGTACTATACCAACTTCTACCGTCGTTTTGGCCTCGGACGCTGGCACGACGCGCCCATCGCACCGGAGTGGACCACATACACGGCACACTTGCTGACGCTGGAGACGCACGACCAACGAGTGGCTTGCACACAAGCCTTCTTCGCGCAGTCTCCCCCAGAACGCCTGCCGCCAAGGCGACAGCAGTTTGGTTGCTTTGGGTGCGATCCGCCCGATGCGGACGGCAGGGTACGTATTCACTTCACGAACCACGATGCCGACGGTATTGGCCCGCTCAGCCGGATCAAGATCGAGCAACGCACGCAAGAGTTGCACGCCATGTTTACGTACGTGCAGCACACGTATCCGGAGGCAAAAGCCGTCCGTGGCGGGTCCTGGCTCTACCATCTCGAAGCCTATTGTCGTCTGTTCCCGTCGGTCTATGGCGCGTCGCGCACCGTCCAAGAAGGTACCCAGCATTTTCAAGGCACGTCCAGCTGGGGCCAATTTTTGGATCACCACGAACGAGTCAAACCGGCATTACGGGAGCAATTTCTTGCGAATCTCACGAAGCTGGATATGCAGCGACTGTGGGAGGCCTTCCCACTGCCAACCTACAGCACGCAGGCCCCTATTCAGGCGTTCTATGACTTTTATCATATTGATGCGGTCATAACATCATAGACAGAGCAGGATGTCCAAGATGCGGCTTCAGGACGGTGGTCAATTCGTGCTGGAGTTCCTCCGGCGTGGGTGGCGCGCATGCTGGGCCACACCACGACGAAGATGCTCTATGAACGCTATCACCGCTTTATTCAGCACCGGACCCGGCAGGACGGGGCGTTATATCTCAAGCGGCTGGAGGGCTGATCTGTCACCAATCTGGCCCCAGCAAAAAAACAAGGGTTACGCGATCTGCGTAACCCTTTGATTTTTCGAGCGGGGCCGACGAGACTCGAACTCGCGACCTCCGGCGTGACAGGCCGGCGTTCTAACCAACTGAACTACGACCCCAGACCAACTCGATGGGCGGGACAGGGCTTGAACC
>Ga0081538_10004466_pt1 | contig 12891 bp, 9 predicted proteins | sample TabmetS5T2R1_FD_71022 | JGI IMG/M metagenome (GOLD analysis project Ga0081538, IMG submission 71022) | Tabebuia heterophylla rhizosphere microbial communities from the University of Puerto Rico - S5T2R1 | ecosystem: Host-associated > Plants > Roots > Rhizosphere ...
CGCTGTCGCGCAGCACATACGCGCCGCGCTCGATCGCGTCGGCGGGCACGCCCGAGGGGTCCCACACCGGCAGCCCCTGGCGCGACAGCGCGAGCACGGTCGGCCGGTCGGTCTGGCGCAGCGCGTGGCGCCAGGCGAGCGCGGTCTCGTTGAAGCCCGCCGGGCGGACGACGTCGAGGTTCGGCGTCGCGCGCAGGGTGGCGAGCTGCTCGATCGGCTGGTGCGTCGGGCCGTCCTCCCCGAGCCCGATCGAGTCGTGGGTGAACACGAACGTCGACGGGATGTGCATGATCGCGGCGATCCGGATCGACGCCTTCATGTAGTCGCTGAAGATCAGGAACCCGGCGCCGAAGGCGCGGAAGCCGCTGAGCACCAGGCCGTTGACGATCGCCCCCATGCCGTGCTCGCGGATGCCGAAGTGGAAGTTGCGGCCGCCGTACTCGCCGGCCTCGATGCTGCCGGCGCCGTTGATCAGCGTGAGCGTCGAGGGGGCGAGGTCGGCCGACCCGCCGACCAGCTCGGGCACCTGGGCCGCCGCCCACTGGATCACCTCGTTCGACGCCTTGCGCGTGGCGATCATGCCCGCGTCCGGGCCCTTCTTGGGCACGTCGGCGTCCCAGCCCTCGGGCAGCTCGCGGGCCAGCATCCGGTCGAGCTCGCCGCGGTCGGGGAACCGCCGGTCCCACTCCTCGTACAGCTCGCGGCCGCGGTCGACGGCCTCGCGGAAGTGCGCGAGCGCCTCGTCGGGGATGAAGAACGGCTCCTCGCTCGGCCAGTTGTAGACCTGCTTGGTGAGCCGGATCTCCTCCTCGCCGAGCGGCGCGCCGTGCGCCTCGTGCGTGTCCTGCTTGTTCGGCGAGCCGGGCGCGATGTGGGTGCGGATGATGATCAGGCTCGGCCGGTCGGCCACACCCTGCGCGGCCTCCACGGCCCGCTCGAGGTTGTCGAGCTCGAGGTCCTCGTGCAGGTTCTGGACGTGCCAGCCGTAGGCCTCATAGCGCTTGCCGACGTCCTCGGAGAAGGCGAGCGCGGTGTCGCCCTCGATCGAGATGTGGTTGTCGTCGTAGAAGGCGATCAGCTTGCCGAGCCCGAGGTGACCGGCGAGCGAGCTGGCCTCGGACGCGATGCCCTCCTCGAGGTCGCCGTCGGAGACGATCACGTACGTGAAGTGGCCGACCATCTCCTCGTCGAAGCGCGCCGCCAGCATGCGCTCGGCGAGCGCCATCCCGACCGCGGTGGAGATGCCCTGCCCGAGCGGGCCGGTGGTGGTCTCGATCCCCGGCGCGTGGCCGTACTCCGGGTGGCCGGCGGCGGGCGAGTGGAGCTGGCGGAAGCTCTTGATGTCGTCGAGCGAGACGCCGTAGCCGGTCAGGAACAGGGTCGAGTACAGGAGCATCGACGCGTGGCCGGCCGACAGCACGAAGCGGTCGCGCGCGGGCCAGTCCGGATGCGCCGGGGAGTGGCGCATGACCCGTGTGTAGAGCAGGTAGGCCACCGGGGCGAGCGCCATCGGGGTGCCCGGATGTCCGGAGTTGGCCTTCTGGACCGCGTCCATCGACAGCGTGCGGATGGTGTTGACGCAGAGCTCGTCGAGCGTGGTCTCGGTCGCCTGGGTCAATGCGGCTCTCTCTCCTGGTCGGTTGCCGCATCGGAGGCTACGCGAACGCGAGTGCCTAAGGGGTTCTCCGGGCGGCCTAAGGGGTCAGACGCCTTATGTCGGCGCGACCTGCCGATGTACGGGGCCCTCCTCAGCCGTAGCTTGGCCGGCATGCACTCGCTCAACGCCCAGACCATGGCCACCCAGTTCGTCGAGGAGCGCGTCGACACGGCCGCTCGCGCCCGCCGCTTCGGCCGCGTCCGCCGTCGGTTCGCCCGCGGCGAGCGCCGTGCTTCTCCCTCCTCCTCCCCCGTCCCGCCCGGCCGGCTCAGCACGAGCGGCGCCGGGCGGTGACCGCGCTCCCCGTCTGGAACGCGGCGGCGCCGGCCTCCATCATGGAGGTCGTGCTCCGCCGCGTCTCCAGTCCCACCTTCGTCGGCCGCGCCGAGGAGCTCGCCGCGCTGCGCGCGGCCGCCGAACGCGCCCCGGCCTTCATGTTCGTCGCCGGCGAGTCAGGTGTCGGCAAGAGCCGCCTCGTCTCGGAGTTCGCTGCCGACGCCGGCATCCCCGTCCTCGTCGGCCACTGCCTGGAGCTCGGCGGTACGACGTTCCCCTACGCGCCGCTCGTCGAGGCGCTGCGGCCGCTCGGCGAGTCGGTCCCGGAGGCGGCGAGCCAGCCGCAGGTGTTCGAGGGACTGCTCGCGCTGCTCGACCGCCTCGGCCCGGTCGCGCTCGTCATCGAGGACCTGCACTGGGCGGACCCGTCCACGCGCGACTTCCTCATCTTCCTCGTCCGCAACGTGCGCAGCGAGTCGCTCTTCGTGCTCGCCACCTATCGCTCCGACGAGCTGCACCGTCGTCACCCGCTGCGGCCGGTCCTGGCCGAGCTCGAGCGCGCGCCGGGCGTGCAGCGGATCGAGCTGGAGCGCTTCAGCCGCGACGAGGTCGACGAGCAGCTCGCCGGCATCCTCGGCGACTCCCCCGATCCCGCGCTCGCCGATCGCCTCTACGCGCGCGCGCAGGGCAACGCGCTCTACACCGAGGAGCTCCTCGCCGCCTCCGCCGACGGCGCCGGCGACCTGCCGGGCACGCTGCGCGACGCGCTGCTGGCCCGCTTCGAGCGCCTGCCGGCGGCCGCCCAGGAGGTCGTCCGCGTGGCCGCCGTCGTCGAGCGGCCGGTCGGCCACGCGCTGCTGGACGCGGTCCTGCCGCCGGACGAGGTGATCGACGGGGCGCGCGAGGCGGTCGCGCACCGGCTGCTCGTCACCGATCGCGACGGGACCTATGCGTTCCGGCACGCGCTCGTCGGCGAGGCGGTCTACGAGGACATGCTGCCGGGCGAGCGGACCGCGCTGCACGCGGCGCTGGCCCAGGCCATGGAGGACGATCCGGCGGCGACGCCGACCGAGCTCGCCGGCCACTGGCTCTGCGCGCACGACCTCCCGCGCGCGCTCGGCGCGTCGGTGACCGCCGGCGTCGAGGCGCGACGGCTGTACGCGCACAGCGAGGCGCTGCGTCACTTCGAGAACGCGCTCGGGCTGTGGGATCGCGTGCCGGACGCCGCGGAGCGCTCCGGCCGGTCGCGCTCCGACGTCCTGCGCGCGGCGGCCGCGGCGGCCAACGACGGCTTCGAGGGCGCGCGCTCGGTGGCGCTCCAGCGCGAGGCACTCGCCGCGGCCGGCGAGGACCCGATCGAGCGGGCGCGCATGCACTCCGAGCTCGCGCACTACCTGCGCCACGCCAACGAGCACGACGAGAGCGACCACCACGTGCGGCTCGCACTCGAGCTGCTCCCGCGTGACGCCGTGCTCGAGCGCGCGCGGCTGTGCGACCAGAGCTCGAAGAGCCTGATGCTCCGCGGGCGCTTCCGCGAGGCGGCCGCCGAGGCGGCCGAGGTGGCGGCGGATGCGCGCCGGCTCGGCGCGCTCGACCTCGAGGCGGGCGCGGTCAACACCCAGGGCATCTCGCTCGGCGCGCTCGGCCATGTCGAGGACGGGGCGGAGCTGCTGCGGCGCGCGCGCGACGTCGCGATCGAGATCGGCTCGCCCGCCGAGCAGGTCCGGGCCGTCGCCAACCTGGCCGAGCTGCTCGACCTCTCGGGCCGCACCGAGGAGGCGCTCGCCGAGGTCCAGGCTGCGCTGCCGGTGGTGCGCCGCAACGCCGAGCCCTCGATCTACGACACGTTCCTCGAGCTGCAGGGCGCGAGCGAGCTGCTGCGGCTCGGCCGCACCGCCGAAGCCGCGGCCGCGCTGCCCGACCGCGTCCCCGGCGGCGCCGTCAGCTCGACCGCGACGTTCTTCGCGGCGCTGCGCGCCAACCTGGCGCTCGTGCGCGGCGAGGAGGAGGCGGCCCGCGCGGCGCTCGCCGAGGTCCGCCGGCAGGTGCTCGCCAACCGCCACCCGCAGTGGGTGGAGACGCTCGAGTCGATGGAGGCGCTGCTCGCCGTGCACGAAGGCCGGCTCGAGGACGCCCGCGCGGCGGTCGCGCGCGGGCTCCCGCTCGTCGAGGGCTCGGAGGAGGGCGGCCGGCTCGTGAAGCTGATCTGGGCCGGGCTCATGGTCGAGGCCGAGGACGCCGAGCGGGCGATCGCGCTCGGCGAGCCGTTCGACGACGCGGAGGCGGCCACGCTGCGGGCGCGGCTCGCCCGGGCCGTCGAGCGACCGGGCCAGTGGGCCGAGGGCCCGCTCTACGCGGCGCTGGCCGAGGCCGAGGCCGGTCGCCTCGACCACGCGCTCGGCCGCGGCGCGCCCGACCCCGGCGCCTGGGCCGACGCCGCCGCGGCCTTCGACGCGATCTCGCTGCCGTGGCCGGCCGCCTACGCGCGGCTGCGCGAGGCCGAGGCGCACGTCGCCGCCGGCGATCGCGCCGGCGCCGCGGCGCCGTTGCGCGCGGTCCGCGAGGCAGCCCAGCGGATGGAGGCGCACCCGCTCGCGAACGCGGCCGGCGCGCTCGCACGTCGCGCGCGCGTGCGCGTGGACGTCGCCGAGCCGGAGCCCGAGGCCGAGCCGGTCCCGCTCGGATTGACGCCGCGCGAGCACGAGGTGCTGCTGCTCGTGGCCGAGGGCCGCACGAACCGCGAGATCGGCGCCGAGCTGTTCATGAGCGAGAAGACCGCGAGCGTGCACGTATCGCGGATCCTCGCCAAGCTCGACGTCGGCGGGCGCGTGGAGGCGGGCGCCGTGGCACACCGGTTGGGCCTCACTGGACGTTAGTCCGATTTAAGGCGCTCCGGCGGCGGCCGACGAAGTGGTCGATGACCGCTGCCGAGACACTGCACTCCATCCGCGCCCGCGCCGACCGCGCGCTCGCGTGGCTGCTGCTCGCTCACCTCCCGGTGGCGCTCGCCATCGCGCCGATCCACGACACCTGGATCGCCGCCGTCGCGATCGGCGGCAGCGTGTCGGCGATCACGCTCTGGCTGGCGCGCACGCGGCCCGGCGCTTTCGAGACGCGGATCGCGATCGCGCTCGGCTTCATGGCCTACTCGGCGCTGCTCATCCACCAGAGCCACGGCTGGATCGAGCTGCACTTCCACATCTTCGGCGGGCTCGCGTTCATGCTCATCTACCGCGACTGGCGCGTGCCGGTCGTGGCCGGCGTGTTCGTCGCCGTCCATCATCTCGCGCTCGACACGTTCGACCGCAACGCGCAGTTCCTGCACGTGCTCCCGCACGACCACCACGGGCTGCCGATCGTCCTCCTGCACGCGGTGTTCGTCGTGTTCGAGGCGGCGGTCCTCGTCATGCTCGCGATCACGCTCGAGCGCGAGGTGATCGACCTCTCCGAGCACCGCGCCCGCGAGGCCGCCGAGCGCGACGAGCTCGCCGCGCTGGCCGATCGGCTCGCGCGCCGCGACCTGTCGGCGGCGGAGAGCGACGGCGGCTCCGAGGCGAGCGCCGCGATGCGCGGAGGCATCGCGCAGGTCGCCGACCTGGTCCGCGCCATCCGCGCCACCGCCCACGAGGTCGCCGCCTCGTCGCGCGACGTCGTGGCCGGCGCCGAGGACGCCGGGCGCGTGAGCGGCGAGATCGTCGCCGCCGTCTCCGACGTCGCGGTCGGCGCCGAGCGCCAGGCCGTGCTCGTCTCCGAGACCCACGACGCAGCCGTGCGCGTCACCGAGGCGGTGCGCGGCAACGCCGAGGAGGCGGCGGCCGCCGCCGAGGCCGCCGATCAGGCGCGTGCGCTGGCCGGCGAGGGGCGCACGGCGGTCGACGACGCGACGCGCGCCATGGCCGGCGCGCGCGAGAGCTCGCAAGCGATGACGAGCGCGATGGGCGAGCTGACCGAGCGCTCGCAGGAGATCTCCGGCCTCGTGAGCACGATCGCGACGATCGCCGACCAGACCAACCTGCTCGCCCTCAACGCCGCGATCGAGGCCGCCCGGGCCGGAGAGCACGGCCGCGGGTTCGCGGTCGTCGCCGACGAGGTCCGCAAGCTCGCCGACCAGTCCGGCGAGGCGGCGCGCAGCATCGTCGCCGCGGTGGGGCAGATCGACAGCCTGACCGCACAGGCGGCCGACGCCGTGAGCGAGGCCGCCGACCGGACCGACGCCGGCGCCGGCACGGTGGCCCACGCCGGCGAGGCGTTCGAGCGCATCGACGCCGCCGTCGCCGGGCTCGCCGACCGCGTGCGCCGGATCGCCGAGGCCGGCCGCCAGGTGGCCGAGGACACCGACGCCGTGAGGACCCGCATGGACGAGGCCGCGCGGCTGACCGAGACCTCGTCGGCCAACACCGAGGAGGTGTCGGCGACGACCGAGCAGACGGCCTCCGCGGCGCGCGTGATGGCCGGGTCCGCGGCGCGCCTCGGCGAGGCCGCGGCCGAGCTCGAGGAGCTGGTCGTGCAGTTCACGGTGGACGCGCCGCAGCCCGCCTGAGCCGCACCCCGCACCTCTAGAATCTTTGTCATGGAGACGAAGACGAAGACCGACGCCGAGTGGCGTCAGGAGCTGACGCCGGAGCAGTACGAGGTGCTGCGCAACGGCGCCACCGAGCGGGCCTTCACGGGCCGCTACTGGGACAACCACGAGGACGGCACGTACCGCTGCGCCGGGTGTGGCGCGGAGCTCTTCTCGTCCGGCACGAAGTTCGACTCGGGCACGGGCTGGCCGAGCTTCACCGAGCCGCAGGTGGCCGAGGCCGTCGAGCTCCGCGAGGACCGCTCGTGGGGCATGAACCGCACCGAGGTGCTGTGCCGCAACTGCGGCGGGCACCTGGGGCACGTGTTCGACGACGGCCCGCGCGATGCCGGCGGCATGCGCTACTGCATCAACTCCTGCGCGCTCGACCTGGACACGAGCGGGCGCTGAGCCCGTGGCCACGCGGGTCTCGAGCTCCCGCCTGATCGGCCGCGCCGCCGAGCTGGCCGAGCTCGAAGCGGCGCTCGCCGACGCGGCCGACGGCCGGCCGTCGCTCGCCTTCGTGGCGGGCGAGTCCGGCGTCGGCAAGTCGCGCCTGCTGGCCGAGCTCGAGCGTCGCGCGGGCGAGCAGGGCGCGCTCGTCCTCGCCGGCGACTGCGTCGACCTCGGCGAGAGCGAGCTGCCGTACGTGCCGCTCGTCGCCGCCCTGCGCCCGCTCGCCCGCTCCGGCGACCCCGCGCTGACCGAGCCGGTGCGCGCGGCCGTGGCGCCGCTGCTCCCCGGCTCCGGCCCCGCCGCGCCGGAACCGGCCGGCGAGGACCGCACGCAGGCGCGCCTGTTCGAAGGGCTGCTCTCGCTGCTCGACGCGCTCGGCCGCGAGCGGCCCGTGCTGCTGCTGATCGAGGATCTGCACTGGGCCGACCGCTCGACCCGCGCGGCGCTCGCCTTCCTCGCCCGCAGCCTGGTCGCCGAGCGCACGCTCGTCGTCGGCTCGTACCGGCCCGACGAGCTGCACCGCCGCCATCCGCTGCGCCCGCTGCTCGCCGAGCTCGAGCGCGACCCGCGCGCGCGCCGCGTGCCGCTCGAGCCGCTCACCCGCGACGAGCTCGCCGACCAGCTCGAGGACATCCTCGGCGCCCCGCCCGAGGGCGACCTGCTCGAGCGCCTGTGGAAGCGCTCAGGCGGCAACCCGCTGTACTGCGAGGAGCTGCTCGCCGCCGGGCTCGACGGCCGCGGCGCCGCCCCGGACACCCTGCGCGACGCGCTGATGCTGCGCGTCGAAGGACTGATCGAGCCGGCCCAGGAGCTGCTGCGGCTCGTCTCGATCGCCCAGCGCGTCGACCACCCCCTGCTGGCCGAGACGAGCGGGATGGAGGAGCGCACGCTGCGCGACGCGCTGCGTGAGGCCGTCGACGCCCACATCCTCGTCGCCGACGACGACGGCCGCTACCGCTTCCGGCACGCGCTGCTGCGCGAGGTGGTCGAGGACGACCTGCTGCCCGGCGAGCGGGCCGCGCTGCACCTGGCGCTCGCGCGCGCGCTCGAGAAGCGCGCCGACGAGCGCGGCGGCGCGGTGCTGACCGCCGCCGTCGCCCACCACTTCGCGGCCGCGGGCGAGCAGCCGGCGGCGCTCGAGTGGTCGGTCCACGCCGCCGACGCCGCCGAGCGCGTCTACGCGCACGGCGAGGCGAGCGCGCTGTTCGAGCGCGCGCTCGAGCTGTGGCCGCGCGTCGCCGACGCCGAGGAGCGCACCGGCGCCGACCACGTCTCGCTGCTGTGGCGCGCCGGGCAGGCGGCCTCCGCGCTCGGTCACCCGAGCCGCCAGCTCGCGCTCTACGAAGCGGCCCTGGAGGAGCTCGGGCTCGACTCCGATCCGCACCGCGCCTCGAAGATGCTCGAGGGCGTGGCCCGCGCGCAGCGCAGCCTCAACCGGCCGAAGTCCAGCATCGCGACGCTCGAGCACGCGCTCGAGCTGATCGAGAGTGCGGACGGCGAGGCCGGCGAGGCGCGCGCCCGGCTGCTCGCCGGCCTCGCGCGCGGGCGGATGCTCGACGGCCGCTTCCTCGACAGCGTGGAGGTCGCGCGCAAGGCGCTCGACGCCACGATCGCCGCCGGCATGCGCTGGGCCGAGGGCCACGCCCGCAACACGCTCGGGTTCTCGCTGGCCATGACCGGCGAGGTCGAGGAGGGCGCCGAGCAGCTGCGCGAGGCGATCCGGATCGCGCGCGAGCGCGACGACCTGCCCGACCTCTCCGACGCGTACGTCAACTACTCGGACATGCTGCACGTGCTCGGCCGCTCCGACGAGGCGCTCGCGATCGCCGTCGAGGGGCGCGCGGCGGTCGGCGACCGCCGCCCGATCGCGACCATGTGGCTGGACTGCCAGCTGTCCGAGTTCACCTACGACACCGGAGACTGGGAAGCGTCTGAGGCGAGCCTGCCCGATCCCCTGCGCTGGACCGGGACGCACACGCGCGTGAACATCGGGCTGCGCAGGGCGCACCTGCTGCTGGGGCGCGGCCGGCACGAGGAGGCGAGCACGGTGCTGGACGAGCTCGAGGAGCTGGCCGCGGAGTCGAGCGAGCCGCACTTCGTCGGCCCCGTCGCGCTGCTCACCGCCGAGCTGCGCCGCCGCGAGGGCGATCTCGACACGGCGCGCGCGGCGATCGATCTCGGGCTCGACCGGATGGAGTTCTGCACCGACGACGCGGCCCGAGTGGGCGCCGTGGCGGCCGGCGGCGTGACCGTCGAGGCCGACGCCGCCGAGCGCGCGCGCGACCTCGGCGACGAGGAGGCGGAGCTCGCCGCCCGCCGGCGCGTGGACGACCTGCTCTCCCGCGTGGCGGCCTCCGCGACGCGGACGCGGCCGGTCGAGTGCGCGATGCTGCTCGAGGCCCGCGCCGAGGCGAGCCGCGCGGGCGGGCGCCCGGACCCCGCGACCTACGCGCGCGCCGCGCAGGCGTTCGAGAAGGTCGGCCGGCCGGAGCCGGCCGCGCGCATGCGCTGGCGCGAGGCCGAGGCGCACGTCGCCCTCGGCGACCGCGAGGAGGCGACCGCGGCGGCGTGCGCGGGGCACGAGATCGCGACCCGGCTCGGCGCCGGGTGGCTGCAGAGCGAGATCGAAGGGCTCGCCGCGCGAGCGCGCCTGGCGCTCGACGTCGAGGCCCTGGCCGCGGACGGCGGCCCGGCGGCTGACGAGGAGGACGACGACGGCTTCGGGCTCACGTCGCGCGAGCGGCAGGTGCTGGCCCTGGTCGCCGAGGGGGCGACGAACCGTCAGATCGGCGCGCAGCTCTACATGGCGGAGAAGACGGCGAGCGTGCACGTCTCGCGGATCCTGTCCAAGCTCAACGTCCGTTCGCGCACCGAGGCGGCCGCGGTCGCCCACCGCCACGGGCTCTCGTGACCCAGCGCCCGTACCACTCGGACGCCGAGTACTACGAGGGCCGGGCGCACGGACTCCTGCAGTCGGCGGGTGACGGCACCGCGGACGCGGCGGCCGCGTTCGAGCGGCATGGCGCGCCGCTGACCATCGACGGCGCGCGGACCGTGCTCGCGCGCGAGCACGGCTTCGAGGACTGGGCGGCGCTGCTCGACCACCTCGGGCGCATGGACGACGACCCGTTCGTGCGCGCGTACCGCGCGGTCGAGGCGCAGGACGTCGAAGGGCTCGCCGCACTGCTCGACGAGCATCCCGACCTCGTCTCGGTGGCCGGCACGAACGGGAACGACCTGCTCGGCATGGCCGGCGCGACGTGCGACGAGCGGCTCGTCGCCGTCCTGCTCGAGCGCGGCGCGGACGTCATGCACGCCAACGTCCACGGCTGGACGCCGCTGCACCAGGCCGCGTACAGCGACCTGCCGGTGATGGCGCGGATGCTGCTCGACGCCGGCGCCGACGTTCGCGCGGAGGCCCGCGGGTCGGGCGGCACGCCGCTCGTCGTCGCGCTGTTCTGGGGCAACGCCGGCACCGCCGAGCTGCTCGCCGAGCGCGGGGTGCACCCGCGCAACCTGCGCACCGCCGCAGGGCTCGGGCGCGTCGAGGAGATCGCGAGCGCGGAGGGCGGCGCCCGCGGCTTCTATCGCCCGCACGGCGGCTTCCCGGCCTGGCAGCCGTCCGACGACCCGCAGGAAGCGCTCGACGAGGCGCTGTCCTGGGCGGCGCGCAGCGACCGCGTCGAGGCGCTCGACGCGCTCGTGGCCCGCGGCGCGGACGTGGCCGCCGACGTCTACCGCGGCACCTCCCTGAGCTGGGCCGCGGCGTGCGGGCGGGTGGCGGCGATCCGGCGGCTGGCCGAGCTCGGCGCCGACGTGGACCAGCGGACGACGTTCGGCGGCCCGGACCACGGGCAGCGCTGCACGGCCCTGCACCTGGCGGCGCAGTCGGGCGAGGCCGAGGCGGTCCGCGCGCTGCTCGATCTCGGCGCCGACCCCTGGATCACCGACGACCTCTACGGCGGCAACGCCCTCGGGTGGGCCGAGCACGGCGGCAGCCGCGACGTCGTGGCGCTGCTGCGAGAGCGCGGCGTAGGCTGACCCCATGGCTTCCCCCGACGATCCGCTGACCGGCGGCTGCGCCTGCGGCACGGTCCGCTTCGAGGTCGCCGCACCGTTCCAGACGGCCGGCTACTGCCATTGCAAGCGTTGCCAGCGACGCAGCGGCGCGCTCTGGTCCGAGAACGGGATCGTGGATGCGAAGGCGTTCCGGCTCGTGGCCGGCGCCGACGTCGTGCGCGCGTGGAAGCCGCCGGACGGCCTGGCGAAGTCGTTCTGCACGCTCTGCGGCGGGCACGTGTTCACCGGCGAGCCGGGCGGTGACGGCATCGTCGGCGTGCGGCTCGGAGCGGTCGACGGCGACCCCGGCATCCGGCCGCAGTGGCATCAGTTCGTCGAGTCCGCGCCCGGCTGGGAGCCGCTCCCCGACGACGGCCTCCCCCGCTTCCAGCAGCGCCGCCGGCTCTAGAAGCGCGCCAGCAGCTCGCCGAGGCTGCGCGGCCGGCGCAGGCCGACCTCGTAGACCAGGTAGTCCTGGATCAGCGTCCTCACGCGGCCGGCCCGCTCGCGGCGGTGGGTGATGCGCAGGAGGTCGCCGTCGTCGGCGGCGATGTAGAGCCGCGTGCCCGTCGACGGGTCGGGCTCGACGACGACGATGTAGGCGTCACGGCCGTGCAGGCGCGTCGCCGCCGCCACGTGCAGGCGGCCCTCGCGGACGAGCCGGACCGGGTCGACGACGCTCGCCTCTCGCCACGGGCGCATGCGGAAGTCGGGGTGCTCGCCGCCGGCGCTGTCGAGGGCGGCGAAGCCGCCGCGCGTGAGCGTGCGGACGCCGCGCTCGTCGGCCACCTGCTCGAAGCCGCCGTCGCGGGTCGTGCGCTGCGCGCGCCACCCGCGGCCGCCGAGGTCGAGCCACACCTCGTCGCTCCAGCCGAGCGGCGGGAGGTCCGGCAGGCCGTCCTCGTGTACGACCCGCACCTCCTCGGTCACCACGTGCAGGACGCCGCGCGACGCCTCGAGCCGGCGCTCGAACGACTCCACGGCGGAAGGCAGGTCGTCGCCGCCCGAGCCGCCACAGCCCACCAGCGCCAGCACCACGAGGACGGCTGCGTACCGCATCCTCACCCCGGCTGGTAGGGCGGCGCGACGCCCCAGCCCCAGCGCGGCACCGGCGCGTGCGCGGCAACGTCCGCTCCGGGCTGCGAGTTGTGCACGGCCAGCCGCGTCCCCCACTCCGCGTAGCCCATCAGCGCGGCACGGAACTCGGGATCGTCGGGCAGCTTCGCGAGGTCGGCGGCGCGGCTGAGCAGCGTGACGAACCGCAGCCGCTGATCGGCCGTGATGGCGAGGCCGCGGTGCTTGGCCACCATGTGCTCGTAGCCGCCGTGCTCCTCGGTGTAGCGGGCGGGGCCGCCCATCACCTCGCACCACCAGGCGGTCACGTGACGGCGGTGCTCCTCGCTGACCTGGCCCCCGAACAGGCGGACGAGGTCCGCGTCCTCCTCCACGAGGTCGTAGAAGGCGTCCAGCCAGCGGGCGAAGGCCTCCTCGCCGCCGGCCCACTCGTAGATCGTCGGGGTCATGGTTCGGAAGCTACAGGGCAACCTCGCCCGGCCCGCCCGCGTAGTCCTTACCTTGAGCGAGATGGCGACCGTCGAGGCCCAGGGCCTGGTGAAGACATACGGCGAGGGCCGGGCGGCGCGGCGCGTGCTCGACGGCGCGGACCTGACCGTCGAGCCCGGCGAGGTGGTGGCCATCCTCGGCCGCTCCGGCTCCGGCAAGTCGACGCTCCTGCACCTGCTCGGCGGGCTGGATCGCCCCGAGGCGGGGACGATCGTCGTGGCGGGCGAGCCGGTGACGGGCGCCGGCGAGCGCGAGCTGAGCGCGCCGCGGCGGCGGCGGGTCGGGGTCGCCTTCCCGGTCTTCCACCCCCCCCCCCCGC
>Ga0081538_10004467_pt1 | contig 12891 bp, 11 predicted proteins | sample TabmetS5T2R1_FD_71022 | JGI IMG/M metagenome (GOLD analysis project Ga0081538, IMG submission 71022) | Tabebuia heterophylla rhizosphere microbial communities from the University of Puerto Rico - S5T2R1 | ecosystem: Host-associated > Plants > Roots > Rhizosphere ...
CCGCGTCGGCGGGTTCGACGAGCGCTTCCCGCGGGCCTACCGGGAGGACGCCGACCTGGGGCTGCGGGTGGTCCGGGCCGGGTACCGGATCCTCACCGGTTCGCGGGTGGTCTCGCACCCGGTGCGGCCGGCGGGGCCGTTGGTCAGCCTGCGGCTCCAGGCCGGGAACGCCGACGACGTGCTGATGCGGGCGCTCCACGGTCGCCGCTGGCGGGAGGCAGCCGGGGTACCGCGGGGCCGGCGGCCTTGGCATCTGGTGGTCACGGGGCTGGGGGTCGTGGCGGTCGGGGCGGCGGGGGTGCGGTTCGTTCGGCGCGGTGGGGTGGCGGGGGTGCGGTTCGTTCGGCGTGGGTGGCCGCAGGGGGGTCTCGCCCTTCCTCCGGGAACTACAGTCGGGCGGGCAGAGACCCCCCTGCGGTCTCCAACCTCCCGGGTGGGTGGACGGCGGGCTCGGGGGGTGGGGCGGAGCGCGTGGTCCTCGACTGCTGGAGGAGCTGCGCGGCAGGGTCGCCAGGTTCGGCGGGCCACGTGGTCCTCGACCGGCGGGGGGTTCGCGCGGGCGGGCCGGCGGGTTCGGCTGGCCGGGGGGTCTCCGGCTTCGGGAAGGGTCGGGCGGGCCGGGTTGGTTGCCTGGCTGGCCGCGGTCGGGTGGGCGGCGGGGACGGTCGAGCTGGCGCTTGCCCGCGTTCTTCCTGGGCCCCGGACCGCCGGCGAGGTGGCGACGATGGTTGCGACCAGCGTGGCCATGCCGCCGGTGGCGACCTGGCATTGGCTCCGGGGCTGGGCGCGGCTGCCGCGGCTGCTCGCCGACCGGTCGCGGGCGCCCCTTCCCGACCGGTCGCGGGCGCCCCTTCCCGACCGGTCGCTGGAGCCCCTTCCCGACCGGTCGCTGGGGCCGCGAGCCGACCGCTCGCGGGCGGCCCGGCCCGACCGGCGGATCGCGCCTTCCCGCCTGGCCGCCGAGCCCGCCCGCTCGGCCGCCGAGCCCGCCCACCCGGCCGCCGAGCCCGTCCGCCTGGCGCCTCGCCGGCCCTCAGCTCCTCCCGCGGCGGCCCCCTCTCCCCTTGCGCCTCCCGCTGGCCCCTCTCCCTCCCTGCCCGCGGCGGTCCTGTTCGACCGGGACGGGACCCTGGTGGCGGACGTTCCCTACAACGGGGATCCCGGGCTGGTGGTGGTGATGCCGGGGGCTCGGGAGGCGGTGGAGCGGCTGCGGGGGGCCGGGGTGCCGACGGCGGTGGTGTCGAACCAGAGCGGGGTTGCCCGGGGGTTGCTGCGGGCCGAGCAGGTTGAGGCGGTCAATCGGCGCGTCGAGGAGCTGCTGGGGCCGCTGGGGCCGTGGATGGTGTGCGTGCACGGGCCGGAGGACGGCTGCCGGTGCCGGAAGCCGGGGCCGGGGTTGATCGAGGCGGCGGCGGGGGCGCTGGGGGTCGACGCGCGGGACTGCGTGGTCATCGGAGACATCGGGGCCGACGTGGAGGCGGCGCGGGCCGCGGGGGCGCGGGCGGTGCTGGTGCCGACGGCGGTGACCCGGGAGGAGGAGGTGGCCGCCGCACCGGAGGTCGCCTCCGACCTGGTGGCGGCGGTCGAGCTGCTGCTCGGTCCTGCGGAGGGGCGACGATGAGCCGACACGTCCTGGTGGCCAGGCAGGACAGCGTCGGGGACGTGCTGCTGGCCGGGCCCGCGGTGCGGGCCGTGGCGGCGGGGGCGGACCGGGTGACGCTGCTGTGCGGGCCCCGAGGGCGGGCCGCGGGGGCGCTGCTGCCCGGGGTCGACCAGGTCGTGACCGCCCATGCGGCCTGGATCGACGCGGCGCCGCAGCCGGTGACCAGGGCGGGGGTGGACGAGCTGGTGGACCGGCTCGTGGAGCTGGACGTCGACCAGGCGCTGGTCCTCACCTCGTTCCATCAGAGCCCGCTGCCGCTGGCGCTGCTCCTGCGGATGGCGGGGGTGCCGACGATCGCCGCGATCAGCGTCGACTACCCGGGGTCGCTGCTGGACGTGCGCCACCGGGTCGACGACGACCTGCACGAGGTCGAGCGGGGGCTGTCGCTGGCCGCGACCCTCGGGTACCGGCTGGCCGACGGGGACGACGGGCGGCTGGCGGTGCGGCGGGACCCACCGGCCGGCCTTCCCGATCTGGGGGACGGGCCCTATGTGGTCGTCCATCCGGGGGCGTCGGTGCCGACGCGGGCGTGGGCCCCGGAGCGGCACGCGGCGCTGGCCGGGGCGCTGGTCGCGGCCGGGCGGCGGGTGGTGGTGACCGGCGACGCCGGCGAGCGGCGGCTGACCGCGACGGTCGCCGGGGGGCGGCCTGGGGTTGTCGACCTGGGCGGGCGGGTCGACCTGGCCGGGCTGGCCGAGGTGCTGGCCGGGGCCGAGGTGGTGGTGGTCGGCAACACCGGGCCGGCCCATCTGGCGGCGGCGGTGGGGACGCCCGTGGTGTCGCTGTTCTCGCCGGTGGTGCCGGCCGTCCGCTGGCGGCCCTGGGGCGTGCCCCAGGTGCTCCTGGGCGACCAGCTGGCGGCGTGCGCCGGGTCGCGGGCCCGGGTCTGCCCGGTGCCGGGCCATCCCTGCCTGGACGGAGTGCCGGTCTCCGAGGTCGTGGCCGCGGTCGACCGGCTGGCCCCGCTGCGGGCGCGCGAGGGGGTGGCGGGGTGAGGGTGCTGCTGTGGCACGTGCACGGGTCGTGGACGACCGCGTTCGTGCAGGGACGGCACGAGTACCTGATCCCGGTGACCCCGGACCGGGGGCCGGACGGGCTGGGGCGGGCCCGGACCTGGTCGTGGCCGGCGTCGGCGGTGGAGGTGACCAGGGAGGAGGCGCCCGCGGCCGAGGTCGACGTGGTCGTGCTCCAGCGGCCGCACGAGCTGGGCGGGCTCGCCGAGGAATGGCTCGGCGGCCGCCGGCCGGGCCGGGAGGTGCCCGCGGTCTACCTGGAGCACAACGCGCCCCAGGGGCGGATCAACGAGCTGCGCCACATCGCCGCCGACCGGGACGACCTGGTGGTCGTGCACGTCACCCACTTCAACGACCTGTTCTGGGACTGCGGGAGCACCCCGACCCGGGTGATCGAGCACGGCATCGTCGACCCGGGCGAGCGCTACAGCGGCGAGGTGCCCGCGGCCGCGGTGGTGGTCAACGAGGCCGGGCGGCGCGCCCGGGTGACCGGCACCGACCTGCTGGCGCGGCTGGGGACGGCGGTGCCGCTCGACCTGTTCGGGATGGGGTCGGAGCGGCTCGCCGGGACACCGGGGGTGCGGTCGGTGGCCGACCTGCGCCAGGACCGCCTGCACGCCGAGATGGCCAGGCGGCGGCTGTACCTGCACCCGGTGCGCTGGACCTCCCTCGGGCTGTCGCTGCTGGAGGCCATGCACCTGGGGATGCCGGTGGTGGCGCTGGCCACCACCGAGGTCGTCGAGGCGGTGCCGCCGGAGGCCGGGGTCGTCTCGACCCGGGTCGAGGTCCTGGCCGACGCGGCCAGGCGGCTGGTGGCCGACCCCGAGCGGGCCCGGCTGATGGGCAAGGCCGCCCGGGTCGCCGCCACCGAGCGCTACGGGCTGGAGCGGTTCCTGGGCGAGTGGGACGCGTTGCTGGAGGAGGTGCGCCACCGATGAGGGTCGCCATGGTGAGCGAGCACGCCAGCCCGCTGGCCGTGCTCGGCGGCGCCGACGCCGGTGGGCAGAACGTGCACGTGGCCGCGCTCTCGGCCGCGCTGGCCAGGCGCGGGGTCGAGGTCGTGGTCCACACCCGGCGGGACGACCCCGGCCTGCCCCGGCGGGTGGTCGCGGCCCCCGGGGTGACCGTCGAGCACGTCGACGCCGGGCCGGCCCGGCCGATCCCCAAGGACGACCTCCCGCCCCACATGGGCGAGTTCGCGGCCCGGCTGCACCGGTCCTTCCGCGACGACCCGCCGGACGTGGTCCACGCCCACTTCTGGATGTCGGGCCAGGCGTCGCTGGCCGCCGCGCGGCCGCTGGGGGTCCCGGTGGTGCAGACCTTCCACGCCCTCGGGGTCGTCAAGCGGCGCCACCAGGGCGCCAGGGACACCAGCCCGCCGGGCCGGCTGGAGGACGAGGCGGCGGTGGCCAGGGACGCCGACCGGATCGTCGCCACCTGCTCGGACGAGGTGTTCGAGCTGGTCAGGATGGGCGCCGACCTGCGCCGGATCGCGGTCGTGCCCTGCGGGGTCGACCTGGAGCTGTTCCGGACCGACGGTCCGGTCGCGCCGCGGCCCGCCGGCCGGCGGCGCCTGCTGGTGGTCAGCCGGCTGGTCGAGCGCAAGGGCATCGGCGACGTGGTCGCCGCCATGGCCAGGCTCCCGGGGGCCGAGCTGGTCGTGGCCGGAGGCCCGCCGGCCGCCGACCTGGCCGGGGACCCCGAGGCGCGGCGGCTCCTGACCCTGGCCAAGCGTGTCGGGGTGGCCGGGCGGGTCCGCCTCCTGGGCCGGGTCGGGCGCACCGACCTCCCCGCCCTCTACCGCTCGGCCGACCTGGTGGTGAACGTGCCCTGGTACGAGCCGTTCGGGATCGTGCCCCTCGAGGCGATGGCCTGCGGCGTCCCCGTGGTCGCCTCCGCCGTCGGCGGGCTGGTCGACACGGTCGTCGACGGCGTCACCGGCGCCCACGTCCCACCCCGGCGGCACGCGGTCCTGGCCGCGACCCTCGCCGCCCTCCTGGCCGACCCACCCCACCGAGCCACCCTCGGCGCAGCCGGCGCCCGCCGCGCCCGCCGCCGCTACGGCTGGGACCGCATCGCCCGCAGCACCCTCGAGGTCTACACCAGCCTCCCCGCCACCCGGGTCGCCGATCGTCCCGAGGGTCGTTCGGCCGGCTTGGGGGCGGGTCGCCCGGCCGGCCTGGCTGCGGGTCGCCCGGCCGGTCCGGGTGCCGGCCGCCCCACCGATCTACCCGGTGGTCGCCCGGCGGGCCGGCCCGTCGTTCGCCCCGCCGGCCGGCCCGCCGGGCGGCCCGCCGGGGCTGTGGACAGCGGCGAGCACCCCGGTTCCGGCTCGGCTACGTTCCCCCTCCGGGGGGCCTCGCAGCCGGAGGTCGGGTTCGGGCGTGCGCAGAAACGGCAGTCGGGAAGGGGGCCCCGGTGAGCCGCGATCCCGCAGCGGTGGGGGGCGACCCCACACCGGTGGGCCCTGACTCCGCACCCGTGCCCCGCGACCGCGTACCGCTGTCCCGCGACCGCGGCTCGGTATCCCGCGGCCCCGCTCCGGCGGCCCGGCGGTTGGTGACCCACCGCCCGCGGAGGCGGGACCCGCTGGTGGTGGTGGGAGATGCGCTGCTCGACCGGGATCTCGATGGGCGGGTGGAGCGGCTGGCGCCGGATGCACCGGTGCCGGTGGTGGATGATCCGGCGGAGCGGCGGCGGGCCGGGGGGGCGGCGCTGGCGGCGACCCTGGCCGCGTCCGACGGGCGCGAGGTGGTGCTGGTCACGGCGCTGGCCGAGGACGAGGCCGGGGCGGTGCTGCGAAGGCTGCTGGAGCGGGCCGGGGTGGAGGTGGTCGACCTGGGGCTGGCCGGGGAGACGCCCGAGAAGATCCGCGTCCGGGCCGGTGGGCGGTCGCTGCTGCGGGTGGACCGGGGCGGGCGGCCGGGGGTGGTCGGGCCACTGGGGCGGGACGGGCGCGGTGTCCTGGGCGGGGCGGCGGCGGTGCTGGTGGCCGACTACGGGCGGGGGGTGGCCGCCGAGCCCGGGGTCCGGGAGGCGCTGGCCGGGCTGCCGGCGCGAACGCCGTTGGTCTGGGACCCGCATCCTCGCGGTCCGGCGCCCGTGCCCGGGGCGCGGCTGGCCACGCCGAACCGGGCCGAGGCGGCCGGGTTCGTCCCCGACGTGGCCGGCGACGGCCTGGCCGCGGTGACGGCCCGGGCCAGAGCGCTGGCCGGGAGGTGGGCGGCCGCCGGGGTCGCCGTCACCCTCGGGGCAGGAGGCGCCCTGCTGGTCGAGGGGGCCGGCGCACCCCTGGTCGTGCCCGCGCTGGCGGCCGCCGGAGGCGACCCCTGCGGCGCCGGCGACCGGTTCGCCACCGCCGCGGCCGGCCTGCTGGCCGACGGCGCCCTCCCCTCGGAGGCGGTCACCGGCGCGGTCGCCGCCGCCACCGCCTTCGTCGCCTCCGGCGGCGCGGCCACCGTCCGGCTGGACATCGGTGAGCCGAACGCGCCGGAACCCCCACCCACCGGCGCCCTCCCTCCGGCGGACGTGCTGGAGCCCCAACCCCCGGCTCCAGCGGACGTGCTGGACCGCCACCCATCGGCTCCGGCGGACGCGCTGGACCCCCGCCCACCGGATTCTGGGGCCCCCGAACGGGAGGGTAGCCCGCGGCGGGAACGAGGGCGAACGGCTGTCCACAGCCCCGGCGGCTCCCTGCCCAACAGCTCCCTGCCCAAGAGCTCCCCGCCCCGTGGCACCCCTCGCAACAGCTCCCCGCCCAACAGCTCCCCGCCCGGGGGCCTCCCTCCCGGCGGCGCCCTACCCAGCGGCACCCCACCCAGCGGCACCCCGCCCGGCGACTCCCCGATCGAGCGGGCCCTGGGCCTGATCGGAGCCGTGCGGTCCGGGGGTGGGACCGTGGTCGCGACCGGTGGGTGCTTTGACCTGCTGCACGCCGGTCATGTGGCCACGCTGCGGGCGGCGCGGGCGTTGGGGGACTGTCTGGTAGTGTGTCTGAACTCCGACGACTCGGTACGCCGGCTCAAGGGCCTGGAACGCCCCCTGGTTCCGGAGGCGGATCGGGTCGCGGTGCTGGAGGCGCTCGGCTGTGTGGACGCGGTCGTGCCCTTCGACGAGCGGACCCCGGAGGCGGTTCTGCAGCGGCTGCGGCCCGACGTGTTCGCCAAGGGCGGCGACTACGCCCTGGCCGACCTGCCGGAGGCGGCCCTGCTGGCCAGCTGGGGCGGTCAGGCCGTCGTGCTCCCCTACCTCGAAGGCCGCTCGACCACGCAGTTGATGAAGGAGGTCGTCCGACGTGACAGCCACTGACGGACCGATGCGGGACCGCCGACCGGGAACGGTCCTGGTGACCGGCGGGGCATCCGGCCTGGGCGCGGCCGTCGCCCTGGCCGTGCGCGACGCCGGCGGCCGTCCCTACGTGCTCGACCTGGTCACCCCGCCCTTCGAGGTCGACCACGAGCTGGTCGACCTGGCCGACGGCCGCGCCGCCGCCGGCGCCGTCGACCGGGCCGCCGGACGCCTGGGCGGGCTCGACGCGGTCGTGACCGCCGCCGGGGTCGACGCCTGCGGCCCGCTGGACAGCGTCCCGGCCGACGCCTGGGAGCGGGTCGTGGCCGTCAACCTGCTGGGCACGGCCGCGGTCGTCCGGGCCGCCCTCCCCCACCTGGAGCGCAGCGCCGGCAAGGTGGTCACCGTCGCCTCCACCCTCGGCCTGCGGGCCCTGCCCGACGCCACCGCCTACTGCGCCTCCAAGTTCGGCGTGGTCGGCTTCACCCGGGCCCTGGCCGCCGAGCTGGCCGGCCGGGTCGGCGTCACCCTGCTGGTTCCCGGCGGCATGCACACCGCCTTCTTCGACGGCCGCCCCGAGCAGTACAAGCCGGCGTCGGACGCCAAGCTGAACCGGCCCGAGGACGTCGCCCAGGCGGTCCTGTTCGCCCTCGGCCAGCCGCCCGGCTGCGAGGCCCGGGAGCTGCTGGTCGCCCCGTCGACGGAGTCGTCGTGGCCGTGACCCCGGCCGGCCTCCGCGAGGCGCCCCAGCCCCGCCCGGCCGTGGTCGTGCTGCGGGCCCTCGGCCTCGGCGACCTGCTCACCGCCATCCCGGCCCTGCGGGCCCTGGCCGACGCCTTCCCGCGGCACCCGCGGCTGCTGGCCACCCCGGCCGTCCTGGCCCCCCTGGCCCGGGCCTCGGGGGCGGTCGACGAGGTGGTCCCGGCCGACGGCCTCGGCGAACCGCTGCACCGGCGCCTGCACGGCGCCGGCCTGGCCGTGAACCTGCACGGCCGCGGCCCCGAGAGCTCCGACCTGCTGCTGGCCACCGAGCCCCGGCGGCTGGTCGCGTTCGCCCACCCGGCCGTGCCGGCCAGCTCCCAGGGGCCGCGCTGGCGGCCCGACGAGCACGAGGTGGCCCGCTGGTGCCGCCTGCTCGAGGAGAGCGGCATCGCCGCCGACCCGGACCGGCTCGATCTGGAGCTGCCACCCGGCCCGATTCCCCACGGCGTCCAGGGCGCCACCCTGATCCATCCGGGCGCGGCCAGTCCGGCGCGGCGCTGGCCCGCCGAACGGTACGCCGAGGTCGCCCGGTCCGAGGTCGCCGGCGGACGCCGGGTGATCGTGACCGGCGGCCCGGCCGAGGTCGAGCTGGCCGCCGACGTCGCCGACCGGGCGGGCCTGCCGGAGAGCGCCGTCCACGCCGGTCAGGGCGGGGTCCTCACCATCGCCCGGCTGGTCGCCGCCGCCGACCGGGTCGTGTGCGGCGACACCGGGATCGCGCACCTGGCCACCGCCCTGCGCACCCCGTCGGTGGTCCTGTTCGGCCCCACCTCCCCCGCCCTGTGGGGCCCGCCCCCCGACCGGCCCTGGCACCGCCCCCTGTGGGCCGGGACCAGCGGCGACCCCCACGGCGAGCGCCCCGACCCCGGCCTCCTGGCCATCGACGTCGACCAGGTCACCGAGGCCCTGGCCGACCTCCCAGCGGCCGCCGCCCCCCGACCACCCCGCCGCGCGACCGCCCGCGGCCGGGTCGCGTAGGCCAGGTAGGGACCCCGCCGGGGACCTCCGCCGGGAAGGAGAGCGGCCCGTTGCCGACCGCCAGCCTCCCGGGCTCAGGGCGCGTGTCGTCCAACCCCGTGTGCTGGGGCCCCCGAACGGGAGGGTAGCCGGGCCTCGGATGGGGCGCTCGCCGCCGTCCACAGCCCGCTACCAGCAGCAGAAAGGTTCCTCTGTCTGTCAAGCAGAGAGCTGCCGTGAGGAGCTGCCCGTCGCCGTCAGTCGTTCTGTTGTGATGGCTGCTCCGACGAGCCTTGGCCGCTGTTGGGCCGTCGTATCCTGGGAGTTCCTCATCCAGGAGGGAGCTAGGCATGCCCGCGGCAACCCAACACCGGTTCGTCGACATGCGGATCGCCGACGTGCTGAAGGTCCCCGCACCGCCCGGCTGCTACATCGTGCTGCTCGAGGAGCGCGACGGCCAACGGCAGCTGCTGATCTGGATCGCCGGCGCTGAGGCGACCTCGATGGCGCTCCGGCTGGCGGGGATGGGGCTGCCGGCCCGTCCGCTCGGCTGGGACCTGACGGCCGCCTTGGTTGCGGCGCTCGGGGGACGGCTGGTCGAGGTCCGGGTGGACCGGCTGGACGAGAGCACCTTCTATGCCACCGTGGTGGTTGATGGCCCCCAGGGGCCGGCCGAGGTGGACGCCCGCCCCAGCGACGCCCTCAACCTCGCCTTGGTGGTCGGGGTGCCGGTGCGGGTGGACGGTGACGTGCTGGACCGGGCGATCGCCGAGGAGCCGGACGTGCCCGTTCCGCCGCTGCCGGCACCGGGTGGCCAGGGAGCGCCAGGGGCCCGGGCGATCGTGGAAGAGCTGTTCGCCGGCTGACCGAGGAGCCCTCCCGGCCGCTGATCGGTGACCAGGCAGCGGTAGACGGCGTCCTTGAGCCAACCCGAAGGCGGCGGCGGCGTTTGTGGAGCGACCTGCCAGCACCCTGGAACCCGACGGCTGCAGCCCAGGGCTCCTACCCGCATTCAATAAGTCGGAGGCGCGTCAGACGCCGGGCGGTAACGGCAGCGCGTCAGACCGCCAGAACGAGAGCCGGGTCGCGGCCGCCGTTGCTGGAGGGGAGGCCGTGGAGGATGCGGTCGGTGACCTCCTCGACCAGGCCGACGCCGTCGACCATGGTGAGCAGGCGGCGGTGGCGGTAGTAGTCGATCAGGGGGCGGGTCTTGATCGCGAACACCTCCAGGCGGTGCCGGATCGTCTGCTCGGCGTCGTCGGCCCGGCGCTGGGCCGCCGCCCGCCCGGCCAGCCGCCGCAGCAGCTCCTCCTCGGTGACGTCGAAGCTGAGGGCCGCCTCCAGCGGGGTGCCCAGCTCGGCCAGGCGCCGGTCGAGGGCCTCGGCCTGGTTGACGGTGCGGGGGAAGCCGTCCAGCACGAACCCGCTGTCACAGTCCCGCTCGGCCAGGCGCTCCATCACCATGGCGATGACCACGTCGTCGGGCACCAGGTCGCCCCGGTCCATGAACTCCTGGGCGGCCCGGCCCAGCTCGGTCCCCTCGGCCACATTCGCCCGGAAGATGTCCCCGGTGGCCACGTCGGCGCAGGTGAAGTGCTCCGCCAGCTTGACCGCCTGCGTTCCCTTCCCCGCCCCGGGCGGGCCCAGGACCACCAGCCTCAACGGAGAAAGCCCTCGTAGTTCCGCATCAGGAGCTGGGACTCGATCTGCTTCATGGTCTCCAGCCCGACCCCGACCGTGATCAGGATGGACGTGCCCCCGAACGGGAACGACTGCACGTTGCCGGCGGCCAGGGCGATGAAGGGCAGGATGGCCACGGCGCCGAGGAACACCGCCCCGGGCAGGGTGATCCGGGTCAGGATGTAGTTCAGGTGCTCGGCCGTCTGCCGGCCGGGCCGGATCCCGGGGATGAAGCCGCCGTACTTCTTCATGTTGTCGGCGGTGTCGACCGGGTTGAAGGCGATCGAGTTGTAGAAGTAGGCGAACCCGATGATCAGCAGGAAGTAGGTGACGATGTAGAGCGGGTGGCTGCCCGTCTGGGCGAACCGCTCCACGAAGTCGGTCAGCCACTCCTTGTTCACGATCGAGGCCAGCAGCACCGGGATGTACAGCAGGCTGGAGGCGAAGATGATCGGGATGACGCCGGCCTGGTTGACTTTCAGGGGGATGTAGGTCGACTGGCCGCCGTACATCCGCCGGCCCACCATCCGCTTGGCGTACTGCACCGGGATCCGGCGCTGGGCCTGCTCGACGAAGATCACGGCGACCACGATCAGCAGGCCGAGGAAGCAGACCAGCCCGAAGATGAAGGCCTTGTTCACCCGCAGGATGTTGGCGCCTTCGCTGGGCAGGGTGGACACGATGGCCGCGAAGATCAGGATCGACATGCCGTTGCCGACCCCGCGCTGGGTGATCAGCTCGCCCAGCCACATGATCAGGGCCGTCCCCGCGGTCAGGGTCATCACGGCCAGGGCGAACCGGCCAGGAGTCAGCCCGGGGAAGATGTCGATCGGCAGGATCCCCTGGTTGTGGGCCAGCTGGACGATGCTGGCCGACTGCAGCAGGGCCAGGAACACCGTCACGTAGCGGGTGTACTGCTGGATCTTCTTGCGCCCGGTCTCGCCCTCCTTCTGGAGCTGCTCCAGCCGGGGGATCACCACCCCGAGAAGCTGCATGATGATCGAGGAGGTGATGTAGGGCATGATCCCGAGGGCGAAGATCGCGAACTGGGTCAGCGCCCCGCCCGAGAACAGGTTGATCAGCGTGAACGCCCCGCTGGGGTCCTGGGCCGGGTTCTCCAGGTAGTTCTGGACGGCGTCGAAGTCGACCCCGGGCACCGGCAGGTGCGACCCGAGCCGGTACACGGCGATGATGGCCACGGTGAAGAGGATCTTGCCCCGCAGCTCGGGGATCTTGAAGGCGTTGCGAAAGGCCGACAGCACGCGGGTTCCTCTCCTTTGCGGCCCTAGACGACCTCTACGGTACCGCCTGCGGCGGTGATCTTGGAGGCCGCGGTGGCCGAGAAGGCGTGGGCCCGGACCTCGAAGGCGACCGAGACGTCGCCGTGGCCGAGGACCTTGACCGGGGTGCCCTTGCGGGCCAGACCGGCCGCGACCAGCCCGTCCGGGTCGACGCCGCCGCCCCTGGGGAACGCCGCCTGCAGCCGGTCCAGGTTGACCACCGACCAGTGGACCTTGTTGGGGTTGGTGAACCCGCGCAGCTTGGGGACGCGGCGCTGGAGCGGCATCTGGCCGCCCTCGAACCCGACCCGGATCTGGGACCGGGCCTTGGAGCCCTTGGTGCCCCGGCCGGCCGTCTTGCCCTTGCCCGAGGCATCGCCGCGCCCCTTGCGCACCCGGTCCTTGGTGGACCCGGGCGCCGGGCGTAGGTGATGCAGCTTCACTCTTGTACCTCCTCCACCTCGACCAGGTGGGAGACCTTGAAGATCATGCCGCGGATCTCGGGGCGGTCCTCCTTGACGACGGTGTCGCCGATCCGCTTGAGCCCGAGGCTCCTGACGGTCGCCCGCTGCGGGCGGGGCCGGCCGATCAGGGACCGCTTCTGGGTGACCTTGAGGCGCGTCACGCCGACTGCTCCTTCGCCTTGCCGGCGCCCGCGCCGACCGCGGCCGCCGCCTTCTGCCTGGCCACGGTGACCGGCGACATCTCGGCCAGGTCGAGGCCGCGCCGGTCGGCCACCTCCTGGGGCCGCCGGAGCTGCTTGAGGCCGGCCACGGTGGCGTGGACGATGTTGATCGGGTTGGACGACCCGAGCGACTTGGAGAGGACGTCGGAGACCCCGGCCGCCTCGAGGACGGCCCGGACCGGGCCGCCGGCGATGACCCCGGTCCCGGGGGAGGCCGGCTTGAGCAGGACCCGGCCGGCGCCGTCGGCCCCGAGCACTTCGTGCGGGATGGTCGAGCCGATCATCGGCACCGGGAAGAAGTTCTTCTTGGCCGTCTCGACCCCCTTCTGGATGGCCGAGGGGACCTCCTTGGCCTTGCCGTAGCCGACGCCGACCTTGCCGTTGCCGTCGCCGACGACGACCAGGGCGGTGAACGAGAACCGGCGGCCACCCTTCACGACCTTGGCCACGCGGTTGATCGCGACCACGCGCTCCTCGAACTGGGACTTGGGGGCGTCATCCCGGCCTGGGCCGCCCCGGTCGTCACGGGGCGGCCGGTTTCCCTGCTGTCCACCGGGACCCCGG
>Ga0081538_10004468_pt1 | contig 12885 bp, 9 predicted proteins | sample TabmetS5T2R1_FD_71022 | JGI IMG/M metagenome (GOLD analysis project Ga0081538, IMG submission 71022) | Tabebuia heterophylla rhizosphere microbial communities from the University of Puerto Rico - S5T2R1 | ecosystem: Host-associated > Plants > Roots > Rhizosphere ...
AGCTGAGCGTTGGGCAGCCGATCCGCGAGCAGATACGAGTTTCGGGTGGGGACCACGCGGTCGTTGTCGCCGTTGGCGACGAGCACGGGCTGGGTGATGCCGGCGAGCCGGTCGAGCCTGCTCGGGTCTGGGATGCCCCAGGTGTGGATGGCGTCCAGCTGAGCGTCGCGCGTCGCGAGCGTCGTGGCGGCGTCGCGGTCGTCGGTGCGGGCGAAGATGCGCCGGACGAACTCCCAGCCGGCGGCGATGCTCGTCTCGCTGTGCTCGAAGAACAGCGCCAGGAGGTCCTCGGCGCCGGGCTCGTCGCGCGTGGCGTTGGCGAACACGTCGTCGGTGAAGCCGTGCATGTCCTCGCCGCCCTGCGGCCCGGTGCCCGCGAGAACGAGGCGGCGGACGAGCCGCGGCCGGATGAGCACCAGCTCCTGGGCCACGAACCCGCCGAGCGAGAAGCCGAGGACGTCGATCTCGTCGAGCTCCAGGGCTTCGATGAAGCGCAGGGCGTCGTGCGCCATCGCGGTCACGGTGCGCGGCGTGGTCCCGGTAGATCCGCCGACGCCGGCGTTGTCGAACATGATCACCTCGCGCGTGGCAGCCAGCGCATCGACGAGCGCGGGGTCCCAGTTGTCGAGGTTGCCGCGGAAGTGCTGCAGCAGCACGAGCGGCGCGGTGCCGGCCTGGGTACCGCCGAGCCGCCGGTAGGCGTACGTGACGCCATTGGCGGCTTCGACCGTGCCGTTGGGGGCGGTGAGCAGTGATTCGGTTCTAAGCATCGCGGGCTCCGTGGGTGTGGGTCGGTGCGCACGCACCGTCGTGTCTCGCGCGTTCCGTCGCGCCCCTGGCCAACCCTGGCCCGGGCCCGGGTCTCACCGACCAGGGCTAGGAGGGACCTAGGCGGCCCGCCCGCCTGCTGACAGCGCCTCGCTGATCTGCTTGCGCGACGTGATGTCGAGCTTCGCGAAGACCTTCTTCAGGTGCCACTCGACGGTGCGGTAGCTGATGAACAGCTCGGTCCCGATCTCAGCGTTCGTAAGACCATCGGCGGCGAGGCGGGCGATCTGGGCCTCCTGCGCGGTGAGCTCGTCGCGTGTCTCGACGCTCCGCTTGCGCGCAGTCTCCCCGGTGGCCGCCAGCTCGCGGCGGGCGCGCTCGGCGAAGCCTTCGGCTCCCATCTCGCTGAAGCGCTCGTGGGCGGCGCGCAGCTGCACGCGGGCGTCCACGCGCCGGCCCTCCCGGCGCAGCCACTCGCCGTAGAGAAGCTCAGCACGGGTGCGCAGCACGGTCAGACGGTCGGCGTCGAACCGCTCGACCGCCTCGCGGTAGAGCGCCTCGGGGTCGTCGCTCAACAGCGCGCGCGCGACGGCCTGCGTCCCGAGCGCCCAATCCGTGCCCGCGGGGCCGGTGCGCTCCTCGAGACGCTCCAGGGCCGCGGCTGCGAGGTCGGGCTTGCCGCAGCGGGCAGCCGCCTCGACCTGCTCGGCGAGCGACCAGCCGAACAGACCGAGATCTTCGCGCTGGCAGGCCCGCTTGGCGGCGGCGAGCGCGTCCTCGTAACGGCCGAGGCCGTTGTACAGGAGCGCCCGCGCGTACTCGGTCAGCGTCATCACCCGGGCCTCCCCTCCCCGCGTCGTCGCCTCAGCGACGGCGGACGCGAACTGCTCTGATGCCCGCGCCTCATCGCCCCGCCACGCCGCCAGCACGGGCGCGACGTACGCGAGGGGGATGAGGGCGAGCGTCCGGTTGATCGCCGTCGCCTCCTCGATCAGCCCTGACGCCGCCGCGAGCTCCCCTGCGAAGACGTGGACGCCCGCGCGGTAATGGAGCGCGGTCGGGAGGAGCGTGAGCTCGCCCGCGTCGCGAGCGACCCGAACCGCCCAGGCGGTCAGCGCATGCCAGGCCTCGTCGTCCCAGATCTCGTTCGCCACGGGCCATCCGACCCCGAGCCAGCGCCGACCCTCGTCCCGGGCCCCCTGCGGGTCGCGCACGAACGCGCTCAACGCGTGCTTGAGCGCCGGCACGCTCGCCGCGTAGCCGTCGGTGAACCGGATCGCCAGGCCGTCGAGCAGCAGGTCGATCGGGCGTGGCGGCTGCAGGGCCGGCGGCGCCGCGCGCGCGGCCGTTACCGCCTCGTCCATCTCCCGGTCACCGCTGAGCCTGCCGGAGAAGATCGCCGCTCCGAGTGCGTCGACATACGTCTCGCGCGCTGTGGCGACGTCGAATGGCGCGAACCGGCGCGCCGCGGTGAGGAGCAACGGCAGCGCATCGCTTCTCCGCCCCCAGAGGAACACGAACGCGGCCCGCAGCCGCTCGAGTCGCGCTTGCTGCAACCCGTCGAGCGGCGCAAGCTCGGCGGCCGCCAGCAGCTCGCGCACCGCATCCGGCGCGCCGATGTCGACTTTCGCCGACGCGGCCGTGAGCGCCCGCCCGCCGCGGCGCGCCGGGTCGGGAGTCAACTGGGCGGCTCGCTCCAGGAACGCGGCCGCGGCCGCGAGGCCGCCGCGGGCATGCGCCCGCGCGGCTGAGCGTTCGAGCTCGTCCGCCACCGCCTCGTCGGGTCCCACCGCCGCGTGGGCGCGGTGCCAGGCACGGCGGTCCGGATCGATGTCCGGATCGGTCGCCTCGGCCAGTGCGCGATGCACCTCACGCAGCTCGCCCACTTCAGCCTCCCGGGACGCCGCCGAGCGCACCAGCGGATGACGAAACCGGACCCGCGCGCCGATCTCGATCAACCCGGCTTCCTCGGCAGCCGTCGCAGCCTCGGGTCCGAGCCCGAGTCGCTCCGCCGCGCGCCACAGCAGCGTCACGTCGCCGACCGGCTCCACGGCGGCCGCGAGCAACAGTCGCCGCGTGTCTGCCGGAAGGGATTCGAGCCGCCGGATGAACCCGCCCTCGATCCGGCCCGCGAGCGGCATCGCCTCGGACAGCGCGAACCCGCCCGCCAGCTCGGCCGGCGTCATACCGCGCGGAAGCTCGAGCAGCGCCAGCGGGTTGCCGTGCATCTCGGCAACGATGCGGTCACGCACCCGCTCGTCCATCGGCCCGTGCAGCGCCGACGCCAGTAGCGCCCGCGCATCGGGGTCCGCCAAGCCCTCCACGCGCAGCTCGGGGAGCGCGGCCAGCGTCTCATCCTCGCCGGTCTCACGCACCGCCACGATCACGGCGACCCGCTCCGCCCTCAGGCGCCGGGCCGCGAACGCCAGCGCGTGCGCCGACTCACGATCAAGCCACTGGGCGTCGTCGACCACGCACACCAACGGCCGCTCCGCAGCCGCCTCCGACCACAGGCCCAGTACGGCAAGCCCGACGAAGAGGCGATCGGGCGGCGTCCCGGACTTCAGACCGAACGCGACGGCGAGCGCATCGCGCTGCGGCTCCGGCAGCGCGTCGCGCCGATCCAGCAACTCGGCGCACAGCTGATGCAGGGCCGCGAACGCCACCTCCATCTCGGACTCGACACCCGCCGCCCGCACCACGCGGCACTCCGCAGCCTGCTCCACCGCGTACTCCAGCAACGCGGTCTTGCCGACACCGGGCTCCCCGCGCACCACCAGCGCCCCACTCTCTCCCGCACGGACGACGCCGAGCAGTCGATCCAGCGCCACGCACTCGGGTCCACGCCCCAGCAGCACCACGGGCCGACGCTACACCACGGCAACCCCGGGTAGGACCAGGGACCTCCCGGGGCGCGACGGCCGGGCCGCTGCACGACCCTCCGCGCCATGACCTCTTACGACTTCATCGTTGTGGGCGCGGGCACGGCCGGGTCGGTCATCGCCGCTCGCTTGTCCGAGAACCCCGATGCCCGGGTGCTGCTGCTGGAGGCCGGGCCGGCCCAGGGGCCGGAGGCGGTATCTGTTGCGGCGGCCTGGCCGACGCTGGCCGGCAGCGAGGTGGACTGGGGCTATGCCACGGCTCCGCAGCCGGGCCTCGCCGGCGCAGCCCTCCTTATGCACGCGGCAAGATGCTCGGTGGCTCGAGCAGCATCAACGGCATGCTGTACGTCCGCGCCGACCGGTCGAGCTACGACGACTGGGCGGCCGACGGCGCGCCGGGCTGGGGCTACGAGAATCTGCTCGAGGCCTTCTACGTCCTCTCCGGCGAGCTCGAGATCCTGGACGGCGGACACACCTTCATAGCCGGCCCCGGCGACTTCGTCTTCATCCCGCGAGGCATCCGGCACCGCTTCAAGAACACGGGCGTGCACGGCGCGAGGCTGCTGTTCCTGTTCACACCAGGCGGTGAGCAGGGCGTATTCACCCACGGCGACGAGGCGCGGCCCGGTCATCCGCCGCCCCCTTGGGGCGTCGAGCGCTTCATGACTCCGGAGATCCTGAGGTTCAACGAGGAATTCGGTATCGAGATCCTCCCCGAGTGACCTGACTCACGCTGCGGGGGCTGGAACAAGTGAGCTCCAAACGGTGGAGATGAAGCTCGAGGCCGTAGTCCTGCCGGTCGCGGACGTAGACCGGGCCAAGCGGTTCTGCGAGATGCTGGGCTGGGGGCTCGACGCCGACTTCGCCCCCGGCGAGGACGTCCGCATCGTCCAGTTCACGCCGCCCGGCTCGGCGGCTTCGATCCACTTCGGCACCGGGATCACCAATACCGCGCCGGGCTCGCTCGAGCGCGTTGTGCTCGTCGTCGAGGACATCGAGGCGGCGCGCGCGGATCTCGTCGCCCGGGGCGTGGATGTGAGCGAGGTGTTCCACGGCGAGGACGGCTTGCTGCACCACGCCGGGACCACGGGACGCGTACCCGGCCCGGACCCGGAGGGCAGCTCCTACGGCTCCGGGGCCTCGTTCAACGATCCCGACGGCAACGTCTGGCTGCTCCAGGCGATCACCGAACGGCTCCCCGGGCGATGACCCGCACGGGCCAGGGTGCAGACCCGGGCCTGGCAGGGGCGCGACGGATTGCTGCCCGCGCGACGCTGCGGCCTCGCAGTTCAAATCGAACAGGAGGTCGTTATGGGCAGCATCCAAGTAGGTCAGGAGAACTCGACCGAGATTCGGATCCACTACGAGGACGTCGGCGACGGGCAGCCGGTGGTTCTCGTCCACGGCTTTCCGCTCAGCGGCCGCTCATGGGAGAAGCAGACGGCGGCCCTGCTCGAGGCCGGCTACAGGGTGATCACCTACGACCGGCGTGGGTTCGGCGACTCAAGCCAGCCCAGCATCGGCTACGACTACGACACCTTCGCCGCCGACCTCGACCGGCTGATGAGCGAGCTCGACCTGCGCGACACGATCCTGGTCGGTTTCTCGATGGGCACCGGCGAGGTCACCCGCTACCTGGGGACGTACGGGTCCGAGCGCGTCAACAAGGCGGTGCTGCTGGGCGTCATTCCGCCCTTCCTGCTCAAGACCGAGGACAACCCCGAGGGGGTCGATGGCAGCGTCTTCGACGGGATCATCGAGGCGATCAAGGCCGACCGGCTTGCGTACCTGACGGCGTTCTACGCCGACTTCTACAACCTCGACGACTACCTGGGCAAGCGGATCAGCGACGAGGTCGTGCGCGACAGCTGGAACGTCGCCGCCGGCGCCGGAGCGGTCGGGACCGTGTCGTGCCCACCGACCTGGATCACCGACTTCCGCCGGGACCTGCCGAAGATCGACGTCCCGACGCTGGTCGTGCACGGCGACGCCGACCGGATCCTTCCGATCGACGCCACGGCCCGCCGGCTGCCAGCCCTGATCGCCGACTGCCGTCTGGTGGAGATCGAAGGCGCCCCCCACGGGATGCTCTGGACGCACGCAGCAGACGTCAACGAGCAGTTGCTCAAGTTCCTTGCCGAGGACGGCACTTCTCGCGAAGCCGTTACGACCGCCGGCGCCACGGCATAGCGTCATGACCGGTTCACGTGAGGCAATCGACGCTCCGGCCGCGCCGGCTGCGTTAGTCGGCCATTCCAAGCACTGGGTCGAGACGCTGACGCACTTCGCGCTCGATTTTGGCTTTGGCACGTTCGTGCCCGTCGCCCCGCCCGAGCCGACCATGTTCGCGACCTTCATCGAGGAGGTCGTTCCCAAGGTTCGCGATCGTGTCGCCGAATGGCGCGTGTCCTCGGCTCTCCCCACGCCGACGATTTCGAGGGGAGCCGTTCGATGACCTCCACCGTTCCGGTTTCGCGGCGCCTGATCCTCGGGCTCGTGCTCGTCGCGCAGTTCATGGTCGTGCTCGACACCACCATCGTCACCGTCGCGCTGCCTTCGATCCAGTCGAGCCTCGGATTCGGAAGCGAGACGTCGCTGCAGTGGGTGTTCAACGCCTACATCCTCCTCTTCGGCGGCTTCCTTCTGCTCGGCGGCCGGGCCGGCGATCTCTTCGGCCGGCTCACCCTGTTCGTCCTCGGGCTCACGCTCTTCACCGCGGCCTCGCTCGTCAGCGGCATCGCGCAGTCGAGCGAGGTGCTCATCGCGGGCCGGGCCGCCCAGGGCCTCGGCGCCGCCCTCGTCGCGCCTGCCGTGCTCGCGATCATCGTCGCCACCTTCACGGACACGACCGAGCGGACCCGGGCGCTCGGCGTCTTCACGGCGGTCACCGCCGGCGGCGCCTCCGCCGGCTTCGTGCTCGGCGGGATCCTCACCGAGCTCTCCTGGCGGTGGGTCTTCTTCGTGAACGTCCCGGTCGGCGTCGCCGGCGTCCTGCTTGCCCTGCGGTACGTGCCCAACAGCCGCGCCGGTGACGACCGAGCCCGCGGCATCGACGTCCCCGGAGCGATCGCTGTGACCGGCGGGCTCAGCCTCCTCGTCTACGCGATCGTGAACGCACAGGCCTGGGGCTGGGGCTCGACCCGATTGATCCTGACGGCCGCCGGCGCAGCGCTTCTGTTGCTGACCTTCGCGGCAATCGAGCTGCGCTCCCGCGCGCCGCTCGTCAGGCTGGGCATCTTCAAGTTGCGCTCGCTCGCAGCCGCCAACGCGATCATGTTCATCTTCGTCTCGGGGCAGTTCGCGACCCTGTTCTTCCCGACCCTGTACATGGCCGAGGTCCTCGACTACGGCCCGATCGAGAGCGGCCTGGCCTGGCTGCCGTGGCCCCTGGCGTTCACGGCCTCCTCGGCGCTCGCGCAGCGCCTGATCCCACGCTTCGGCGCACGCCCAACGCTCGTCGTCGGCCTCGCCCTTGGCGCCGTTGGCCTCTTCCTGATCAGCGGAATGTCCGAGGGCGGAAGCTACGCCTCCGATCTACTGCCCGGCTTCGTCGTCAACGCGGCCGGCGCGGGACTCGTCTATCCGACGCTGTTCCTGACCGCGACCGTAGGCGTCCGTAGCGACGAGGTCGGCCTCGCCTCCGGCGTCATCAACAGCTCCCTCCAGATCGGGTCGGCCATCGGCCTCGCCGCCCTTGCGTCGGTCGCGGCGAGCAGAACCTCGGACGTCCTCGCCGGCTCGCCGCAAGCCGAGACGCACGCGCTCGTGGAGGGCTGGCAGCGCGGCATCCTCGGCGGGACGCTGCTCCTCCTCGCCGCAGGCGTCGTCGCAACCCTGGCCCTGCGTCGACCCGACCAAGCACCCCAGGCCGCGAAACTCCGCCGCGTCGCTGCCGGCCGGGCACAGCAAGGCGAGATCCTGATCGCCTTCGACGGCTCGGAGAATGCCCGCCACGCGATCCGCGTCGCGGCACGCGAGCTCGGCGGCCACCGGGCAGCGGTCGTCCACGTCTGGCAGCCGCTCACGGGCGACGGCCCGGTCAGCGCGCCCGAGTTGGCAGCGCGTAGCGGCGAGGCGGAGATCGAGCTCGAAGCCGAGCGCGCGCAGGCAACCGCCGAGGAGGGCGCCATCCTGGCACGCGCCGCCGGGTTCGACGCCGAAGCGCACGCGCTTCGCACCGAGGGCTCGGTCGGCGCGGCGATCGTCGACTACGCCACCGGCAACGGAACCCGCCTCGTCGTGGTCGGCACCCGCGGCCTCTCCGGCGTTCGCCCGGCGCTCGCCGGCAGCGTCACCAACCACCTGACCCACAACGTCCTCCTGCCCGTGCTCGCCGTGCCTCCCGAGGTAGCCTCATGACCGGGTCACGTGAAGCAATCGACGCGCTGGCCGCGCCGGCTGCGGCCGAGCCGCGGGAACCTCACGCGCTCTTGTTGAGCCAGTGGCCGGAGAGTCTGGTCGACGTCGTCAACATCGGCCGCACTCACCTCTCTATGACCGACTTAGGCGGCCCGCCCGCCCGCTGACAGCGCCTCGCTGATCTGCTTGCGCGACTTGATGTCGAGCTTCGCGAAGACCTTCTTCAGGTGCCACTCGACCGTTCGGTAGCTGATGAACAGCTCGGCCCCGATCTCAGCGTTCGTAAGGCCGTCGGCGGCGAGCCGCGCGATCTGGGCCTCCTGCGCGGTGAGCTCGTCGCGTGTCTCGACACTCCGCTTGCGCGCGGTCTCCCCGGTGGCCGCCAGTTCGCGGCGGGCGCGCTCGGCGAACCCTTCGGCTCCCATCTCGCTGAAGCGCTCGTAGGCGGCGCGCAGCTGCACGCGGGCGTCCACGCGCCGGCCCTCGCGCCGCAGCCACTCGCCGTAGACGAGCTCGGCACGTCCGAGCATCGTGGTCAAAAGCGTGCCGCCGAGCCGTTCCAGCGCCTCGCGGTACAGCGCCTCCGCGTCGTCGCTCAGCAGCGCGCGCGCCACGGCCTGCATCCCGAGCGCGAAATCCGTGCCGGCCGCGCCGGTCCGCTCCTCCAGTCGCCGCAGCGCGCCGGCCGCGACATCGTGCCGGCCGCAGCGCGCAGCCGCCTCGATCAGCTCGGTGAGCGACCAGCCCACCAGACCGAGGTCCTCATGCTCACACGCCCGCTCGGCGGCGACGAGCGCGTCCTCGTAGCGACCGAGGCCGTTGTACAGCGCCGCCCGCGCGCACTCGGCCAGCGTGATCGTCCGGCCCTCGCCCCGGGTAGTCGCGTCGGCGACGGCGGACTCGATGAGCTCCGACGCTCGCGCTTCATCGCCTCGCCACGCCGCGAGCACGGGTGCGACGTCCGTGTGTGGGGTGACGCCGATCGTCCGGCTGATCGCTGTCGCCTCTTCGATCAGCTCCGACGCGGTGGCGAACTCCCCGGCGAAGACGTGGACGCCTGCGCGGTAGAGGAGCGCGCTGGGGAGGAGGGTGAGCTCGCCCTCGTTGCGCGTGACCCGAACCGCCCAGGTGGTCAGCGTATGCCAGGCCCCGTCGTCCCAGACCTCGTTTGCGACGGGCCACCCCAACCAGAGCCAGCGCCGGCCCCCGCGGGTCCGGTGCCGATCGCGCACGAAGGCGTCCAGTGCGCGCCTGAGCACCGGCACGCTCGCCGCGTAGCCGTCGGTGAACCGGATCGCCAAGCCGTCGAGGAGCAGGTCGGCCGGACGCGGCGGGTCGGGGCCCGGTGGCGCCGCGCGGGCGGCCGCGGCCGCCTCCTGCAGCTCCTCGTCGGTGCTGAGCCGGCCGGCGAAGATCGCGGCTCCCAGCGCGTCGAGGTACGACTCGCGCGCCCAATCGGCGTCGAGCGGCTCGAGCCGGCGCGCCGCGGTCAGTATCAACGGCAACGCGTCGCCTCTGCGCCGCTGGAAGGCCAACGCGGATTGAATACGCTCCAGTCGCGCTTGCTGCAACTCGTCGAGCGGCGTCAGCTCGGCGGCCGCCAGCAGTTCCCGCGCGGCATCGGGCGCGCCGGCGTCCATCTTCGCCGACGCGGCCGCCAGCGCCCGTGCGCCCCGGCGCGCCGGGTCCGGAGTCAACTCAACCGCTCGTCCCAGAAACGCGGCCGCTGCCGCGAGGCCGCCACGGGCTTGCGCCCGCTCGGCTGAGCGTTCGAGCTCGCCCGCGACCACCTCGTCGGGTCCCACGGCCGCGTGGGCTCGATGCCAGGCACGGCGGTCTGGATCGAGGTCAGGATCGGTCACATCTGCCAGCGCGCGATGCACCTCACTCAGTTCCCCCACGTCCGCCGCCTGCCACGCCGCCGAGCGCACGAGCGGATGCCGGAACCGGACCCGCGCGCCGATCTCGACCAACCCCCCCGCCTCGGCCGCGACCGCCGCCTCGGGCGCGAGCCCAAGCCGCTCCGCCGCGCGCCAGAGCAGCGGAGCGTCGCCGACCGGCTCCACGGCCGCTGCGAGCAGGAGTCGCCGCGAGTCCGCCGGAAGCGACTCGAGGCGGCGGATGAACCCTTGCTCGATCCGGCCGGCCAGCGGCATCGCCTCGGGCAGGGCGAACCCACCCGCCAACTCTGCCGGCGTCATACCGCGCGGGAGCTCCAGCAGCGCGAGGGGATTCCCTCGCGTCTCCGCGAGGATCCGGTCCTGCACCCGCTCGTCGATTCGCACGTGCAGGGCAGACGCGAGCAGCGCTCGCCCATCGGCCTCTGCGAGGCCCTCGAGCCGCAGCTGCTGGAACCCGGCCAGCCTCTCGTCGTCGGCGGGTTCGCGCACCGCCGCGACCACGGCGACCGACTCCGCCCTCAGGCGCCGGGCCGCAAACGACAGCGCGAGCGCTGACTCCCGATCGAACCATTGGGCATCGTCCAGCACGCACACCAGCGGCCGGTCCGCGCCCGCCTCGGCAAGCAGGCCGAGCACGGCGAGCCCCACGAACAAGCGATCGGGCGGCGTCCCGGACTTCAGCCCGAGCGCGACGGCGAGCGCGTCGCGCTGCGGCTCCGGCAACGCCTCGAGCCATTCCAACAACCCGGCGCACAGCTGATGCAGCGCCGCGAACGCCAACTCCATCTCCGACTCGACCCCCGCCGCCCGCACCACGCGGCACCCCGCCGCATGCTCCACCGCGTACTCCAGCAGCGCGGTCTTACCGACGCCGGGCTCCCCGCGCACCACCAGCGCCGCACTCTCTCCTGCACGGACATCGCCGAGCAGCCGATCCAGCGCCGCGCACTCGGGTCCACGCCCCAGCAGCACCACGTGCCGACGTTACACCACGAGGTTGTTGCCCAGAGCGCGGACCCTGGTTGGCGACCGACCAGGGGCTGCCCGGGGCGCGAAGGCCCGATACCAGCCGCACACTGGGGCCCTAATGGCAATCAGAGGACGACCAACATTGACTACCTATGACTTCATCGTCGTGGGCGCGGGCACGGCCGGATCGGTCATCGCCGCGCGCTTGTCCGAGAACCCCGATGCCCGGGTGCTGCTGCTGGAGGCCGGGCCGGCCCAGGGGCCGGAGGCGGTATCTGTTGCGGCGGCCTGGCCGACACTGGCCGGCAGCGAGGTGGACTGGGGCTATGCCACGGCCCCGCAGCCGGGCCTGGCCGGCGCAGCCCTGCCCTATGCACGCGGCAAGATGCTCGGTGGCTCGAGCAGCATCAACGCCATGCTGTACGTCCGGGCCGACCGGTCGAGCTACGACGACTGGGCGGCCGACGGCGCGCCGGGCTGGGGTTACGAGGATCTGCTCCCGTACTTCCGCCGCAGCGAGACGGCCGATGGCCGCGACCCCCGATATCGCGGCACGGACGGGCCGATCACGCCGCTGCGCGCGACGAACGTCCATCCCGTCGCGCGCGCCCTGCTGCAGGCGTTCGGCGAACTCGGTTACCCGCTCGCGGAGGACCTGAGCGGAGCCGACCGGGTGGGCGCGTCGCGGACCGAGATCAACGCGGTCGACGGCGTCCGACAGTCGGTCGCCGACGGATATCTCCGTCCCGTCCTGGATCGCCCCAACCTGACGGTCGTCACCGAGGCTCGAGTTCGCTCGCTGACGGTTTCCGGCATGCGCTGCACCGGCGTCGCGTACTCACGCGACGGCGAGCTTCACACGGCCGGCGCGGCCGGCGAGGTGATCCTGTGCGCCGGTGTGATCGGATCGCCGCACCTGCTCCAGCTCTCCGGCATCGGGCCGGCCGACGCGCTGCGGCGCCGTGGCATCGACGTCCAGGTCGACCTCCCCGGGGTCGGCGACAACCTCGCCGACCACCCGCTCGGAAGCGTCGTGTACACGCCTGCCAAGCCGATGCCCGCCGGGGTGAACAACCACGGCGACGTGTTCGCAGTGCTGCGCACCGACCCCGCGCTGATCGCACCGGACGTCCAGCTCCTGTTCATCGACGTCCCGTACATCCGACCGATCACCTCGGCGCCGCCAGAGGGCTACACGATCGCGTTTAGCGCGCTGCGGCCGCGCAGCCGCGGCTCCGTGATGCTCGCGTCGAACGATCCCGACGCCGCCCCCGTGATCGACCCCGGCCTCCTGAGCGACGAGCGCGACATGAGCACCATGCTTAGTGGGCTGCGTCTCGCGCGCGAGATCGGCGCCGCGCCGGCGCTCGCCGAATGGCGAAAGGAGGAGGCGCAGCCAGGCCCGACCGTGCGCACCGAAGCGCAGGAGCGCGACTACCTGCGCCGCAGCACCGGCACCTACAACCACCCCGTCGGCACCTGCAGGCTGGGCGTCGACGAGCGAGCGGTAACCGACCTCGAGCTGCGCGTGCGCGGGATCGACGGCCTGCGCGTCGCGGACGCGTCGGTCATGCCATCGATTCCCGGGGCGAACACGAACGCCACCGTACTCGCGATTGCCGAACGGGCCGCGGCGATGATCCGCTGGGAGACGGGGGCCGGAGTCACGTGACGGTGCCAACGCTTGCCTCGACCTGGCAGGGCGCGTCCGGCACCCCGATCGCAGACGAGCTGCTCGATTGGCCGCCGGATGTGTTCGCCGTCGCGAACGTGATCCTTGAACGGTCGGAGGCATTCCGGTTCGTGCTGGCGCCGATCGAGGAGTGGCCACCTCGTCGCTTTCCCGGCTGGGTCGACCTGGTCGCTGAGGCAGCCGTCGCGTGGAGCGCGTGGGCGGAGGATCGTCGCGGCGCGCTTCCGGATCTGCTGCTCGAGGTGTGGAGCGATGTTCGCGAGGGCGCCGAGGCCCCGCTCGAGGATGTGGCCGAGGGGCGTGACCAGGGGCT
>Ga0081538_10004469_pt1 | contig 12885 bp, 9 predicted proteins | sample TabmetS5T2R1_FD_71022 | JGI IMG/M metagenome (GOLD analysis project Ga0081538, IMG submission 71022) | Tabebuia heterophylla rhizosphere microbial communities from the University of Puerto Rico - S5T2R1 | ecosystem: Host-associated > Plants > Roots > Rhizosphere ...
CCAACGGTCTTCGTCGACACGTTCACAAACGGGCTGCTCGGGCCGGACCTCGAGCTGCTGGGGCCGGTCGAGGACGGCGGTCACATCGTCGTCAACACCACGCCGGGCTGCTGGGGGCCGATGATCACGCCCGCGCTCCAGGGCGGCCACGAGGTATGCCGGCCGGTCGCCGTCGCCGGCGCCGAGCCCGGCGACGGGATCGCGATCCGCATCAAGGACATCGAGGTCACCTCGATCGCCACCGCCTCGGGCAACGACTGGTCGCCCGAGGGGAGCTACAACGGCGATCCGTACTGCGCCGCGGTGTGCCCGAGCTGCGGGGCCGAGTATCCGGAGACCCGCCTCGAGGGCATCGGCCAGGAGTCGGTCCGCTGCGCGAACTGCGGAGCGGACGCCTCCCCGTTCAAGTTCACGAACGGCTACACCATCGCCTTCGATCAGGCTCGCGGCGTCGGCGTGACGCTCCCGCGGGAGCCGGCCGAGCGGATAGCCCACGAGGCGCGGCGCTACGCGGCGCTGCCGGAGAACTCGGTCCAGAACCCGATCCTCGCGTTCGCGCCTCACGACCTGGTTGCGCTCGCCACCAGGCTGCGGCCGTTCATGGGACAGCTCGGCACGACGCCCTCCACCACGATCCCCGACTCCCACAACGCCGGCGACTTCGGCTCGTTCCTGGTTGGCGCCCCGCACCGTCACGCGCTCACCGCCGAGGAGCTCGAGACCCACCGCACGGACGGCCACATGGACATCGACGCGGTGCGAGCGGGCGCGATCCTCGTCTGCCCGGTGAAGGTTCCGGGTGGCGGCGTCTACATGGGCGACATGCACGCGCTCCAGGGCGACGGCGAGATCGCAGGCCACACCTGCGACGTGTCGGGCACGGTGACGCTCCAGGTCGAGCTCCTGAAGGGGCTCGGACTCGACGGGCCGGTGCTGCTGCCGCTCGCCGAGGACCTGCCGTTCCTCGCTCGGCCGCTGTCGGCCGGGGAGCGGTCTCGCGCCGAGGACCTCGCCCGCGAGTGGGGCGTCGACGCCCTCGAGGAGTCGGCGCCGATCTCCGTGATCGGGAGCGGCCCGGACCTGAACAGCGCGACCGACAACGGGCTCGAGCGCGCGGCGCGGCTCCTCGAGATGGAGGTGCCGGAGGTGAAGAACCGCGCGACGATCAGCGGCGCGATCGAGATCGGCCGCCACCCGGGCGTCGTCCAGGTGACCTTCCGCGCGCCGCTCGAGCGGCTGGAGGCTCGCGGGCTAATGCCCTACGTGCGCGATCAATACGGGATCGGCTGACCGCGGGCCCCCACCTTTACGAGCTGACCGCGCTCGAGCTGCTCGCCGCGTACCGCGGCGGCACGCTGTCGCCCGTCGAGGTGGTCGACGCACTGCTGGCCCGGATCGCCGATCTCGATCCGGAGCTCGGGGCGTTCACGACTCTCTGCGCGGAGCGGGCCCGCGACGAGGCGATCGCCTGCGAGCGAGCATACGCTCGCGGGGATGTCGAGGGCGCGCTCGCCGGCGTCCCCTTCGCCGTCAAGGACGTCTTCGACTCCGCCCAGGTCCGCACGACCTACGGGTCCACGATGTTCGCGGGGAACACGCCTCCCGTCGACGCGGTCGCCGTCCGGCGGGTGCGCGACGCCGGCGGCATCATGGTCGGGAAGACGCAGACGCACGAGTTCGCCTGGGGCGTCACGTCGGTGAACAAGCGGATGGGGACGAGCCGCAATCCGTGGCGCCCGGAACGCGTCTCCGGCGGCTCGAGCGGGGGCTCGGCGGTGGCCCTGGCTTCGCGGCTCGTACCCCTGGCCATTGGCAGCGACACCGGCGGATCGATCCGCATCCCGTCCGCGTTCTGCGGCACCGTCGGGTTCAAGCCGACCTACGGCCGCGTCAACACCGCCGGCGTGTTTCCGCTGGCGCCGTCGCTCGACCACGCGGGGGCGATGGCCAGAACGCCCGCCGACGTCCGGCGGCTGTTCGAGGCGATGGACGACCACGATCGTTCGGTGGCGCCAGACCGGACGCTCGGCGGGCTCAGGGTCGGCATCTGCCCCGACCTCCACCTCGTGCCGCCTGCGCCGGACGTTCAGTCGGCCTTCGAGGCCGCGGTCCGCACGGTCGGCGACCTCGGGGCCGAGTTAGTGGAACTCGCCCTTCCGGGCGCGGAGACGATCCTTCCGGCGTTCACCGTCATCCAGCGCGCCGAGGTGCTCCGGACCCACCGCCGCGCCGGCCTCTACCCCGACCGCCGGGCGGAGTACGGCGACGACGTCCGCGGCCGCCTCGAGTCGGGCGAGAGCGTGACGCTCGAGGACTACGTCGCCGCCACCGCGGTCCGCGAGCGCATGCGCGCCGCCGTGGCCGAGCTCTTCGAGCGCGTCGACCTCCTGCTCACGCCCGTGGCGGCGGGCTCACCGCCGCCGATAGGCGAAGAGAGCGTCTTCCACGGCGGCAGGGAGATCGAGTTCCGCGAGCTCGCCATGACGTACACGGTCCCGCAGGACCTCCTCGGCCTGCCCGCCTGCGCCGTGCGGGCCGGCTTCGACGACCTCGGGATCCCGATCGGCGTCCAGTTGACCGGGCGGCCCTGGGCGGATCTGGATGTCCTCTCCGCAGCGGACGCGTTCTTCGCCGCGACGCCCGGGATACAGGACCGCTGGCCGTGAGGCTGAGTCTCCAGAGCGGGGCGACGGGACTGTTGGACTTGGTTGAAACGGTGCGGTGGCCGCTCAACCTAGGGCGTACCGGGAGTCCGAAGGGTCGCGTCCCGCACCCCCGCTACGACTACCGCCAGATCGACCCGGTCGCACACCAGGACGGCGGCGCGCCCGGCGGCAACATCCGCGTCGGCTTCCTGTTCCGGACCGATCGCGGGCTGGAGTTCGTCGATCGCGGCGAGGCCGGCCCGCTCGACGCGACGGGCGTCGTCGCTACGCGCCACGGGCACACCGAGATCGGGCCTGACGGTCGCCACCAGCAGGCGGCGCGCGTCAACGAGTTCGTCCGCGACCTGCTCGCGGCCGACAAGCAGGCACGCGTGATCGTGCTCGGGAACATCAACGACTTCGACTTCTCGGAGACCGTGGACATCCTCGAGTCCGGCGGCACGCTGATGACCCTGTTCGACCTGCTCCCGCAGAACGAGCAGTACTCGTACGACTTCGAGGGCAACTCGCAGGTACTCGACCAGATCCTGGTCAGCCGCTCGCTGCTGCACCCGTCGCCCGAGTACGACTCGGTCCACATGAACGCCGAGTTCGCGGACCAGACCTCGGACCACGATCCGCAGGTCGCGCGTCTGAACATCAGTGGGCGCAATGACACGGCCAACGCCGCGAGCGCGCCCAGGGAACGGCCTGAACGCCCGCGCCCCGGCGAGTGCCGGGCGCGCGGTCATCGGGACGGATCCGACGGGTCGGTGCTGCTGGCGAGCACGAGCAAGGGGAATCGAAAGGCCACCATGTGCGAGCCCGGGGCTGTGCACGGAGGGTGCGCCGAACCCCGGCTGACTGGTCGGACCCACAACCGTTGCCCAGAGCCAACAGCCGGGTAGGCAATCCCTGTCAGAAGGCTGACAACGATGCGGATCGCCGCTCCCAGATGCTTCCGGCGGCGTGGCCGAGCAGCCGTTTGGTGTGACGCGTTATGAACACTCCTTGTCGCTCGAGAGGGCGATACTCCTGCCCCGCCCGCGCTCCCGGCGCCCGTCACCACCCCAACATGACGGACGTCAGCGTGCTGACTTGAGCGCCGCGGGAGCGGCTGTTGCGCCCGCGAGCCCGTCGCGCTCGTGACGTCGGAGCCGCCCGCGCACCCGTTCGAGCAGGTCCCGCGCGGCGGTGGTGCCCAGCTCCCGCCGGAGGACCGCGAGCGAGATCGCCAGCCCGGTGGCGAACAGCACGGCGCCCGTGCCGAACGAGAACGCGGTGATGCGGGCGATGTCGACAGGCTCGCCCGTGACCTCGACGAAGCCGTAGCTCAACATCGCTATCCGCAGCCCCGCGCTTGCCGGTGCGATCGGGATGATGCGCCCGCCGCCCTGCGCCGCCATCACCAGCACCACGGTGGCCGCCGTGACCGGCAACGCGAACGCCGCCATCAGGCAGGCAAGCGAGCCCAGCCGGATCAGCCGCCCAAGCGCCTGCCAGGCGACGACGCCGCGCAGGAAGTCCCCGGGCCGGTGGAGGATGGCGAGACCCGCGCGCAGGCGCCGGACCAGGGTCCGCCCGCGCCGCCGCCGCGCGCGGTAGAGCAGCAGGCTCGCGATCGCCGCCACCGCCAAGCCAGCGGTCGCGAGGATCGGATGTCGGATGAAGAGCGAGACGTCGACCGAGGGAAGCTCGTGCGGCGCCCGCGGCACGGGAAGGAAGCCCATGGCGAGCGCCCAGGCCACGAGCCCGATCCCCACGGCGGTCTCGAACAGGGTCTCGGGCACGAACGTCGCGAACAGCGTGGACCAGCGCGTGCTACCCGCCCGGCGGCGGATCAGGTACAGCTTGACGACATCGCCGCCGCGGGCCGGCAACGCGCCGTTGAGCCCGGAGCCGGCGAAGTACGCGCGCGTGACGTCGCGGGCACGCAACTCGCGCGCTTCCGGGTGCGCGGCCCGGATGATGTTGAACCAGCCGCGCGTGCGGACCGCCTCGTGCAGCACGTGCAGCGCAACCCCGGCGATCACCCAGCCCGGCGCCACCGCGGCGACGTCAGTGACCACCAGCTCGATCGCGTGGTGGAGGCTCCTCCAGGCCGATTGGATGCTCTCGATCACGGCAAGTCAGGGGGTTGTTCGGCGTCCTCGCGGCCGCAGCCCGCGGGGGCCGAGGCCGCCGGGACACGTGTCGTCGAGATCCTGCGCTCGTCCCACCAGGTGCCCGCCGCGGGCCGGCCTGGGGCCGTGCCCGTCAGTCGGCTTACAGGCCGAGGAAGTGGTCACCGGCGCGCCATCACCCCGCCGAGCGCAGCCGCAGCGGCGGCCGTGACCGGGCGCCCGTCCGATGCCTTCCCGGCCCCGGTGATGGCAACGGACCTCTCGATCCCCCACGCCCGTCGGCTACCCGACGGACCACCGGGAGAAACGGAATGCGTCGCCGCTCTGACCGCCTAGGGCATGGTGGACGGGGTGATGCTCCGCGAGGTGCAGCAGCTGGGCGCGTTCTCGGCCGACGGACTCGGCCCCGGCGATCTCCTGCGGCCCTGGGACGTGGACCTCGGCTTCACGCTGCCCGAGCCCGCGGAGGTGCACTGGACCGTGCTGGCGCCCGTGTCCGTCGCCGTTCTGGGCGAGCAGTTCCTCGCCCGTGCCGCGCGCCGCCCCAGTGTGCTCGGGCGGCTGGCGGGCCGAAGCGTAAGCAGGGTGCACGCGCTGGCGCTCCACGACGCGCTCACGAATCTCAAGCACGTCGAGACGAGGCTGCTGGTGCAGTTCTGGCATCTCGCCGAGCGCTGGGGCCGCGTGGGGCCGGAGGGCATTCCGATCTCGATGCCGCTAAGGCACGAGATGCTGGCCAAGCTGGTCGGCGCCACGCGGCCGAGCGTCACCACGGCCCTGGGCCGGCTCGCCACGCGCGGCCTGCTAACGCGCGACGCCGGCGGCGTCTGGCTCCTCCATCCCGACGCCCGCCACGCCGTGGAGCCGCTGCCGGTCCAGCCGGACACCCGGCTGCCCGCCTGATCGGCAGGGCAGGCGGTCAGCGACCCGACACCGGACGGCGGGCTGCGCCACGTCCGAGGCCGGAGTTGCCTGACACTGCGCTGCGAAGCCATGTTCGGAAGCTGACGCTCACCGAAACGCCCGGCCGCGTCGCTGGTTTCAGCCCGCGTGACCGATCCGTGCAAGCGATCCCAGGGTGACGAGCGTTCGAGCCCCGTGGTCGAGCTGAAGCTGCGCGACGGCCCGCGCGCCGCCTGCCCGACACGGGACCAGGTCGCGGCTGGAAACGGCTTGGTTCCAGGATCGGTCCGCGCCGAGTTGACGCTGCGCCCGACCGAGCTGGTGACCAGCGCCGTCCGGCATGGCGGGGTGAACAACGCTATGCCCGTCTCTCGCCGGACTGAGGCAAGCGGGGGCTCTGCGATGCGCCGGTCGATACGTGCCCTGGCAGCGAGCATCGCCGGTGGCGCAGCCGCCGTCGTCGCCCTACTGTCGCCAGCCACGCCGGTGGACAGCGCGGCCGCCACGATGGAGAACGGGGCCATCGCGTTCGCGGGGAAGCGCCTGGGCAAGCCCGTCATCTACATGCGCGATCCGGATCTGACCGGTCCGCGGGTGGTCCCGACGCGCGGCTGGGCCGGCGAGCCCGCGGTGTCGCCGGGTGGGCAGCGGATCGTCTTCACGAGGCGCGGCCGCCTGGGCTCGCAGATCTGGACCGCTTACACCGACGGAAGCGCTCTCACCCAGCTCACGACCGGACCCAGCGATTTCGCGCCACGCTGGTCGCCCGCGGGCGACGCCGTGGTCTTCGCCCGCGGTCCCGTCGGGTTCGGGGACATCTACCGGATCCGCAGCGACGGCACAGGACTGCGCCGCCTCACCCTCGCATCCAGCGACGACCGCTCCCCCGCCTGGTCGGTGCGGGAGCGGATCGCGTTCGTGCGCCGTGCACGCGGCGCCGGCGGCGATATCTACGACATCGCGGCGAGCGCAGGCAGGCCGCGTCGACTCACGCGCGGCCCCGCCGACGATCGAACGCCCGCCTGGTCGCCGACGGGCACGAGGTTGGCGTTCGCGCGTGGCCGTCCCGGGCGTCGCGACCTCCATTTGGTGAGCGCGGACGGGGCCGGCCGGCGGCGGCTGACGGCGCTCCCGGGTGACGAGTCCGAGCCCGCGTGGTCCCCGGACGGTCACTGGCTCGCGTTCACCCATCGCCGCGCCGGCCGGCGGCGGCTATTTCGGCTGCGGATCGGGCCGCGGCCGGTGTCGGAGCTCGATTCCCGCCGGCTTCGGCCGCTCGGCTCGTCGCGGGCGGAGCCCCGGTCGCCGCATTGGCAGCCGGTGGGAGTCGACCCCGTGGTCGCCGCGGCCGGCGACATCGCCTGCGATCCGGCCGATCCCCGCTTCGCGGGCGGCGTCGGCACCGGCGCCTTCTGCCGCCAGCGTCAGACGTCCGATCTGCTGCTGCGTATGGACCTCGCCGCGATCCTGGCGCCGGGGGACCTCCAGTACGAGGACGGCACCCTGTGGAAGTTCCAACAGTCGTTCGATACCACTTGGGGGCGTCTCAAGCCGCTGATCCGGCCGGCGCTGGGCAACCACGAGTACGAGGACCCCGGCGCGACGGGATACTTCGACTACTTCAACGGGCCGGGCCAGGCGTCGGGACCCGCGGGCCGCCGCGACGAGGGCTACTACGGCTTCGACGTCGGCACCTGGCACGTGGTCGCGCTCAACTCCGAATGCGGGCGGGTGGGGGGCTGCGCCGCCGAGTCACCCCAGGAAGGTTGGCTGCGAGCCGACCTCGCCGCCCATCCCGCCGCCTGCACGCTCGCCTTCTGGCACTATCCACGCTTCACGTCCGGGCGGCACGGCGCCGACGGCACGACGATGCTCCCGGTCTGGAATGCCCTGTACGAGGCAGGCGTGGACGTCGTCGTCAACGGCCACGAGCACTTCTACGAGCGCTTCGCCCCGCAGACACCCGCCGGCGCGCCGGACCCCACCCGCGGCATAAGGCAATTCACGGTCGGGACCGGTGGCCGCAGCCGGTTCGGCTACGCGAGCCTCGCTCCGAACAGCGAACTGCGCGAGAATCGCACGTCCGGCGTGCTGAAGCTGACCTTGGGGGAGGGCCGCTACGGCTGGGAGTTCGTCTCGGCGCCGACGGGGCGGGTTCTCGATTCCGGCGAGACGAGCTGCCACTGAGCGGGCGGTGGCTCGCCGGCCGTCGGGCGTTGCCGATTGGTCACTCCGTCCACGTCTTCCCCGTGAGGACGGCTGTCCGGTCGTTGCAGGGATCGTCTACCGCCGTGAACCGCCGTCGGGCCCTAAGCCATCCACCTAAGGCGTCGCCGCTGGGCAAGCGGGCGCGACTCGCAGTGGCGTCCCGTTCCGGTTAGGCCGGACTCTCGCCGGCCGCGGGGCGCCTGGCCCAAGGCCCGGCCGGTGAAGACAAGGAGGACGCTTGTGACCCGCTATGACTCGCGGTTCGTATCCTCCAAGCGCGTCCTTGCCGGCGCGTCGTGGCGCCGGTGCTGGCGCTGTGGGTAATGGCCTCGGCGGCAGCGGCCACGACACGCTCACCGGCGGGGCCGGCGGCGACCGCTTCAGCGGCGGCTCCGGCCGGGACAGCGCAACGGACCTAAACCCGGCCGAGGGCGACAGCAGGGACGGCAGCATCCTTGACCGCAGGCGCACCCGGCGTTAGGGCTAGTCCGCCCCTCGCGTACGTTCTGCTCGTTAGCTGCAAGCGGACGACGGGACTCGAACCCGCTACCTACAGCTTGGGAAGCTGTCGCTCTACCCGGTGAGCTACGTCCGCGAGGGAGTGCCAGAGCGTAGCGCAGCCCGGACTACCCTTCGGAATGCCCCATGAGGAGGGTTCTCAGCCCCGTTTCGATCGCCGTAATCTGCGCCGTGGTAGCGGTCGTGGCGCTGCTGGCGTACGGGCTCGCGGCCAACGAGCCCGACCGCCAGGCGGAAGAGTCGCTCTCGCGCGGGGCGCGTGAGCCGGCGCCGGCGCTCGAGCTGCCGCGGCTGTCCGGCGGGGGCACCGAATCGCTCGAGGACTATCGCGGCAGGGTCGTGGTGCTCAATTTCTGGGCGTCGTGGTGCGAGCCCTGCCGTGAGGAGTCGCCGCTGCTCGATCGCTGGCACGAGCGGATGAAGGGCCGCGGCGGAACCGTGGTGGGTGTGGACAGCCTGGACATCGTGAGCGATGCGCGGGATTTCATCAGCGAGTACGAGCTGAGCTATCCGATGCTCCGCGACGGGGAGGGCGACTCGCGCGAGAGCTTCGGGATCGTCGGCTTCCCCGAGACCTTCGTGATCGATCGCCGCGGGCGCATCGCGGCCGTCAGGCGGGGTCCGGTGGACGCGGCCTTCATGCGAAGCCAGGTGGCGCCGCTACTGGGGCGTGGCGCATGAAACGGGCGGCCGTGCTCGCGACCGTCCTGACGCTGCTGGCAGCGCCGGCGACGGCGACGGCGCAGTGCCCGCGGACCAGCCTCGGCGACATCGAGGACGAGGTGATGTGCCCCGTCTGCGGGACTCCGCTCGGCCTCGCCACCGACGCGCCGCAGGCGGAGAGGGAACGGGCGTACATCGAGAGGCTGATCGCCGACTGCCGCTCCAAGGACGAGATCAAGGCGGCGCTCGCGGCGCAGTTCGGCGACGCGGTGCTGGCGCTCCCGGGCGACGCCGAGGACGACGATCTCGGCGACGTGCTCGTGTACCTGGTGCCGGCGCTCGGGATCGCGCTGGCGGCGGCGGGAATCGCGTTCGCCGTCGTGCGCTGGCGGGTCGGCGGCCCGCGTGAGCGACGCCCGGGGGGCGCCGGCGAGGCCGAACGTCGGCTCGAGGCGGACATGGAGCGGTACGAGCTGTGATCGCGCAGGATGCCGTCGACACCACCGTCGCCGCCGCCTTCGCCGTCGGCTTCATCTCGTTCATATCGCCATGCGTGCTGCCGCTCGTCCCCGGCTACCTGTCGACGATCAGTGGCGTCTCCTTCGCCGAGATCCAGGAGGGGCGCGGCAGGCTGAGGGTCCTCGGGCCCGCCTTGCTCTTCTGCCTCGCCTTCACGGCCATGTTCGTGGCGCTCGGCATGACCGCCACGGGGCTCGGCCAGACGCTCCAGGACCACCGTCAGCTGCTGCGCGAGATCTCCGGGATCGTGATCGCGCTGATGGGAGTGCTCTTCATCGCCACGCTCTTCCTACCGCTTCTCAACAAGGAGTGGCGCCCCGAGCGGCTCATGCGCCGCGCCAACACCGGCGGGCCGATCGTGGCGGGGCTGGCGTTCGCGGTCGCGTGGCTGCCATGCACCGGCCCCACACTCGGCGCGATCCTGACCGCGGCGTCGACCGAGTCGACCGTCGGCGAGGGCGGCGTACTGCTCGCCTTCTACGCGCTCGGCCTGGCCGTTCCGTTCATCCTCAGCGCACTCGCGTTCTCCACCTTCTCCGGTTTCTTCAGGTTCTTCCGCAACCACTACCGCGTGATCACGCTCGTGTCCGGCACGGTCCTGATCGTGATGGGCGTGCTGCTCTACACGAACGAGCTGACCCGCCTGAACTCCGAGGCCCTCGCGCTGATGGACGACCTCGGGATCAACTTCTTCAGCGAGATCTGACCCCTGCACGCAGGCTGGGCGCAAGCGCCGACGCCGCCACGCAGAGGACCACGACCAGGACCAGGGCGCCGCGCAGCGTCGTCGCCTCCGCCAGACCCCCGATCGCGGGCGGACCCGCGACGAAGGCTACGTAGCCGAGGCCGGAGACCGCCGCCACGGCCGGCCCCGGCGTGCCGCTGCGCTCCGCCGCGGCTCGGAGCGCGAGCGGGAACAGCGCCGCAAGACCCAGGCCCATCGCAGCGAACGCGGCTACCGCCGGCCCCGGGTCCCCACCGACCAGCGCGATCGTCATCCCTGCCGCGGCCAGACCGGCGCCGCCCCGGGCCAGCCTCACCGGCCCGAGTGCCTCGGTGAGCCGATCGCCCGCCAGGCGCCCGATCCCCATGGTGAGCGAGAACGCGGCCAGTCCGGCGGCGGCGATCGCCTCGCTGGAATCAAGGGTGTTCTCCAAGTAGACGGCCGCCCAGTCGTTCACCGCGCCCTCCGAGAGGAGAGCGCAGAACGCGAACAGGCCGATCAACGCCAGCGCCCGTGTCGGACGCGCCAGCAGCGGGCCCTCGGGAGCGGCGTCCTCAGTCGGGGGCAACAGGAAGCGGACGGCGACTACGGCCACGCAGGCGCCCAGGGCAGCCGCAATGCACAGGTGAGGCACGACCCCGACACCGGCGGCCGCCACGACCCCGCCGGCCGCGGCTCCCGCGAGGGCCCCGAAGGAGAAGGCGGCGTGCAGGCTCGAGAGAATCGGCCGCCGCAGCCCCCGCTCGACGGTGAGACCGTGGACGTTCATCGACACGTCGAGCACGCCGTTGCTCAGGCCCACGAAAGCGAAGGACGCAGCGAGCGCAACGAACGAGCGCGACAGCGACACAGGGACCAAGCCGGCCGCGTAGCCCAGCGCCCCGACCAGCACGAGCGGCCTGGTGCCCAGACGGGCCGAGAGCGCGCCGGCGCCGAGCTGGGAGACGAGCAGGCCGAGCATCGAGCACAGCAGCGCGAGGCCGAGGGCCCCGTCGCCGATGCCGGCTCGCTCCTGAATCGCCGGCAGGCGAGAGAAGATCGACGCGAACAGCGCGCCGTTCAGCGCGAACACGGCCGTGACGGCCACCCGCGCCCTCGAGTGTGCCGAGCTCACGCCTCCGGCCTACCCGTCGAGGACTACATCGACTCCGGCGCCTCGACCCCGAGCAGGTCGAGCGAGCGTGCGATCACCCGCTTGGCGAGCACGCAAACGGCGATGCGCACGTCCTCGTCGCCACCCTCCTCGGCCGCCCCGACGACCCGACAGTCGCGATAGAAGGCGGAGAACTCCTGGGCCGTCTCGTGCGCGTACGCGGTCATGCGGTGCGGCGCCCGCCGCTCGGCCGCATCGCCCACCACGGCGGGCAGGTCGAGCAAGCGCTTGACGAGGGCCCGCGCCGAGGGATGGAAGCGCTCGGAGCTGGCGCGCAGGTCGGCCTCGAGCGCCGCGGCTACGCGCTCCTCCCCGGCCTTGCGCAGGATGCTGGCGATGCGGGCGTGCGCGTACTGCACGTAGTACACCGGGTTGTCCTGCGACTGCGAACGCGCCAGCTCGAGATCGAGGTCGAGGGTGGTGTCGTGGCTGCGCGAGATCAGGAACCAGCGGGCGGCGTCGACGCCGATGTCGTCGAGGAGGTCGTCGAGGCTGACGACCTGGCCGGCCCGCTTGGAGACCTGGACCCGCCGGCCGCGCTCGGTGAGGTTTACGAGCTGCATGATGATGATCTCCAGCTGGCCGGGATCGCCGCCGAGCGCGCGCCAGACCGCCTTCATGCGCGCCATGTGGCCGTGGTGGTCCGCGCCCCAGATGTCGATGGCGCGGTCGTAGCCTCGTTCGAGCTTGTCCAGGTGGTAGGCGATGTCGGAGGCGAAGTAGGTGTAGTCGCCCGACGAGCGCCGAAGCACGCGGTCCTTGTCGTCGCCGGAAGCCGTCGTGCGCAGCCAGAGCGCGCCCTCGTGGACGTACAGCCCATCCAGGCGCTCGAGCGCCGCCTCAACCTCGCCGGACTGGTGGAGCGAGCGCTCCGACGAGAAGCGGTCCATCCGCACCCGGAAGCGATCAAAGGTCGCGCGCACTCCGTCGAGAATCAGCTCGATGCCGCGACGGGCGAGCACGTCGGCGTCCGCCTCCGCCGCCCCCTCGATCCGCGCGGCCAGCTCGGCGACGTACTGGCCTCGGTACTCCTCCGGCTCCTCGCCGCGGGCGCGCGCCCCGATCGCCTGCCCGAACTTCCGCACCTGGCTGCCGAAGTCGTTCACGTAGTACTCGCGCTCCACGTCGTTACCCGCGAACTCGAGGATCCGGCAGAGCGAGTCGCCGTACGCGGCATGTCGTCCGGACGCGACTGTGATCGGTCCGGTCGGATTCGCGCTGACGAACTCGACGTTCAGCCGCTCCCCACCGTCGCCCGCTCCGTAGCGCTCCCCCGTCGCGACCAGCGTGGCGAGAGCCTCGAGATACCAAGCGTCCGCCATGAACAGGTTGAGAAAACCCGGTCCCGCGACCTCCACCCGCTCGACGGCTGCGCCGAGCCGCTCGCCGAGCTTGCCGCCGAGCTGCTCCGCGATCGCACGCGGGGCG
>Ga0081538_10004470_pt1 | contig 12883 bp, 12 predicted proteins | sample TabmetS5T2R1_FD_71022 | JGI IMG/M metagenome (GOLD analysis project Ga0081538, IMG submission 71022) | Tabebuia heterophylla rhizosphere microbial communities from the University of Puerto Rico - S5T2R1 | ecosystem: Host-associated > Plants > Roots > Rhizosphere ...
TGGGCGCTGATCCGGAATGGCGCGGCCAGCTCGCCCACGCTGGCCTCGCCCTCGGTCAGCCGGCCGAGGATGGCCCGGCGGGTGGGGTCGGCCAGGGCGTGGAAGGTGCGGGTCAGCTGGTCGGTCGCCATCTCGGTATCCAACCTACTTGTTTCACAACCGGGTGGTTGCGATAGGATACGGGGCCGCAAGGCCGACCGGCAACCGAGCCCGAAGGAGGCGCCGATGGGTGACATCGTGGTCACCGAGTTCATCACCGTTGACGGGGTCGCGGAGGACCCGGGCGGGTCCGAGGGTCACCCGCACGGCGGCTGGGGGTTCGAGACCGTCCGCGGCAAGGGGGCCCAGTTCAAGCTGGACGAGATCAGGGCCACCGACGCCCTGCTGCTGGGCCGCCGCACCTATGACGGCTTCGCCCAGGCCTGGCCCGGCCAGGAGGGCGAGTTCGCCGACAAGTTCAACTCCATCCCCAAGTACGTGGTCTCCTCGACCCTCAAGGAGCCGTCCTGGACCAACACCACCGTCCTCCAGGGCGACCTGGCCGAGGAGGTGGAGAAGCTGCGCCAGCGCCACGAGGGCGACATCGGGGTCCATGGCAGCCTCCAGCTGGCCCAGGCCCTGCTCGACCGGGGGCTGGTCGACGAGCTGCGGCTGATGATCTTCCCGGTGGTGCTGGGCTCCGGCAAGCGGCTGTTCTTGAGCGACGCCAGCCACCGGCCGCTGGAGCTGGCCGAGTCCAGGAACGTCGGCGACGGCGTGGTCATCCTCACCTACCGCAAGGCCTAGGACAAACCAAGACGAAGGTCGCATGGTGGACTAATCAGGCTATGGCCGGCGGCCACCGTCTGATCTTCGGTGTCCCCACAACACCGGATCGTCAACGGTGGCCGCCCTAGTCTGCTCGCCTGGCCGCCAGCCCTGACCGGCCCACCAGCCAGCCAGGTCACGATCTACGGCTGGAGGACTAGTCCCCACCTGAACCTTGCCCCCGATTCCCCATCGGCGCAGCGCAGATTGCAGCAGTTCGCTGTGCCAGGGCGATTCTGTCGTCCAGGGCGTTGGTTACGCGAGCGAGCATCGCCGGGGTCGTCTCCCGGTACACCCGGCCCATCGGACTGCCGGCGGCTCCGGCGTGCTGCCCGCCCGAGTGGCCCATCAGCTCATCGATCACCCGTGAGGGGATGGCGGCGTCCTCCAACCAGGTCGCGAACGTGTGGCGCAAGTCGTGCGGGCCGCGCAGGTCTAGGTGCGCCAGGTCCTCACCGGCGGCCGCGACCGCGGCCTGGTAGACCCGTCGCAGGTTGTGGGTGGACAGCGGGGTGCGGGCGCCGCGCGGGATGCCGTTGCTGCCGCCCGGGCCGGGGAACACCAGCTCGTCGGGTCGGGCGCCGGCGGGGAGCTGGCGGCCGATGGCCTGGTGGACCTGCTCGCACATGGGCACCACTCGGACGCTGGCCGGGCTCTTGGGCTCGGCCTTGAAGCCGCGGCCGAACCGGCCAGCCTCGTAGCGGACCTCGATCACCTCGATGCGGCGCAGCTCCGGGTGGACCCGGCGGCGGCGCAGCCCCAGCAGCTCGCCGCTGCGCAGCCCCGTGCCGACCTGGGCGAGGAAGTGGCCGCGGTAGAAGGGCCGGCAGGCGGCCAGGAAGCGGCCGAACTCCTCCGGCGTGAAGGTACGCCGGCGCTCGTGGCCGAAGATCCGCTCCGCGTTGATGCGGGGCTTGGGGGCCTCCACGTCACGGACGGGATTCGTGGGGATTAGGCGTTCGCGGCGGGCCGCTTCCAGGATGCGCAGGAGGATCGACCGGCACGCCATCACGCCGCTGTGGCTGAGCTTGCCCTCCAGGTCGTTTTGCCAGCGCAGCACGATCGAGGGGGTGAGCTGGCAGAGCTGGCGGCGGCCGAAGTAGGGGCGCAGGTGGCAGCGCAGGTGGCTCTCAATCGTCTCCATCCCCTTGGGGCTGCGCCGCGGGCTGGAGGCCCAGAGCTGCCACCATCGGTCGGCCCACTCGTTGAACACGATGCGGCCGCGCCGCGGGTCGGTCCACGAGTCGGCGGCGACCTGGGCCAGCAGCTCGTTCCTAAAGTCGCGGGCAAGCGCGCGGGTGTCGAACGTCCTGGAACCCTGCGAGCCGTCGTCCAGGCGCCACCAGACCTGAAATCGGCGGCCGTTGCGGTTCCTGCGGATGCCAGCGGATGCCATCATCGCCCCCGCGCCTGCACGCCAACTCGGCCACGCTGCGCGGTTGCCCGTCCGGAATTCCGGCGGCCGGATTGGTCCGCTAACGCGCAGGCGCGGCGCGCGCGCACGCGCGCGATCCCAGGCCGGTCACTATTGGTGGTCATTGGGAGCCTGCGCCGTCGTCAATAGGGCCGACGCGGATGCGCCAGCGGCCGTGGCCGGCGCGCTCGACCTGACCTTGGCGGTGGAGGTCTCGGAGTCGCTCGTACACCCACGTCTTGGCGCGGCCGACGGTCTGGGCCAGTTCGGCGACCTTGGCGCCTCGTACGCCGGCGGCACGGAGCGCGACCAGCAGCGCCGCCAACGGGTCGCCATCGCCGGCGTCCTCGGGGGGCACCGCTACCGGCTGCTCCAGGACCGCCGACCCCGTCGGGCGGGCTGGAATGGTGCGCCCGTCGGGGGCGGTCCCACGCTTGGCCGGGGACTGGTCGAGGACGGCCCGCTCGGCCAGGACGGCGGCGCTGTCGGCGTCCAGCTCGGGCACCGGGGCCGGCGCCGCGGCGACGAGCTGACGAATTCGGCTCCGGTCGAGGGTGTAGGCCTTGGCGGGGACCGGGCGGGTGTGGTCGGGTGGGTCCCAGGCCAGCAGCTTGCCGGGGGCGTCCAGCAGGTCGGGCCGGTAGCCCTGCTTGGCCTTGCCCCGCCCGAGGATGAGTTCGCCGTCGGCGGGTTCAGTGACCCGCAGGCACACCCGCACGGTGAGCTGCGCGCGCAGCGCCCCACCGCCAAGCGCGTCCTGGGTGGGCCGCTGCGTGGCGACCAGCAGGGTGACCGCGGTCTTGCGGCCCAGCCGGGCGATCGAGTCCAGGTGGGTGGCGGCGTCGGGGAGCTGCTCGACCAGCTCGGCCAGCTCATCGACCGGCAGCACCACCGCAGGCGCCTCGGGCGTGGGCTGCCAGGCGTCGCGGCCGTGGTGGACCAGCCAGCGGTTGCGGGCGTCGATCACCCGGCAGGCATCCTCCAGGACGGCCCTGGCCTCGGTGGGGGTGGTGGCGATGCGGCCGAAACACTGCCGCCAGGGGACCAGGGCGGTGCCGCCGGCGAAGTCAATCCCCCACAGCAGCACATCCGGCGCTGGGGCCAGGGTCGCCAGGAAGGCGTTGAGCAGCGTGCTCTTCCCGGATCCGGTGGCGCCGCCGAACAGGGCGTGCTTGCGCAGCAGATTGATCCGCAGCGGCTCTCCGGTCTCGTACACGCCCACCAGCACCGGCCGGGTGATGGTCGGCCGGCCGGTCAGGCCCGGCATGGGTAGTGGCCGGGTGTGGGGGTCGCGGGTGACGACCCGCAGGATCACCCGCCGCGCCAGGGTGGGGTCCTCCTCGACCCGGATGGCGCGAGGTCGCAGCCCAACCGCCGATTCGAGCTTGGGGACGCGGGCGAGGGCGTCGGCGAGGGTCTTGCCTTTGGGCAGCAGCAGCCGGGCGGTCCACTGCTGGCCGTTGGCGGCGACGTCGACGGCTTGGAGGCGGGCGCCGTCGAGGTCGGCGGCGGCGGCGTCCTCAGCCCAGGTCGCCATGGCCCGGGTGACGCGGACCTTGGCGCGGCGGCGCCGGTGGGTCCACCACGGCACCCCAGTCGCCAGCGTCCCAACGAGCAGGACCAGCGGCAGGGGGCGGCGGAGGGGGCCGAGGCGGGTGGCGGCGGCCAGCCACAAGCCGCCGGCGGTGCTCACCATGGCGGCGTAGGCGCGTTCGGTGGGGCGGTCGAGGCCGAGGCGGTGGCCGAGGTCGCCGACGACCAGCCCGGCGGCCACCGCGACGGCCGCGACGACCTGCCACCAGGCTGGCCAGCGCCAGTGGAGCACCACGCCTGTGGCCAGCAGGACCAGGGCGAGGGTGAGGGGGGCGAGTTCGCTGCGGTAGCGCCAGGCCAGCCGGGGCAGCGGCGACTGCAGCCGGGAGCCCTCCGGCTCCGGGCCGGGCGGGTAGGGGTGGGGGCGGCGTCGGGGCATCAGCTCACCTCGCGGTCGAACGGCAGGGGAGGGCCAGTCGAGAACCGGCCGCGGTCGGCCGTGGGCGGCCTCCAGGGCGGCGCTGGCGGCCGGGCGCGGGTGCCGACATGGCCGGGAGCGGCTGGGGGCCTTCTCGCTGGATAACGTGACACCCCGGGGAGGTGAGGGTGGTGCGGTCCTTGGGCGGGGACCGACGCCGGCCGACAGCGGACCACCCCTCCCCCCGGGGCCGCGGTACCCCGAGGGCGCCAGGTGGCGCCCTCGGGGTCGGGGTGGGCGCGGCGGCCAGCCCGCCGGACCCCGCGCGCGACCCCGCGCCCCTAAAGGGGCGCGCGGGGTTCGCGGGGTGCGCGGGGTCCTCCTCGGAGGGGCCGCGGACCCCGCGGCCGCGGGGTCGCGCGCGGTTCGCGGGGGTCCTCCGCGCGGTCCCGTGTCGGGGCTCACGGATCGCCTCCGTCCTCGCCCTGCCCGGGCGCGCCGGCGGGGTCGGTGGCCGACCAGTAGCGGGCCAGCCCAGCGCCGGGGTCGGTGCCCGCCACCAGGCCGACGGCCTCCAGGTCCAGCAGGGCCTCCTGGATGGTGCGGGCCTTGAGCTGGTGACCATCGGCGGCGGTGCGGTCCCCCAGCTGGGCGACCGACTGCATCACCCCACCCGCCCGCAACGCCGCCAGCACCCAGCGCCGCGACGGCTTCAGGTCGCCGGCCGCGCCCTCCAGGTCATCGGGCTCGTCGGGCAGAACCTCGACCGCATAGTGCAGCGGGCTGGCGAGGTCGGCGGGGTCCTCGGCGCGGACGGTGCGGCGCACCCGGAAGGCGAGGTCGGCCAGCTCCCCGCCGATGACATCCACGGCGAGGACCACGGTGGAGGCGCCGTCGGGGCCGCTGGCGCGGTGGGCGACCCCGGCGGAGGCCAGCACCCGGCCCCATGCGCCGGGGCCGACCCCGGAGATGCGCTTGGCGCCGCGGCCCACGCCGGTCTTGTTCCAGTGGGTCACCACCACCAGCGCCGCCCCCGCCTGCTGGCAGACGGCTTGGATGCCGGCCAGGACCGGGCCCATGCCGTACAGGTCGGCGCCGGTGGCGGCGCCGGCGACCGCCAGGTACAGCGGGTCAACGATGACCAGGGTGGCGGGGTGGGCATGTAGTTCGCCGGCGACCGCCTGCAGCTCCTCGCCGGAGGTGAGCTTGGGGACCCGGAAGCAGAGCCGCAGCCGCCGCTGGGCGGCCAGCTCGTCCAGGTCCAGGTGCTTGTGGGCGCAGATCGCCCGCAGCCGGCGCACCATCGCGCGCTCGCCGCCTTCCCCCAGGAACACCAGCACCGGCCCGGACGGTGGGCAGCCGAAGTGGCCAAGCCAGGGGACGCCGGCGGCGGCCGAGCAGGCCAGGTCCAGGATCGCCCAGGTCTTGCCGGCCTTGTCCTCGGCGGCGAACACCCCGTAGGCGTCGCGCGGCCAGACGCCTTCGATGAGCCAGGTAGGCGGGCCAGCGGCCTGGACGCGGGCCAGCACCACCGCCAGGTCCTCCGCCAGCAGCCCCTGGTCTGGCTGGGCGGCCAGCCCGGAGGTGGTGGTGGGTGGGTGCAGCGGGAACACCTCGGCCAGCTCGCCGGGCGGCTCGGTCGGAAGCGGCACGCCGTCGCGGTCCAGCTCGGGCCGGCCGCGGTCGTCGCGGTGGTCGCCGCTCACGCCCCATCCCCCACGGCGTGGCCATGGCCCCAGCGGGTAGACAATGCAGGTGCGGCAACGCAGGAGGCTGCCAGGACCACGGGCGCCGGCGAACGGTCCAGGAGCTGCTGGGGTGGGTTGGCAGCCTGCCGTTGGTAGGCCGGTTGGATCCCTTCGGGCGGGGGCAGGGAGCAGGGACGATGTTTGAGCGGTTCACTGACCGGGCCCGGCGGGTGATCGTGCTCGCCCAGGAGGAGGCCGCGCTCCTCAACCACGACTACATCGGCACCGAGCACCTGCTGCTGGGCCTGGCCCACGAGGGCCAGGGCGTGGCCGCCAAGGCGCTGGAGTCCCTCGGCATCCGGCTGGAGGCGCTGCGGTCCCAGGTCGAGGAGGCCATCGGGCGGGGCCAGCGCGCCCCCAGCGGGCACATCCCCTTCACCCCGCGGGCCAAGAAGGTGCTGGAGCTGTCGCTGCGGGAGTCCCAGCAGCTGGGCCACAACTACATCGGCACCGAGCACATCCTGCTGGGCCTGGTCCGCGAGGGCGAGGGCGTGGCCGCCCAGGTGCTGGTCAAGCTCGGCGCCGACCTGGCGCGGACCCGCCAGCAGGTCATCCAGCTGCTGTCCGGCTACGCCGGCGGCCCGGAGGAAGACCCGGGGACGCCGCCGGTGCCCGGTGACCTTGGCGAGGTGGAGGAGCAGCTGGCCCAGGTGCGCAGCCAGAAGGAGGCCGCGATCGATGCGCAGGACTTCGCCCGGGCCGCAGCGCTGCGCGACGCCGAGAAGCAGCTGTTGATGCGGCTGCACCTTGACGCGGTCGTCCAGGAGGTCCAGCGACTCCACGGTGAGGTCCAGCGACTCCACGGTGAGGTCCAGCGACTGCACGGTGAGGTCGAGCGCCTGCGGGAGCTGCTTCGCCAGCACGGCATCGAGCCGGAGGGCGGGACCACCCAGACCGCCTGAACCCACCACCCACGAGTAGCCGGCCCCGCTCATGGCGTCCCGTCCCGCCGGTGGCGGGGCTTGGCCGCCCCACCCCGCAGCCCCGAGGCGATCGTCGCGGTGGCCTTGCGCTGGCGGTCGGCGTGCCCGGTCGCCGGGGCGGCCAGGGCGGCGGCCAGCAGCACCCCTCGGACCTGCTCGGGGTCCAGCAGCCCGCCGGCGACCAGTTGGCCGAGGCTGAACGCGGCCCGGTTGAGGGTGTCGTTGCACGTTCCCGGTGGGGCGGCGCGCACCCGGGCGGCCTCGCGCTGCAGCGCGGCCTGGGCGTACCGCCCCGCCCGCCCGCCGTCGCTGCCGGCTAGGTGGGGGGCGGGGGGGAGGGTGGTCCGCGCTGCTAGCGGTGGGGCCAGCAACCCACGCAGCACCTCGGGCACCACGGGCAGGGTGGTGGTCAGGGGCCGTAGCCAGCGGTAGCGGCCGCCGCTGGCATGCCGGGACGGCGGCGCGACGATCAGGCCGCCGTGGCCGCGCCAGTCCACCCCCGCCAGCAGCCGGACGCGGTTGCCCAGCCCGGTGGGGGCGTACAGCAGGTGCCAGCCCCCACCGCCGGTGCGCGCCAGCGGCCCGGGGTGGTCGAGGGGGTCGCGTCCGAGGACGGCGCGAAGCGCCTCCACGCCCTCATCGCCGTCGAGGTCAAGGGCGTCGAACCGCCGCCCGGTCGCCAGTGCCAGGTTGGCGTCGGGCCAGCGCCGCCACCAGCCCCGCACCACCGCCGGGTCCGTTGCGGCCAGCCGGGTCCAGCCGGCCAGCCGCGGGTGCTTCCCCGGGTCCGAGCAGCCCGACCCGGCGGGGCAGGTGCAGCCGCCGCCCGGGTGGACAGTGTGCATGGGCACCATTGGGTAGCCGCAGGCGGCGTACACCTCGGCCGCACGCGGGCAGTCCAGCCCGCCCAGGGCGGCCAGCAGGTCAGTGGGGCCGAGCAGGGTCGGCTGGTCGACCCGGGGCCGGGCGGCGGTCACGCCGCCGCCTCCCAGCGCCCGGTGGCCGGCTCCCGCCGGGCCAGGGCGGCCGTGGCGGCGCCGCGGGCGCAACAGCCGGCATGCGCCGGGATCCTGGCCAGCGCGAGCGCCGGGCAGCGAGGCTCGGGCCGACCAACGGGGTGGCAGCACAGCAGGCACGCCACCGCCGGATCGCGGCCGGTGGTTTGGGTGGTCACCGGCGGGCCTCCAGCTCGGCCAGGGTCGGCCCGCAGGTGGCGTTGACCTGGTCGACCAGCATGGCGACGGCGCGGGTGGCGTCGCGCAGGTTCGGGATGCCGGGCCGCTTGGGCCCAGCCGGTCGCAGGCCAGCATGGTGAAGGCGAAGAACCGCTCGGAGTCCCGGTCATTGCGAATGCGCAGCCGCCGGCACCCGGCCAGCCAGGCGATCGAGCGTTCCGCCTTCCAGCGGTGGCGGCCCAGCCGCTGCGACGACTCGATCCCACGGCGGGCGATCCGGACCTTGATCCCGCGGCGGGTGAGGTAGCCGCGGCAGCGGCGATGGTCGTAGGCCTTGTCCGCGTGGCACTTGTCGGGCCGGCAGCGCCGCTGGCCCGCTGGCGTGCGCACCGCAGGGAGGTCGTCCAGCAGCGCCGCAAACACCAGGCTGTCGTTGGTGTTGGCCCTGGTCACCAGCAGCGACGGTGGCAGCCCGCCGCCGTCAACCGCCAGGTGCAGCTTGGACCCGGGCTTGGCCCGGTCGACCGGGTTTGCGCCCACCTGGTCCCCCCCGGACGGCGCGCAGGCTGAAGGAGTCCACGCTGACCCGCGACCAGTCCAGCCCGCCGGCCTCGCCCAGCTCATCCAGCAGCAGCGCCTGCAGCCGCTCGAACACCCCAGCGTGGGCCCACTCGGCGAAGCGCCGCCAGCAGGTGGTTACGCTGCCGCAGCCGAACTCGCCCACCGGCAGCAGCGCCCAGGGGGTGGAGGTGCGGGCCATGAAGGTGATCGCGGCCATGCAGGCCCGGTCGGGCACGGTCCGGGGCGCGCCACCGCGGGCGTGGGAGGGTGGCGGGGCAGCAGGGGTTGGATGCGCTGCCACAGCGCGTCGGGCAGCAGGCGATCGGCCAGGGTGGTCATGGGCGGGGATCATCGCACCAGCCAACTAAACCGGCCCATGCTTCACCCGAGGTTCCGGAATGTCCTTTTAGCTTGTGATTTAACCCTTGTATGCCGGGTTGGCCGCTGACCGGGTCGGCGGCCGGGCGGGCTGATCGCTGCCAGTCAGGCGGCCTTGGTGGCCGTGGTCGCCTTCTTACTGGCCTTCTTGGCGGGCTTCTTGATGGCCGGATACCGCACGGCGGGCCCACAGCAGCGGCCCTTGGGCCGGCCTGAGGAGCGACCTGCGGGTTTCGGCGCCGCGGCCGGCGAGCCGAGCGCGCACAGCAGCCGCGGAAACCCGCGGCGCACCCGGTAAGGTGACAGCCGCCCCGGCGGCCGGGGCCGCTCCCACGCCAGCCGCTGGTCGCAGGCGACCTGGCGGGCCAGGCGCAGCTGGGTGTCGCCGGCCAGCACCAGCCAGGTCCACCGGTCGGCCTGCTCGGGATGGCGCGGCCGCGGAGTCGTCCAACCCAGCGTCTGCTTGGCGAACCTGACGGTGTGCTCAATGGTTTGATCGCAAGTGACAAGTTCTGCTGGACCCGTCATGGCCAGCTTCGGTTGGACTGGTGGCGGCGGCCGCTGCGAAAGCGGGAGCCCGGCGGGTGTACCCCTCCGTCTGAGACTTCGGCAGTGGGGAGGGGCAGCCATGCGGCGCACCTTCGAGGTCCGGCGGGAGACCAGCGAGCAACCGGACGGGCAGGCGCGGTGGGACCGGGCCTACCAGCTGGTGTTGGGGTGGGCGGCGGGAGCAGCACAGCAAGGGGCGACTGATGCGAGTGGCGTTGTACGTGCGCGTGTCCACCGACCGCCAGCAACAAGCCCAAACCATCGAGCAGCAGGTCACCCAATTGCGGACCTATGTCGCGGCCCGCGACGGGTGGACGGTCGCCGAGGAGCACATCTTCCGCGATGACGGCTACAGCGGTGCCAAGCTGAGCCGTCCCGGCCTGGACGCGCTTCGCGACCACGCAGCCCGCGCGGCCTTTGACATGGTGCTGGTGACTGCGCCGGACCGGCTGGCCCGCAACTTCGTGCACCAGATGGTGGTCTTGGAGGAGCTGCAACGCCGCGGCGTGCCGGTGGTGTTCTGCGACCGGCCGCCGAGCGACGATCCGCATGAGCAGCTGGTGACCCAGATCCGTGGTGCGGTCGCCGAGTATGAGCGGACCCTGATCGCCGATCGGATGCGGCGCGGGCGGCAGGCGCGGCTGCGCAGTGGGCAGCTGCTGCCCTGGACGCGGGCGCCCTACGGGTATCGGCTGCACCCCGAGCGGCCCCGTGACCCAGCCGCCGTCCAGGTCGACCCGGTCGCCGCCGCCGTAGTTCAGGACCTATTTGCGGCCTACGCCGCCGGCGGTGTGACGCTGCATGGGCTGGCCGCGCAGCTAACCGCCCGGCGGGTGCCGACCCCGACCGGCGGGCCGATCTGGCGGCCCACGACGATCCGCAACCTGTTGACCAACCCGGCCTACAAGGGCCAGGCGGCCAGCGGTCGGCTGCGCACGGCTCCGGCCCGCCGTCGCAAGTCGGCGCTGGAGCCGATCGGCCGGGGCGCCAGCACCCGGGCGCATCCCAGCGAGGAGTGGATCACCGTCCCGGTCCCGGCGCTGGTGGCGGCCGAGCAGTTCGACCTGGTGCGGCGACGGCTGGCCAGCAACCAGCGCAGTGCTCGGCGCAGCACCACGCACCCCTACCTGCTGCGTGGGCTGGTCAGCTGCGGGGTCTGCCGCTTGGCCTGCACGGGGGTCACCCGCACCGCCAGCGACACCCGCTACCGCTACTACCGCTGCCTGGGCAAGCAGGCGAAGGTCAGCTCCGGCCGCGCCCGCTGCTGCCCGGCGCGGTTCATCCCCGCCAGCCAACTCGACGAGCTGGTCTGGGCGGACCTGTGCACGGTCCTGCAACGTCCGGAGCTGGTCGCCGAGGCCTTGGAGCGCGCCCACAGCGGCGCCTGGGTGCCCCAGGAGCTCCGCCGACGGCAGGCGACCCTGCGCAGCGTGCGGGCCAGCGTGGCCCGCCAGCGGCAGCGGCTGCTGGACGCCTACCTGGCCGAGGTGGTCGACCTGGCCGCCTTCCAACGGCAGGACCGGACCCTTGCCGGGCAGGAGGCCGACCTGCTGGCCCGTGAGCGGGAGGTCGCCGCCCAAGGTGAGCGGCTGGTCCAGGTCAGCGGCATCGCCCAGTCCATGACTCGGGTGCTGCAGCAGCTGGGTGTGGGTTTGGGCCAGGCCGACTTCGAGCAGCGCCGCCAGCTGGTGGAGCTGCTGATCGACCGGGTCGTGGTCACCGACGGCCAGGTGGAGATCCGCTACGTGATCCCGACCACGACCGGCAGCACCAAGACGCGGTTTTGTCACTTGCGTACAGACTATTTCGATCACGTTCCGGTTCTGGTAGTCGGCGCTATCGAGTCCGACGGGTCTGCCTCCGCATGAGCCTCGCCGCTTGCGGTGGCCTTTCTGATCGTCGGGCTCGGGGATGACAGCCTTGATCCCGCGGTCGCGCAGGTGGGTTCGGATCGCGCGGGAGGAGTACGCCTTGTCGCCGCGAACCGCGTCCGGTCTCGTCCGCGGACGACCGACGTTGCGACCAACACGCAGGTGCTGCAGCAGCGGCAGGAGCATCGGCGAGTCGCCTGCCTGCCCCGGCGTGATCAACGTCACCAAGGGCAGGCCGTTGCCGTCGATGAGCTGGTGGATCTTCGTCGAGAGGCCTCCGCGGGAACGCCCGATACCGTGATCAGGCGGCTCTTCCCGCGGGTTCGTGTAATTCGATCCAGCCCCCTGTGAGGCGGGTCGTGTTCGTCGCGTGCTGATGCGCACGCGCGATCGTGGAGTCCACCGACAGCGACCAATTGACCAATCCCGCGGCATCCGCCGCCGCGGTCAGCTTCGCGAGGACCTTGTCCCACGTGCCGTCCGCCGTCATCCGCTGATGCCACGTCCACACCGTCTGCCACGGGCCGAACACCTCAGGCAGATCACGCCACGCGATCCCGCACCGATACCGGTAGATGATCGCTTCGACCATCAACCTCGCATCCGAGAACGGTCGCCCCTTCCGACCCGTCGGCCGCGCCAACGTCTCCTCGACCAACGACCACTGAGCATCCGACAGCACCCGGAACCGCGACATGCTCACAGACTCTCAGAGCGCCACCGATTCAGTTGTCACCCTAGATCTGACTAAGGGCCTGCGCCGATAGGGGTCATGGGCGGCGGCGGGGTCGGCCGTCCCAGCGGTCACAGCTCCAGGCGCGCCGGAGCAGCCGGCCGCACACGATCGCGGCGGCTGCCAGCGCCAGCCAGAACCCCACCACCACTCGGCGGCGTTCGGTGTACCAGCGCAGCTTGCCGAACGGGTTGGCCCACCCACGGGTGCGCCCCACCGGCCAGCGGCGGCTGGCCTGGACGGGCGCGGGCAGCCCGCGGGTGGCGACCGCACCGGCCATGCCCCGTTCGGCCAGCACCTGCCGGCAGGTTTGGTCGTCGTCGCCGGCGTCCAGGCGCACCACCGGGCGTTCGGGCAGCACCCCGACCACGGTGGTGGTGCCCAACGTGGCCGCCAGCAGCCCGTCGCCTGTGGCGGTTGTTGGCCGGGGCGGGCACCGCCCCCAGCGGGATGCCGCCCGCGTCAGCGACCAGCGACCGTCAGGCGCAACTGCTCGGCCACCCCGGCGGTGAGCCACTCGTCGCGGCGGCGGCGCGGGGTCGTCGCCGAGCAGGTGTGGCCGGCGATGCACCGGTAGCCGCAGCCGAACACCAGGACCTGGATGAGCTTGTCGAACACCAGCCGGTCGGGGATGCGTGGGCGGTGGCAGCCCAGCGGGTGGTGGACCTGGCGGGCGGGCAGCAGCGCGGCGACCTGGACCCACAGGGGGTCCAGGACCGACGATGGCAGGGGAGGCCCGGGAACCCCACATGACCGCCGGGGGGGGAGGCCGC
>Ga0081538_10004471_pt1 | contig 12880 bp, 11 predicted proteins | sample TabmetS5T2R1_FD_71022 | JGI IMG/M metagenome (GOLD analysis project Ga0081538, IMG submission 71022) | Tabebuia heterophylla rhizosphere microbial communities from the University of Puerto Rico - S5T2R1 | ecosystem: Host-associated > Plants > Roots > Rhizosphere ...
CGGGGCGTTCCTGGTGGTCAACGCCGCCGGGATCATGGTCGATGTCGAGGCGTTGCGGTTCATCGGGCTGACCGGCACCGTCCTGCTGGCACCCGCCTGGGCGATCGGCATGGGCACCTCGCTGTTGCGATCACCCTGACCGGACCCGCGGCGACGTGCAGGACGTCCGGCACATCACCGCCTCCGGTCCGCCGGCACACCAGCCTCCTCTCGCCGCCGAGCCGTTGGAGGGGCCGACCCTTGTGAACTCCAGGGCGTAATATGATTTGCTTCAGCGACCATGAGTCCCAGGCGTGGGAACGCATAACTTCGCCGAAAGAGAACCGATAACTTTGGTAGCTACGGTCGGGCGTGACCTGGGGAGACGGCGGTGCGCACAGCGGTTCCTGGTGGTTCCATGGTAAGGATGGGGTCGCCGGTTCGATTCCGGCGGGGGCTCCACCAAGCCGATGACCAGCGCAAACGCCGGTCATCGTCGCGTTCGGAGAGGCAGATGCCGTCCAGAGAACCCATCCCATGTCGGGATGGGATCTCTCTGCCGTCGACCGCCGATCGGTCCGCAGCTCCGACCAGGATAATTGCTCGTCACTGAGCCTCCGCCATCTGGGTCGCTCGGCCGCATAGCGGTTCGAGAACGCATACCTGGCGCCGAGTAAGGGTCACACGTCCGGGCCGCCATCGAGTGACGTCAAGAGCGCATCTTCGGTCGAGCGACTACGTAAACTCCGTCCAAAGCGGTCCTGCGATCCGCCTGGATCAGCGGCATCCAGTTGCGCCAGTGCGTAGGTGAGCGCCTCCGCAGTCGCCATGCTGTGACCGAGAACCTCCTCCTCGGCGAGGGCCTGATCTCCCAGAGCCTCTCCTACTCGGCGTCGGCAGGCGCTCACCTCGCCGGAGAGGACCCTTCCCCGGGCCGCCTCGCCCAGCGCCTCCTCGAGCGCCCGGCAGGCCCCGAAGAGCCTGGCGGCAGGACGGGGCCGACCCTCAGCCTCGCGCACGAGGGCCACCATCTCAAGGGTCTCCACTACCCACGCCCGGGCGCCGAGGTCGCGCAGGTGGCCGATCAGCTCTCGGAGCGTCGCTCGCGGCCGGCGGCCGGAGAGCAGGGCCGTCTCGCCGGCTCGGGTGAGCGCCATGATGAGGAATCCCAGAGCCGGAAGGCGGCGGGCCACCACCACGGCCTCCTCCGCCAGCAACTGGGCCCGGTCCGCCTCACCGGCCAGAGCCGCAAGCGGCGCCAGGGCCGCCATGCCGTGGACGCGCAACAGCTCGGCAGCCCCTCCCCGACGAGCGAGCTTGGAGACCTGCTCGAAGTGGTCCTGCGCCCGGCGCTGATTGCCGGCGGCCATCGCTATCCAGCCCAGGGCGTGGTGGCACCACCCCGCCGACACGGGGGCGTCCATCGCCCCGAATGCCTCCAGGGCGGCGTTCAACAGCGGCTCCGCCTCTTCCGGGCTTCCCCGGGAGATGGCCAGCTCACCGAGGAAGAAGCGGGCCCGAGCCGCTCCCTTGGCCATGCCTGCCTCCAGGGCGAGACCGAGGGCGTGCCGGAGCACCTCCTCGCCCTGTTGCACTGAGGCTCGGCCAGAACGGGGAAGCAGGTACCCCGAGCCGATGAGCGCCTCCAGCCTCTCGGGGCTGAGCGTGCTCGTTGGCTTGGCGAGCACCCGCTCCAGCCAGTCGGAGCCCTCGAGCGGCCGCGTCCACAACCAGTACCGCCACAGGGCGGCAGCCAGTTGTACGGCCGCCTCGTCGTCCCCCTGAGCGATCGACCACTCGAGGGCGGTCCGGAAGCTGTCGTGGTCGGCGTGGACCTGCCGTATCCACTCCCCGGTCGACCACTTGCGGGTCGGCTCGAGTGGGTCCTCGTGCATCGACGCCCGGGCAAGGAAGAAATCCCGGTGCCGTCGGCGAACCGGGTCTGGCTCCCCCGCCTCGGCCAGCTTGGCCGCCCCGTACTCCCGGACGGTCTCGAGGAGGCGGTAGCGCACGTCGACACCTTCGCTATCGACCACCACCAGGGACTTGTCGACCAGGTGGGAGAGGAGGTCGAGGACCTCGAACTCCACCGACGAAGCGGAATCCTCCTCCTGCCCCACCACCGCCTCCGCCGCCTCGAGGTCGAAGCTGCCCGGGAAGACGGCCAGGCGGCGCAGGGCGACCTGCTCGGCACGGGGGAGCAGGTCGTAGCTCCAGTCCATCGTCGCCACCAGCGTCTGGTGCCGGGGCACGGCTGTGCGGATCCCTCCGGTGAGGAGCCGGAAGCGCTGATCCAGTCGCCGGGCCAGGTCCTGGGCCCCGAGGACGCGGATGCGGGCGGCGGCGAGCTCCAGGGCCAGGGGGATGCCGTCGAGGCGCCGGCAGATCTGGGTGACGGCGGCGGTGTTGGCCGGGCTCAAACCGAAGCCGGGCTGGGCGCTCCTGGCCCGCTCGCAGAACAGGGCCACGGCATCAGAGCCAGACAGGTCCTCGACGCTGGTCGACTCGGGGACGGGGAGGGAGAGGGGGGGCACCCGCCAGGCCACCTCGCCCGGCAGCCCCAGGATCTCCCGGCTGGTCGCCAGGACGGTGACGCCTGAGCAGGTGGGCAGGAGAGCGTGAACCACTTCTGCGGCCGCCTCGATGACGTGCTCGCAGTTGTCGAGGACGATGAGCGCCCGCTTGAGCTCGAGGTACCCGGAGAGCCGGTCCACGAGCACGTCCGTGGTTCCGCCCGGGCCGGTGGCCAGCACGCCCAGGGCACTGGCCATCATGGAGGCCACAAGCGCCGGGTCGGACAGCGGGCCCAGCTCGACCAGGTAGACGCCGTCCGGGAAATCCTCCTGGACACCGGCCGCCACCTGGAGGGCAAGGCGGGTCTTCCCGGTTCCTCCAACCCCGGTCAACGTCACGAGGCGGGAACCGCCGAGCAGCCCGCGGACCTCCTCGATCTCCTTGGCCCGCCCGACGAAGGAGGTGACGGCGGCGGGAAGGGCATGCCGCCGGCCGGGCGAGCGTAGGGGCGGAAAGGTGGAGGGAAGGTCGGGATGGGCAACCTGGAACACCCGCTCGGCCCGGGAGAGGTCGGCGAGGCGATGGTCGCCCAGGTCCAGGAGCGCGACGCCGACCGGGAGGTGGTCTCGGGCGAGATCGGCGGCGGCCTGCGAGCAGAGCACCTGGCCGCCCCAGCCCAGGGACAGGAGGCGGGCGGTCCGATTGAGGGTAGGCCCGACGTAGCTCCCCCCTCGAGGCTCGGCAGCGCCGGCGTGGATCGCCATGCGCACCCGCAGGGGTACCGGCGATCTCCACTTCTCCTGGAGAAGGGCGCGCTGGCTGCCCAGCGCCGCCGTCAGCGCGGCCGAGGCCGTGGGGAAGGCGGCGCACAGGCCGTCTCCGGTGTTGGCGAAGACCCGGCCCTGGGTGTCTTCCACGGCGCCCCGCACGATCTCGTCGTGAAGGGCCAGGTCTTCGGCCATTGCCTCCTCATCGCCCTCCCAGCGACGCGTGCTGGCCTCGATGTCCGTGAAGAGGAACACCACCGTGTCGCCCGGGCGGGGCGTCCCGGAGGGCCGCGTTTCGCTTGCTGCCGGTCTCACCGGCTCTGGTAGCCGGGATTCCTCGAGCTCGGGGCGCTGGAGGAGGATCTGCTTCTCGAGCCGGCGGAGGGAAGGAGTGGGCTCCAGGCCGAGTTCCTCGCGAAGGATCCCCCTGATCCGCTGGTAGGCGCGCAGGGCGTCGGCCTGACGCCCCAGCCGGTACAGGGCCACCATGATCTGCCCCCAGGCCCGCTCCCGCAGTGGGTGCTCGGCGACGTGGGGCTCCAGGCGGGCCAGCCCCTGGGCGGGATGGCCGAGCGCCAGCTCGGCCTCGGCCAGCTCCTCGACGGCGGCGAGGCGGGCCTCCTCCAGCCGGTTGGCCTCCAGGCGGGCGAAGCGCCGCTCGGAGAGGTCAGCCAGGGCTGGGCCCCGCCACAAGGCCAGGGCCCGCTCCAGGGCGTCCTTGGCGGCCTCAGGCTCGCCTCGCTCCATGGCCTTCCGGCCTCGGGCGAACAGCTCCTCGAAACGGTTCGCGTCCACCTGGGCCGGATCGGCCTCCAGCACATACCCCGGCTCCCGGCCTCGCAGGCAGCTTCCGGCCTCCGGGCAGAGGTCGGAGAGGCTCCGCCGGAGACGGGACACCAGGCTCTGCACGCTGGCGCTGGCGCTGGCCGGGAGCCGCTCCCCCCAGAGCTCCTCGACGATCGCGTCCAGGGGAACCACGCGGTTGAGGTGGACGACGAGCATGGCCAGCAGCGCCCGCTGCTTGGGGCTCCCGACCACCGCCACCCGTCCGCCGGCGGCGACCTCGAACGCACCCAGCAGGCGCAACTCGAGAACCTGCTGCTCCGCAGTTGCGAGCACTGGTCCCCCCCTCCGGTGGCTCTAGCTGCAGCGTACGACACGCCCGTCCGTCCTGAACAGGGCAAAAGGGAGCCGCGTCAGCGACGCGCAAGCCCGGCGTAAGCAGCGTCAGGCATCCTTCCCGCAGGCGCCGCCACCGATTGGACCATCCCCGGAAAGGAGGACGAATGGACCCCACGACGGTCCTGTCGCAGGCCCGCTCAGCGCTCGAGGTGACCGCCAGGCGAACCGCCGGGCTCATCGGCTCCCTGCCCGACCTGGACGGGCGGATCCCGGGCTCTGAGTGGACCGTGCGCGAGGCCGCCGTCCACCTCGTGAACCACGCCGGGCTCCACACCGAGATCGCCGAGGGCCTCGCCTCCCCGATCGGAAGCGTGGCCAGGGAGGCACTGGCGGCCGAGAACGCCGCCCGGATCGCCGACATCCCCGAGACCGGCGCCGAAAAGCTCGCCTCCCTTCTCACCGACGCGGTGGCCGGGCTCCTTGAGGCCACCGCGAACCGCTCCGGCCACGAGCCGGTCCAGTTCCACGCTGGGGTGTCCCTTGACCTGGCGGCCCTGGTCTGCATCAGCCTTGGCGAGCAGCTCCTCCACGGCTACGACATCGCCACCGCCCTCGGCGCCCCGTGGCCCGTCGAACCCGTCCATGCCGACCTCGTCATCTACGGATACGGCCCCTACTACAGGAGAGTCGTGGATCCCGAAATGGCTCGCGGAGTCGCGGCCGGCTTCGGCATCGACCTGCGCGGCGGCTCGTCGTTCACGGTGCGGTTCAACGACGGGGACTATCGGTTGGAACCGCCTCGCTCGGGGCCGGTCGACTGCACGATCTCGGCCGATCCAGTCGCCTTTCTCCTCATGTGGTCGGGTCGCATGAGCCCTTGGGAGGCCATCGCACTGAACCTCTATGTCGCCGACGGGCAGGACTCCAGGTTGGGTCTGCACTTCATGGAACTCTTTGCATCTCCATGACGAGCGCATTTCGAGAGAGAATCCAGGCAAGGTGGCCAACGTCCTGGCGCGTTGCCCAAGAGCGTGCAGGCGGGTGCTCGGGCGGGCGCTGAACGAGATCATCGGCGCCGAGGACCGCGCCCTCGCCGAGCGGGCGATCACGGCGCTGGTGGGCGACCACGGCGCCAATGCCCGGGCAGCAAGGAAGCCGGTCTGGCGATGGTGTTCAAGCTGCTGGAGGCGGCCGAGGGCCGCTGGCGGGCGGTCAAGGGCTCGCATCTGGTGGCGCTGGTTCGTGCCGGTGCCCGGTCCGAGCGGGGGCGGCTCGTCGAGCGGCTCACCGAGCCGGTCGAGGAGGTGGCCGCGTGAGCCTGCGGGGTGGGCTGTATCCAGCTATCAAGGCCACGCCGGTCTAGCGGCCCCGCACACTGTCGAAAGGTCGGTGCCTGACATGAACGACGCCTGGGGGCAGCTCACTCAGACCTTCCAGTCCGCCGGGTCGGCCTTCGCCGAGCTGGTCGGACGCATCCCCGACCAGCGTTGGGACTGGCCCGGTCTTGGGGAGTGGTCGGTGCGGGACCTTGTGGGCCACACCAGCCGTGCGCTGGTTACCGTGACCAGCTACCTGGCGCAACCCGGCGACCAGGTGGAGCTCGCCGACAGCGTGGCCTACTTCCAGACCGCGCTTGCTGGCGATCCCGCCGCGATTGCCAGGCGGGGCCGCGAAGCTGGCGCCGCCCTCGGCCCCGATCCAGCCGCAGCCGTGCAGCAGCAGCTTGCGCGGGCGCTGGCCGCGGTGGCAGCCGCGTCGCCCGCCACCATTGTCGGGACGCCGTTTGGGGGGATCCGGGCGCTCGACTACCTGCCCACCCGAACCTTCGAGCTGACCGTCCACGGGCTGGACGTGCGCGACGCCTGCCAGCTATCGGTCGACATGCCTGAGGGGCCACTGCAGGCAAGCCTCGACCTGGCTGCGCGCCTGGCGCTGCGGTCCGGAAAAGGGGCGCAGCTGCTGCTGCTTGCCACCGGTCGTCCACACCCGGAGCGGCCGAGATTCACTGTGCTGTAGAGACAACGATGGTCAACACCAAGACAAGGAAAGAAGCGGTCCAAGCATCCGACAAGAGATGACTGGGAAGGCCGCCGCGTGATCCTGCGCGACCGGCGATCCGCAGGACTTGTCTGTTCATCGACTCCATCATCTCGATACTCTGCACGATGCAACCGTCGGGGAGCCGCTCGAGTTCCCTCGGGTCAGCATCTCTGGCCATGCTCGTCCCGCCCTGGCATGGCGTGCTCGTGGACGGCGACTCCTGGAGCAATCGATCCTTGAATAGGATGCGTGACCTTCTGGCCCGATGACCGGTCATGCTCCCCAGCAATGCTAGCGCCAGCCCGCAAGAGCGAGCGGGACATGATCAATGGCAAGAATGCGGCTGAGCTCGAGACCTCTGACCAGGGGATGATGCCTGCTGAGCGACGATCAGCACATGGCTCGGGAGAGCGCACAACTTCGCCGAACGAGAACCGATAACTTTGGCCCCGACGGTCGGCCGCGACCTGGGGAAATGGCGGTCCGCACAGCGGTTCCCGGTGGTTCCATGGTAAGGATGGGGTCGCCGGTTCGATTCCGGCGGGGGGCTCCACACCAAACCACCAGCTCAGGCCCGGTACGATGCCCGGCCTGTCGCATCGGTAGGGATGCGCTCTCGGGCCGGCGTGCCATCTCCGTGCCATAGCGCCGCTCATGTGCCCTCGATCAGCCGGTTCAGCTCGCGGGCGATGGCGGCGTCCCGGTCGGTCATGACGTGCTGGTAGCGCACGGCCGCGACCGTGGTCGAGTGCCCCAGGCGATCCATGACCTCGCGGAGCGAGCCGCCGGCGGCGGTGACGAGGGTGCCGGCGGTGTGGCGTAGGTCGTGCACGCGGAGGCCCTCGACACCCGCGGCCCGGGTGACCGGCTGCCAGACCCGGCGGTTGAAGTTGCTTCGGCGCAGGTACGTCCCGTGGCGGCTAAGGAACACGAAGGCGTCGGGCTGCTTGGCGCTGTACTCCACCAGGTGCTCGGCCAGCGCGACGACCACGACGGTGGGAAGCGTCACAGTCCGGCGCCCGGCGGCACCCTTGGGCGGCCCGACCGAGAATGCGCCGTTGACCTCCACCAGCTGCTCGGCCACCGTCACGGTGCCGGCCTCCAGGTCGACGCGCTTGCGACGCAGGCCGGCCAGCTCGCTCCAGCGCAGCCCACCGAACGCGGCCACCAGGACCAACGCCCGGTAGCGCCTCGGTACCCGGTTGGCGATGGCGGCCACCTGGTCGACGGTGGCAATCCGCATCTCCGAGGTGCCGTCGCCGGCAGCCCCGCGGATGCCGCAGGGGTTGACCGCGATGTAGCACGCCTCCACCGCCGCGCCCAGGATGCGGGCCAGCAGCCGGTAGGCCTTGGCGCGGGTCGCCTGGCCGACGCCCTCGGCCTCCAGCCTAGCCAGCCACGTCCGCACGGCTAGCACGTCAATTCGGGCCAGTGGGAAGGACCCGAACGCCGGCCGCAGGTAGTGGCGCAGGATGCTCCGGTAGCCGGCCTTGGTGTTGGCCCGCAGGTTCACGGTGCTGCCCAGCCAGCGGTCGGCCCACTCCCCGAAGGTCGTCCGCCCGAGGCGCGGGTCGGCCCACTCGCCCCGAAGCATGTCGGCCTCGACCTTCGACAGGTAGCGCCCAGCGTCAGCCTTCGTCGCGAAGGTCATCGGCGCGGTGGCATAGCGGCCATCGGCGGTGCGGTAGCGGACCTGGTAGCGGCCGGACGGCAGCCGGCGGATCGCGCCGAAGCGGCGGCGTCCTTGGCGCCCGGCCATCAGGCGCTCGCCTCGATCCGGCCAGCGGCCACGAAGCTTGCCAGGTCCGCTTCGGTGATGCGGACGTGGCGGCCGACCTTGACGTAGGCGATCCGCCGTTCCGCGATCAGCCGGCGGACGAAGCGCACCGACGTTCCCAGCCGGTCGGCGGCCTCCTCCACGGTCAACAGCTTGTCCGTCATCCGTCCCTTGCTCCTGGTCATGCTGCGATTGTGCGTAGTTCCTCCTGGGCCACCCTTCGCTGCTCCCGAGCCCGGGCAGCGGCCGACAGGGCCAGCCACCGCTCCCCCTCGGTCTCGTAGCCCGAGCCGACGTAGACCCAGGACGCGACGACGATCACGGCCTGGTCGTCCTCGGGCCGGCCCCAGGCGTCCAGGGGCACCCCGTCCCTGGCGCGGCGGCGCTTGGCGAAGGCCACCCGGGCCCGGCGCAGGACGGTGAAGGTGGTGGAGTAGCGGCGGCTCTTGGTCGACCAGTGACCCCGGAAGCCGAGCATGTGCGCCCACGCCCGCAGCCTGAGCGGCTCCAGTTCGGGGCGGCCACCCAGCGCCCAGGCCGCCCGGACGAGCTCAGCCACATGCGTTGGGAGGTGGTCAAGCTGGTCCAAGTCGTCAGCGCCGATGCGCCGGTCCAGGCCGCTGCCGAAGCTCTCGGTGGCCTTGGTGGCGTACTTGGCGATGTAGCCGGCGACCTGCTCGGCCGACAGCTCCCCCGCCTGGTCGTCGTGCTCGCGGGTGATGTTGCGGACGTCGAGCTGCTCACCCCAGCGGGCATACCGCTCCGGCCCGCCATCCTCCAAGGGTGGGCAGGGCGCCCGGACGGCGGGGACGACCTGCTTGAGGGCGTCCTCGAGCAGCTCGGCGGCGAACGGCTCTGCAGGTGCGAGCAGGCACTTGGGGCAGCGGCACGCGGTGGCCGCGTCCAGGCGGATGACGGCATGGAAGTGGATCGCACCGCGTCGTTGGAACTCGGCCACCTTGGCATAGGAGATCCGGACCAGCCGCCGCAGCGCGGCCTCGCTCATCCTGACCTCGCGGGCGAGGGCACGGTGCAGGCCGATGGTCGTGCGCCGCCACAGCTCCGGCGCCAGGGCGTTCCAGAGCACCTGGGCTTCGGCGTCATAGCAGGAGGGACACAGCGGCTCCCCGAGCCGGGAGTCGTCGGGGTCGTGGCGGTGCCAGCAGCCAGCCCGGAGGCCGTGGGGGCAGCGGGCACCTTGGCGGAACGGGTGGCAGGGCAGCACCAGCCGCCCCTGCGCCTTCCTGCTGTGCACCTTGCCGAAGGATGGGGCGGTGAAGGTCACGAACAGCCGCGGATGCCCCGCCACCGACTCGGGCACGCCCTTGCCGCCTTTGAGTCCGGCGACCAGGAGCTGGTAGGCGTCGGCCCGGTAGGTGGCCGCACAGGACGGGCAGCGAGACTCCCGGCGGGTGCCGCAGGCTTTTAGCAGCACCCCGTCCGGCTCCCGGTCGCTGTCGTAGACGGTGCGGACCTCCCCGGTCGTCCGGTCGGCGTGCTCGACCCGGCCGCCAAGGCGGATCGGGTGGTGGCAGTAGCCGGCCTGGGCGACCAGCTCGGCCCAGCGGTCATAGCCGTGGCCGGCCCGCTCGACTAGCTCCCCGAGGACGCCGGGGAGCAGCTCACCCACCCGAACCGGCTCGGTCATGCCACGTCCCCCGGCGGCGGGGGCACGATCCGCAGCCCCGGCGCCTGCTCGGCCAACAGCTCGGCCGGTTCGGCCCGCAGGCCAGCAGTCGCGCGGATGATGGCGGCGACCTGGTGGTGGTCGACCTGGGGGGTGCGGACCCGCTGGAACCCCGGCCGGCCGGGCAGGCTGGTCACGGCCACCCCGACGTAGGCGGGGTCGTTGAGCAGGACGGGGGAGGCGTCGGGGTGCTGGCGGATCTCCTCGCCCAGGGCGGCCACGGCCCCGTCCAGGGTGCGGGTGGCGAAGCTGATGGCGACCTGGCAGTTGTCGCGAATCCGGGTCGGGATGGCATCGCCCGTCGCCCGTTGCGTCAGGAGCATCACCTGGATGGCGACGTTGCGGCCCTTTCGGATCAGCTCCTCAACCAACCGGGATAGCTCGGCCACGAGGGCGTTGTGGGCCTTGACCTCGTGGGCTGTGCCCTTGCGCTCATGGAAGAAGGTGTGCGCCTCATCAATGACCACGACCACCAGCGGCCAGGACGGGGACGGCCCCAGGTGCCAGGCGTCGCTCACCCCGAGCACACTGGCGATGGCGCCCTGCCGGTGCAGCATCAGCCGGTGCACTTCGCGCAGCACGTCGCGGACCTGGTCCAGGTCGTCCTTGGCGGACAGCCAGGCCCGAGCAATCAGCCGGTCGTAGTCCGGGCCGCCCTTGCCGTCGATGAGCACGAACTGGACGGCCGGGCTGCGGGCGAGCTGGCCGAGTAGGTGGGCCACCAGCATGGTCTTGCCGAACCCGGCCAGCCCGCCGATGACCACCCCGGAGACCTCGGCGGTGCGGACCATGATCGGGCGGGAGTCCTCGGCCCAGCCCAGCCACCATGACTCCAGGGAGGCGGGCGCCGTGCCGGGCAGGTCGACCCGGGCCGGCGCGAGGAGGGGGTCGTAGTACAGGCCCCGGAGCCGGATCAGCCCCGGGCGTTCCTGCTCGGCCCGCACCGTCACGCACCCCCAGGTGTCAGCGAGGTACGAGGCGGCGTGTTGGTAGTCGGCCAGGCCGGCGCCGGCGATGGCGGCCACCGTAGCGGTGACGCCCTGGTCGTCGACCTCCAGCTCGGCGGCCGGGAAGCGGTGCTGGCGGGTCCACTGATCCTGGTAGCCGAGGCCGAGGGTCTGGGCGAGCAGCGGCCACTCGGCGGCCAGCCGCCGGCCCTGGCGGGTCCGCTCACGGTCGGCGGCCTGCCGGGGATGCCGGCGGGCGTGGCGGACACGCAGGCGGCGGCCGAGCAGCACGCCAGCCAGGCTGACCGTCCCACCGACCAGGGCCAGCAGGATCGACAGGCCGACGAGGGTGGCAAGCATCCGAACCACCCCGCCCTACCTGGTCCATAGGGGCCGGCGGCGGCGGGCGATCAGCAGCCCATCACAGCAGCGCTCGACCAGCTCGCCGTCGTCGTCCTCGCCGAAGTCGGGCCAGCGGCAATGGGTGTGCCAGCCGGTCGCACAGGCCAGGCAGTCAGCCTCGTCCCACCCGGACACATACCCGGCGTGACCAGTAGGATCGGTTCGCATCATGGGCTCCACTCCTGATGCAAGGGCCAGGTGTTGGCGCACCTGGTCTGGTGGGTGGCGGGGACCGGGTTCGCTTGGCGGCGGCTCCGGTCCCCTCCCTCACGGTCCCCTGGTGGGCATCGCCTCCTCTCCGGTTAGCTGGCCTTGGCCGGGGCGACGGCGGGGTCGATCCGGGCCGCCCGGAAGGCGACCCCGGCGCGGTCGTTCATGGTCCAGGGCTGGGCGACCAGCCCCGACACCTTCACCGGGTGGCCCTGGCGCAGGCCCGAGGGCAGGCCGGGCACCTTGACGGCCAGGATCTCGGCCTCACCGTCGCCCAGGGCGATGAGCTGGACCACGTACAGCGGCTCGCCGTTCCCATCCGCTCGGGGCTGCCTGGTCTCGAAGTCCAAGACCGGCTGCGGCTCTAGGGCGCACAGGAACGCGATGGCCGAGGTGTCCACCGGGAGCTTCATGCTCTCCCTCCTTCTCCGGACGATCCGGACTGGAACTGACGTACTCGACGTAGAATGTGCCTGATCCGGCAGGCTGTCAAGCCGTATTCGGCACACCCTGTGCCGGAAGCGGCAGTTGCGAGATGCCGAGTAGGTCAATCATGCTGCCTACATGGACATCTCCGAGGTCATCCGGTCGCGACGCGCCGCCCTTGGCCTCTCACAAGCCGAGCTAGCGAAGAAAGCTGGCATCAGCCTTCGACAACTCGCCCGCTACGAAGCGGGGGACCAGCAACCCGTCCTCTCCGCCGCCGTCGCCTTGGCCGACGCCCTTGGCATCTCCATGGATGAACTCGCCGGGAAGGTCAGCTACGGCCTCGACCTCTCCGGCGAGTGGTGGTGCGCCTGGCAGACCTGGAAGGACGGCGCCCCCCGGGTCGACACCCATCCCCTGGAGGTGCACCAGCGAGGCGAGGTGCTCCAGCTCAACGCCGAGCGGGCCGTCCCGGTCGCCGAAGGCAGCTACCGCTGGCGCGGCGAGCTGCGCCTGTGGGACAACGAAGCCCTCATCGGCTGGTACCGGTCAACCGACGCCGCCGTGCGCTCCAAGGGCACCCTGTACCTCGCCCTTCACCAGCATGGCACCTATGCCTGGGGCCGCTGGGTCGGCATGAGCTACGACGGTCCTGTGGTCAGCGGGTGGGGGGCCATCGCTCGCACCGAGGACCAAGCCCACCAGGTCGTGCTCGACCTCATCAACCAAAGCCGCCCATGACCCACCACCGCAGCCGCGTCCTCCAGTTCGTCATCGACGTCGACGACCTGGACCGTGGGGTCGCGTTCTGGTCGGCCGCGCTGGATGCCACCGAGGAGCCACTGTCCGAGCGGAGCCGCCCCATCTACCGACTGCTCCGACTCCCCGACGCCGAGATCCGGGTGCTGCTCCAGCGCACCGACGACGAGAAGGTTTCCAAGGAGCGGATGCATCTGGACTTGGAGACCGACGACATTGAGGCCGAGGTCCAACGCCTGGAGGCGCTGGG
>Ga0081538_10004472_pt1 | contig 12880 bp, 11 predicted proteins | sample TabmetS5T2R1_FD_71022 | JGI IMG/M metagenome (GOLD analysis project Ga0081538, IMG submission 71022) | Tabebuia heterophylla rhizosphere microbial communities from the University of Puerto Rico - S5T2R1 | ecosystem: Host-associated > Plants > Roots > Rhizosphere ...
TCGAGTGGAACATGCCGGTCGGCACGTAGATCGTGTCGCCTGCCTTGATCGGGAAGGTGTTCTCGCCGCCGTCGTCCAGCATCTGCTCGCCCTCGCCCGCGAGCACGTAGAGGATCTCCTCCGACTCCGGGTGGTTGTGGCGCTCGTGGCCCTTGCCGGGCAGCAGCACGACCTCACCGAAGGTCAGCTTCGCGCCCTCCGTGTCGTCGGGCGTCACGAACCACTTGATCACTCCCCAGTCGAACGACTGGACCGGCTTGCTCGCCGGGTCGACGGCTTCCATCCTCTACTCCTCTGTGGCGATTGGCTCGACGCCCAGATAGCGGCGCTGGGCGTCCGGATCGTTCTGCAGCTCCTGGGCGGTCGTCTCGGCGGCGATCTGGCCGCCGACCATGACGAGCTGGCGCTCGGCGAGCGCCGTAGCGACGCCCAGCTTCTGCTCGACGACGAGCAGCGAGGTTCCCTCGGCGGCGAGCCCGCGGATCGTCTCGAGCAGCTCCTCGATGACGGCGGGAGCGAGCCCCTCGGAGGGCTCATCCATGATCAGCAGCTTGGGGTTGAGGAGCAGGGCGCGGGCGATCGCGAGCATCTGCTGCTCGCCGCCCGACAGCTGCCCGCCGCCGTTCTTCTTGCGCTCCTCGAGACGCGGGAAGAGCTCGTAGATGCGCTTTGGCGTCCAGCGCTTGCCGTTGCCGCGGCCTGCGACGAGCTTCAGGTGCTCCTCGACCGTCAGCGACGGGAACAGCCGCCGGCCCTGCGGCACGAAGCCGATGCCGGTGGCGGCGATCCGATAGGCCGGCATCCCCATCAGCTCGCGCCCGCCGAAGCGCACCGAACCGTCGGCCTTGTCGAGCAGCCCGGTCAGAGCGGCGCACAGGGTCGACTTGCCCATGCCGTTGCGGCCGATCACCGCGATCGGCTCGTCGCCCATCGTGAAGCTCACGCCCTGAAGCACGTGCGCCGAGCCGTAGTAGCCGTTCAGGTTCTCGACCGCGAGGAGCTCGTCAGGCACCGCCGTCACCGCTCCCCAGGTAGAGCTCGTGCACTGTCTCGTTCGCCCGGATGTCGTCCGGCGTCCCTTCGACCAGCACGCTGCCGTTGTGCATCATCGTCACCCAGCCGGCGACGCCCAGGGCGACGTCCATGTCGTGCTCGATCAGGATCAGCGTGATCTGAGGGTCGAGCTCGCGCAACATCTCGGTGAGCCGCACGCGCTCGGCGCGCGAGAGCCCGGCCGCCGGCTCGTCGAGCATCATCAGCTTCGGATCGGTGGCGCGCGCCATCCCCACCTCGAGCTGGCGCTGCTCGCCGTGTGAGAGCTCGCCGACGAGCTGGTCGAGGGCGCGCTCGAGACCCGCGCGCTCCGCCATCTCGCGCGCCCGCTCGCGGAGCTCCGAGTCGGCCTTCGTGCGCACCGGCCGCAGGTGACCGGCGCGGACGCCGAGCAGGGCGAGGTAGAGGTTGTCCTCGACGGACAAGCCGAGGAACAACCTCGAAGTCTGAAAGGTGCGCGACAGGCCGAGCCGGGCGCGCTTGCGCCCCGGCTCGACTGTCACGTCCCGGCCGAACAGCTCGATAGTCCCCGACGTCGGCGGGAACTCCCCCGAGATCACGTTGAAGAGCGTGGTCTTCCCCGCGCCGTTCGGCCCAAGGATGGCCCGGCGCTCGCCGGACCGGATCTCGAGGTCCACGTCGCGAACGGCGTGGACCCCGCCGAAGCGCCGGCCGACCCCCCTCAGGCGGAGGATCGGCTCGGCGCTCTCGGTGGTTTCAGCAACTGCCTGCAATCGCCCTCCGGCTACTGCCCGCTGCCGAAGTTGACCGCTTCGGCCTTGCCGACCCACGAGGGCGGATCCTTCTTCTCGCAGGTCGGGTTCTCGCGGTCGGGGGCCGGCGTATCGGCGCTGAAGAAGCCGCCGAACGTCTGGTCCACGGCGGGGATCTTCCGGAACGTCTGCACGTCCGGAACCTTGTCGTTGTTCTTGTCCGCGACGATGCGCTTGACGTAGTTGTCCGCGATCGCCTGCCGGTTGTCGTCAAGCTCGATCTGGCCGTAGGCAGCATCGAGCTGGACTTCCTTCAGTGCCGCCTGCAGCTCCTTCTGGCCGCCGGAGATGTCCCCGTCGACGTTCTCGAGCGCCTGCAGCAGCCCCTCCATGGCGTTGTAGTAGTTGTAGACGAACACCGAGGAGGCGAGCGGAGCGATCTCCGGGTAGACCGCCTCGATCTCCTTGACGTACGACTCCGCCGCCGGCTCGGTGGAGTCACCGGCCGTCGGGCCGGCGGTGACCGCGCCGACCAGCCGCGGCCCGACCTCCTTGAGCACGAGCGGGTCGTCGAAGAACACGTTCCCCATCACCTTCTTGGGGTCGATCTTGCCCTTCTGCTGCTCGTACTGCTTGAGGAACGAGATCAGGCCCGAGCCGCCGATGCCCACGTAGAGGCCGTCGACGTCATCGGGAATCTGCGAGATGAACGACGAGTAGTCCTTCTCGCCCAGCGGCGGCCACACGCGATCCGTGACCTCTCCGCCCACGGCGCAGAACTCGGCGACGAATCCCGCGAGCGAGGTGTATGGGAACGAGTAGTCGTCACCCACGATCGCCGCGGTACGCCAACCCAGCTCGTTGTACGCGTAGTCGCCCAGACCCGCCGACCATTGCGCCCCGTCGGTGTTGTACCGGAAGAAGTTCGGCGCCTGGACCTTGAGCGTCGCGTCCTGCGCGCCCGAGGTGCCGTTCACGAACGTCTGGTCCGGGTGCTCCTTGGCGTAGTTGGCCACCGCGATGCCCTCGTCGCCCGAGAGCGGTCCGACGAGGATGTCGGCGCCCTCCTGCTCCATCAGTCGCCGGGTCTCCTCGATCGCCTTGTCGGCCGTGTCGTCGGCACAGCCGTATCCGACGATCTCGATGTTCTTGCCGGCTACCTTCGCGCCGGTGACGCCGTCACTCGGCTTCTTCGGGTTACTGGCCTTCGCACCGCGGTTGATGAGTGGCACCTGCGCGCCCGCGATGTCCGGCTCGTAGAAGGCGCCGAATGCACCCTCGCAGTCGGACAGGATCGCCATCTTGATCGTGCCGCCACCGCCGTCGCCGCCGCTGGTATCGGCGGCCTGGTCGCCGCCACCATCGTCGTCGTCGTCATCGCCGCAGCCGATGGCCACCAGCGACAGGGCCAGGACCGCGGCGAGCAACACCGCCAGCCAGGGCCGTCTTTGACTACGGTCCGTCATTCCCTCTCTCACTCTCCTATGTCGCTTGGACACTGCGCCCCCCAGCTCTTCCGGGTTTGTCCTGCCTCACCTGCTCACCGGTCCCGGCTCGAACGGCTCCTGGACCGGCGGCTCCTCTGACGCCGCCGGTCCAGCACGCGGGCGCCCACCCCCGAGGGCGCCGATGAGCCGTTCTTTCCCCCTGTCCCAGATGCCAACTAGGCCACCGGGAGAGACGAGGATGATCACCAGGAACACGATGCCGATGAGCGTGTTGAAGCGCTCGGGGCCCAGGATGCTGCCGATGTCCGGGGTCCACTCGCGCGAGTAGTTGTCCAACAATGCGAAGAAGATGGCTCCGACCCAGGCGCCCTCGAGCCTGTAGAGGCCGCCGATGACCGCGATCACCAGGACGTCGATGGTCTGGCCGAGCGCGATCGAGCCCGGCGAGATGCGGCGGTTGTACCAGACCGAGAGGATGCCGGCGACGCCCGCGATCAGCGCCGCCGCCGCGAAGGCGAGCGTGCGGTGAAGCGTGACGTTGTAGCCGAGCGCGCGCATCCGGGTCGGGTCGTCGCGGATGCCCTGCATCGCCATCCCGAACGGCGTTCGGGCCAGGTAGCGGATGAGCAGGAACACGAGCACCGACGCGCCGAGCGTCACGTAGAACAGGCGAGACGGGTCGTTCGTCGGGTTGCCGACGAGCGCCGGCAGGTCGACGTTGTTGACTCCGCCGAACCCCGACAGCTGCGTGACCTGGCTGAAGAAGTAGTAGACGAGCACGCCCAGGGCGAGCGTGATCATCAGGAAGTAGATGCCCTCGCTGCGCGACGCGACCGCACCGAAGAGCAAGCCAACGGCGCCGGCCACGCCGATCCCAGCGAGCACCGCGAGCCAGGGCGACCAGGCGGCGTCGAGACCACCGTCAGCGGCGACCAGGTTCGCCATCGTGAAACCGGCGATCGCGTACAGGCCAACCTGCCCGAGCGACACCATGCCTGCATAGCTCGAGAGGAAGATCAGGCTCGCGGCCGCGATGCCGAGCCAGAGCGCCTTCGTGAGAATCACGCTGACGAAGAAGTTCGAGAAGATCAGCGGCGCGAACAGGAACAGCAGGGCGGTGACGGCGAGGACCGCAAGCGTGATCGGGTCGACGCCGCGCGTGAGACGGGCGCTCACGCCGGTCTCCCGAACAGGCCGAGCGGCTTCACCGCGAGCACCACCACGAGCAGCAGGAAGGTCAGCAGGATCGAGTAGTTGGTGAGGTCGGTGTCGCCGAAGACGAGATAGACGTCGGCGTAGGCGTCGACGAGCCCGAGCAGGAGCGCTCCGATGGCCGCGCCGCCGAGGCTGCCCATGCCGCCGATGATCACGACGATCAGCGAGCTCAGCAGGAACGACGCGTCCTCGCCGGGCTCGAGCGCGATCATCGTGCCGCCGAGCCCGCCGCCGATGCCGGCCAGCATCGCGCCAAGGAAGAAGGCGGCGCCGAACACGATCGGGATGTTGATGCCGAGCGCGGAGACCATCTCGCGGTCGTCGACGCCCGCGCGCACGATCAGCCCGAAGCGGGTGCGCTTGATCAGCCACCACAGGCCGACGCCGATGATGAGCGCCGCGCCGGTGACGATCACGAGCCTGAAGAACCCGTACTGGACGCCGAAGAGCGTGACGCTCTCGGGCCAGCTCGCGGGCGTCTTGATGTCCTTCGCGATGCCGCCGAAGTGGGCCAGCATCTGGTCAGCCAGGATCACCGAGATCGCGATTGTGATCAGCGCCTGGCGCAGGTCCTGTCCCTGGTTCCAGCGCAGGAAGAGCTGCTGGATCAGAAGACCGACGAACCCGATAGCGATCGCAGCAAGCACGATCGGGACGAGCCAGCCGATCAGGTCGTACTCGCCGGCGCCGCCCGCGGGCGAGGCGAGGCTCAGGTTCAGTCCCTCCGTCTCCTTCTGGAACCAGCCCTTCTGCATCTCGAAGGCGAGATAGCCGCCGAGCAGGTAGAGCGAGCCGTGGGCCATGTTCACGATCCGCATGAGCCCGAAGATCAGCGTGAAGCCGCTCGCCACGACGAAGTAGAGCGCGGCCAGGGTGATGCCGTTGAGCGACACCGTCCAGAACTGGCGCAGGTCACCGAGCCCCTTGGCCAGGATCCAGCCCACGGCCAGCAGAATCGCCGCCCCGCCGACCACGCGCGGGAGCGTGCGGTACCCGGCGAGGATCTCCGCGGTCGGGACTTCGCTGCTGGCGGCGGAGCCGCGTCTCAGAGGTAGACGCATGCTTGACACGTATTGAAAACTCATGCAGAGTTCGCTGTCAAGTCCTGAAGGGACATGATGGCTTTTGTTAAGCAGCCTTAAGGAGCTTCGTGACCTCCGGCGTCCCGCTTTCAACGGAGTACGGAACGGCCGCGAGCGATCCGGACTCACTGGCCCGCCTCCGAAGTGAGATCTCCTCGGAGCTCGGCGAGGGGTACCTGACGAGCGCGCCTGAGCGCCTCGACGCCTACACCGCCGACACCTACTGGCTGGCCCTCCACGCGCGCGCCGCGGGCACGCCGATCGGCCGTCCGGAGCTCGTGGTCACGCCGCGTGACGAGGCCGGCGTGGCATCCGTGCTGCGTATCGCGGACGCCCATCGGGTGCCCGTGGTGGCGTGGGGCGGCGGCTCCGGGACGCAGGGTGGCTCCGTCCCCGTGAGCGGTGGAGTGGTGCTCGACCTCACCGGTCTTGACCGCATCATCGACATCGACGAGCGCTCGCTGACCGTGACGTGCGAGCCGGGCGTCAACGGGCGCCGGCTCGAACACGAGCTCAACCAGCGCGGGCTGATGCTGCCGCACTACCCGGCCTCGGAGGAGTGGGCGACCGTCGGCGGATACGTCGCGGCGCGCGGCTCGGGCGTGCTCTCGACGCGCTACGGCAAGATCGAGGATCTGCTCCTCAACATGCGCGTAGCGCTCGCCGGCGGCGAGGTCATCGAGACCGTCGAGCTCCCCCGGCACGCGGTCGGCCCGGAGCTGACGCAGCTTTTCGTTGGCTCCGAGGGCACGCTCGGCGTGATCACGCGGGTCACGCTTGCGATCGTCCCGCTGCCTGCGCTGCGCAGGTTCGCAACGGTGCGCTTCCCGGACATCGGCGCCGGCGTCGAGGCGGTCCGGCGGGCGCTGTCGATCGGTGCGCGCCCGTCCGTCGTGCGCATGTACGACGACGAGGCGACGCGGCTCGCCTTCTCACCGGTCGTCGGGCAGGAGCTCGATGGCGCATGCACGGTGTTCGCCTTCGAGGGCGGGGACGCGGACATGGTGAACGCCGAGGCCGGCGCGACGCTTGCGCTGGCGAGCGAGGCGGGCGCCGAGGAGCTCGACCCCGAGCTCGGGAAGACCTGGTGGGACCGCCGCTACGACTTCTACCACCCACCTCACCAGCCCGAGCTGCCGTCGATCTGGGGGACGATCGACGTGGTCGCGAGCTACCGCCGCATCGAGGCCGTCTACGACGCGCTGCGCGCCGCGGTCAAGGAGCCCTTCGCGGACTCGGACCTCCAGCTGCGCATGCACTTCTCGCACTGGTACGCCTGGGGCACGATGATCTACGCCCGCTTCGTCGTACCGGATGGGGGCGGCGGGCCGGAGGCGGTGGCCCTTCATGACCGCATCTGGGAGGAGGGCCTCGAGGCCGCCTTCTCGGCCGGAGCCGTGATGAACGACCACCACGGCGTGGGGTTGAAGCTGGCGCCCTACATGGAGCGCCAGCACGGCAAGTCGCTCGACGCACTGCGGCGCGTCAAGGCTGCGCTCGATCCCAACGGGATCATGAACCCGGGCAAGCTCGGGCTATGAGGAGGCCTCCGCGGGAGGCAGCTACAGGAGAGGAGAAATCTTGAAGTACGCGATGCACAACTGGATGCGTGCCGAGCCGATCGAGACAACGATCGAACGGCTCGGGCGCTGCGGCTACGACGCCATCGAGATCTCCGGCGAACCGTCCGTCTGGGATACGGCCGAGGTCCAGGGCCTGATGGACAAGCACGGCGTCCGCTGCTGGGGCTCGGTCACCCTGATGACCGGCGGCCGCGACCTCCTACACGAGGACACCTACGTCCGCCGCGGCTCGATCGACTACGTCAAGGACACGATCAGCCAGATCGCCGACTGGGGCGGCGAGATCATCACGATCGTCCCCTCGACCGTCGGAAAGGTGACGCCGATGGGCTCCCCCGAGGATGAGTGGAAGTGGGCCGTCGAGTCGCTCAAGGAGTGCCAGGCGCACGCTGAGCAGAAAGGCGTGCGGATCGGGCTCGAGCCGCTCAACCGCTTCGAGACCTACTTCTTGAACCGCCACGACCAGGCGCTCGCACTCGCCGAGGACGTGGGCGGCAACTGCGGAGTCTGCCTCGACATCTTCCACATGAACATCGAAGAGGCCGACTGGGCCGACGCGATCCGCACCGTGGGCGACAAGCTCGTCGACTTCCACGTGGCCGACAACAACCGCATGCCGTGCGGCCAGGGCGCGATCGACTGGGAGAAGCTGATGCAGACCCTGGACGAGGTGGGCTACCAGGGCTGCGTGACCGTGGAGTTCGTGGCGACCGTCGACCGCAGCCGGATCTCCGAGCGCACCGAGATCACGGACGCGTCCGAGAGCGAGGGCACGCAGGGCATGGAGCAGTTCCTGCGTGACCACGGCACGGGCACGGTCCCGGCCGCCCTCTACGACCAGTACGTACAAGACTCGATCGACCGGCTCAAGAAGGCCGCCGAGTCGGTGGGTCAGACCGTTTGACGGACACGCCTCGGATCGCGCTTATCGCGACCCTCGACACGAAGGGCGAGGAGGTCGCGTACGTACGCGACCGCATCCGCGCCCTCGGCGGCGAGGCCCTGGTGATCGACTCGGGCGTCCTCGGCGAGCCGGTCGGCTGCGTGCCGGACATCTCGCGCGCCGAGGTGGCCGAGGCGGCGGGACACGATTTGGACGAGGTGCGCGGCGCGGGCTCGCGCGGCGCGGCGGTGGAGCTGATGCAGGCGGGAGTGCGCGCTGTGGTCGACCGGCTCTGGGGGGAGCGGGCGATCGACGGCGTGCTCTGCCTTGGCGGCGCCGAGGGGGCCCTCCTCGGCGCTGCCGCCGTCGCCGGCCTCCCCGTGGGCGTGCCGAAGCTGATCGTCTCGCCGAGCGCCTCGGGCCGGCGTCCGTTCGGCCCCTTTATCGGTGAGGGCGACACGCTCGTCATGCACTCGGTCACGGACATCCTCGGGATCAACCCGATCTCGCGGGCGGTCTTCGACAACGCCGCCGCCGCGGTCGTGGGCATGGCGCGTGAGGCGGGGCGGCCCGTCGAGCACCTGGGGGAGCGCTGTGTCGGCATCACGATGCTCGGCCACACGACGCCGGCCGTGATGCGCATGCTGCCCCAGCTGGAAGCGGCTGACATCACGCCCGTCGTCTTCCACGCCAACGGCGTTGGCGGACCGGCGATGGAGCGGTTGATCGCGGCCGGCGCGATCTCGGGCGTCATCGACTTCACGCTGTCCGAGCTCGCCAACTCGATGCACCCGACGGGCATCCACGCGACGGGCCCGTCCCGGCTGACGGTCGCCGGCGAGCACGGGCTGCCGCAGCTGGTGGTACCGGGCTGCGTCGACTTCTTCAACCAGGGCGCGCTCTCGGAACTGCCCGAGCGCTACCGCGACCGCAAGCGCTACTTCCACAATCCGGTCGCCACGCTCGTCCGGCTGACGGCGCTCGAGGAGGCCGAGCTCGGGCGAGTCGTCGCCGAGCGCCTCTCCGCCGCGCGCGGGCCCGTACAGGTGCTGTGCCCCAACCGCGGCTTCTCACTCGCGGACATCGAGGGCGGCGACCTCTGGGACCCCGGCGCCGACCGCGCCTTCATCGACTCGCTGCGCGCCGCGCTGCCGCCCTCGATCCCCTTCGAGGAGGTCGACGCACACGTGGACGATCCCGCCTTCGCCGACCTCACCGTCAGCCGCTACCTGTCGCTCGTCAAGGAGACCGCCGATGTCGTCTGAGAACGGCCAGTCCGGCCGCCCCGTGTCGCATTGCCTGCTCGATCTCGCCCCGCCCGACATCGCGTGGTTCCGCGAGCGCTCTGACATCGTGCTCGTCCCGATCGGCTCGTGCGAGCAGCACGGCGCTCACCTGCCGCTCGGCACCGACACGATCACGGCGCTCGAGGTGGCCCGGCGCGCGGCCGAGAAGGCGGACGTGCCCTACGCCCCGCCCTTCTGGGCCGGCTACTCGCCGCAGCACATGCGCGAGCCCGAGACGGGCGTCGGCACGATCACGTTGCGCGCCGGCACGCTCAACGAGGTCCTCTACGACATCTGCCGCTCGCTCATCCATCACGGCTGGAACAAGCTGATCTTCGTCAACGGGCACGGCTCGAACACGAAGGTGATTGACCCGCTGCTGCGGCGCGTGAAGTACGAGACGGGCGCGATCGTGGGCCTCTACAAGCCCTACGCGGAGCGCTACATCGGCATGCTCGAGGGGCTGCTCGAGAACCCGCCGGACGAGACCCCTGGGTGGCACGCCTCCGAGCTCGAGACCTCGCAGGTGCTCGCCCACAACGCCGAGCTCGTGCACATGGAGCGCGCGTCCGAGGACCGGGCGCAGGTGCCGAAGTGGCTGCCGCAGTCGTTCATCAAGCAGGACGGCGCGCCCGACGTCGCGTTCCAGGGCTACCAGTACTTCGTCTTCCCGATGGACCACAACGAGTTCTCGCGAACGGGCGTGATCGGCAACCCGATGACCGCCACGGCCGAGAAGGGCGAGGAGGCGCTCGAGCGCTTCGCGGATCACCTCGTGGCCGCCATCGACGAGTTCCGTCCGCTCACGACCGAGATCAAGCGACGGGAGTTCGAGGACCGCGTTTGAGCTCCTCGGTCCCACCCGCGCTGCGGCGCTCGCAGATGCTCGAGCGGATCCGCCGCGATGGCGGCGTGACGGTGACCGAGCTTGCGCGCGCGCACGAGGTGTCACCGGTCACCGTGCACCGCGACCTGGCCGAGCTTGCCTCCGAGGGGCTGGTCGAGCGCGTCCACGGCGGCGCGCGGGCGATCGACGGCGGTGTTGGCGCTGCGATCGAGACCGACTGGGCCAAGCGCGTGCGCCAGAGCGAGGCGGCCAAGGCAGCCATGGCGGCGAGCGCGGCCAGCCTCGTGGGAAACAACGCGACGGTCTTCGTGGACGCCTCGTCGACCTGCCTGGCCGTGGCGCACGCGCTCGCCGAGCGCGGCTCGGGCCCGCTCACGCTCGTAACCAACTCGCCGGCGATCGCCTTCGAGCTGTCCGCCGACCAGATCCACGTCGTCGTGGTGCCCGGCGAGGTGGACCAGCACATGCGCCTGATCGCCGGCCGCTGGGCGATCGAGTTCCTGGCCGACCTCAACATCGACATCGCCTTCCTGTCGGCCGCCGGGATCACGCTCGAGCAGGGGCTCACCACCTCGCGGCGGCCGCTGGCCGATGTCGTGAATGCGGCGCGCGCCGTCGCCGACCGCAGCATCGCCCTGATCGACTCGTCCAAGTTCGGGCGCAGCTCGCTGCTCACGATCTGCCGGCCGGAGGAGCTCGATCTGCTGATCGTCGACGCGGGCCTGCCCGTGCGGGAGCTCCAGAGCTACCGCCGCGCCGGGGTCTCCGTCGAGGTCGCCGCCGAACCCGTCCCGACCACCTGAGGAGGAATCCAAATGGCAAGACCAGTCACGCTGTTCACGGGCCAGTGGGCGGACCTGCCGCTCGAGGAGCTCGCGGCGAAGTGCGGCGGGTGGGGCTTCGACGGCCTCGAGCTCGCCTGCTGGGGTGATCACTTCGAGGTCGACGAGGCGCTCCGCGACGACGGCTACTGCCGGGCGAAGCGCGACCTGCTCGAGCGCCACGGGCTGGGCTGCTGGGCGATCGGGACGCACCTGGTCGGCCAGGCAGTCTGCGACCCGATCGACTCACGCCACCAGGCCGTGCTGCCCGAGGATGTCTGGGGCGACGGCGACCCGGAGGGCGTGCGCCAGCGCGCGGCCGACAAGATGAAGGACACGGCGCGCGCCGCCGCTCGGCTAGGCGTCTCGGTGGTCACCGGCTTCACCGGCTCGCCGATCTGGCACATGCTCTACTCGTTCCCGCCCAACGACTGGGACGACGTCGAGCGTGGCTACGAGGAGTTCGCCGAGCGCTGGAACCCGATCGTCGACGTCTTCGACCAGGAGGGCGTGCGGTTCGCGCTCGAGGTGCACCCGACCGAGATCGCATACGACTTCCCAACCACCCACAAGACGCTGGACGCGATCGGGCGCCGCGAGGGCTTCGGGATCAACTTCGATCCCTCGCATTTCGCCCACCAGTTCCTCGACTCGGCTGAGTTCGTCGGCGAGTTCCACGACCGCATCTACCACGTGCACGTCAAGGACTCGAAGAAGCGGCTGAACGGGCGCCGCTCGATCCTCGGCTCGCACATCGACTTCGGCGAACCGGAGCGCGGTTGGACGTTCGTGTCGCCGGGCCACGGCGACGTCGAGTTCGAGGATCTCTTCCGCCAGCTCAACCGGATCGGCTACGACGGCCCGCTCTCGATCGAGTGGGAGGACTCCGGCATGGATCGCGACTGGGGTGCACCCGATGCGCTCGCCTTCGTGCGCCGCACCGACTTCGCGCCATCGTCCGTCGCCTTCGACGCCGCGTTTGCAAGGGAGGGCTGATGGCGGAAGAGAAGGTCGGCTTCGTCACGATGGGAGCCGCCGCCGCCGGCGGCGACATCGACACGATCGGCGTCGGGATGCTCGGCTACGCGTTCATGGGCAAGGCGCACTCGAACGCGTACCGGAAGCTCAGCTACATGACCTGGCCGCCGCCGCTACTGCCGCAGCTCGTGGCGATCGCGGGCCGCAACGAGGAGGCGGTGAGCGACGCGGCGCTCCGTTACGGCTTCGAGGGCTATGTCACCGATTGGCGCGACCTGATCGGCGACGACCGGATCGGCCTGTTCGACAACTCGGGTCCGAACAACCTGCACGCCGAGCCGTCGATCGCGGCCGCCGAGGCGGGCAAGCACGTGATCTGCGAGAAGCCGCTCGGCCGTAACGCGGACGAGTCGTACGACGCCTGGAAGCGCGTCGACGCCTCCGGCGTCAAGCACATGTGTGCGTTCAACTATCGCTTCGTCCCGGCCACGCGGCTCGCGCGGCAGATCATCGAATCCGGCGACCTCGGCGAGATCACCCACTTCCGCGGCTCCTATCTGCAGGAGTGGGGAACGATCGACGACGAGGTCTGGCGCTTCGACAAGTCGCTCGCGGGCTCGGGAGCGCTCGGCGACCTGGGCGCGCACGTGATCGACCTGGCGCGCTACCTCGTCGGAGAGATCAAGTCGGTCGCTGGCACGATCGCGACCTTCAAGCCCGGGCGCGAGGTCGACGACGCCTTCGAGTCCGTCGTGACGTTCGAGAACGGCGCGGTCGGCACGATCGAGGCGACGCGCTTCGCCACCGGCCGCAAGAACGCCTTCACCTGGGAGATCAACGGCTCGAAGGGATCGATCGCCTTCGACCTCGAGCGGCTGAACGAGCTGCAGGTGCACATCGCCGGGTCGAGCCCGGCACAGTCGGCGCAGGGGTTCCGCAACGTGCTCGTGTCCGAGGCCGATCACCCGTTC
>Ga0081538_10004473_pt1 | contig 12877 bp, 11 predicted proteins | sample TabmetS5T2R1_FD_71022 | JGI IMG/M metagenome (GOLD analysis project Ga0081538, IMG submission 71022) | Tabebuia heterophylla rhizosphere microbial communities from the University of Puerto Rico - S5T2R1 | ecosystem: Host-associated > Plants > Roots > Rhizosphere ...
CAGCACCGATGCGCTCGGCCACCGACGCAGGGGTACGCACCCTGTGCGCGTAGGGAACGACGGAGGGTCGCCGGCCAGCTCCAGCCGGTCAGCGGGCGTCGGCCAACACCTCCCGCTCCTGGACTTGGGCGTGTGGTCGGCTGGCCCGGTCGGTGCGGCTGGCCCGGTCGACCTGGCGGCGCTCGCCGCGCTGCTGGCGGTCGCTGGCGCGCTGGTGGGCGCGTTGGGCACGGCGGATGATCGCCCAGGCGCGGGTGGTCGGCCGGCGGGCGCGGCTTTCGCTGTTCAGCTCCACCACCACCTCGGCGCCCAAGGTGGCGTACTCCTCGTCGCGGCGCACCCAGGCGGCTAGCTCCTGCTCTGGGCGTTCCCGGGCCGGGAGCAGGCGCCGGTTGAGCGCCAGGAACGTCGCGTCCAGCCACCGGGTGGCCCCCGCCGCGGCGGCAAGACGGGGTGGCAGGCCCAGGCCGTGGCGCTGCCAGGCGTTCCGCAGCGCCCGGTCAGAGACACCGAGTTCCTTGCGGGTCTGGTTGATGCCGACCGCGGCGGCCCGCTGCCAGGCCTGCGCGGCCGCCTCGCGGTCCTGGTAGAACCGGGTGCGTCGTGGCCCACCTTGGAAGGCCTTGGGTTGGGACAGGCCGTGGTGGTCGAAGGCTCGGCGTAGCGCCTGCTTGGAGACCCCCAGCTCGCGGGCGGCCCGGTCGATGCTCTGCTGGTTGGCCAACGCCAGGGCCTGCTCGGCGGCAGCCCGGTCCCGGAGGAACCGGGTCCCCCGGGCATACGAGGCCCGGCCGCGCAGACGCACACGGTCGCTGGCGGTGGTACCAGCAAAGATGCCGCTGTGGTCCTCACGGGCCTGGGGGCCGTGCAACGCCGCCTCCAGGCACGGCCCTCGGACCGCACAGCCGGCGCACACCTGCTTGGCCGCCGCGGCCTGGGGGACCTGCCCGGGCTCTGGAAAGAACAGCTCCGGGTCAACCTCACGACAGGCAGCATCCAGCCGCCAGTCCCGCTCCCCATCGGCCCGCTGGACCGGTGGCGGTGGGCTGGCCAGCTGCTGATGGGCGGCGGCCAGCCGCTCGGCCAGCGGCGCCTGCCCGGCGCGGGTGCGGAGCTGCCAGGTGACATGGCGCACATAGCTGTCGGAGACGCCCAGGCGCCGCGCGAGCTGGCTGGAGCGCAGCGGCCGGGCGGCCGGGTCTTGTTGGTGGGCCTGCCAGAGCTGGGCGATCCGCTCGGCCGCGGTCGCCGGGCCGGCGCGCAGCTCGGCGAGCTGCTGGCCGACCTGCCACTGGTTGCCACCGAGCTCTCGGGCGAGCTGGCCGGGACCCAGCCGCTGGCCGCCGCGGACCTCCCGGGTCCAGTAGGAGTGTTCCACCTCGGCGGCCAGCCGCTCAGGATCGACAGGGCGGCCGGTGACCGCAGCATGCTGGTGGCGGCCACCGGCGAAATGGGCCTGCAACCGAGCGAGCTGCTCGGGGGAGGGCTGGCCGTGGCTGATGGGCTCGCGGAGGACCTCCAGGCCCTGGCCGCTGGTGTGCTGGGCGCGCAGCCCGGCCAGCCACTGGCGGGCCACCGCCGGCGAGGTGCCGACCTCAGCCGCCAGCTCGGCCGGGTCAAGCCGCCCGCCATCGGCCAGCTCCCGCCGAAGGTAGGCGTCGGCGATCCGGTCCCGCACCAGCCGACCCCGCAACTCTTCCAAGGCCGGGTCGCGGTCGCGTTCGGCCCGCAGGACCCGCACCAGGTCGCGGGCCAGGCCGGGCGCCACACTGACCTCGCGGGCCAGAGTGGCTGGGTCGACGGGTTGGCCGGCGTCGACCTCACGGGCCAGCCAGGCGTAGGCGATCCGCTCCCAGGCCGGCCGTGGATCAGCCGGCCGCTTGGAGTCGGCTCGGTCGGTGGGGGTGCCGGCGGTCTGCATGTTGAGTGTCATCGCCGGCCCCTTTCACGCTCAGGCCACACCACGCGCGCCGCCGCTGCCCGGCCCTGGGCGCGGTCCTGCCGTCGCTGGATGCGCTTGAAGGCCCGTTCGGTCTTACGGCCAAGACGCCGCTCGACCCTGGCAACCCGCCGGGCTGCGCGGTCCTCGGCCCGGCCCCTTCGGGCCTGCTCGCGGGGTGCATAGAACGGGCGCAGCCGGATCGGGGTGGGCCGCAGGTGCCCGTACAGCAGCACCCCCTCCCCCGGCCGCAGCCGGCGCAGGTCCTCCACCGGCAGCAGCGGCCGATACGAGGTCGACTCGTTGGTGGAGTGGCGGCCGTCGGAGCCCATGGAGCGGTTGCGGTCGACCAGGGCCTGGTCGCCGATCAGCCGAGCGCCCAGCTCCAGCGCGGAGAGATCCGCGAGGCCGGAGAGGAACAGCTTGGCCCGGTGGTTGTTCAGGATGGTCGACGCCTTGGGGCCGTAGCGGGCCTCCAGCTGGCTCTTGTCATGCCAGACCGTGACCAGCTGGATGCCCTGCCCCCTGGCCGTGGTGGCCAGCACGTCCAGGTCGGACAGCGCCGCGCAGTTACCGGCCTCGTCCAGGAATAGCGCCAACCTGGGGTTGAGCATGCCGTCAGGAGCCAGGGCCGCTTTCTCCTGGGCGGCGGCCACGACCTGCTGGGTGATCGTCTCGAACAGGGGTCTGAGCAGCCGCTGCTGGTGGGCGGGGGCGTACAGGTAGATCGTGTTGTCTCCGCTCAGGAACCGGTCGAGGTCCAGATCGTGCCCGTCGGTCGACGCCGAAACGCGCTCGTTGCCGTAGACGTGCAAGACCTCCTCAGCCGTCGCATAAAGGCTGTCGACGGCTCGGTCGGTGCGGCACTGGCTGGACTCCCAGGCGTCCACGGCGGCCGGGACGCCGGCGGCCTCCAGGATCTCCTTGACCTCCTGGTCCTCGCGGCTGTCCAGCCAGTGGAGGACCTCGGCCATCCCGAGGCCCTTGGTGGCCGCCGCGAACAGCATGGGGGCCAGGAACTTGGTGCCCATGGTCTTCCAGAACCGGTGCTCGGGGCGTTGCTCCTCGGTCGGGGTCTGCTCGATCGCATTGGCGAGCTGGACGGCGGTCTGCTGAGCGCCTGCCCAGGTCCCACAGGAGGCCAGCGGCGACCATTTGGCGGCCTGGACGCCGGAGGCGCCGAGCGGGTCGATCACCACCACCTGGCCCAGCCGGGCCCGGTGGGCCAGGGTGGCCCGCAGCAGGTCCGGCTTGACCGAGGTGGCCACCAGCGGACCGGACCACTCCAGGACGGCGGGGATGACCAGGGCCGAGGTCTTGTAGCTGCCGGTGGGGCCGAAGACCAGGACCGAGTGGCAGTCCTCGGCCGCCAGCAGCCGGCCGAAGGCGCCGGGGGTGCGGCCCAAGATCACCCGGCCCGGCTCCGGCTCCCGTACGGTCAGCAGGCGGAGCTCCCGGCCGCGGGCCCAAAGGGCGCCGGCATGCTTCGCCGGCCTCACGCCCGTCAGGCGGTGGCCGGCTGCCCGCCCCGGCAGGTGCCGCAGGACGGCGGCGGTTCCGCCGGCCAGGCTGCCGACCAGGCCGGTGAGGGTGGCGTACATGCCGGCCGGGCCGGGCAGCGGGCCGCGCACCTGGGCCGGCCAGGCCAGGGCCGGGTCGCTCCAGTGCTGGGGTAGGTGCCAGAGGATATGGGCGACGTCGGCTGGGGAGAGCTCCAGCCAGGTGTGGCCAAACACCAGCCCGGCGGCCTGCCCAGTGGCCCACACCAGCGCGCCGGCACCGGCGGTGGTGCCGAGGCCGACGGCCAGAAGCTGGTCGCCGGGGCTGGTGAATGGTGGCGCGTCGAGCGGCCGATGCCCACCCGGCGGCAGGGGAGGCCAGGCGTCATGCCACATCCGCGTCACCGCCCGGCAGGGTGTGCTGGAGCCGCTCGCGCTCGGCCGCCAGCAACACCTGATACTCGCCAGGATGAGCCTCGATCAGCCGACGGACGGCGGCCCGCCGAGCCTGGCCGGCACGCCGCTCTCGATTGGGGTCGAGTTCAGCCAGGCGGGCGCGCTCGCGACGCTTGCGCAGCCGGTCCACCGCGCGCATCCGGGCGTGCTGGTCCGGGTCCTGGCGGCGACGCCGGTAGGCGAGCCTGGAGGCGCGCCGTTGGCAGTCCTTGCAGTAGCTGGACAGGCGGCCGTGGCTTGCGTAGAAGTCCTCGGCCCGCTTGACCTCCGCGCAGGCCGAGCAGCGCTTCAGCTCCAGCCGCGCGGGGTCCTGTGAGCTGGTACGGTCATGCTGCATCTGGGGTGTCCTCTCGGGTGCATGGCCCCTGGCGCAGCCTCACCTGCGCCGGGGCCGCTTCATGCGGCCGGCGAGAGCGCCGGGCGGACCCCGGATGTCAACGCGGTTGTCAACGGGACGTGCGCGTACGGGATGACACGGGCCGGGATGCGACAGCACGAATGACGTGCGAACCGCCTGGTCAGATGGGATTTAGCGGGAAGCGCTAGGACGACCTGGGATTGCTCTCACGTGGTTTAGGTCCCGGTGGGGCAACCCGTGGGGGTTCGAATCCCCCCGCTCGCACACCCCCATCGACCTGCATGCTTGTGAACCTTCGGAGCCGGCTGGTCGGCGGCAGGTGGCCGGATGCTCACGGTTTGCTCACGAAGCATCCCCGGAACCAGCTCCGAGGATGAGGCGGGCGACCTGGCCGGCGGCCTGCTCATCTAGCCCGGGCAGGACATGGCTGTAGGTGTCCATGGTGATCGCGATGTTGGCGTGGCCCAGGCGCTCGCTCACCACCTTGGCCGGGACGCCGGCGGCCAATGCCGCCGTGGCGTAGCTGTGGCGCACATCATGCAGCCTGATCCTCGGCAGCCCGGCCGCCCGCACACGCTGCCGGAACCAGTCCGAGAACCGCTCTGGATGCACCGCGGTCCCGTCCGGATGGGTGAACACCAGCTCGGAATCGTGATAGCGGCCGCCAACCGCCAGCTTCTCCTCGGCCTGGCGAACGCGGTGGGCACGCAGCGCCGCCACCGTCACCGGGTCCAGGGCAAGCGAGCGGCGACCCTTGGCCGTCTTCGGCTCCGACACCTGCACCTGATAGTCCACCAGAATCCGGGGACGCCGCACCGCCACCCGGCCGGCGTCCAGGTCCAGATCGCCCCACCGCAGGCCAAGGATCTCCCCGCGGCGCATCCCGTCGTAGCGGCCAGCAGCCACGCCGCGTACAGCCGATCCCCCCGGACGTGATCCAGGAACGCCCGCAGCTGCGCCGGGTTCCACACCCGCATCTCGGGTGTCTTGGCCTTCGGCGGGTCAGCGGTATCGGCCACGTTGCGCACGACATAGCCCCAACGCACCGCATCCCGCAGCGCCCGGTGCAGGATCGAATGGATGTAGTACACGGTCTTCGGTGCCAGACCACCAGCCGCGTTGCGGCGGCCCTGCGTGAGCAGTTCCCGGTAGAAGGCATTGAGCTGGGCCGGGCTCAGCCGTTGCAGCTCGATCGCACCCAGACCGGGCACCAGGTGCTTCTCGAAATTCATGCGGTAGCTCGCCCACGTCGAGTCCCGCAGCCCCGCCATCCGCACCGCCGGCAGCCACTTCTCCACCAGAAAGCTCGCCACCGTCCGCCGCGACGGCTGCACCAGCGTCCCCGACCGCAGCGCCGAGATCGCCTCGTTGAGGGGCGGCCTGGCACTCCCGCTTGGTGCGGAACCGCCCTTGGTGCGCTGGCGGCGCTTGCCGGTCACCGGGTCCGGCCCGATATCTAGCCAGTAGGTGTAGGTGCTGCCTCGCTTGCGGGCCGCTTAATTCACTCTAGGAGGACACCTTGCTCAAGAAGGTCATCACGGCGCTTGCACTCGTCGCGACACTAGTCGTCCCCTCGGCGGCCATGGCTGCGCCTAAGTTCGCCGGCCTCACCTACACCACGCCCGCTATCTTCCCAGACGCCTCCAGCACCCCAACAACCGCCACCGTCACCGGCCTGCACTTTGAGCGGAACCAGTTCGGCGAGATCTGCACGGTGTTCAACGTGACCGCGCACGGGTCGTTCCAGTACTGGACCGGCGCCGAGTTCGTCACGATGACGCAGGACCCGCCGGCCCAGCGTCAGGAGAACTGCTTCTCGTCCAGCTTGACGCGGGACCTACTCCTGGGGGTGGGTCCAGATCCAGGAGCCCTGGACTGTGCGGCGGGTACCTTCGACCTGTCTAGGTTCACGACCCGCGCCGGCTCGATCACGTACCGGGGTAGCGACGGCAGCTTCTTCTTCGCCGGCGCGGACCTGGAGCCGCTCGTGCTGACGGCGACCACCGCAGAGCAAGGCGAGGCTATCTGCGACCTGGAGGCCAGCCTTCCCCGGCTCAACGACAAGCGGCTCGTCGCTGAGTTGAATGATCTGCTCGCCCTCTTCGCAGCGGCGTAGCAGTAAATCTCTACTGGACCGCCCCCGCGCTTGCGCCTGGGGGCGGTCGACTCATCACCAGGCAACGGCAGTGAGTCGCCGTCTACTTCGAGGGCCGCGCCGAGCTGCAAGCAGCTCTCGTGGTGGGAGCCGACCGATGCCCGGCGACTTGATCCAGTCGGGCCGACTTCGTTGGCTCTATCGCTTGCCCCTGGCGGCCTGGTGGCATGCCACGGTGTCCACCGTCCCCCGGGTCCAACGGCAGGGCAGACCGCCCGGCCAGGCAACAGGAAGGGCACACCATGACCGAGGCAGCCATCAGCTTCGCCGGCAACCTCACCGACCAGCCCGAGGTCCGCTACACCGACAGCGGGATCGCCCGGGCCATGTTCCGGGTGGCCGTCAGTGGTCGGCGGGAGCAGGAGGCGTCGTTCTTCACCGTGGTCGTGTGGCGCGACCAGGCCGAGCATGCGGCCGAGTCGCTAACCAAGGGCAGCCGCGTGGTGGTCGTCGGTCGGCTCCAGCAGCGGAGCTGGGCCGCTGAGGACGGCAGCGCCCGCTCGATCGTTGAGGTTGTGGCCGAGGAGCTGGGACCGAGCCTGCGATGGGTGACCGCCACAATGACCAGGGCGGGCAGGCCAGGCTGATCCGTGCGTGATGGTTGGCTGACAAGGCCCTTGTGGGCCGATCGACCGAGAGCCATACTGACTCATTGCGGCACAATCAGCGCCTAAGGGGCGACCCGATGGACCTCCTCATTCCCCTGGTCATTTTCATTGGCGTCCCCATCCTCTACCTCCTACTCATGCTCTACTGGCGCCTCAACCCGAAGCATCGGCCGCGTCGGCGTAACGCCGACCGGGAGCTCCAGCATCGGGATTCGCACCGTGCCTGGTTCTACATGGGCGGGGGCGACAGCAGCAGCGGAGGCGGCGGCCCTAGCTGAAGTCACATGGTCGTGGGGGCGTACTCGGCCATCGCGCCTCCTTGATGGGTCTCAGCAACCCGGAGGCTACGCCGAACGCAACGATGGGGGCCCTATAGGACCCCCTCAGCGTGGAACAGTCTACTCGGCGGTATGAGGTCGCTTGCTAAGTCACAACCCCTTTCAAGGTTGGAACGCCAGTTCGAATTTGGTACGGCGCACAAGGGGTGATACCTATGAGGGTGTGAGCCGGTGCCATGTCAGAGATATCGATATGGGAGAGAGCATGCGAAAGGCAATCTTCTTGGCCCTGCTAGCCGTAGGGATGATGATGCCGGTGACGCCCGTTGTGGCTTCGGCCGACCAGACAGCGCCGTCCGAGCGGCAGGTGAGGATGCGGGGCGACGGCGCGATCCTGTCGCCGTCCGGGGAGGTCCAGGGCCTCGGCGGCATCGCGCTGGATGTCAAGACCATCATGGCCGCGACCTACGGCCACTGCACGGGTCCTGATACACAGTGGGCATCGTCCAGCGGCAGCTACACCTACACAGCCAAGACGAAGAGCTGTCTCGCCTGGGAGGCGGGTGGTATCTGGGGTCGGCACACGATCACCTGCTTCCGGTCGGGGCTAGCCTACCCGTGCAACACCATCAACCGCGACACGGTGAATATCGCGACCTTCTACTGGGACGGCAGTCAGTGGCAACTGCTGAGGCAGCGGAACGACTGGGATACCGACGTTTATAACGTGCAAACTTACACGTTTGTGGGGTATTGCGCTTCTCGGCGCCTTAGCACTCATTACATCACTACCGCAGCCAACCTCAACGTGGCGTTTGCCAATGGGGTGGTTGGGACTCCGAAGAACCACGAGTCCGGGACGGACCATTTCGGCGGCTCGCTTGCCGGTTGTCCGTGACCACATCGCGGTCGGTAACTAGGGGTGATGGTTCTATAGGAGGCTGAGGGTCTGTCATGGCCACGGGACGGGGCGTAAGGCGAAGCATGCTAGCGTTCCGTTCCGTCATGTCCGCACCTTCAAGCTTGTCCAGTCCCACCTGATGGTTGACGGATGGGTCCCAGATGATGGTTGACAGGTGGGCTAGGAAACGTAGCCGGCCTTGCGGGGCCGGTGGGCTTTGATGCTGCGGACGGGCTGGGTCGTGGTGCGGCGGATCGTGGTGGTGTCGTCGCCCAGGTCGATGGTCAGGGTGGTGTCGGTGGCGTGGACGGTGACGACCTGACCGGCGTGGGTGCGGCCCAGCGCGATCCGCTGGCCGGCGACCATGACCACGCCGTTGCTGGCGACTCGTCGTTGGACCCGGACCGGGGCGTGGGAGGGCCTGGGTGGTGGGCCGCCGGGGCGGGCGCCGTGGAGCTGGGCGGCTTGGGCGGCGGTGAGCGGGTTGGGGCGGGTACGCAGCAGCTCGCGGCTGTCGGGGTCCAGCACCTGCAGGGTGTGGCCGTCCAGGCGGATGGTGACCCGGCGGCCGGCCAGGATCTCGGCGGCGAGCAGCTGCCGGCCGGCCAGGCTGACCAGCCCGCTGGCATTCACGGTCCGGTCGACCTCGACCGCGCCGCTGGCAGGGTCGGCAGGCGGCAGGGGTGGCGGACCGGCGGGGCGGCCGCCGCGGGCGGCGAGCAGGTCCAGGTCGCGGGTGGACAAGTGCGAGCGCAGCGACTTGACCCGGGTGCCAGCGATCAGCAGGTGGATGACCTGGCTGTCGGCCCAGAAGGTGACCGTGACGCCGGCCTTGGCGGGGCCGAGCCAGAACTGCTTGCCGGCCACGCCGAGGTTGCCGCTGGCGGGCACGATGCGGTCGAACTCGACCGCCTGACCGGTCCAGGCCGGTGGCCGGGCTGGCGACCCAGGGTCGATCGCCGGCGCTGCTGGGGTGGGCGCCCCTGGGGGTGGGGCGAGGGTAAGGGTGGCCGGCAGGCGCAGCGGTACCAGCTCCTGGTCGGCCCGCGACGCCGGCCTGAAGCGGTCGGCGGGGCAGGCCATCGCGAGGGCCTGGTGCGGCCGGATGGTGTTGTAGTCGACCACCCAAGCGTCGATCGCGGCCTGGGCGGTGGCCAGGTCGGTGAACGGGACGGCCCCATCCAGCAGCTCGCGACGCAAGCTCTGGTGAAAGCGCTCGACCTTGCCGGTGGTGGTCGGCGAGGCGGGCGGGGTGAGCCGGTGGGCGATGCCGTTGTCGCGGCAGATCCGATCGAACAGCACCTCCCCGCCGTGGCCGAACCGGGCGGTGAACTGCTTGCCGTTGTCGGTCAGGACCTCCTGGGGCACCCCGAAGCGGCGCAGCGCGCCGGCGAAGGCCAGGCAGACCGCCCGGCCGGTCGCCCGCCTCACCACCTGGGCGATGACGCAATAGCGGGAGTGGTCATCGACCCCGGTGATGACCTTGGCCTCGGTGCCGCCGCCCAGCCATACCCGGCCGACGATGTCCAGCTGCCACAACGCCATCGGCTGATCCCGCTCCCACCGCCGGTAGTCGCCTCGGCGCCGTCGGCGCGATCCCGGGCTGATGAGGCCATGGCGGACCAGCACCCGGTAGACCGTCATCCGCGCCGGCACGACCGGCCAGCGCCCCGACCGGCCCAGCTCGTGCTGGAGCCGGCGTGGTCCCCAGCGGGGATGCTCACGACGCAGTTCGCAGATCGCCGCCTCCAGCTCGACCGGCAGCTGATGGGGGCACGACTGTGGCCGCTTGGAGCGGTCGGCCAGCCCCGCCAGCCCATGGTCGGCATAGCGGGCCAGCCAGCTGTGGACCGTCTGGCGCGACACCCCAGCCTGCCTCGCGATCTCGCTGACGGTGGCGCCGGCCTCCACGGCCAGGACCACGCGATAGCGTTGCTCGACAACCGACAACTCCACCAGGACCAATCCCGGCCTCCCGCCCCGCGACGCCCGCAACCGACGCGCGACAGGCAAGCCGATCTCGGCCACCTGTCAACCATGTGGTGGAACCGATATGTCAAGCATCTACCGGGACAGGACAAATCAGGACCATCCGGCTTGTGTGAGAACTTTCTCTACGGGTCCTCAAGGATGACCTTTTGGCCCATGCGCTCAAGTTGGCGGACCAGCCGGTTCTTGCACGCCATGAGCGGAGTGAGTGGCGGATATGTGGCCAGCCATGCCGCCGCGCAGTCCTGGTCGGGGGTATCACCGACCGTGCGCAGGATCGTGCCAGCGCGGCAGGTCAGCCATCGCCCCCTTGAGTTGGCGATGTTCCCCAACCGGACGTAGGCGCTGGAACTGCCTCGGCGTGAGCTCGACCCGGCGTTTGAAGCTGCGTCGGAAGTAGCGGGCGTCGCTGAACCCGACCTCGACGGCGACCCGCTCGACGGGCCAGTCAGTGGTGCGAAACAGCATCCGTGCCCGGTCGATCCGCTGTTGGTGGATGTGGTCGGTCAGGGTCTGGTTGAACGCCTCCCGGAACCGGCGTCCAAGGTAGTCAGCATTGCAGGCAAGCGCGTCAGCGATCCGCGCGGTGCCAAGGTCAGAGTCGGTGAGGTGATCGGCGATGAATGCTGCTGCCCGCCTGGCGAGATGGCTGCTTGCCGCATCACCGCTGGCCGCTGGCGTACGCAGGATCTCGGCCAGGACAAGCTGCAGGTAGCTGTGGGCGGTGGCCGGGGTGAGCAGCCCGGTGTGCTGGTCGTCCAGGAGCTGCTCGAACAGCACGCGCAGGCGCCCTGGGCGGCCGACCGGCCCGGTCTGGCGGCCTTGGAAGACCACGGCGTCGCGCTCGAGGTGGTCGCCGGGTGGCGGGCTGCCACCAAAGCAGACCCAGCAGAACCAGGTGGCATCGTCCAGGTCGTCGTAGCCGTAGTGGCGGTGCCCGGCCCGCAGCAGCACCCAGTGGTCGCGGTGGACGGCGAAGTGGTGGTCGTCCTCGGCGATGGGCAGCGTCCCGGCCTGCACCACGATCAGCTCGTGGACGGGCAGCACCCGGTCCACGTGGCGGCGCTGCAGCCCGGGCGGGTGCACGCCCGCCTCGATGACCGCTGGTGGTTGGTTGCCGGGCCGCTCACTCATGCGTTCATCCTCGACCGCGGAAGGTCGGAATTGTGCCCCTCTTGGTCGGAGCACGCCCTTCTTTCGAGCGCACGCGCTGCATACGTTGTGCGTGATGAGTCGGAATCAGCCTAACCCAGGGAGGAGTGGGTGATGCTTAACCGTCAGCAGCTCGACCAGTTCCATCGTGACGGCGTGGTCGTGCTCCGCGGCGTCTTCGGCGACGACGAGCTTGGGGCGCTCTGGCAGGCCGCCGACCAGGTGCAGCAGGAGGCCCTCGCCGGCATGGGCACCGGCCATAGCTACCGTCAGGTCGACGGCCACCAGCAGTACTTTCGCACCGATGGTGTGCTGTGGCGGCAATACGCCGCCTTCCGAATGGCTACGGTGCACCCCAGCCTGCTGGCGGCCGTCGGCCAGTGCCTTGGCCACCCGTTCATGCCGATCAACGACTCGCTGGTGGTGAAGCTGCCGCACTCGGGCGTGGCCATCCCCTGGCACCAGGACCCCCCCTACGAAGGCCCGGACGGCCTGCCGGCGACCTTTGGGGTCCCCAACTTCACCTGCGATATCTACCTGGACGCCGCCACCATCGACAATGGCTGTGTGTATGCCCTGGCGGGCGCGCACCTTGTCGGCCACATCGAGCTGGAACGCTTCGACCAGCAGGAGCTGTTCAGCCGGGCGGATGCGGTCCCGTTGGAGATGGCACCAGGGGATGTGCTGCTGCACGCCATCAGCGCACCCCACGGGTCCAAGGCCAACGACTCCGACACGCTGCGTCGTGTGTTCTACGTCCACTACATGGCCAACGAGGTCCTGGAGACCTTGTATCCGGCGTGGGTTGGGACCAAGCGTGGCTTCGCGCCGGGCGACATCCGCAAGGTCGCGGCCATGATCGACGAGCGTGGTGGGGCTGGTTTGCCTGGACCGGATCCGGCACATGTGGAGCTCACCCCGGACGGCCTGGTCGTTGCCGGTGACCCCGTCACCCCACCGCGCTACTGGCAAGCCCTCATCGCCGAGCTGGCCCCCGACCAAGTCCAAGCCACAAGGACGCTGCTCGCGAAGGCGTGAGCTGCGGCCATGACCACCGACACGCTCGTGCCCAAGCAGGGGTGGCAGGCCATCCAACCCCTGCTGCCCCCACCAACACGCCGCTGCGGCGGCCGACCTCGCATCGACGACCGCGCGGCGTTGGCCACTTCGCCTCGCGAGCGCAACGCCGCGGTCGTCCTCACGAAAGGGGCCGTGCACGTCTCGTTGATGGAAGCTGGTGGGCCAGCACGCCAGGTAGTGCGGTTGAATACCCGGAGGGGCAGGCCTGTAAGGGAGAGCCCGACTACCGACTTGGTGCTGCGGCGTCAACGAAAGGGAGACAGGATGCGATGGCGTAGGTTGTTCCAGGGGATCGCGGTGGCCGCGGTGGCGATGCTGTTCGCCTCGGCCTGCCTCAGCGAGGACGGCGGCGGTGGCGGCGGCGGCGACAGCGAGGCCGCCGCCGGCGACAAGCAGATCGAGATCATGTACGGCTTCGGTGGGGACCAGTCCAAGGGCTTCGAGGGGGCGATGGCGGAGTTC
>Ga0081538_10004474_pt1 | contig 12875 bp, 9 predicted proteins | sample TabmetS5T2R1_FD_71022 | JGI IMG/M metagenome (GOLD analysis project Ga0081538, IMG submission 71022) | Tabebuia heterophylla rhizosphere microbial communities from the University of Puerto Rico - S5T2R1 | ecosystem: Host-associated > Plants > Roots > Rhizosphere ...
AGTTCGTCGCCGATCTCGAGACGAACGACGACGGGGCGCTCCAGATCATGTACGGGATCGATGGGCGCCGCGACCTGACCGAGTCCACGCGAGATGACCTCTCCGGGTACGCCGGCGCCCACCCGGTGCGAATCGGCAACGGCGCGTTCGACCAGCGCCAGAACGACGTGTTCGGGGCCGCGCTCGACTCGATCCTGCTCCATACGCACCGCAGCCAGCGCATGCCGCGGCGGCTGTGGCCGATCGTGCAGAGCCAGGCGGAGTGCGCGACGGAGGTGTGGCGGAGTCCCGACCAGGGCATCTGGGAGGCCCGCGGCGAGCCGCAGCACTACGTGTCCTCGAAGCTGATGTGCTGGGTCGCCCTCGACCGCGCCTCGAAGCTGGCCGGGATCGCCGGCGACTCGGACCTCCGGGGAAAGTGGGGCGGCACCGCCAACGACATCAAGTCGGACATCCTCGAGCACGGAGTGCGTGACGGCGTGCTGCGCCAGCACTACGACACGGATGCGCTCGACGCCTCCACGCTGCTGGCGGCGCTCTTCGGCTTCCTGCCGGGCGACGACGAGCGCCTGCGCAAGTCAGTCGAGGCGATCGCAGACGACCTGACCGAGGACGGATTCGTCCTGCGTTACCGCACCGACGAGACGGACGACGGGCTGTCCGGGAAGGAGGGCAGTTTCCTCATCTGCTCGTTCTGGCTCGTGTCGGCGCTGGCGGCCATCGGCGATGGACAGCGTGCCCGCGATCTGATGGAGCGCCTGCTCAGCGTCGCCTCGCCGCTCGGTCTCTACGCCGAAGAGTTCGACACCAGCACCGGCAGGCACCTGGGCAACTTCCCGCAGGCCTTCTCGCACCTCGCGCTGATCGAGGCGGCCGCGCGGATCATCCTCACTGAGCGGCTTGAGGAGTACAGCGTATGAGCTTGATGGAGTCCATCCGAGAATCCCGCGCGCACGCCTGGCGGCACCGGACCGCGCCAGGCGGCGTCCTCGCCGGCTCGCGTACTTTTCAAGTACGCCACGCCGGCTGCGTCCTGGCCTGGCACGCTCCGGCGCTCGCCAGCCGCACACGCGGGGCTCTCGGGTGAACTCCTACGACTTGATCGTCATAGGCAGCGGTGCCGGCGGTGGCACCCTGGTCCACCGGCTCGCGCCCTCGGGGAAGCGCATCCTGCTGCTCGAGCGCGGGGACTGGCTTCCAAGGGAGCCGCAGAACTGGAGCACCGGCGACGTGTTCGTCGAGAACCGCTACATCTCGCCCGATACCTGGTACGTCGACGAGACCGGCAAGCCGTTTCAGCCGCAGGTGCACTACTTCGTCGGCGGGGCGACGAAGCTCTACGGGGCGGCCCTATATCGACTCCGCAAGGAGGACTTCGGCGAGCTTCGACACCGCGACGGACTCTCACCGGCGTGGCCGATCGGCTACGACGAGATGGAGCCCTACTACACCCAGGCCGAGCAGCTCTATCAGGTGCACGGCGCCCGCGGCGAGGACCCGACTGAGCCGCCGGCAAGCGCGCCCTACCCCTTCCCCGCGGTCTCCCACGAGCCCCGCATGCAGCAGCTGGCCGACGACCTGGCGGCGGCGGGGCACCAGCCCTTCCACGCTCCCTGTGGGGTGATGCTGAACGAGGCTGACATGGCGTATAGCGCGTGCGTGCGCTGTTCCACCTGCGACGGCTTCCCCTGCCTCGTGCACGCGAAGTCGGATGCCGAGGTGCTCGCTGTGCGGCCCGCGCTCGAGCACCCGAACGTCACCCTGCTCCGCAACGCCGAGGTCGTGGGGCTGCACACCAACCCGAGCGGCTCGGCCGTGACCGAGGTCGCCGTGGACCGGGACGGCGCGCGCGAGACATTCAGCGCCGACATCGTGGTGGTCTCGTGCGGGGCGGCAAACTCCGCCCGGCTCCTGCTGGCCTCGGCCACGGAGAAACACCCGAACGGCCTATCGAACCGTTCCGATCAGCTCGGGCGCAACTACACCTTCCACAACAGCCAGGCGGTGCTCGCTCTCTCGAGGGACGAGAACCCGACGGTCTTCCAGAAGACGCTCGGCCTCAATGACTTCTACTTCGGGGCGGACGACTACGAGTACCCGCTTGGCAACATCCAGATGGTCGGCAAGTCGCAGGCAGACATGTACCGCGGCGAGAAGCCGCTCGAGACCAAGCTGGCCCCGCAGCGCACCCTCGAGACCATGGCTCGCCACGCCGTCGACTTCTGGCTCTCGACGGAGGATCTGCCACGCCCGGAGAACCGCGTGACGCTCGACCGGGACGGCCACGTGCGCCTCGCCTACAAGCAGACGAACCACGAGCCGGCAAAGCGCCTCTTCCACAAGTTGAAAGGGCTGCTCGCGCACACAGGCATGGATCCCGACCACCTACACCACCGCCACGCCTATTTGAAGACCGACATTCCGATCGCGGGCGTGGCGCATCAGGCGGGGACCTGTCGTTTCGGCGTGGACCCGGAGACGTCGGTACTCGACACGAACTGCCGGGCGCATGAGCTCGACAACCTCTACGTCGTCGACACGAGTTTCTTCCCCAGCATCGGCGCGGTGAATCCGGCGCTCACGGCCATGGCCAACGCGCTGAGGGTCGGCGACCACCTGCTCGACCGGCTGGGGGCGAGCCGCGGCTCGAAGGAGCCCGCGCATGCAGCCTGACGCGCCAGCCGTCCGGCGGCGGGTGGTCATCGTCGGCGCCGGCTTCGGGGGCCTGGCCGCGGCCCGCAGGCTGATGCACGCCAACGTCGAGGTGACGCTCGTCGACCGGATGAACCATCACCTCTTCCAGCCGCTCCTCTATCAGGTGGCCGCGGGCGGGCTGTCCCCCAGTGATTGCGCTTCGCCGATCCGTCCGGCGCTCAAGGGCAGCCCCAATGTCACCGTGCTGATGGCCGAGGTCACGGACGTCGACGCCGAGCACCGGCAGGTCGTTCTCGACCGAGGCGAGCGCCTCGATTACGACAGCCTCATCGTGGCGTGCGGGGCGCAGACCTCCTACTTCGGCAACGACCAGTGGGAGGAGGTCACGTGCGGCCTGAAGACGCTGGAGGACGCCGTCGACTTCCGGCAGCGCTTCTATGCAGCGTTCGAGGCGGCCGAGCGCACGGATGACCCGGACGAACGCGCCGAGTGGCTCACCTTCGTCGTCGTGGGGGGCGGCCCGACCGGGGTGGAGGTGGCCGGTGAGCTGGCGCTGACAGCTCGCGGCATCGCGGGCCACTTCCGGCGGAGCGACCCGAGCCGCGCGCGAGTGATCCTCCTCGACGCGGGTGACCGGTTGGTGTCGGCGTTCAGCGAGAAGCTCTCGAAGAAGGTCGCCGACCAGCTCGCCAGCCTGGGTGTGACAGTCCGCGAAGGCGCGCGCGCAACGGAGATCGACTCCCGTGGAGTGACCATCGAGGTCGCGGGGGCCAGCGAGCGGATCAACGCCAGAACGGTCATCTGGGCCGCCGGCGTGCGCGCGGTCCCCCTGACCGACGCCGTTGCGCGCGCCACGGGCGCAAAGACCGATCGCGCCGGCCGCATCGAGATCAACCCGGACCTGACGCTGCCGGGGCACCCGGAGATCACGGTCATCGGCGACGTCGCCTCACTGGCCGGCTCGGGCGGGAAGCCCCTTCCCGGTCTCGCCACGGTCGCGATCCAGCAGGCGCACCACGCGGCCAAGGCGATCGCCGAGGGAAAGCCCGGGGCCTCGACGCCGTTCCGCTACTTCGACAAGGGTGCACTCGCCGTGGTCGGACGGGGCCGGGCGGTCTGCGAGATCAGGGGACTGCAGCTCTGGGGCCGGCCGGCCTTCTTCACCTATCTGGGCGTGCATCTCTACTACCTCGGCGGCGAGGCCGGCCGCCGCCTCGATGTGCTCATCAAATGGATCGGGGCCCGCTTTGGCCAGCGTCAGAGCGCACTGATCGAGCATCAACTCGACCGCGTCGAACGGGCGCCGCCTCCGGCGCAAGCCGTTCGATGACGGCCTTCCCCGGGACCCCGTCCGGGGATCAGATCGAGATCAGCCACGGGGATCAGCGGGCGGTCGTGGTTGAGGTCGGCGGTGGGCTCAGGACGTACTCCGCAGGCGGTCACGAGCTGCTCGACGGATACGGGATTGACGAGATGAGCACGTCCGGCCGGGGCCAGCTGCTGCTTCCCTGGCCGAACAGGATCCAGGACGGAAGCTACGAATTCGATGGCCGGCGCCATCAGCTTCCCATCAACGACGTGCCCGAGCAGGACGCGATCCATGGCCTCGTGCGCTGGGTCGCCTGGCGACCCCGCGAGCGCGACCCGGACCGGGTCGTGATGTGGCACCGGATCCATCCCCAACCCGGCTATCCGTTCTCGCTCGAGGTCAGCGTCGAGTACGTCCTCTCGGACGGGGGCCTGCGGGTGAGCACGACGGCGACCAACGTCGGCGTCGACCCCTGTCCGTACGGCTGTGGGGCCCACCCGTATCTGCGCGCGGGGGCGGAGGGGGTCGACGCGTGGACGCTCCGGGCACCGGGCCGAACCGTGCTCCTGTCCGATGAGCGCGGCATCCCGGTGGACTCGCAACCGGTCGAGGGCACGGAGTTCGACTTCCGCCGGCCGCGGCGGATGGAGGGGACCCGGCTCGACAACGCGTTCACCGATCTCGAGCGCGACGGCGACGGGCTGGCGCGCGTCACGCTCACCGATGCGGAGGGCGGCCCGCTGACCTTGTGGATGGACGAGGCCTACCGCTATCTGATGCTGTTCACCGGCGATCCGCTGCCCGACGTCAACCGGCGCAGCCTCGCGGTCGAGCCGATGACCTGCCCACCCAATGCATTCCGAACGGGGGAGGCGCTGATCCGTCTGGATCCCGGGGAATCGTTCACGAGCACGTGGGGGATCGCGAGTGGCCCCTGACATCCTCCCGATCGCCGCCGACCTCAGCGCCGCGCGGAGCCAGATGGCGTTCACGCTCGGCTTTCACATCGTGTTGGCCTGCATCGGGGTCGGCTTCCCGGCGATCATCCTGGTGGCGAACTATCTCGGGCTCAGGCGCAACGACCCGGTCGCGCTCGAGCTGGCGCAGCGCTGGTCGAAGGTGGCCGCCGTCACGTTCGTGGTCGGCGCGATCACCGGCACCGTGCTCTCGTTCGAGATGGGCTTGCTCTGGCCGGAGTTCATGCGTCGCTTCGGCGACGTCTTCGGGCTGCCCTTCGCCCTCGAGGGCATCTTCTTCTTCACCGAGGCGATCTTCATCGCGATCTACATCTTCGGCTGGAAGCGGCTGTCGCCGTGGCCGCACTTCTGGACCGGCGTGCCGGTTGCGATCGCCGGCATCGGAGGCGCGTGGTCGGTGGTCGCCGCGAACTCCTGGATGAACCAGCCCGACGGCTTCAAGCTGAACGCGGACGGCACGGTCACGGACGTGAGCCCGCTCGACGCCTTCTTCAACGGGGCCGTCGCGTACGAGGCGCCGCACATGATCCTCGCCGCCTACCTGGTGACGGGCTTCCTCGTGGCCTCCGTCTACGCAGTCGGGATGTTGCGCGGCCGCCGCGACCGCCATCACCGCCTCGGTCTGCTGATCCCGCTGACGGTGGCGGTGATCGTCACGCCCATCCAGTTCGCCGTCGGGGACACCGCCGCCCGCTCGATCGCGAAGGACCAGCCGATCAAGTTCGCAGCCATGGAGTGCGTGCAGACCACGGACACCCATGTGACCGAGTACATCGGCGGACGCTGCACCTCCGACGGCGTCAAGGGTGGAATCGGCATCCCCGGTCTCGATTCCTGGCTCGTGGGATTCAGCACCGACACGGAGGTGATCGGACTCGACTCCGTGCCGCCGGAGGACCGGCCGCCGGCGAACACCCTCCTGCACTGGGCGTTCGACGCCATGGTCGGGATCTGCTCCGTGCTGATCCTCCTGGGACTCTGGCTCGGGATCTCCTGGTGGCGGAAGCGCGACATCCCGAAGACGCCGTGGTTCCTGCGAGCCGTGGCGGTCTCCGGCGCGGCAGCAATCGTGGCGCTCGAGTGCGGCTGGATCGTGACCGAGGTGGGTCGCCAACCCTGGATCGTGTACGAGGTGATGCGCACCGAGGACGCGGTCACAGAGGCCAGCGGGATTTGGGTGAGCCTGTCAATCGTCATCGTCCTCTACACGGCGCTCGGGATATCGACCGTGCTCGTCCTGCGGGCGATGGCCCGCCGCTGGCGCGAGGCCGAGGACGTCGACGTGCCGTACGGACCGCGTCCACCCACGCAGGAACCGCCCGAGGCACCGGCATGAGCAGCGCCGATGCCGTTGCGGCCGTGCTGTGGGTGGGAGTCACGCTCTACGCCGTCTTCGGCGGCGCTGACTTCGGTTCGGGCTTCTGGGCCCTGATCGCCGGCGGCGGTGATCGCGGCTCGCGCGCCCGGGCCCTGATCGACTGGGCGATCGGACCGGTCTGGGAGGCGAATCACGTCTGGCTGATCTTCATGCTCGTCACGCTTTGGACCGCGTTCCCCGAGGCCTTCTCGTCGATCACGTCGACGCTGTTCATCCCTCTCTCGCTCGCGGCGCTCGGGATCGTCCTGCGCGGAGCCGGCTTCGCCTTCCACCGGGTCGCGAGGAGACGCGGCGGACGGCGTCTGGCCGAGGCCGCGTTTGGGGTCGCCTCCGTGCTCACTCCTTTCTTCATGGGGACCGTCGTGGGCGCTGTGGCATCCGGCCGCGTGCCGATCGGCAACGCCGAGGGCGACCCGGTGACGAGCTGGCTGAACGGCGTGTCCCTCCTGCTGGGGGCTCTCTTCGTCGCGGCCGGGGCCTATCTCGCGGCGGTCTTCCTGGTCAGCGACGCGCGCCGCTTCGGAGATCAACAGCTCGTCGCCTACTTCACGCGCCGCGCACTCGCGGCGGCGTTCGTGGCCGGAGCGCTCGCGATCGCCGGCATCTTCGTGCTGCACGACGATGCCCGCTACCTGTACGACGGCCTCACCAGCGAGGGCCTGCCGCTGGTCCTGCTGTCGCTCGTCTGTGGGCTCGGCGCGCTCGTGTTGCTCTGGCGCGGTGTGGCCCGGGGGGTCCGACCGCTCGCGGTCGCCGCGGTCGTCGCTGTGATCTGGGGCTGGGGGGCCGCCCAATATCCCTACCTCCTTCCGGAGACCCTCACGATCGAGCAGGGCGCCGGCGCGAGCGAGACGCTGACAGCGGTGCTCGTTGTGTTCGGCATCGCGGTGGTCGTGGTGCTACCCGCCCTCGCCCTACTGTTCGTCCTCGACCAGCGCAGCCTGCTCGAGGAGGAGGCGCCCACCGAGTAGTTCCAGGGGAGGCGTGCGCCCCCAGCCGCGGGGGAGTTGGCCTCACCCCCAGAGGCAGGCCGGCGCGATTGCCCGCCACCACCGACGCTGCAACTCTCCCGGGTCGTGGCCCAGGTTCTGACGGCAGCGCTCAGCCGTTCGGACTCACCGAGCCTTCCCGGAGCGGCCGCGCCGCATAGCGGCACCCTGCAGCTCAAGGTCCGGCCGGCGTCCAAGCGCTCGGGACTCGTCCCCCGCGAGCGACTCCTAGAGCGGCTGCTCGAGGCTCGAGAGGTGGCCGTAGCGTTCCTCCTCGCGCCGGCCGGGTACGGGAAGACAACAGTGCTCTCGCAGTGGGCGGAGCGAGATGAGCGACCGTTCGCCTGGGTCAACCTGGACGCCGACGACAACGACCCGAGGAACCTCGTCACCGCCATCGCGCTCGCGCTGGAGACGGTCGAGCCACTCGGCTGGGAGGTGTTCGAGGCGCTCACCTCCGAACGCCCCGACGCCACGGACGTGGCCCTCGAGCGCCTCGTCCGCAAGCTCGCCCGGCGCGAGACCCCGGTGGTGCTGGCGCTCGACAACGTGCACGTGCTCCGCTCGCGCGAGTCACGGTGCGTCGTGAGCGCGATATCGCAGGCGTTCGGGGCGGGCCTGCAGCTCGCGCTGGCCTCCCGCGCTGATCGGGTGCTGCCGATCGGCCGTCTGCGCGCGCACGGCAACTGCGTCGAGCTGCGCAGCGACGATCTGACCATGACGCGGGCCGAGGCTTCGATGCTCCTGAGCCTGGCCGGCGTCGAGCTCGCTCCCGAGGCGGCGCTCCGCCTGACTCGGCGGACCGAGGGCTGGCCCGCCGGCCTCTACCTGGCCGCCCTGTCCCTGCGTACGCAGGAGCGGGATCGCCCGGACGTCGACGGGTTCGCCGGAGACGATCGCTTCATTGCCGAATATGTCCGCGACGAGCTGCTCTCCGAGCTGCCGGCCGACCAGCTCGACTTCCTCACTCAGACCTCCATTCTCGATCGCTTGTCCGGGCCTGTATGCGACGCGCTTCTCGGCCGCCGCGACTCGGCCGACATGCTTGCCCGGCTGGCGCAATCGAACGTGATGCTTACCCCGCTCGACCGCTGCAACAGCACCTATCGCTACCGCGGGCTCTACGCCACCGTGCTCAAGGCGGAGCTGCGCCGCCTGGCTCCCGGCCGCGATGCCGAGCTCCACCGACGCGCTAGCGGCTGCTGGGCGGAGCGGGGGGATCTGGAGCGCGCGATTGCGCACGCGATCGAGGGTCAGGACTCCCACCAGGCCGGCCGGCTGCTGTGGGACGGCGCCGCTCGGCACGTGACCTCCGGTCGCTACCCGGTGATCCGTGGCTGGCTGAGTCGCTTTGCGGACGCCGAGCTCGCGGCCGATCCGCTGTTGGCGCTCGCTGCCGCCGGCACCGCCCTGCTCGCCGGCAATCTCTACGAGGCGGAGCGCTGGACCGCGCTCGCGGGCGAGAGGAACGATGACGGAGATCTCGTGCGTGCGGGAACGGCCCTGATGCATGCCGCCATCGGAGCTGGCAGCCCCGCGGAGATCGTCGCCTGCGCCACCCGTGCGCACGACCTGCTCGGCGACGACAGCCCATGGCTCTCGCTGTGCCGGTTCCTGGAGGGCGTGGGCCGCCATCTCGCAGGCGAGCGCGATGCCGCGATCGGCAGGCTGCGGGACGGCGCCCACCACGCCGCCGTTGCGGCTCCCATGGTGCAGGCGCTTTGCTTGGCCCAGCTGGCACTGGTCGCATCGGACCAAGGCGACGTCGACCGATCGGTGACGCTCGCCGAGCGCGCAGCGGCACAGGTCCGGCGCTGCGGCCTGGAGGGACTGCCGATGGTCGCGCTGGCCGTGGCGGTGTCGGCCGAGGCCAGGGCACGGCGCGGGGACGTCGCGCAGGCCGCGGGGGAGGTGCGCGAGGCGCTCGGCTTGCTCGAGCGGATCATCGATCCCAGCCCCTGGTATGAGGCCGAGTGCCGCATCGTCCTGGCTCGGGCGCGACTCAGGCTGAACGGCCCCGTCTCCGCCAGAGAGCTCACCGACCAGGCACGCAGGACGCTCGAGCGCATCCCCGACGCCCCCGTGTTGCGCGGCTGGTTGGACGAGGCGGTCGCTCAAATCGAGGCGGCCCTGAGTGACGGCCCGGATGCGGACTGGTCGCTCACTACCGCCGAGCTGCGGGTGCTGCGCTTCCTGCCCAGCCACCTCTCCTTCCGCGAGATAGCGGAGCAGCTCTTCGTCTCGCCCAACACCGTCAAGACGCACGTGCGCGGCATCTACCGCAAGCTCGACGTCTCCTCCCGTGGCACTGCGGTCGACCGCGCCCGGCGCGCCGGCCTCGTCGAACCCGGTACCGGCGCCTGACCCGGCGACGAGGTCCGCCCTCGGCCTGATTCGTCGACCTCAGCCGCCAAGCCGGCGCCGGCGCAGCAGCGCCTCCATCGCGGCGACCGCCTCCTCGACGCCCTCTGGGCGATCGCCGGCGAGCGCAGCGGCGGCGGCCGCGATCACGGTCTGGCGCTCTGGCTCGAGCGCGTCGGTGCCGGTCTCGGCGATGAGCGCCTCAATCGCGACCCGAGCCTGCAGCGCCGCCTCGCGGTCGCGGCCCGCGTCGATGTCGGCGCGCGCACGCAGGACGAGCTCCTCGGCGGCGAGCGCCTCCTCGTGCCCGCCGAGCAAGGCGGCGAACCGCTCCTCGGGCGCCTCCATCGAGCGCTTGACCCGGCGTGCGCCGGACCGCGGCAGCTCGAGCGCCTCGCCGAAGCGGCCGTCGGCCACCGCCGCGCCGCTTCCGTAGCCGAGCCTGATGACGAGCGCGCGCTCGACGGAAACGTCGGGCACGTAGGGATCGGCCGCGGCGGCCCTCTGCGCTCGCAGCGCCCGGTTCAGGATCGCAAGGGCCCGCTCCAGCTCGGCGTCGCGTGCGTCGGAGTCGCGCCGAAGCTCGGCGAGCCAGGCCGAGGCCGCCTCTCGGCTCGCGAATGGCTCCGGGCGCACGACCGTCGCGCGGCTCGTCGGCACCGGCTCGGGTGGGACCTCGCCGACCTCGCGCGGGCGCCGGTCACGCAGCCAGTGGCGCTCGGGCGCCCCGAGCGTGCCGAGCACGAGCACAGCCTCGGCGGGATCATCGGCCGCGCCGCGGACGAGATAGCGCCCGTCGGGCGGGCCGAGCAGGAAGCCGAACTCGAGCTGGACGCAGCCGTGCTCGGCCGTCGCTCTACTCGCCCTCGTGGGCGTCGCTCGCGCGCTTCTTCTTCTCGACCGGCAGTGCGTACTTGGACGGCTCGGTCGGCACGACCGGGTTCTCGATCTCACGCAGGCGCGAGATCAGATCGGACCACTGGCCCGGCTCGAGCACGGCGAGCGCCTGCTTGCCGAGCTTCTTGTTGGCGCCGAACATCGGCTGGAAGCCGACGTGGATGTGGTCGTGGTGGTCGGACATCGCGAAGGTCGCGCCACCGAGCTCGAGCAGCGAGATGATCTGCGCAGGCGCCATCGTCCCCTGCAGCTGCATCAGCCGCCGCACGGCCTGGTCGGTCACGCCGCCCGGCTCCTGATGCCCGAGGATCGGGATGCCGTTGATCATCGCGATGTCGACGGCGTTGCCCGAGGAGTGGTGCGAAACGTTGCCGGAGCTCGTGTAGAAGCCGTGCCCGCACTTGAGCGAGGTGACGGTCGGCTTCAAGCCGGAGTCGGCGAGGTAGGCGAGCGTGGCCAGCACGCGCCGGTCGATCTGGCCCGAGCGGATGTCGTCGCGGCCGCACTCGTAGATGTCGATGCGCTCGTCCGACAGCACGCGCTTCTCGAGCAGCGGCTTCGGCAGCAGCAGGATCTGGCCGATCGACATGGCACCGGCCGGGTCGTCGCCGTGGAGAACGTTGCGGCCCGAGGCACGGTAGACGGCCGTCGCCTCGAGCAGCTTCCAGCCGTCGAGGATCGGCTTCGGGTCGATCACTGGCGCCCCGCGTCCCGCCGGGCGGATCGAGAAGTCGAGGTGCGAGGCCTTGCCCGCGACTGTCTGGCCGATGCGACCGATGATCGTTCCGCCGATCACCTGCGCGCCCTTCTTGAAAGCGCGCAGGCGGACCTTGCTCGGGTCGAGGCCGAATGGCCGCGAGAAGAAGTTCTTGTAGGTCTCGAACTTGCCGCCCTCGCGCGCCAGCGCCTCGAGCTGCTGCTCCAGGCCGCCCGCATCGCGCGCGCCCGGCATGTCGGGATGCGCGAACAGGCGCTGCTTGACGGGGGCGGAGGCCTGGGTGGCGTCGTGTGACTCGATCACGCCGCCGCGGTCACGCTCGGGCGCCGTGTCGGAGTCGTCGAACTGGCGCCCGGCGGAGGCAGGGATGCGCGGGCGCGGATCGGCGTCTCCGTCCCCGTTCGCCTTCACGGCCTTGGCGGTGCGCGCAAGCCCGGCGTCTGCGTCGCCCTTGGGGACGGGGTAGTACTTCGAGACCTCGCCCAGGTGGGCGTAGGTGTAGCGGTTGCCGTACACGTCCTGGAGGACGACGTAGCGGCCGAGCTTCTTGGAGCGGCCGACGGCCTTGACGACACCGTCATTGACCGCCACTACCGGCGCGCCCTTCTTCGCGAAGATGTCGATGCTGCGCCGTTCGTCGCTCGACTCGATCACGTTGGCGGCGTTCTCACCGCGCTGGACGCGCTTGAGGAGCTCCTTCTCGGCCAGGTCGTCCGCATACGTCGCGCGTGCGTAGACGGGGAAGCGGCCTTCGGTGAGCCCGGTCAGCGAGCCGATCAGGTCGGCCGGCACGCCGGCGATCAGCCTGGCCCTGAGCAGCACACTGTCGACGTACCAGTCGGCGTGGTTGTAGGCCCAGATCGCCGCCCGCACGTCGTTCTCGTAGTTGGCCGCCTTCAGATACCTGGCCGCGGCGAAGATCGCGTCGACCGGGTTGTAGGGATCCTTGCGGCCATCCTTGTTCGCGTCGACCCCGTACGCCTGCCAGGTCGGCGGCATGAACTGCATCCAACCAAGCGCCCCCGCCGAGGACACGTTCAGGTTGCGGCCATAGTCGGTCTCGATCTCGTTGATCGCCGCCAAGATCTCCCAACGGATCCCGTACTCGATCCCCGCCGCCTGATAGATCGGCAACAGAAACGGCGGCACCCGGAACTTACGAATAATGAAATTCGGCACCCCCGTCGTCATCGACGGACCCGGAAGAGCATCGATGAAACCGGGGTTGCTGCGCGACGGCGTTCCGTCGTCGTTGCGAAGCGGCGCGCGGCCACCGCCGCCGTCGCCGCCCCGTTCAGCCCGACGTCGGTATGGAACGCACGGCTCGCGGCCGATGCGCCGCTCGCTCCGGCGTCCGACCCGCTCGTCGCCGACCTCCGGCGCCAGGTCACCACCTACGGCGCGTGGATCAACACGACCAGCTACAGCGTGCCGATCTACAAGGTGTCCTCCCGGCAGCCGACGGTCAGGGTCGCGCTCGACCGCTACAACCCCTCGCTGCAGCAGGCGTTCGAAGCGGTGCCGCTGCCGGAGGGCGCGAAGCCGGCCGCCGGCTGGGACAAGCACCTCGTCGTCTGGGACACGTCCGGCG
>Ga0081538_10004475_pt1 | contig 12871 bp, 15 predicted proteins | sample TabmetS5T2R1_FD_71022 | JGI IMG/M metagenome (GOLD analysis project Ga0081538, IMG submission 71022) | Tabebuia heterophylla rhizosphere microbial communities from the University of Puerto Rico - S5T2R1 | ecosystem: Host-associated > Plants > Roots > Rhizosphere ...
CCTCCTTGCGGCATTCGGCTGGGTACGCCGCACGATGCCCCAGACCACCACGGCCTGCCAGTTGCCGCCCATCGCTGTCGGGACGCCAGAATGATTCAAGTGCTGGGCGATCGCCTCGGAGCTGTAGCCGGCCGTTCGCAACCAGTGCATCAGGGCGATCCCCTCGGGATTGCCGTAGACGGTAGGCAATACCGGCTGAGCATATCCAGGTCCGCGACGCTCCGGGTGAAGCGATCCAGCTTATAGACGATCACCGCCGCTACCCGTCGCGAGGCCACGAGGGCCACGAGCGCTTCCAGCCCCAGGGGCTTCAAAGTCTTGGCGCTATGGCCTTCGTCGCGAACCACCTGGCGCGACGTCCAATCCTTCACCAGGCACGACGCCTCCAGCTTCGCCTGTTGCGCACGCATGAACACGCCATCGCTGGCTTGATCCTTCATACTCACGCGCACACAGCCAACCGCCTGCATAGCCTTCTCCTGTGCTGATACGCCGGCATGGCGCCCGGTGAGGCCGGCCACAGCGCACTATAGCATAGGGCGAGGTTGGTTGACACTGTATACAGTAGATTAACGTGTAGTGTGGGATTTATGAGCCAGTACCAGCGCCAGGCGGGTGATGGCTCTCTGGCAGCTGTCCCCGCCCCATCATGCCGGCAGCTGAGCGGCACATGGTCCACCCTCAAAGGGAGGGAGCCTATGAACCGCGCGCCGGCGCTCATCTTCGTCGTCGTCCTGATGGCCACCGCGGGTGTGCCGGCATGAGGCCCACCCAACAACAGGCCTCGAGCGGTGGGGCGATCGGCGGCGCCGGTGGGGCGGCTGCGGCGGGGACTGGGGCCCTGACCAAATAGCCATCAAATAGTCCATGACGACTAGGGGAGGCGTGCCTTGTAAGATTTGCAGACAACCCGTCTGAAGGCTTTTCTCGAAGTTCTGCGAAGCATCCTGGTGACGCAGCCCACCGAGCACCGCTCCGGCCATCAGTGAGCGGGGGCGATGCTTTTGGCATCGGATATGCCGGGGAGGTATAGCTATCCGTCTACCACCATGGCCTTGGTCAGCAGCTTATGGTATGACGCGGAATGCCTGCAGCCCGAGTAGGAACGGGCACGACTCCATTCGGCAGTCTGATCGGTGTGAGGCCTGTCCCTGGATCCCCGCGAACGCCACCGAAACGCTGAGGGTCCCTGTGGACCAGGGGCGTGACGTGGACGCGCGCCGTGAGTGGTAAGAACCGTGGTTTTCCCCGTCATGTCTCAGCAGAGGTGATGCGATGAGCACGTGGACCATTCTGGGCGTCTTGCTGGTCGTCGGCATCGGCATCGTCAAGCCTGCGCTCGGTCACGAGTGGAAGGACGAGTTCCGGGACGGTCCGTGCCAGGTGAAGCGCGAAGCCAAACGCGGGGAGTTCAAGAGGGAGATCAAGTGCAAGGATGGCGTCGGTGCCTGGTGGCAGGGTGAGTGGAAGGAAGAATTCTGGGACGGTCCATGCCGGGTGAAGCTCGAGGCGAAGCGCGACGAGTACAAAGAAGAGGTCAAGTGCGACCGCAATCACTGATCAACCTTGCCGCAGCATACAGATTTGCGGACCACAGCCTTGTACCTCGGCCGTCTAGGGCCCCCTCTGGAGCTCCTGCAACCCGAACAGATGAACGGTATGAGCAGAGAACGCTTTCACTCCTCAGGTTTCAGCGGCCATGCTCCCATATTCCCCCGGTGACACGCTTTTTAGGTTTGAGCCCTGAGCGCCTGCTGACTCGCCGCCGCACGGGTGTCAAGCATGTCGGCGAGGGTCACTGCGCTCATACTCGCTGATATAGGCATCGCGCGTCTCGGAGTCGATCTCGAACCCCTGACCTTCCAGGGCGAGATCGATGGCCGTGACTTCATCCTCGGCCTGGACCGCGTAGTAGGTGATATGGTCAATGGCGACGATGAACTCTGGCATGATGGACCCTCCTGTGCACGAGAGAGGTGATTAGGTGTCACTGCAGAACATGAGCAAGACTGATGCCATATGAAACATTTCGCCTCGCCGTGGCTGCCCATGGCCGTTCCTGGCGCCGTAATGGCCCCATGGGGATAGGAGACGGGAGCACGCGGTCAAAGGATAGGGTGGTCTATCCGGAAACGGTTTGTACAGATGCGAACAGGTTCATTGGCAAAATACGGGAGTAATCCTTATTTAGGGCCCGTTTTTGCTGGCGAAGATAACTAAAGCCGCCTGTGTTTCCTTCCGAACAGTGCCCTTTTCGGAAGGAAGACGGGCCTTATGGGTTACGAAAAAGTGCCCCTACCTCCTCGTCCCATTGGCTGGAAAGGCTTTTGATTTGACGGGGCATGTTCCGTCGTCACTCCTCCGTTAGCATCCCGGAGAAGAATAGCCTGCTCATACCGCGACCTCACGTCACGAGACAGCGTTTCGACAGATAAAAGTCTCGTCTGAAACCGAAAGGAAGGGTGTGTTTTTCGCCATACCGATCCCGTTTCTAGGGACATGCGACAGTCAGATCATGCCGCTGCGCGGCTGAGCGAAGAGAAGCACCGCCGTAGCGGCCCGGAGACATATGCTGAGGGGGACGCGGCGAGAACCCGGCGGCTGCGACATCCGTAACGGCTATCCCGCGGTGCAAGAGAGGAGAGCGCTAGAGTCTCAAAATGATCAAGCGCAAAGCATATCCCTCACACGCTTTCCTCACTTTGATACAGCGCCATGGCTGCCTGGTCCGTCAGCCATGGCGCTACGCCTAGGCTCCTCGCCTCGCAGGAGCGGCCGCAGCACCCTATGGCATGACGTTTGCTGTCTTGCTCTCATGGAGCAATATGTTGTAGGCGGCAGAGATCCCATGGGGCACATACGCCGCGCGGCTCTCGAAGGGATGATGACCATAGGACGCTAGCCGTCGGTTCGAGCTCGTACACCGGTGGATAGCCCAGTCGCCGCCCGGCAGGAAGCGGTGCACTTCCCGGGCAGGGCCTTCCCGGTACCTGGGTTGATGGGGTGTATCTAGGACGCTCTGGGCGGGCGATCGGAGGTGTTATAAGAGGGAAGACCGATTGATGACCGCACTGGACCACCCCGTTTCTGTCCAGATTTGCCAGATGGCTGAGCTCATCGTGCCGGTGACACCGATGCCGGAAGCCCTGCGTCAGTCTGAGGCGCGCTATTAGATATGGGGAAAGAACCCCTACTAAGGAGAAATCCATGGAATCGCATAAGCGCACCGAGCTCGTAGACGCTCTGATAGAAGAAGCCAGGCAGATGATCACCGTGTTGTTGAAAGCGTCCACCGCACCGGCAATGTCGCAGGATGTGAGTCAAGGCACCGTCCAAAGGACACCCAACCTTGAAGAGCACTATACGGTCCAGGATGAGCGCCGGTGCTGGGAGGACGTGTTCAAGCACCTCACGGAAGCACGGAAGTCGCTGGGCCAGATCGAGCAATCGGAACGGCACCGACGGGTAGGCGCGTAACGTGGCGCTGTGGTTGTGTCAACTTTGGCGCCACGCTGGTGGGGTTGACGATGTGGAGCGCTCGGACCTGGGTTACGCGGCCGCCATCAGGCCATGCAACCGAGTAAACCGCCCCAATGGAAGGCCCGTCGCGGTGCGAGGGAGAACGCTGGATTGTGGCGTGGCTGGGGCCACAGCAATGCGCTGATCTCGTCGAAGAGATGGCCTACACGTGTGGCCGTGGCAAAGGCTTGGAGCCCGCCTGTAGACCAGTAAGGACGTGAGCTGTAAGACCTCGTGTACCGGCAGGCAAGGCGCACGGGCGAGTCACGCCTAGGACACTCAGGGAGGATGGCACATGAAAGGCTCACCCGAAGTCATCACGCAGCTCAACGAGATCCTCAAAGGGGAAGTGACGGCCGTCAACCAGTATTTTCTGCATGCCTCGGTGTGTAAGAACTGGGGTTATACCGCGCTGTACAAGAAGATTTATGAGGAATCGCTTGAGGAAATGCGCCATGCCCAGCGGCTGATCGACCGCATCCTCTTCCTTGAGGGCATGCCGCTACTGACCCAACCCCTCTACGTGCACGTCGGTCGGGATCTCAAGGATCTGCTGGAGCGGGATCTGCAGCTGGAATCGGGGACTCTCCCGCCGCTTAAACAGGGCGTCACGCTCTGCCTCGAGCAGGGCGACCCCGGCACGAGGGAACTCCTCGAGCATCTGATCGTCGAGGGCGAGGAACACATCGAGTGGTTGGAGGCACAGCTGCACCTCATCGCGGCCGTTGGCCTCGAGAACTATGCCGCCCAGCAGATGCACGCAGCGGCATGACGAGCGACATGCCGTATCCACCGCCCTCCGCCTCCGCCCCGGGCCGCCATGCGTATGGCGGCTTTCGCATGTTTGGGCTGGGAGGTTCACCGCCTCGAATCGGGGGGGCCGGCAACGCGAGCGGACCAGCTCCGGACATCGCGAGAAGAGGGGTGGCCGGCGATCCACTATTGCTATCCGGAAAATGTTGTGGCCCTGCATGCCGAGGCCAAACAGAAGGATTTGCTGGTGAGTGACTTGAGGGTAACGTGCTACGGCATATAGGAATTTGAAGTGCGCGACCCGGATGGCCACATCCTCTGGTCCGGGCTGGTTCGGGCAGCAAACCGATGAGTCGCCAACGAGCGGCTGATCCCGATGACCGACACGTCAGAGGCCCGCCACGCTGTCGTCCGTCGTGGCATCGAGTTCTAAGAGGGCTTCGCCCTGCAGCTGCGACTGACCCTGCTGCCAGCGCCAATACGCCGCCGCCGCAATCATCGCCCCGTTGTCGGTGCACAGCCGCGGATGCGGAATCACTAACTGCAGTCCGGCCGCAGCACAGGCCGTATGCATCTCACGCCGCAATTGCGAATTGGCGGCCACGCCGCCGCTGACCACCACCCGACTCGCCTGGCATCGGCGAGCGGCGGCGAGCGTCTTCGCCACCAGGACGTCCACGACCGCCTGCTGAAAGCTTGCCGCCAGGTCAGCCATCTGTGGCGGCGCGTGCTTCCGCACATAATGCAGTACCGCGGTCTTGATGCCGCTGAAGCTGAAATCTAGGGAATCTTTTTCCAGATAAGTGCGGGGAAAACGAATGGCCTGCGCATCCCCCTCACGGGCCAGGCGATCGATCACCGGCCCGCCGGGGTAGCCCAGCCCTAACAACTTCGACACCTTATCAAAGGCCTCACCGGCGGCGTCATCACGCGTGTGGCCGAGAAGGCGATAAACGCCAGGCATCTCACACTCGTATAGATCTGTGTGACCGCCGGAGACCACCAGGCAGACGAACGGACAGGCCAGGTCTGGAGCTTCGAGAAATGCCGAGCAAATATGCCCTTCGAGATGGTTTACCGGGATGAGGGGTTTGCCGGTAGCGTACGCCAGCGACTTGGCAAACGATAACCCCACCAGCAATGCTCCAATCAGCCCTGGCCCCTGCGTCACCGCAATGGCGTCGAGGTCCGCCAGCCTCAGCCCCGCCTCGTCGAGCGCTGACTGATAGACCGGTCCGATGGCCTCGATGTGCTTGCGACACGCCAGCTCCGGGACGACCCCGCCGTACCGATGATGGACGTCGACCTGCGAGGCCACGACATTGGACAAGATGGTCCTGCCGTCGGCCACGATCGCGATCGAGGTGTCATCACAACTGGTGTCGATGCCCAAAATTCGCATCATATCTCTGTGACCGGCTCGGTACTCAATCATTCCAGGGATGAGACCTGAGGGCCGCCGCATATGGCCTCAGAGCTTCACTCTCCCTCTGTGTTCATCCATTACTCAGGTCTCAGTCCCCATCATTCAGTCCTCGATTATTTAGTTCCCGCCTGGGCCGCCTGCGTCACGGGCAGCGTTTTCTTGATGATGGTCCATCCTTTCAGGAGCTCCACCGCACGCTGGAGCTGGAGATCCTCCTCAGGCGTCGGCGTGCCGGCGCGGCTCTCAGGCTCTGATGGCTGGCGCTCTGGTGTGCCTTCAGGGTCTTCTTTGTCTTTTTTCTCCTTATCCAGAGCATTGGGGAGATCTTTCTCCCGCATCATTTTGCGTGGTGTTTGCGGGGCCTCTGCCTTCTCGATCGGCTTATTGTCCACCTTAATGTCCGGGGTAATGCCCTTGCCCTGGATAAGATAACCCTTGGGAGTGTAGTAACGCGCCGTCGTCAGCCGCAAGCCCGACCCATCGCTGAGTGGGATGATGGTTTGCACGGAGCCTTTGCCGAACGTTTGGGTTCCCAGCACGATCGCTCGGCCATGATCCTGCAGGGCGCCCGCGACGATCTCGGAAGCGCTGGCGCTCCCGCCGTTGACCAAGATGACCACCGGATACTCGAGATGCGGACGATCGCCCTTGGAGGAAAAACGCATGTTCTGGTTACGCACGCGGCCCTGTGTGTACACGATCAATTGATCTTTGCCGACGAACTTGTCGACGATTTCCACGGCTTGGTTGAGCAAGCCACCGGGGTTGTTCCGGAGGTCGAGCACTAGGCCGGTGATCTTCTGTTCTTCCAGCTCATGGAGAGCCTCTTCGAGCTCATCCGCCGTGGTCTTGTGAAAATTCCGCAGCCGCACATAACCGATGTCTTCATCCAGTTTGCGCTGGGAGACACTACGGATCTTGATGACATCGCGGGTCACGGTAAAATCCTTCGGCGTATCAAAATCTTCCCGCATGATGGTGACGGTGACTGGCGTGCCTTTGGGGCCTCGCATCTTGCGCACGGCGTCGACCAGTGTGACGTCTTTCGTCGGCTCCCCATCGATCTTGAGGATGCGATCGCCGGATTTGAGGCCCGCCCGGTAGGCTGGGGTGTCCTCGATCGGGGACACGACAGTCAGCTGATCATCCTTGATGGTGATCTCGATCCCCAGTCCTCCGAACTGCCCCTCGGTTTCGACCTGCATCTCTTTATACATCTCCGGCGGCATGTAGGAGGTATGCGGGTCGAGTGTCTTCAACATCCCCTTAATGGCGCCTTCAACGAGCTTCTTGTTGTCCATATCCTCGACATAATTGGATTGCACGAGGGAGAGCACCTCGGTGAACACTCGTAAGCTCTCATAGTCGTCCCCCCGTGCCAGAACCCGCCGGGCCATACCCGCCCCGATGAGGAAGCTGGCTGACACCAGCACCAGCACAACGAGCAGAACTCGTTTGCCCCTGAAAAACCTTGGCATGCCCCTATCCTCCCCTGGTCCTTCCTGCCAATCGATCCTAGGCCGGGTCGTCCACTCTCTCGTCTTCGCCGCTTCCGCCATGCATGCGCAGAGTCCTTCGGGGCTCCAGGCTATGGTCGATGGCTGGCAAGCCATTCGAGCGGGTTTTCCGGTTTTCCTTGATGCCGAATTTCGAAATAGAGCGCGGGGCCATCGAGTGCTCCGCCCTCGCCAGTTTTCCCTACGACTTGGTGCCGCGTGACCCGGTCGCCCACCTGCACCATCAGCGCCGAGGCATGGGCGTATAGGCTATAATAACTATCTCCGTGGTCGACAATCAAGAGGGTCCCATAGCCCTTCAATCGGTCAGCGTAGAGCACCTGCCCCGCTTCGATCACGCGAAAGTCACTCCCGGGTGAGGCAGCGATGCTGATGCCCTTGTTGAAGGTATACGTGTTGAAGGTGGGATGTTTGATCTTCCCGTAGGTCGACACCAGCTTTCCCGATATCGGCCACGCCAGTTGGCCTCTGAGCTTCGCAAACTTACCATCGCCATCCAAATAGCGCTCGGCGGGAGGGGGCGGAGTTCCCCGTGTCGGGGTCGCCCGCGCCTGCTGTTGTCGTCGACGTTCTGCTTGGGCTTGCTGTGCCAGGGCGCGTTTGCGCTCGCGCTCGAGTTTGGCGATGAGGGCCATGAGGCGCTTCGACGATTCTTCGAGCTCCTGCATGGCACTCTCGTATGTTCCCTGCTCGTCACGGATTTTCGCGAGGAGTTGGTTTTTTTTCAGCTGCTCTTGCTCGATCTCCTCTTGCTTCGCGGTCACCTGGGCGCGGGCCTTTTGCAACTGGTCGGCGCGTGCTTTGACGGATCGCTGGGCGCGCTCGAGGGCCTCGAGGTTGCGACGGTGCTGTTCCAGCATGTCAGCGTCGTACTCCACGAGTTTGACCGTGTAGCGGACTCGCCTGAAGAAATCGGTCATGTCGGAAGCTGAGAGCAGAAACGGCAGATAGGCGACGCGTCCTTGTTTATAGAGGGCGCGCAGGCGGGTATGTAGGTAGGCCTCGCGCGCCTGCAGTTGCTGGCTCAGCTCGTCCATCTGCTTGACCAGCGCGGCATGCTTGTCCGCCTGGAGCTTGAGGTTGCGCTCATTGGACTGCAGTTCACGCCGTTTCTGCTGGAGCAACCGGTCGCTTTCTTCGAGGGCCTGCACCACATTGCGCTCGTGCCGCCTGGTCTGGTCCAGGCGGGATTTATAGCCTTTGATCTGATCCTCCACCTCCTTCAGCTCCTGGCGCTCCTCTTTCAAGCGTCGATCGAGCTCGCCCGGTCCTGCCACGCTCGGTAACGTCCACACGAGGGACCAGATAGGCGCGATGGCGAGCAGTCCAATGGCGAGACGTAGGCCCAGGCCCGATCTGCGCAAATGCCGATATGCTTCAGGACAACGGCGGTATCGGATCATCGTCATGTTCATGCGGGTGAGGTCGTGCGCCTGAGGGAGAACAGACTCCCCAACCCTCCCAAGACCGCCCCTCCTAGGAGTATGCTGGCGGTCATCGGGAGTGGCAGAAACTGCAGCAGGGAGAAGTCGAAGAACAACTCCCCCATCGGTTTAGCCCAGCTCATCAGCACGGCAAACAGCGCATAGCAGAGGCCGACGGCGAGGCCCGTCCCCAGCATCCCCTGCAGCAGGCCTTCCAGAAAGAAAGGGATTTTGATAAACCACAGGGTAGCCCCCACCAATTGCATGATCTCGATCTCTTCGGCGCGGGTAAACAGCGCCAGACGCACGGTCGTGGCGATGATTAACATCACCGCCCCGCCCATGATCCCCCCGATGCCGATCACCCCGATTTCCAATATCCAGACGAGGGCGTGAAAGCGTTCCAGCCAGCGCTCGCCATAGTCGATCTCTTCGATCTCGGGTAATTGCTTGTAACGCTCGACACTCTCGCGCAGGAGCTCGGGCCGTCGATACTCGTCGCGGATGGTGACGGTGAACGATGCAGGCAGCGGGTTGGCCCGCAACCCTTCGAGAATTCTTGCCCCCTCCCCCAAGCGCGCCCGCAGCTGCTGCATGGCCTGGTCTTTCGACGTATATTCCAGCGACGCGGTCTCTGGCGCTTGACTGAGGGCGACTCGCAAGGCCTCGAGGCGTTCGGAGGTGAGATGATCGCGCAGGTAAATCACCATATGGACCTGGCTTCCCCAATACGCCGCGAAGTTACGAAAATTGACGTAGGCGAGTGCGACGCCGCAGACCAGGAGCATGCCCGTGGCAATCACAAAGATCGCCACCGCGTTGACACGACGATGGCGATAGAAGTTCCGCAGTGCTTCCCGGAGAAAATACATCGGAATTCAGCCGAATCCTTCCCTAGCTCGAGAGCAGGCGACCTTGTTCCAGGGTCAGGACACGCCCAGGGGCCGAAGCGACCAGTTTCCGGTCATGCGTGGCGATGAAAACAGTCGTGCCATCGGCGTTCACTTCGTAGAGCAAGCCCAGAATTTGTTGCGCCAGGACGTCATCGAGGTTGCCTGTGGGCTCATCGGCCAGGATGAGGGCCGGCTCATTGACCAGGGCTCGTGCCAGCGCGATGCGCTGTTGCTCGCCGCCTGAAAGTTGTAACGGCAGCGCATCCTTGCGATGTGAGATGCCGACGCGCTTGAGGACATCTGCGACCCGCCGGCGGACCTCCCGTTCGGGAACCGCCAGGACCCGTTGTGCGAAGGCAACGTTTTCAAAGGCAGTTTTGGTGGGAAGCAACTTGAAATCTTGAAAGACCACGCCAATCGAGCGTCGAAACTCTGGAATCCGACGCCGGGCCAGGCGAGTGACATTGCGCCGATTGACGATAATACTGCCGCGATCCGGGCGCTCCGCCGCATACAGAAGCCGGAGCAACGTCGTCTTCCCGGCACCACTCGCCCCCGTGAGGACGGCGAACTCTCCGGCTTCTACCCGGAAGGTGATGTCCTCAAGAGCCGGGGAACGGCCCGCAAAGCTCTTGAAGACACGGAGCATCTGGATCATGAGGCCCCAGGCGGCGCCATCGCACCGCGTCTACGATCATGTGCGCGGTCTACCATCGTGCAGTCAACCGTGGGCTGCCCCTCCCAGCGTGTCGTCGGCTATGCGGGTGTCCCCAAGCGCTTGGCCTGCACTTCCTTCCAATAATGGCAGGCAACGTAGTGGCCACCCCCAATGTCCTGCAGCGCCGGCTCGACTGTTTTACAGTCGGCCTTGGCGTAGAGGCAGCGGGTATGAAAGCGGCAGCCGCTGGGGGGATTGATCGGGCTGGGCACGTCGCCTGGGAGGAGGATGCGTTGTTTCTTGATGGACGGGTCGGGACGTGGCACGGCCGAGAGCAGTGCCTCTGTATAGGGATGCGAGGGGTTTTGATACAGCTCCCGGTCGGTGGCGAGCTCGACGATCTTGCCGAGATACATCACCGCCACGCGGTCGCTAATGTGCTCCACCACGCTCAGGTCATGGGCGATAATCAGATACGTCAGGTTGAACTCGTGTTGGAGATCCTCGAGCAAGTTGATCACCTGCGCCTGGATCGACACGTCGAGCGCTGACACCGGTTCATCCCCAATGATGAGCTTGGGGTTCAGGGCCAGCGCGCGGGCGATACCGATGCGCTGCCGTTGTCCGCCGCTGAATTCGTGGGGATAGCGCCGCATATGCTCCGGACGGAGCCCCACTTTCTCCAGGATGTTGGCGACGCTCTCCTCTTTCGCCCGCCCCTTGGCAATCTTATGAATTTCCAGCGGCTCGCCGACGATGCTGGCCACCGTCATGCGGGGGTTGAGGGAGGCATAGGGATCCTGGAAGATGATCTGCATCTGGCGTCTGAGGGAGCGCATCGCCTTTTTGCCGAGCTTGAGGATGTCTTGCCCCTCGAAAAACACCTCGCCGTCACTCGGTTCGATGAGACGTAGGATCGTCCGCGCCGCCGTCGATTTGCCGCAGCCGCTCTCGCCCACCAGTCCCACCGTCTCACCAGGGTACAGATCAAAGCTGATGTCGTCTACCGCTTGTACGTGGCCGACGGTTTTCGAGAGGATCCCCCCCTTAATGGGGAAGTATTTTTTCAGGTTCTTGACTTGCAGTAATGGCTCAGCCATGGTTCATTCCCTATCCAGTCAAGGTGTTCGCCTCGATCAGCCCGGGAAAAAGCAGGCGCTGTAATGGCCACCTGGCACCTGCTCCAGAGGGGGCTCCTGTTCCTGGCAAATCTTTTGGGCCTTCGGGCAGCGCGGGTGGAACATGCACCCGCTGGGCAAGTTATAGGGGCTCGGCACGATGCCCGGGATCTCCGTCAGCCGCTGTTTCTGACCCGTGGCCTTCTCTTCGAGACGCGGCAACGATTGCAGCAGGCCTTGGGTATACGGATGCTGCGGTTGTTTGAAGATCTCCAAAACCGGTCCTTCCTCCACCACCTTGCCGCAGTACATGACGACGACACGCCGCGCCGACTCGGCCACCACCCCGAGGTTGTGGGTGATCAGGATGATGGCCATGCCGAGCTGTTCTTTCAGGCTGAACATCAGGTCGAGGATCTGGGCCTGAATGGTGACGTCGAGGGCTGTGGTCGGCTCGTCGGCGAGGAGGATCTTGGGGTTACAGGAGAGCGCCATGGCGATCATCGCCCGCTGGCGCATGCCGCCGCTCAGTTGGTGCGGGTATTCGTGCACGCGGCGCTCAGGAACAGGGATACCCACCTTCTGCAGCATCTCGATGGACTTCGCCAGCGCGTCGCGTTTACTCAACCCCTGGTGCAGGATGACGGCCTCGGAAATCTGATTGCCGATGGTGAAGACCGGGTTCAGGGAGGTCATCGGCTCCTGAAAGATCATCGAGATCTCGTTGCCCCGGATGCGCCGCATCTCGGCCCTGGAGAGCTTGAGGAGGTTAGACCCCTCGAACACGATCTCGCCGCCGACGGTCCGTCCCGGGGGGTCGGGGACCAAGCGTAAGATCGACAGCGCGGTGACACTTTTCCCACAGCCGGATTCGCCGACCACCCCCAGCGTCTCACCACGATGCAGTTGGTAGCTCACCCCATCAACGGCCTTAGAGACCCCATCGGAGGTGAAAAAATAGGTTTTGAGGTCGCGCAGGTCAAGCAGTACATCATTGTTCATGGGAGCCTGCCTTTCATGACTGACGTTGCATAGCCACCGACCGCCCGGCTCGGTGCCCCCGCGTATGTGCACCCACTCTTAGCATACTTCACGGGCAATGACAAGGATTTCTCTGCCGGACCAGGGCTTCTCAACCATTTATTGTTCTAGTGTTCCTGACCCCTATTTTCCGCCGCCCATGTTCTCGGGCACACGTGCTAGGGTACTGAGTAGTCCGCAACACGCTCCCCGGATGCTTGAGGCCGTCGGCAGGCCTACGGTATCGTGAGGTCTAGAATGCGCGCAGCACACGAGGATACCGCATGAGCGAGCCCGGCGATAGGGCCGTCGAAATCATCCCCCTCGCGCGCAAGAAAATGGCGCAAAGAGGGACTCCTGAATCGCGGGTCAGAGAGACGCTCATGAACCCCGAACAAGTGGTTACAGGACTCAGAAGATACTGGAAGGACAGGCCATGAAGATCGAGTATGATCCCGTGCACGACCTTCTCGAGTTTTTGGGGGATGTGGAGATCGAGGAATCGGTGGAAATAGATGGTGTTATTCTCGACTATGCCAAGGA
>Ga0081538_10004476_pt1 | contig 12868 bp, 10 predicted proteins | sample TabmetS5T2R1_FD_71022 | JGI IMG/M metagenome (GOLD analysis project Ga0081538, IMG submission 71022) | Tabebuia heterophylla rhizosphere microbial communities from the University of Puerto Rico - S5T2R1 | ecosystem: Host-associated > Plants > Roots > Rhizosphere ...
CGATGAAGCCGGCAAAGAGGTGCCAACCGGTGAGCCGGGTGAAATCATTACGCGTGGTCCCCATCTGATGCAAGGCTATTTTCGCAAGCCGGCAGAGACGGCAGCGCGGATTCGTGATGGCTGGCTCTACACCGGCGACGTCGGCAAAATGGAAGCAGACGGTTATTACTACCATCTCGGGCGGCGCGACGATATGATCATCACCGGCGGACTGAACGTTTATCCCGCGGAGGTGGAAAACTTGATTTATACCTATCCAGGTGTGCAGGAGACGATCGTCTTCGCTATTCCGGATCCGAAGCGCGGTCATGTCATCGGCGCCGCCGTAGTGCCACGACCGGCAACCGAGATTGTGGAAAAAGCACTCGTGAGTTTTCTGCGCGGCAATCTGGCGAATTTCAAAGTGCCGCAAAAGATCGTTATCCGGGAGTCGCTACCTCGTACTTCGTCGGGAAAATTGATCCGGGAGGCCGAAGCACTGCTTTCGAACTAAAGGGCGATGCCATGGGCGACTCTCTCCCCAACATCGACGGGACTACTGACACGATCAAAAACGTCGCCGGTCTCATTCTTGGGGTTTCAGAAAACCGCAGTTGGATCGAACTTTTCTTCGAAGGCGACCTGATGCACACTAAGACGGTTAATCTCCCCACTGGCTCCGTCTTCGATGTCTATGTTGAAGAAATTCCTCACAAAGCGACGGTCTACGAACACCCGCGCACCATGGTTTTTTTCAGCGGCCCGTGCGACGTCCGCATCGTGCGTGACGGCAACAGGATCGTCATTAGTGGCCAGTCGCAAAGGCTGGATTCCAACATAGTTTGAAATCGACTAAGCCATAGCGCTAATCGAAGCGCTGTCTAAGCTATTTCGACAAACTTCGCGAAGGCTGGATAGAAATCGAAGGCTAATTGGCCTCGTTCGCCGCCGCGGTTCTTTACGATGTGGAGGGTGAGCGCTATATTGGATTCGGTGAGTTTTTTGGTTCGCTCTAGATCGATCTCCATGACCAGCACCACGTCTGCGCTTGACACCCGTTCGCTCCAGATCTGGGGCAAAGCGCTGGGATCCTCTCGTAAATCGGGGCAAAGAGCCAGGATCGGAACCTCTAAATGAACAGCGGTTCTTTGTAGCGCTTCGGCGACCATCGCGAAACGACGAGTAAGGTCCCGTTCGCTGCTTGCAAGGCACTGGCAATCGTCGATCACGACCATCGCACGATCGGTGCCTCTGATATTTTTGACTTCGCAAATTCGCTGTTCGATCTGCTGCAGCTCGGCCTCCCGATCGCACTGGATGAGGTAAATCAGGTCCAGCCAACTCTGGGCCTTCTCCGCGGTTTTTTTAAGCTTGTCCCAACTGGGCGGCAGCCCTTCGGCATCGGTGTAATGTCTTTTCGGTACGCCGTACCAGTGGAGCAGATAGGCGCTACCGCGGCGTATCTCTCTACTCTCCATTCCACTGAGGCGGGCCATGGTCTTGATTCTAAGTTCCTTAATGTTTTCGGCGAAGCTAAAAAAAACTCCCGGTACGCCGTTGTGCTTTGCCACTTGATCCAAAAGCTGTTTGGCAAAAGAGGTCTTGCCGCATGCCGGCGGGCCAATGAGAAAGTAAACTCCAGGAAGGATGCCGTCGAGGGCGCGGCTCAAATGCGGAAATCCGGTTTCCCAGCCGGTAGTCTCTTTAATCTGTTGCTCCCGTTGAAGCTCCTCAAGGATCGACTCCAGTTGTTCTCCTTCAGATCGAAGTGGAATCTTGTCAGCCATCGAATGGCGCGAGCTTAGCGATTTTCCATGCTCCCGGCAAGCCGCACTTTTTTTCGTTGACATGAGCGGGGCTTCCGTACTAACCCTTAGCCGTCTTGATCGCGAGGAAATAGGTTCAAAACAGGAGGTTAGCGACCATGGAAGATGAAAAGAAAGGCAAAGGGCTATCCCGGCGCTCTTTCCTCAAAGGCCTCGGTGGCGGAGCCATCGGCACGGCTGTGATTTCCACGGGTTTGGTGAAACCGGATCAAGCGGAGGCTTATTCACCGGAAGCAGCGGCCTTAACACGGGGCCGGTCGGCAGTCAGCCTCAAAATCAATGGCAAGACCTATCGTGTCGAAGTCGAACATCGCGACACGCTCGCCGAAGTACTGCGCGATCAACTGGGTCTCACCGGAACAAAAATCGGCTGCGATCGCGGTGAATGCGGTGCCTGCACGGTGATGATCAACGGTCGCAACATGTATTCCTGTAGCCAGTTGGCCGTCTGGATGGCGGGCAAAGAGATCCTTACTATCGAAGGCCTGGCCAAAGGCGACAAACTGGATCCGCTGCAAGAAGCTTTCATCGAGCACGACGGGCCGCAGTGCGGCTTTTGCACCTCCGGCCAAATCATGTCGGGTAAGGCATTGCTCACGAAGAATACGAAACCTACCGAGGCACAGGCGCGTCGCGCGTTATCCGGCAATCTCTGCCGGTGCGGCAACTATAACCGTGAAGTTGCAGCGGTTCTGGCCGCTGCCACGAAGGCGGGCTAAAGGAGGTCGCCATGGCACAAGCAGAAAAGGAATTTTCCGTTGTCGGCAAAAGAACTCCGCGGATTGACGCCTACGAGCGCGTAACCGGTCAAGCACAGTATACCGGTGATCTTCAGCTTCCGGGAATGCTCTACGCGCGAGTTTTGCGCAGCCCGCATCCGCACGCCAAGATCATCAGCATCGATACTTCGAAAGCGGAGAAACTGCCCGGGGTCAAGGCCGTGATTCACCATGGCAATGCCCAGATACCGTGGTCCAGCGGCGGGCACACCCACAGGCGTTTTATCTTCAATAACCCGGTGCGCTTTGTCGGCGATCCGGTGGCCGCGGTAGCGGCAGCGGATCGGCACATTGCCGAGGAAGCTCTGGGCCTAATTGAGATCAAGTACGAAAAGTTGCCCCATGTTCTCGACCCTAACGAAGCTTTGAAGCCAGATGCGCCGAAGATCGCTCCGGAAGGTAATCTATCCGTGGGGAAAGGCAACTTTAGTGCGCCCATCGAAGAGTCTTGGGGCGATCTGGACAATGGTTTCAAAGCCGCGGATCGGATTTTTGAGGACACTTACATTACGAAGCATGTGAATAACGCCCAGCTCGAGCCACGGGTGAGCGTCGCCAAATGGGAAGCAGGTAAGCTTACTGTCTTTGCTTCGACGCAGGGCGTTTCCAACGCCCGCACCGATATTGCCAAAGACTTCGGCTTGCCGCTCAGTAAGGTACGCGTGGTTTCCAAGTATATGGGCGGCGGCTTCGGCAACAAGAATCAAGCCCAGGACTACGATTATATGACCGCAATGCTTGCCAAGGTGACCGGCCAGCCCGTGAAGTTGGAGTTCACGCGCGAGGACGACTATATCGGCATGCATGGCCGCTGGTCATCGGAGCAACATTATAAAATCGGCGTCAAACAGGACGGCACAATCACGGCGGTCCAGTTGGCCGCCGTCACGAACATCGGGGCTTACCGCAAGCAGAGCGGCAACTTGAGCGGCACCGACTTTTATAACATCCCCAATTTCAAGAAAGTCATCAAGCCGGTGCACACCAACACCGTCGTTGGCGCGAACTACCGCGCGCCTGCTTACCCACAGTCGGTTTTCGGCTTCGCGTCGTTTGTGGATCAGATTGCTTTCGAACTGGGAATCAATCCGCTGGAAATGTTTGAGAAAAATCGCATTCAGAAATACAAGAGCAAAACTCCTTTCACCTCGAATTACCTGGACGAGTGCATCGCGGAAGGCGCCAAACGCATCGGCTGGAATGAAAAATGGCACAAGCCCGGCGCCATGTCCGGTGCCAAGAAACACGGAATCGGCATGGCCCTGGGAGGTTATCCCTTCCGGCCGGGGTTGGGCGCGGCGACAATTCGGGTCAATCCCGATGGCACAGCCCATCTCCTGGTCGGTGTCACAGACATCGGTACCGGGGCGAAGAGCACAATGGCAATCATAGCCGCAGAGGCATTGGGTATCCCGTTGAGTCAGATTCAGGTCACCAACGGCGATACCGATGTGACGCCCTACTCCGTCGGCGAGTCAGGCAGCCGCACTACACCCTTTACCGGCCCAGCGGTGATCGCCGCAGCGGAGGATGTACGCAAACAAATCTTCGCTATCGCGGCGGGTCGGTTGAAGGTTAAGCCGGAAGAATTGGATCTGCGCGACGGTCAGGTATTCGTGAAGTCCGATCCTAGCCAAAAAACTCCCCTAGGCCGGGTGGTCGCCCAATCGGGCGATCTCATCGGACGGGCGACGACTAATACCTCGTTCAAGGACGTTGAGGGCAAGAGCTTCGCCGCTCATTTCGCTGAGGTCGAAGTGGACACTTGGACGGGCCACGTAACGATCACCCGCTACGTCGCGGCGCACGATTCGGGCACAATCATCAATCGGCTACCGGCGGAGAGCCAAATCAAAGGCGGTGTGGTGCAAGGCATCGGCATGGCGTTCTCCGAGGAATTGTTGACTGATACATTGACGGCGATTCCGATCAACCCCAACTATCGCGATGCCAAAGTGCCCACGCATCTCGAAACCCCGGAGGTAGAGGTAATTTTTATCGAACACCCCGACCCCTACGGTCCCTTTGGTGGCAAGGTGGTGGGCGAACCTCCGATCACCCCAGCCGTGGCGACGATCGCGAACGCAATCTTCAATGCCACGGGAAAGCGATTCAAAGAGTTGCCCATCACCCCGGACAAAATTGTTCGCGCGATCCAGGTTTGAGGGAGGGAACGGCCATGAAAAGTTTCGAAAATATTGATGCGAAAAGCGTAAAAGAAGCAGTTAGCCTGCTGCAAAAGTTTCATCAGCAAAAAAAGATCGCGGCGGTGGTCGGCGGCGGGAGCGAATATCTTCAACTGATGAAAGATCATGTGGTGAATCCGGACTACGTGATCAATTTAAAAACTATTGCCGACCTTAACTATATCAAGGAAGAACGCGGCGGCTTTCGCATCGGCGCCTTAACGACGCTAACAGAGATCGAAGAGCACCCTGCAGCGAGAGAAAAATTGCTGATTCTGTCGGAGGCCGCCGGGGAGGCGGCTTCGCCACAGATCCGCAATGCCGGCACCATCGCCGGCAACATTTGCCAGCGGCCTTTCTGCTGGTATTTCCGTTCCTCGAATTTCAACTGCCTGCGCAAGAGCGGACAGGTCTGTTACACGGTGACAGGAGATAGCCGCTTTCATGCGATTCTTGGCGCCGGACCAAGCTACATCGTTCACCCGTCGGACACGGCGCCGGCGCTGGTTGCGCTTAATGCACAGATCAAGATCGCCGGTCCGGCGGGGGAAAAAACCATGCCATTGGAAAAGTTCTTCGTTCTGCCTTCAGTAGATTTCAAACGTGAAAACATCCTTAACCCCGCGGAGATCGTGACCGAGATTTACGTTCCCTATCCCAAGGCAGGGAGCAAAGGCTTCTATCACAAGGTCCGTGAGCGCTTGGCGTGGGATCACGCCATCGTGGCCGTTGCCACCGTCGTGCAAAGCAGTGGCGGGGTCGTAGGCGATGCCCGTGTGGTTCTCGGCGGCGTAGCACCGATTCCTTGGCGCGCGCCAAAAGCTGAGGAGTTCTTGCGCGGTAAGAGAATCGATGAAAATACTGCTCAGAAGGCCGGCGAGATTGCTCTGGAGGGCGCCAAGCCATTGAAGGATAACGTTTATAAGGTCGGGATGGCTAAATCTTTGGTTCAAAGGGCGTTGCTGGCGTCGGTGTAGTCGGGAACGATCGCGGTGATCGGATTATGCTGGGCGATCTCGGTCCGATGATCGAGAAGTCGCGTGTGACACTCCCACCGCCATTCAAGGGCAGTGTTAAATAAAAGGAGGCGCTTTCTCCGCATAAGCTCAAGAGTGCTTTATCTCATCGCGCAAACCTTACTCTCAGCGTCACTCTGGACATTGGCTGCATTAGTATAAATCGCTGATGCGAAGCGTTTAATCCTTAGGCAGACGCGCTCAATCCCTGAAAGCATCTCAGGGAATCCCTCTTCTAAAATTATAAAATCTCTCGCTTGGAAAGTAGCGCAGAGGTCTCGGTGATCTGCGCGCACAAAGCCGGTGCAACATTACCATATGCCAGTGGAGGACTTTTCCTGCGATGCGCACGTACCATTTTACCAAGACTGGGAAATATTTCGCCTGGCGGCTAGAGAAGAAACTAATCAATTCAAACATATCTACCTTGGCACAGGGTTTGCGCGTTACTAAGCGCAACTTTCGACCAAAGATTGGTCTCACTGTTGGAAATAAAGCAAAAAAGAATCGACTGTGAAGTTTCCGACCTGGAACATATCCTATTGCCTCTTTTACGTGGTCGCGTGTTTGTCATGACAAAAGAGGAAAAATTTAACGACATCTGTCGCTCTGGTTGGATCTATAGCCAGGAGCAAACACAATTTGTCTTCGCGGGGCAAACCAAGACTACTTATGCTCGTAAGCGTGGTTGGGTAAGCCTATTCGACTTCAGTGATAACAAAGATAAAGATATCAAGGACGCGCTCATACGCCATTGGTTTTTTCGCACCGTGCGAAATCCGGGCACGCATGCTTATCTGATTATCGCTGAGAGCGCTTGTTCATCCTTGATTTCATGGCAGCAAGCCTTTCGAGACGCCGGCGGGAAAGAGTTTTTTATCCCTTTCGTGGAGACGTGGTATCCCGGTGACATGCCGCTTGAGCTCGTCAGTGACTGTTTCGTTGTTACGGTTCATCAGTCCCCGCGCTAATTGACCAGCCAAGGCTTCGTTAGTTCAGCTGAACAGTTCGGGATTTTTTAAGGCAAAAATACAGAGGTTTAATGTTATCAGCAGTATTGCTGCAAGCATAGGCAACGGGTAGACTACTAGTGTGACCGCCAAACAGCCAGTTACAAGGTCCGGAACGCAAGCGCCGACCGCCGCACAAAACAGCGCGCGAAAAATAATATTGCTTGACGGCCACTCGCTGGCGTTTCGCGCGTTCTTCGCTCTGCCCGATACACTCGTCACTTCATCCGGGCAGATCACCAATGCCGTCTATGGCTTTACCGCAATGCTAATCAAGCTCCTGGCCGACGAGCGTCCGGATGCCGTTGTTGTCTGCTTCGATAAAGGGGTGCCAAAGTTCAGGCTCGATCGCTACGCAGAATACAAGGCCGGCCGAGCTGAAACCCCCGACACTTTTCGGCAACAGCTTCCTTTGATCCGTGAGGTGCTCGGCAGCTTGAGGATCCCGATGGTTGAGCTCGAGGGCTATGAGGCCGACGACCTTCTGGCGACACTGACGAAGCATGGTCGGCAAGAAGGCGATGATGTCGTCATCGTCACCGGCGACCGGGATATCCTTCAGCTCGTTCGTGATGGCGTCTCTGTGATCATGACCCGCCGGGGAATTTCCGATGTTATCCGTTACGACAACGCTACCGTAATTGAGCGTTACGGCGTCACACCGCAGCAATGGACAGATTTCGTGGCGCTCAAAGGAGAGACCTCGGACAACTTGCCCGGGGTTCCTGGTATCGGCGATAAGACCGCCGCCCAGCTGGTCAATAAGTATGGCGACATCGAGCAGATTATTGCTCACGCCGGCGAGCTCACGCCGAAAATCCGTGACGCGATCAAAGAGCGCGCAACCCAGGTGCGTGTCAACAAAGAGCTGGGGCGTTTACTCGACGATGTGCCGTTGGATATCGACCCTGCCAATCTGAGCCTAGAGCCTTGGGACGATGAAGAAGTTCGCAAGCTCTTCACCTCGCTTGAGTTCCGCAGTCTGCACGAGCGCTTGAAAGCGCTGAAGATCCATACGACGGCCGCGTCGCCCGTCCTGGAGCTAAAAACCACCTCAGAGATCCCCTCAGAGAAAGATCTTCGTTCGGGTGATGCTGTCGCGCTCGCTTGGAGCACGGAGTGGCTTGCCGTTTGCGACGCTCCTGGAGAGGCACGTATTTCACCTCTCGCCTTGGGGATGGAGCGGCTGGGCGGTTTTCTAAACGACCCTAAACGACAAAAGGTTGCCCACGATGCCAAGCGGCTTTGCCGATCGCTCCTCGCGGTTGGAACGGAGATGCAGGGGCTTTATTGCGACACAAAAATCGCCGCCTATCTGCTCGAGCCAGGCTCTGCTTCAGGTTATACGGTGAAAGATAGCGTAAACCATTATCTCAGGATGACCATCGATGAAGACCCGCCCGCTCTGCAAGCAAGCGAACAGGCCAGCCTTGATCTGGGCGCGGATGACCAACGCCGGATTGGCCGTGAAGCTGTAGCGGTGCGGGCCATCAGCCCCGTGCTTGAGGAGCAACTCCGTAATCAAGGGATCTGGGAGCTTGCGACCACACTGGAGTTCCCCCTCGTAAAAGTACTCGCACGCATGGAGCACAACGGAATCCTTACCGACCGTGTTTATCTGGAGAAGTTGAACAACGAATTCGGACAAAAGATGATGGGTCTCGAAGCGACGATTCAACAACTCGCGAACGAGAGCTTCAACGTAAACTCCCAGCCACAACTCCAGCGCATTTTGTTCGAGAAGCTGGGCCTGCCAAAAACCCGGAAAATCAAAACCGGCTACTCCACGGACGCGGCGGAGCTGGAGAAAATCGCCAGCGCTCATCCGATCATTGCCGATCTCCTCGAATACCGGGAGGTCTCAAAGCTCAAGAGCGGTTTTACCGAGATGCTGTTGACCCTCATCGATCCCGGGACAAATCGCATTCACACGACCTATGAGCAGACGACTGCTGCCACCGGACGCCTGTCGTCAGCAGCGCCCAATCTGCAAAACATCCCGATTCGCGGCGATCGGGGCCGCCAGATCCGGCGCGCTTTCATTGCACCCGCCGATCACGTGCTACTGTCGGCGGATTACTCTCAGATTGAACTTCGAGTGCTGGCGCATTTGTCACAGGACGAGGCTTTTCTCCAGGCGTTCGTGCAGGGGCACGATTTTCACGCGACGATCGCCGCCAAAGTCTATGGTGTGGCCGCAACCAACGTGACTCCGCAGATGCGGAACCAAGTCAAACAGTTCTCTTATGGCATCGCTTACGGGATGTCGGCTTTCGGAGTCTCGCAACGGCTCGGTGTCGAAATCGACGAGGCGGCAAGCTTCATTGAGGCCTACTACGCGCAGTTTCCAAAGGTGAAAGCGTTTCTGGCGGCTCAGGTGGAAAAGGCAAAGATCGATGGCTTCACGACGACCATGTTCGGCCGACGCCGCTACCTGCCCGAGCTTCGTTCGTCGAATTACCGGCTGCGGGCATTGGGGGAGCGCATGGCGCTCAACGCGCCGATCCAGGGAAGCGCCGCTGATATTATCAAGAAGGCGATGATTGATGTCGACCTGGCGTTGCAAAAAGAACCCGTAGCGAAAATGCTCTTGACCGTGCACGATGAGCTGGTGTTCGAGGTGCCGGAGTCGAAGCTCGCGCAAGCGCGGGCGCTGATCGAACAGGAGATGACCAGAGCCGTGGATTTACAGTGCGGCCTAGCCGTTGAAGTGCATACAGGGCAGAATTGGGCGGAAGCCCATGCCTGAACCGCTTCGCCGGCGTCCTCACTTCATCGCTTCGGCGGCCAATGAAAACTCGCAAATTCGCCGCCTCAACGTAAACAAACCGAGCCAGCAAGACGCTTGACCGCCCCTGCTTTAGCCCTTAGACTCTTGCGAATGGTTCGGGCTCTCATACGACCACGTAGAATCATAGATTTAAAAAACACAAGCGCAGCATGCGCTTTTTTCGCGCTGTTATTTTTGCCTCTCGATGGGCGCCCTCAAGAGAGGCAAAAGCCAACCACCAAGCGGCCGGTTTCGTCCCGCAACACGGTGGACGCGGAACTGGCGAAGTTGCGCGCCGAGGTTATTGAAAGGATGAAAGAATCACGCGCCAGCGCGGAAAAGCTGTTGGCGCTTCACGAGGAAGAGAAGAACCGGCTCACGATCGAGTATCAGCGGCGGCTGGAGTATTACAACCAGGGCCTGATTTCTCGCTCCGAAGTGAACCAGGTGGAGCAAGCTCTGGCCCAGGTGATCATCCGAGTCGAAGAGGATAAGCGGTGGATTACGGAGTCGGACATTGCGATTACAGAAATAACCATGCGTGACGAGTTGGTCCGTCTGCCCGGCTTGGCCACGGGCGGCTATAGCGAAAACGGGACCTTGCTCCGTTTCAATGGCGGCTCGGGTTGGTCTCTAGCGGATGCCCCGAAGGTCGAGAAGTTTTTTTTGCAAACGTTCGGTCGCGGATTGCCCATTACCGCCTTTGGCCAGACCGTGACGCATGATCGTTTGCGGTTCGATCATCGAAACGCAATCGACGTGGCGCTCCACCCAGACAGCAACGAAGGGCGTTCACTGCTGGCCTACCTAAGACAGGCGGGGATCCCTTTCATCGCCTTTAGGGGCGCATTGCCGGGAGCCGCCACCGGCGCGCATATTCACATCGGACATCCGTCCGTCAGAACTGTCGTCACTGCGGATTCCCAAAAGGATTGTTGTAAGCGATAGAATCGATTTACTTACAGCACTGAAGATCCGGCGCGGAGTATCCCATGAGTGAAATTGTTAATCCGATTAAAGCATCGACGATTGTCGTTGTTCGGCCTGATCTCAATGGAGGTATCGAAGTGCTTATGACCCGGCGCCGCCCGGAGATGCAATTCCTCGGGGGCTTTTTGGTTTTTCCGGGTGGCGGAGTGGAGAATGAGGATTGCTCCGAGAAGATGTTGTCCCTGTGCCGCGGCCTCAATCGATCAGACGCCCAAAAAATACTCGGCCCCGACATCGGTCCGGAATTGAGCCTAGGCCATTGGGTCGCCGCGGTGCGAGAGCTTTTCGAAGAAACCGCAATTCATTTCTTCATTGACGAACAGGGTAGAGCGCCCGACCTTTCGCAAGGTGACACGGCAAAAAGGTTAAGCGAGAAACGTCGGGCCTTGTCGAAGGGCGATTTCCTTTTACCTCAGCTGTTGGAATCTGAGGGGCTCTTCTGCGATTTGGGCCGACTCAGCTATCTTTTCCACCGAATTACGCCTGAAAAATACCCAATTCGGTTCGACACGCGTTTTTACCTGGCTGTGCTTCCTGACAATCAGGCTCCGCTGATCTCCTCCGAAGAGGTATCGGAAAGTCTTTGGCTCGCACCCCAAAACGCGCTGAATGAATCGGCCTCCGGCAAATTCCCTATGATGCCGCCCACGCTGATTACCCTGCGCACTCTGGCTGAACACGGGTCATGGCAAAATCTTTGCGCCGCATTTCGCTTGGGTTAAGAAACAAAGCACGTTCGATCTGAAGTTAAGACATCCTCTTGCTCGTCGTGGCTATCTCGACCAGGTTGTCTTGACTCCCTCGTTGAGCCGGGGATAAGCTTGACCCCGTCTAAGCCCGATTCAAAGCACGCAATTCCGGAAGCAGTCGGAGGATTCATGGCAGTCAAGAGAGCATCGGGAATTATACCGTCTACCGTTCGATTCGGTCGCGGCATCGCCGCCGTGCGCGCGTTGCCGAAGGCCAAAGGCAAAAGGTCGGCAGTGATTATCCTTCACGAGCGCTACGGCATCGATCAGCACACAAAAGATCTCACGATAAAACTCGCTCAAGCCGGCTTCGTTGGCTTGGCCCCCGATCTTTTTCATCGCTTCACCGGCGACCGGAAAGCTTTGCAAAAGGGTCAAGTGAGAGTGGATCTGCGCGACGACGAAGCGTTAGAAGACTTGAATGCGGCGGTAGATTACTTGAAAAAATCGAACAATGTCGATGGCGCGCGCATCGGTATCATCGGCGTCTGCCAGACCGGGCGACAGCCTTTGCTGCTCGCTGCCAATAGAGATGATATTGCCGGAGTTGTGGTGCTTTACGGCGCCATCGGCGGTAGAGAATGGGAAGGCAATGAGCTTCGGCCTACGCCCGTCGAGAAACTCGTCGCGCAGGTCTCGTGCCCGGTGCTGGGAATCTTCGGCGAGGCCGATCACATCATATCGGTAGACGATGTGGTGCGCTTCCGGAATTGTTTGGAATGGGCGAAAAAGAATTATCATGTGCGGCTGTACCGCGACGCGCCACACGGCTGGCTCAACGACACCATGCCGGGACGCTACCGCAAAGAGCCCGCCAAGGATGCCTGGGTTCTGATGATGTCGTTCCTGAAAAAATGCTTCACTGGAGGTTGGAACCCGCAGAGAATCTCCTCTACCTTCGAGAGCGACTACTCAATCCAATATGATTTCACCAAGAATGTACGGTTGGAATAGGAGAATGACTAGAATGCGTCAAAAGATTCGCCTCGGTTGCGCGTTGCTTCACCTGCTCGGCCTGGTCATGCTCTGCAGTCCCTCCGCGATGGCGGCTGAGCGAATCACTATCGCGACGCCAAGCCGAGGCCTTTTTGAATTCCCCGTCGTCGTTGGCATGCGCAAAGGATATTTCAAAGACGAGGGCATCGATGTCGACAAAGTTCAGATGCAACCCGCCATCGGCGTTAAAGCCCTAATCTCCGGCGATGTGGACTATCTGCTCGCGTGGGGGTCGGCGCTTCGCGCGGCGGTGACCGGCGTACCCCTTAAAGCGGTGGCGGGCTTCGCCAGTCGCCCGCTACACGTGCTAGTCGCGCGGCCGGAAATTAAGACACCGAAAGATCTCAAAGGGAAAATCATCGGCGTCGATTCGGTCGCGGGCACGGTGGATTATCTTTCCCGTGTAGCGATCCGACATTTCGGAATGGAGCCTGAGAAAGACGTAAAAATCATCGTCACCGGCGAAAGCCCGACGCGGCTGTTGGCGCTACGCGCCGGCTCCATTGACGCTACTCCGATTGACGTAGCTTTCGCCGTCAAGGCGGAGGACGAGGGGTTTAAACGGCT
>Ga0081538_10004477_pt1 | contig 12868 bp, 13 predicted proteins | sample TabmetS5T2R1_FD_71022 | JGI IMG/M metagenome (GOLD analysis project Ga0081538, IMG submission 71022) | Tabebuia heterophylla rhizosphere microbial communities from the University of Puerto Rico - S5T2R1 | ecosystem: Host-associated > Plants > Roots > Rhizosphere ...
CGGCTGCTGGCCCAGCACCAGCTGGACCGGCTGCTGGTCGTGGAGCGGGGCGACCGGCTGGTCGGGATCATCTCCGAGGCCGACATCCGCCGGGACGAAGGCCCCCTGGCCTAGCCGACAGCAGACGGCCACCGCGGCGGCGGGTTGTCCACAGTTGGTAGCCCGCCGCTGTGGACAGTGCGGGGGATGGGACGTCGGCCCCAGCTGTTTGGGACGCGATAGGTGATGGTTGCTCCGGCGGCGCCTAGGGTGTAGCAGCTGGCCGGCTGGGGCGCTGGGTCACTACACGGCCCGGCGACGACCGGCGGTGGGCTGGGTACAGGATGCCGCCGACCGGCTGGCCCGGCTGAGCCGGGTCTCCCATCGGGCCCTGCGCTGGGGCGTGATGTGAACCTGAGCCGCCTTGGCCGGCTGGCCACCGACCCCAGCCGCCAGCAGCGGGTGCAGCAGGAAGACCCCGTCTGGCTGCATGCGACCGCCCAAGCCCTGCAGCGACAGCAAAGGCCACCGACCCTTACGGACTAGGGTGTCTGGATGATTCGGGGCAGGGAGACGCTCGAAGCCCGGCAGGGCTTGCTCGCCCAGCCTGTCTGGTGGAGGGGGCTGGTCGTGAACTTGAGGCCAAGCGTCCCAGCTCCTTCACTGTCGTGGTGTGCGCAACCGGCGTGGACCCGCTGGCTCGCTTGAACCACTGGAAACCGGATCGCCAGAAGCATCCCTTCGCCCCTGATGCTCAGCGGTGACCTGGGAAAACGCCGGTCCGCACAGCGCTTAGCCCTCGATACCTGATAAGGATGAAGTCGGCTCCCTTTCAGAATCCGAAAGGGGCCTCTGACTGATACGTTTGCGAGCTAGCCAGCTCGCTTCCCGGGCGCCCCTCTTGTTGGGTGTCGATGAGGTGTCATCGGCGGGCGTACATGGCGTCTTGGACATAGCCGTCGTGGGGTCCGCCGGTGTAGGGGTCGCGCTGGAGTGACTGGTCGAACCGGTTCAGGCCGGTCCAGACCACGTGCACCCGGTCCAGGGAGTCGACGGCCAGGCCGGTGTAGTCGCCGTGGAAGACGTTGCAGTCCTTGCCTTCGGCGTCGGTGACCGGGGGGTCGCTGTAGCCGACCGGGCCGCACACCGTTGGCCAGGCCGGCTGGGGCACGTACTGGCCGGCCCAGTGGGTGACCGAGACGTCGAGGTTCTCCAGCGGCCCGAGGGCCTGCTTGCCGGCGGAGGTGCGCAGCACGTGGACGAACTGGTCATTCACCGGGGCGGTCCCGCCGGCCGGCTGGACATCTTCGTCCCAGGCCACGGCCAGGGTCCCATCGGATTTGTGGTCGGCCCAGGGGAACCACTGGTGGCCGGGAGCGGCGTCCAGCACCTGGCGTCCGGTCCAGGTGACCCCGCCATCGGTGGAGCGGCTGGAGTAGACGTTGGTGTTGGAGCTCGGCCCGGCGTTGCACGGGTCATAGGCCGGCGCCGTGCCGGGGATCTCGTTGATGCAGGCGTCGGTCGCATTCGGGTTGGCCGTGCCACGGTCGGCGAAGACCACGGTGACGTCGTTGGGGTTGGTGGGGTTGACCGAGATGTTGCCGGCCGAGGTCCAGCGGAGCTGGTGGCCCCAGACCGTCTGGGAGCCGATCACCGAATACGGCGTGTCGCTGAACCCGTCTTCGAGTTGGACAGCCGGGACGGGCGCACCGAAGGTCTGGCCGCCGTCGGTTGACTTGGTGACCATGATCTGGTTGTCGAGGTCGAAGTCGACCTCCCAGGCGGCCTCGTTCTGCCCGTTCAGGAAGTGCACGTACAGGTCGCCGTTGGGAGCGACTTCGGGGATGGAGAACTGGTCCTCGTCACAGTCGGTCCCTGAGCCGGTCGACTGGAAGGTGCAGCTGGGATGGGAGCCGGAGATCTCCCTGGGCGTGCTCCAGGTGAGGCCGCCGTCGTCGGAGTAGCTGAGCCAGATCGGCGACTCAGCATAGGCGCCCTGCTGGGCGTTGAGGAACCGGCTGGTGGTCACATAGGCCCGCCCGTAGAACGGGGAGGTCGGGTTGTTGTCGACCGTCAGCCATTCCTTGTCGTAGAAGACGGCGTTGTTGGCCGGGCCGATCCCGGCGCCCTGGCCCTTGAAGACGGTGATGGGCTCGCTCCAGGTAACCCCGCCGTCGGGAGAGCGGCTCACCGACACGTTGCCTTGGGCGACGAATGGGCCGCCCAGGCCACCGGTGTTCTCCAGCTGGGCCATCAACGCCACCCCGTGGCGGCGGTCGAAGGCCGGCGAGGGGTCGCCGGCGCCGTTGCCGGTGCGCATCGGGATCTGTCCGTCGATCCAGGTCGCGCCGCCGTCGAAGGAGGTGAAGAACCCGGTCGGGACCAGGGCCTGGCGGGCCCCGGTGGAGTTGTTGAACCGGTAGAAGTAGTCGTTGGAGCCAGCCAGGATGTGGTTGGGGTTGGTGGGGTCGACGGCGACGGCGATCTCGTTGTCGGGGTTCCAGTCCTGGTTGTATTCGGTGGTGTTGCAGCTGATGTCCACGGCGGCGGTCGGGTTGCCCGCGCTGGTGCAGCGGAACCGCTCGATCTGCTCCTTGGAGAACTGCCCGCCCGGATCGGTGGTGCCGCCCCCGGTGCCCAGGTCCCGCTCCTCGGGTAGTGGCCCCCACTTCATCGCGATCAGCTTGGCGGTGCTGAACGGCCGGTCCCTGGCCACCGACGTCCCAGTCAGCGTGGCGACCAGCAGCCCGGCCATCGCCGCCACGATGATGCCCCGTCGCATCCGTACTCCCCTCACCGCAGCCCAGCGGCTGCGATCTGCCGATCGCCGATCCTGGTGTCCTACCGTGAGAGGAACCCCGTCCCGACCGGGCCCGTTACAGGACAGAGTTCATCAACGAAGCGGGGGTGCTTCGTCGCCTGGTTCGGCGGCTGGACGCCCAAGCCTGGCCTCAGGCTCAGCCGCTCCCAAACGGCTGGGTGTGAAGAAATGCGCGTGCGTGCGCGTTCGGCCCGAGCGCCGCCACCCGGTTGCCGTGGGAGGGGTGTTCGTGGTAGCGGTTGGCCTACGCGTCGGTCTCCCCCCAGGCCGGCACCAACCCGCACCCCGACGGCCATCCCCCATGGTTCGCGGTCTCGGGTGCTGGAGGACGCAACCTGCCTCAGTCGCCCACCCGTCTCCGTACCGTCCGACCCGGCGCTCGCTGTGGGATGGCGCGCCACTGACGGGCGCGCCGGAACCCGCAACCGCCGTTCTGATCCCCGATTCGGGACCCCGCCCGGACTGACCGGGCCAGCAACTCCTCGGAGGTGCCCATGGCTGCACTGTTGCTTCTGCTGGCGATCGTCGGCGCCGCCGTGGTGGGTGATCTCGTGCTGGAGAACACCGCCACCGGCGCCATCACGGTGCTGAACCACCCTGTCATCGGCTACAGCGACGGCCTGCTCCTGGCCATGGCGGCCGCGATCGGGTTCGTGGTTGGCCTGCTGGTGGTCGGGTCGGTGAGCCTGCGGCGCTCGCGGCGCGCCCGCCGCAGGCAGCTGCGCACTGCCGAGCGCGAGCTGCGCGGGCAGCTGCTCGAGCTCGAGGATGAGAACACCAGGCTGCGCGAGGAGCTGGCTCGCCAGGAGGGGGCTGGGCGCCGCATGGCCGGGGGCGCCGCGGCAGCCGATCTCGACGCACCCGCGACCGCAGGCCGGGTTCCATCACCGCCGCCCGACAGCCGGGAGGAACCGGTCTATGTAGAGGCCAGGCGGGCCGCCCGCCTTCGCAGCGACGCCCATCTGTCGTCTCCTTCCACCCACCGGTGACCAGACGCAGGCTGAGCGGGGCGCAATGATCGGACCGCGGTTTCCAGCGCTGCTGGCCGCCGCCCAAGGCGGGGACGAGCAGGCGTTCGCGGTGCTGTGGCGGGACCTGCAGCCGGCCGTGCTGCGCTATTTCCAGGTCGCGGCGAAGGCGGCGGCAGAGGACCTGGCCGCCGACACCTGGGTGTCGGTGATCCGGAGGCTTGAGCGGTTCCGGGGCGGCGAACGGGACTTCCGGGCCTGGGTGTTCACCGTGGCCCGCCACCGGGCCATCGACTGGCATCGGCAGGCCGCGCGTCGACCGATCAGCTCGGTCCCGGCCGAGCAGCTGGCCGAACGGCAGGCGCCTGACGATCCGGTCCTCCAGGTGCTGGAGGGCCAGTCGACCCGGGCGGCGTTGGCGCTGGTGGCCGAACTGCCAGCCGACCAGGCCGAGGTGGTGGCCCTGCGCGTGCTCGGCGGCCTGGAGGTGGCCGAGGTGGCCCGGATCGTCGGCAAGCGCCCGGGGACGGTCCGGGTGCTGGCCCATCGGGGCCTGCGGCGGCTGGCCAGACAGCTGGAGGCGGCCGGGTTGGCGGGAGGCGTAACGCGATGAGCGACGACGGCGCTCTTGAGCCCGACATGCATCCACTGCTTGGGTCCCTTGAAGGCGCGCCGTCGGCCGCCGACCAGGACACGCTGGAACGGCTCCAGGAGGGCCGGCTCGAGCCTGCCTCGGCCCCGCCCGGCTACGGTGGGCTGGCCAGGCTGCTGGCGGCGGCGACCGCCCCGGCCGCTCCCGAGGAGCTGGCCGGTGAGCAGCGAGCCCTTGCCGAGTTCACGGCGGTGATGCGGTCGACCCCCCCGACCCTCGTCCCCCGGAGGATCGCTGTGCCCAGCAAGGCGTTCACGATGAAGGCGGCCGCGGCCGCCCTGGTCGCCGTCCTGTCAGTCGGCGGGATCGCCGCCGCGGCCACCGGGCTCCTACCCGGTCAGGCGTCGCCGGTGGCCGACCGGGAAGCGGCCACCACGGCCGCCGACGCGGCCGGGCAGGGACTGGGGGCTGCCGCCACCGTCGAGCTGGACGCGGCGGCCCAGGCGGGCCTGTGCCGGGCCCTGCAGGACGGCCAGGGCGCCGACCACGGCTCCCCCGCGGACACGCCGGCGTTCCAGGCCCTGGCCGCGGCGGCCGGCGGTGCCGGCAACGTCATCAGCTACTGCGAGGACCTCACCGCCGGTGCCGGCGGGTCGGCTGACGGCCAGGGCGCAGGGTCGGCGGTCGGGCCGGACGCCACCGTGGCGGCCCGGGCCGGGCTGTGCCGGGCGTGGCAGGCCGGCCAAGGGACCGACCACGGACGCCGGACGGACACGCCGGCGTTCCAGGCCCTGGCGGCGGCCGCGGGCGGAGCCGACAAGGTCGCCGCCTACTGCCAGGACGTGACCGCCGGTGCCGGCAGCGACGGCCAGGGCCAGGCCTCACCGCCGAGCGTCTCGGCACCTCCGACCACTGTCTCGCCACCGAGCAGCGGCCCGCCCGCGCACCCCGGCCCGCCCGCCAGCACCGGCCCTGGAGGCCACGGGCAGGGCGGACCCCCGACTACCGGCTGACCGGTCCACACCTGGTCGCAGCGGACCGGCCTTCCGCCGGTCGCCCAGGGAGCCAACAGCTTCAGGTCGTCCAGCGGAGCCGACACCGGAGGTATCGATGGTCGAAGACCCCGACAGCCATCCGCCCCCCACCGACCAGTCGGATATGGACAGGTTCGCGGCACTCGCGGACGGTCCAGTTACAGCGTTGGGCCTCTCCAGCAGCGCTGCCGACGCCCTGGAGCAGGCACTGGATGTGAAGACCGTCCGTGACCTGGCGGACCACCGACATGTCCGCCGGGCCCAGGCGATCGTGAACCTGGCGAACAAGAAGAAGAAACGGTGATCTATTGCGCTTCCCTGGCATCGGCCAAGTGTGAGCTGGTCGGGCAACGAGCATGACCGTGGCCCGGCAGGAGGGATGGCCCCCCGCTTTCGGCCCGGCTGCCCTGCCAGGAGTTGAGGCCCTCACGTCCTGGCAGGCACTCGCCCCGGGCGCCGGCCGAGCCATGGGGATGGTGGTCGGCCCCGGGGCGCCTCAAGCCAATGCCGCAAACACGCCACGGCGGGGCGGGTCCTCCCAAGCGTACCGATAAGCCTGATCGACCCGCATTCAGCGGCTCGGCGCACGGGCCGCTTGCCGACCAGCCGCGATCCACAGCGCGACCGCCGTGTTAGGGATGGCTAATGACCGACGCGGAGTTACGAGCCCGACCTCTACGGGAACGCCCTTCGCGGGAGGAGTACCTTCACTGTTGATGGGCGGACGCGCGAGTTCGACCTGTTGAGCCCGGCGGGCGGCGCGGCGCCTGGCGGCCTGTTCGCACAGCGTAGGGTCCGTGGCGCTCACCGGGGGATCGGCGCAGCCAGGACAGGAGGGCTCAGAACGTGACCGAGCGGCGACCCTCGCGGAGGAGCGATGGGGGCGCCGAGGGTGTGACCCTGCGCCTGCTGTGGCCGCAGTGGCAGGGTGCCGGCACCTCCAGCGTCCGGGCGCTCGCCCCCGAATTCCCCTTCGAGGTGGCCCGCCGGGGCTATGCCGTCGGCTCGGCGGTGCTGGCTGCCGTCCTGCCGGCGAACCAGGGCCCGACCGCGGCCGCGCCGGTCGCCATGGACGACACCGGCCTGGCGCCCGCCGATGGGATCGAGGCCAAGGAGATCATCCTCACCCAGCTTGCACAGGCTCTGGAGGTGATTCGCCAGCACGATCCGGCGAGGATCGTCACCCTGGGCGGCGAGTGCGCCGTCAGTGTCGCGCCCTTCTCGGAACTCGCGCGCCGCTACGGTGACGACCTGGCGATCCTTTGGATCGACTCCCACCCTGACATCGGCACCCCGGCCAGCCACTACCCGGGGTTCCACGCCATGGCGGTGGCGGCGTTGACCGGGCACGGGGACCCGGTTGTGCAAGCGCTGCTGTCGGCCACCGTCTCCCCCGACCGGGTCGCGTTGGTCGGGTTTCATGCCTGGGCCGAGGACGAAATCGGCAACGTGGCCCACTGGGGCATCCGCTCGTTCAGCCCGGACGACCTGCGGGCAACGACCCAGCCGCTGGGGGGACTGGCTGGCTGGAACCGGCTGCTCGTGGGTCGCCATCCATTTCGACGTCGACACCATCGACAGCAATGAGCTCGTGCTGGGGCTGGGCGCTGAGCCGGGCGGGCTGACCAGCGCCCAGGTGCGGCGCATTGTCGACGACCTCGATACCGTCACCGACGTTGTCGGGCTGACGGTCGCCGAGTTCATCCCCCGGCAAGTCATGCACCTGCAGCAGCTCCTGACCGCCTTTCCGCTGCTTCGGGCGTCCAGGCCAGAGTCTGCATCAGGTGTTGCCAGCCAGGGCGGCCACCCCACCGTGACGGAAGCGACCCCGGACCAGGCGCCGACTGGGCAAGAGGGCTGAGACGCGGCCACCACGACCAGAAGCACGCGCAGTCAGAAGCGGTAGCCAGCTCGACCGATGCGATGAGCGGGACGCGGCGCTGTGTGGCCCATCTGCCGGTTGCTGTCCCAGCGAATCTGCTCCGTGACGGCGTGTCAGCGGCCGGCGTCGGCGGTGCGCTGCTGGGGGTGGGCCGCTGGAACATGCGCTTGTGCTCAGGCATGTGGCGTTGTCGCCAGGCGCACGCCGGCGCGCCGTCGCCGCTGGCGCTGGTGCGGGAGGCGATCCCGAGGCGTCGGCCGGCCCCGTGGCGACAGGGCCACCTTCGCCGCCCTGCTTAGCATGTTGCGGGCATGCCGAGATGCGCACCCAGCAGGAGGTATCGACGTGGATGAGCAGCCAGGGTTCGTGATCGAAGGAGCGCGGGTCGCCCTCGGACCGCTGCGGATGGATCTCGTTGCGACCTACCAGCGCTGGGAGAACGACCTGGAGGTGGCCAACGCCAACGGCCGGGTCATCCCCTTCACCCTGGAGGCGATGCGCGAGCGCATCGCCGGCCGCAGCGGCAAGCCCGAGTTCTGCGACTTCACCGTCTATGACCGCGCCGACCAGGCCCCGATCGGTGTCAGCTCGCTGTTTCACATCGACCATCGCAACGGTACCGCCCAGTTCGGGATCGACCTGGGCGAGCGGCGCGGCCGCGGGCTGGGCACCGAGGCGACCCGGCTCACGCTCGACTGGGGCTTCAGCGTGCTCGGCCTGCACAACATCATGCTGGCAGTCGCCGCGTGGAACGAGCGGGCGATCCGGATCTACACCAAGGTCGGCTTCCGCGAGGTGGGGCGCCGCCGCGGCGCGGGGCTGACCATGGGCCGCCGCGACGACGGGGTCTTCATGGACCTGCTCGCCACGGAGTTCCTGCAAGCCAACCACTCAGTGCTGGCCGGCCGCGTGCCGCACGGGGCTCCGCAAGGCGAGCAGGTAGGCGGGCGTTCGGTGTCACGAGCCCAGACCGGCAACGTGCGCGGCTGAGCTCGCCGTGCTGGTCAGGTTCGCTGCGACGATCCCGCTCCGTCATGTCCGCGCTGGTGAGGTTCGTGGTGAGGAGTTTCTACGAACTCAAGGCCGACCCTGCGGGCGGCCTCCGGCCGCCCTCGCGCCGGCATCCCCATGCCCCCGCCAGCGGGGAAGCACACAGCTCGTTCAGCGTCCACTCACCGCATCTCGCTCGGCGCGAGTGCCGCGATCCGTTCGGTACTTGCGCGCTCCGACGAATACGCCTACGCCAAGCAAGGCTATGAGGGTGGCGGCGAGGCCCAACACGACGGGACTCTCCAGGCCGTCCGGACGTCGGGCAGGTGCTGTCATTGCGGTAGTCGGCTGCGCCGAGGGCGGTGAGCGCGGTGCGGACCGCACGGTGATGTAGTCCCAGGAGTAGTGCATGCCACCTTCTGTACCGTCATAGAGCAAGACGAGATAGCGGCCTGGCGCCGTCGCCGGAACCGCGAACGTGGCCAATCCGCGTTGGGGTTGCTCTTGCAGGACAACCCGCGGCTGGCCAGCGACGTGGGCGCGGTCGAGGAAGTCGGGTCCGATGAGTAGGTCGTCACGGACCGGGTTCCAGACGATCTTGATGGTCGGGGTGGTGCTCACCAGCCGCTCACCGGGCGTGGCCGCGGTGGGTTTGATACAGCCGCACGGCCCGTGTGCGGCAGCGGGGACAGCCCCGACGAGCACGGCTGACGCGCAGGCAGCAGCCAGGAGTAGCGAGCGGAGGCTGCTGTGCAGATCAAGCCGCCAGGCGCAGGCGCCGGCATGCTGCGGCGCCCGGCTGCCTCCAGGCAGCTCCCGGTCGTTCACGCGGTGAGTGGTTCTCATCGCAAGGCATCGGGTTGCATCGACGGCTCCGGTTCTTTGACCAGCACCAAGGGTAAGACACCGCGCCTGCCGCGGCTCGTTCGAGCCTTATCAACAAGGCAAGTAGTCACCGAGGACGGGCCTCACCGGACGGGCCTCACCCTCCGGTTCAGGTCGTGAGCATTGCTGCAACGCCCGAGCCGGGTTCGTCCTCGCCGACCGTGCCCACGGCGTGCCCGTAGCATCGGCACCCAACGGTCCCCACGGACAACAGCGGTCGGTCGGGAGACGCGCTGAGCGACGCCGTCGACCACCAGTTGGATCAGGACGACGTTGTCGCTGTTGCGGCAGGCCTCGGCGGCCGCCGCCCCGCTGTCCGGGGTGGTGTAGACGATGGTCGGCTCCTGGGCATTCGCGGCGGAGGCGGCGACCAGGGCCAGCGCCGCCGCAGCCACCAGCATGACGAGCAGACGCGGAGCGCCGCAGCAGCACTCGCGACGGCGACAGCCGCGGTTCGCTTCATGAATCCCCCCTCTCCCAACGGGTGACGTCGGTGCCGGCCAGCACGACCAGGATTGGATCGGTATGCAACCACTGAGCGACGTATTGGCCACTACAGCCGAGCCGTCCTCTCGGCACACAGCCGAGGCGGCTGGTTATCCCGGCGAGGAGTGTGGTTGAGGGGCCTGGTGCTCGGCCTGCTGTGAGCCCTTGCACTCTTGTCAACGATGCAGTGCTGCCCAGGGACCGGATCGGCCTGCCCGACCCCGCCATCCCATGGTGAGCGAGGCCGCCTCGGCGGAGCAGGTGGCCAAGCCGAGGGACAGGTGAAACGATCGGGCATCGCCGTAGGAGGTCGCCCAGATGACAACCGGCCAATCCATGGTCGAGCTGCCACACGCCCGAATCCCCGGCGGCCCTGAAACGCTGGTCATTCTCGAAGGCCTCACGCTGGAGAACAAGGCACCGACTGGGCCTGCCCTGTGGCTGCTTCGGTGGGCGCACAAGCGCTACACCCGCGACTACACCGTTTACCAGGTTGCACGACGGCCGGGCTTGCCGGCCGGCCATACCACCCGCGATATGGCCGACGACTACGCGAGCTGGATAGGGGCCAGATTCGACGGGCCGGTCGATGTCATCGGCTTCTCGACCGGCGGAGAAGTCGCCCAGTACCTCGCGGCCGACCATGGCGGGCTGGTTCGCCGGCTGGTCTTGAGCGACACCGGCTGCCGGCTGGGGGAGGATGCCAAGGCGCTGCTGCAGGCCGCCCGCGACAAGGCCGCCCAGGGCAGGGCGGCCGAGGCCCAGGCCGACATCGCCAACCACATAGACTTCGGGCGGTTCGGCCAAGGCCTGGCGAAGCTGCTCGGCAGGCGCCTGATGAAGGAACCCGACGACGCCTCGGACTACATCGCCACCATCGAGGCGGATCTGGGTCACGACGCGACCGATGCGCTGGCCAGGATCGCCGCGCCGACCCTGGTGATCGCCGGCAGCCGGGACTTCTTCTACCCCGACCCGATTGTTCGTGAGACCGCCGAACGGATCCCGCAGGCCACACTGCGGCTCTACGATGGTGTCGGCCATGCGGTCAGCAAGACCCACAAGCGAAGGTTCGAGGACGACGTGCTGGGCTTCTTGCGCATTGACGCAGCTGAGTAGCCGTTGAGCGGCCTGATCCCAAGCGACGGCCTTGTGGTCCACGTTTGGTCCACATGCCATCGGAGCCGAGCGGTTCCCAACGGTCTCCAGCGGTCGGTCGCTCGCGCAGGTTGCAGGCGCGATCCTGGGGAAACGGGCCGGGGCAGAACCCTGATAAGGAGGAGGTTCCAGGTTCAAGTCCTGGCAGGCCCACCAGCCATTCCCCCAGCTCACGGCCACCTCGGCCGATCATCGACGCGGCCCCTTCCGGCCAGACCGGCCGGTTCGTGCCACCCGCGTGCCACTGCCAGCGGCGGCCGGTTCCTGTGAACGGGTCGACGCCGCCCGGACCAGCTCGTCCAAGGCGGCCGCGATGGCGGCGTCCCGCCCAGCCATGACGTGCTGATAGCGCAGGGCAGCCGCCGAGGAGGAGTGCCCCATCCGCACCATCAGGTCCCGAGTGCTGGCGCCCGCCGCGAGCACCAAGGTGGCCGCAGTATGGCGAAGGTCATGGAAGCGCAACCCCTCCACGCCGGCGGCTCGGGTGGCCGGGATCCAGACCCGGCGGGATCGCGTCGGCCAAGCCGGCAACCTCGGCCACGCTGGCGAACCGCATCTCCGGCGCGCGCTCGGCGGCGGCCCCGCGGATGGTGCAGGGGTTGCGGGCCAGATAGCCGCTCTCGATGGCCGTGCCGAGAATGCGCGACAGCAGCCGGTACGACTTGGCCCTGGTGCTCGCTCCCACTCCGTCGCGCTCCAGCTTGGCCAGCCAGGCCCGGACCGCCATCGCGTCCAACTCGGCCAGCGGCACCGGCCCGAAGGTCGGCAGCAGGTAGCGGCGCAGCAGTTCCGGTAAGCCCATTGGCTGTTGGCGCGCAGGTTGACCGTGGCGGCCTCCCAAGAAGCGGCCCAGTCCGTGAACGTCGTGCGACCCAGGCGAGGGTCGCTCCACTGGCCCCGGCTCAGGTCGTCTCGACCTGGGCCAGATGCCGGGTGGCTTCCGTGTTGGTGGCGAACGTTTGCGGGGGCCGTGTGCTGGCGGCGTCGTTCGTCCGGTAGCGCGCCTGCCAGCGGCCAGACGGCAGCCGGCGCCCACTCCGGTCCGCATCCACCCTCCGAGGTACGGGCGAGCCGTCCCGGGCATGATGAGTGGTGACTCAGGAGGGAGTGTCCGATGATCGGCACGTTGCGTACGGTGGTGCTCGACGCACCAGACGCCCGGCGGCTGGCCGCGTTCTACACCGCCCTCGGCGGGTGGACCGAGCAGTACGCCGACGACGACTGGATCACGATGGAGACCGGGGACGGGTGGCGCATCGCCGCCCAGCGCAGCCCCGACCATATACCGCCGCGGTGGCCCGATCCGGCGTACCCGCAGCAGGCGCACCTCGACCTGCGCGTGCCGGACCTCGACGCCGGCTCGGCGAAGGCGGTCGAGCTGGGCGCCGAGCTGCTGCGCAAGAACGAGAACTGGTACACGCTGGCCGACCCGGCCGGGCACCCGTTCGACCTGTGCCTGTTCCCGGCGAAGCAGGAGACCACGCTCATGGGCGTGATGCTCGACTGCCCGGACGCCAAGGAGCTGAGCACGTTCTACGCGAAACTCCTCGGCAAGCCCGTCACGCACGAGGACGAGGGCGTGGCGATGATCGGCGAGGACGGGGCGCAGCCGGTGATGTTCCAGCAGATCACCGAGTACCACGCGCCGCGGTGGCCCGACCCCGCGTATCCGCAGCAGTTCCATCTTGACGTCACGGTCGACGACGTCGACGCGGCCCAGGTGGCCGTGCTGAAGCTCGGCGCCACCTCGCTGTCCTCCGGCGGGGTGAACTGGCGGGTCTACGCCGACCCGGCCGGCAAGCCGTTCTGCTTCTGCTGGGACTAGCGGCGGACCTTGAATCCCAGGTGCTTGAACTCCCTGCTGAGTCCCGCAGCTCGGTCGCCGGCATGTCAACGCTACTCCCCCCTTTGCAGGCGATCCGGGCGTTCGTGGCCGCCCACAGGATCGCGGCCATGAACGATCGCGGAACGTGGAGGGGGATTTCGAACCGATCAGGAACCGAGAAGCGCCATCACGTTGGTCGCACCTAGCTTGTCTACAGACGGCCGGGAAGACGTGTACCCGGCACGAGA
>Ga0081538_10004478_pt1 | contig 12866 bp, 8 predicted proteins | sample TabmetS5T2R1_FD_71022 | JGI IMG/M metagenome (GOLD analysis project Ga0081538, IMG submission 71022) | Tabebuia heterophylla rhizosphere microbial communities from the University of Puerto Rico - S5T2R1 | ecosystem: Host-associated > Plants > Roots > Rhizosphere ...
AACTCCGTGGCACGAGCTTCGAGCTCGGCTTCGGATTCCGCGCCCTCAATGTCGAGCCCCTTGATTTCACCGACAGGTAGAAACTCGATGGAGACCGCATCTTGCTTGAGTGTATTGACGAATCGGGTGGCCACAACCTGGACCTGGTCCACCTCTCCTTTCAAGAAAAGGTCGCGCGCAAAGGCGGCGATGGCCCTGGCCTCGGGAAATCGGGGCGCGTCGCCATAGGGAAAGTCGGCGGCAAGCTGCCGACGGGTGCGGGCCACGAACTGCGCGGCTTTGCGCCCAGCAGTCATGAAGGTCGTTGACTTGACGTCATGGTCAGATACCAAACGAAACACATTGGTGTTCAGTCCGCCGCAGAGGCCTTTATCAGCGGCTACGAGGATAACGCCACGCTTGCGGATGGGACGCACCTCCAGAAGTGGATGAGTGAAGTCCACCGCCTGCGCGGTCGCGTGGCGCTGGATCCGGTAAAGCCGCTGCATAAACCCGCGCAAGGCTAGGGCCGCTTCCTGAGCCTTGCGCATTCTGGATGCCGCCACCATTTGCATTGCCTTGGTGATCTGCGCCGTATTGCTCACAGACCGCATTTGTCGGCGTATGTCACGAATGCTCAGCATGTCCGGTTCTCATTTCACTTCCACATCGCCTTTCGGCTTCACTTCGCCTTTCGCCTCCACGCCGTCTTTCGCCGCGTCGTCGTCTTTGGCTCCCACGTCGCCCGTCGTCTTCCCGTCCTCTTTCTTTTTCCCGTCTTCTTTCGATTCCTTGTCGCCCTTCTTTTTCGCGTCGCCTTTCCTTTTCACGCCGTCAGCGCCCGCCGCGATGGTGTGCTCTCGGTGGGTGGATTCTTCAATCTCGCGTTTGTATCTCTGGTAGTCGGGTGATCCTGGCGGGCTGTAGTTCCAGTTCTTGTACAGCCCGATCAACTTGGTGAAAAACTCTCGGGCATCGTCGCGGTTCTGAAAGTCGTAGTCATGATCAACCAGGCTTGTCAGCAGCCGCAGGCTCTCGAGCTGTCGCTCGCGCGGCATGCAGGCGTCCACCTCATCAAAGGCGTCCTGTTGCAGATAGGCCATGTCGATCAGAACCGACTTTTGCCACGTGACGTAATCCTCGAGCGTGATGCCTTCCTCACCCGTGACCTGCATCATCTGGTTGATGGAATCCCCCTGTTGCAGCAGTTTATGTAGTCGTTCGACATCGCGAGTCCAGTTGGGATCGAGGTTCTTACTCAACCACGGGGAAAGCTGATTTAGGTAGCGCGACCACGAGGTCAGCGGATCGATGGCCGGATAGAACCGCTTGTAGGCCCTGTCATACGACAGTCCAAGAAATGTCTTGACCGCGCCGAGTGTTGACTGAGTGACTGGTTCCTCAAAGTTACCGCCGGCCGGCGATACGGTGCCGATCATCGTGAGGCTGCCTTGCGACCCGTCGGGACAGCGAATCATGCCGGCTCGTTCGTAAACGCTCCTGATCGACGAATCGAGGTACGCGGGGAAGGCTTCTTCACCCGGAATTTCCTCCATTCGTCCGGAAGTCTCGCGCATGGCCTGTGCCCAGCGCGAGGTGGAATCAGCGATCAGCAACACGTTCAATCCCATCTGGCGGTAATACTCGGCCAGCGTGATGCCCATGTAAATCGAGGCCTCGCGGGCGGCGACCGGCATCGACGATGTGTTGCAGATGATGATCGTGCGGTCCATTAACGTTCCGCCGGTGCGCGGATCTTTTGTCTCGGGGTACATCGTGATGGTCTCGACCACCTCGCCGGCCCGCTCGCCGCAGGCCACGACGACGACAATATCGACAGTCGAATAACGGGCGATCGTGCTTTGCAGAACCGTCTTCCCCGCACCGAAGGGGCCCGGGATACAGCCCGTCCCGCCCATGGCGATGGGGAAGAATGTGTCGATGATTCGCGTCCCCGTTGTCATTGGATCCTCGGCGTACAACCGCTCCACATAGCGGCGGCGCAGCAGCTGGCCAGGGATCGGGCGGCGGACCGGCCACCGTTGGACCATCGTGATCTCACTCTCTACGCCACCCGCTTCGACGCGCGCAACCGGATCGCTCAGTGTGAAGTTCCCCTCACCAATCCACCTTACGGTCACCGGTTCCGGTTCCCCAAACGGAACGAGTATCTTGTGGGTGATCGGCCCTTCGGGCACTGTCCCCAGCACACTACCCGGGGGCACGCGTGAACCCTCGGTGACCACCGGCGTAAACTTCCACTTGCGTTCCAAATCGAGCGGCGCGGCAGATGCGCCGCGCGGAAGGAAGAAGCCATGTTGCTCGGCCAGCTCGTGCAGCGGATTCTGCAGGCCGTCGAAGACGCGTCCCAACAGGCCAGGACCGAGTGTTGCCGAGAGCATCTCGTCGGTCATCTCGACACGGTCGCCGACGCGCACGCCATTGGTGTCTTCGAACACCTGCATGTCCGCCGTGCGTCCGCGGATGCGGAGCACTTCGGCCTTCAGCCGCTCGTCGCCGACGCAGACGTAACCGACTTCGTTCTTTTTCACCGCCGTCTGCTCGTCGATCTGGATCAGCACCAGGCTCTCGCGAACCTGAACGACGGTCGCCGTCTTAGCCTTTTCGCCATTTCCATCATGTGTTTTCGACATGCGTCACCTTGTCGATCAATTCTGTGAAGCGAACTTTTGCCCGGTCGGGATCACATTCGAGCCACGCCCGGAGCATGTCCCACTTGAAAACAAACGCGACGACCGACTCGAACCCGAACATCGATTGCTCGGCGCAGCGGGTCAGCCACCGCCAGTTGAGGTCCAGCAGAAGCCGTTCCAAACCCATCGCATCGGCAGCTGACAATTGCTCGTTCGCTTGCGGCAACCACGGGAATAGATGCTCCAGGCCGAAGTTCGGCGCATCCCAGTGCTTTCGGATGTGATGCACGCGCGGGCCGACTCCCCACGCATTCGAATCTTCCGGCAGTTCCAGGTCGTCCCGCTTTCGACGCAGCGCGGCCAGCAGCGTCTGTTGTGTCATGCGAAAGGCGACGTACTCGCGCAACGATGCGCCGAGTTGCGTATCCATCAATTTCGAAAACGCTGCACCGAACGAACTGTCCGTTTGCCGCGTCAGACGTTCCGCGCGCCAGCGGACCAACGGTCTTGCACGGTTCAACTGATCCGAGTGTTCGGGGCGCAGTCGGCGCAGTCGCTGTTCCAACCGCAACGGCGTGATAGGCAACTGTTCGGCACGCTCAAAGTGCGGCAATTGCGGCAGGCTGGCGATTAAGTCGTAGTACATGACGAAAAATCCAAAGTCTCACACAAAAGCGCAGGCCGCAAAAAAAGTTTCCAAATTCTGTCCTTTGCGCCTTCGCGTGAGGTTCCAAAACGGCTGTCACTCCGCACCCTCCAAAATTGCTTTGAATCGCGGGACCATTCGTTGCGAAATCAGCCGCGCTACGGCCCGGTCAGATAGATCAATTTCCAACTTGTCCTGGACCAGCCGGACGCGGGCACCGCCTTCGACTTCGTGAGCCGGCAGCAGTTCAATCCCCTCGCGCAACATGTCGCTCGATAGGGCGAGGATGGCCTGTTTGCCTTCTTCCTTCAGCGTGGCTTCGCCCAATAGCGCTTGGGAGATTCGCACTTCGATCTCTTTGTCCTGGATGAGCTCTTCGGCGGCGCGGCCGGCCAGCACCAGCACGATATTGCGGACCAGTTGCTCGTCGCGCGTGGCCGAAACGACCAGCCGCTTGACGAACTCCTCGAACCGCGCGACGACGCGGGCCTTCAGGTCGAGCACCGCGTCGCGGGCAGCCAGTTGCAGCGCGTCGAGCGACGCTGTTCGGTGCGCCTCGATTTCAGTCCGCGCACTTTCCCTCTCGGTGTCGGCTTCGGTCTTGGCCTGGGCAACAATATCCGCGGCCTGTTTTCGCGCGTCGCTGAGCAGGCGGTCGGCTTCGGTTTGTGCAGCCTGTACTCCTTGGTCGCGAATCCGCTCGATCAAGTCCTGTACGCCGTTGGATGACTTCACTTTTTCTTTTATCATGGCACCTGGATTCCATTGGAGTTATTCGCCAAGTCGGCCAGACAATACGAGTGCAAATACGAATGCGAACACGGCAAATCCCTCGATCAACGCCGCCGGCGCGAGCGAGATGCCGAACACTTCCGGTTTGCTCTTCGACGCATTGATCGCCGCGGCGCATGCCGAGCCTTGGGCCAACGCGCTGAACATCAGAGCCACCCCGGACAGGGTGCCGAGCGCAAAAATACCCGGTGCGTTTTTTGCGGTGATCTCGGCCGGAAAGGCCATCGTGACGACAATGCCATAAATCGTTTGCGACGACGGCATGGCCGCGACGCCGACGAACCGCCCGAAGCCGCTTTCCACTTCCAACATTGCACCGCATGCCGCCATGCCGCCGCGCAGGCAGCCAATCATGCTGCCGACGGCCCCCAATGCCAGCGGGGCGTAAAGTCCGATCCACCCCAACGTGAGTATCGTCATTTCCATAGGGAACCTTCCTTTCGTCGAACGGGGGTGAAACGCCGTCCTTCGTCTTTCAATCCCCAGTTAAAGAACTCGATGACATTTAGCCGCAATCCGTGAATCACGCCGCTCGAAACACCCAACAGAAGGTTCAGGGCGTGCCCGAATACAAGCACAAGCAGAGCCAACAGCAATCCGAACCGCGGCAAGCCGCTGTGAATCCCGGTCGCCATGTCGTTGAACGCCGTCGCCAGCGACGCAGAAGCCAATCCCAACGCGAACAGCCGCAGGTAACTCAAGATATCGCCGAACGCGGCGGAAACTTTTGTCAATCCGAGCACGCCACCTATCAGCCTGTTCAGCGGCTTCTCGGTTCGCGCCGTGAAACCCACGACCAAAAGCAATCCGACCACGGCCACGCCGCCTCCGATCACCTTGAAAATCGCGGCTGCTGGAATTACCGCTCCGGCGGCGGCCATTAGTCCACCGCCGACCGCCGCGGCCCATCCCCAGGAAGCAAGCCCGTCGCGCCAATCGGTGTAGCGCCGAGCATTCAAGATGTTGGCCAATATCACATGCAACGCGCCGACCAATATGGAAACACCCATCATCAGTTGCGAGTTTTTCATGTCCAGCACATGGAGACGGCCGAGCAACGAATCCGGTGGCGGCGTGATGCCAAAGTAGCTGCCTACCAGCACGCCGTAGACAAGGGATGTCAACACAATCAGCAACAGCATTGGCCGGAACCGCTGTCCCACCGTGCGCTGTGTGACCGGCTGGCCCTGTTCTGTGTCGGCGGCACTTGTCAACAGTGCATCGCCGGACCTCGGCCGGCCGAGCTTTCCCCAAATCAGGAACAATCCCAGACCAATCAGCGCCGCATAGCCCGCGTCAGCCAGGATCATCGCGAAGAAGATGGCGAATGAAACAACCACAATCGCCGACGGATCCCACGTCCAATAACCGGGGGTCATGTAAAAATTCACGAGGTCTTCGCCCGCTTCGACGCGCCGTGCGTTGCGCATCAACGTGGGCGGGTTTTCGTCCGGCGCCGGCGGCCTGCATTCGAAGACGAAACCCTTTTCTTGCGCGTACCCGGCTAGTTCGTCGACGCGTTCGCGAGGTACCCAGGCTTCGAGCGCAAATAGCGGGTCTCGGTCGCAAGTCTGTTGGGACGCGCCGGCACGGGCGGCGGAGTCTTCTAATTCCGCGAGACTGCGGGCGAATAACAGGCACCAGCGCGTCAAATGAGCCCGCTCAGCCTGCGCGTCCTCAATCGCCAACTCCACTTCGTCCAATCGCCGCGCCAGTTCAACTGGTGAACGTGAACCGATTCTCAGACGCGGAACGGGCGTGTTTTCTGGTTCGCGGGTAGACACCACGACGACGTAACAGCAGCGGTTATCGCGCGCCACAATTTCCCACGCGGTCTCATCGCCGTTCTCGTCGGGTCCACGCGCGGCTTCCAGCCTTCTCATCTCCTTGTGCGTCAAGGCATAAAACCACAACCGCAAGTCGCCCATTTGTTCGGACGGAGCAAAATGAAAGTTGCCAAATGGCTTCGCGGCTGCGAGTCTCTGCAACAGGTCGTCGCGCTCGGCTTCCAGCGACTGAATGCGCGACTGCAATTCCAGAGCGCGCCGCTCGATGTCTGCGGCATCAAACAACCCGTGGTCGCGCACCTGACGACGCCGCTGCGGCGCGGTCAGTAGAAACTTCAATGCCGTGCGAGCCTCGCCCGACGGCGCGTCGCCATTCGCAACGTTCGCGTCGCCGCCAAGCGGAATGATTTCCAGGCAGCCAAACTGATACAGATCGTCGAGCAGCCGTTGTTTTTCGCTGCTCAAACCGACAAACGTGGCTCGTTCCAAGGGGACGATGCTCATGGTTCGCCCTCCTCGGTATCCCACCCGCCGCCGGCTGCTTGTTGTTTGACCTTCGCCAGTTTCGACGTGATCACAGCGGCCCGCTCGGCGTCGCCCAGATAGATGCGTATTCGTTGAATGTTTTGCTTGGCGGTCGGAATCAAGATCTTCTCGAAAAGATTGACTCGCTGTGTGATACGCCGGACGGCCTGGTCGAGCGTTGTCACACGCTGTCCGGCGATGCGGGCCCGGACGCGCGCTTCCGCAGCATCTTTTAGCCGCTGGACGAGAATGTCGACCCAGGCTGGAGTGGCCAGCCGCGAGTAATCTGCCACGGCGAATTCGACGTGTTCGAGGATCGGCAGCCGTGTGCCAACCACGTTCTGTTCGCCCACCTGATAACTCTTCATTTCTACTAGTCCGCTGAAATCCAACTCTTCGTCTGCCAGCATCGGCAGCTCTTGCCCGATACGTGCCTCCAGCGACTCGGCCGCCGTGATGGCCGCCTTGTGTTCCGCTCGCGCCTTCTGTGCTTCGACCGTAAGCTGCCGGCGCTTCAGGTCCAACGACGGCAGCAGCTTCCGGTACAGCTTCAATTGCTGCTGCTGTTGCTGGAGCGAGTTCTTACTGAGTCGAAGTTTTGCCATTCCGCTTCACCGCTGATTTCGCAGCCGATTTCTCGGCAGGTTCGGGAAAATATTTGTCCACCAGGTTTTGCTTCATCAGTAGCTCCTGCGGCTCGAAGCATTCGGCCAGGGTCTTCCAGCACAGGTCCAGCGCATCGATCACGCCCATGGAAACGCGAATGTCCATGAACCGCTCGCGGAACAAGGCTCCGTACTTCAACAGCTTCTGATCGAATGGAGATAGCTCGAACGCCATCGCTTGCTTGCGCTGTGCTTCGACCGCCTCAGAATAGAAGCGGATCATGGTGTTCATGATCTGCGAATGGTCCTCGCGCGTCGCCTTGCCAATGACGTGCTGTTTCAGCCGCGACAGCGAACCGAAGGGGTCGATGATTCCACCGTGCAAGTAAAATTGCCCCTCGGTGATGTACCCGGTGTTGTCGGGTACGGGGTGCGTGACGTCGTCGCCGGGCATCGTGGTCACTGTCAGAATGGTGACGGATCCCGCGCCTTTGAAGTCGCACGCTTTCTCGTATCGCTGTGCAAGCTGCGTGTACAAGTCTCCCATGTAGCCGCGGACGGCCGGGATGCGTTCTTGCGCGACACCGATTTCCTTCATCGCGTCGGCGTACGCCGTCATGTCCGTCAGCAGCACGAGGACGCGCTTGTCCTCTTCCACGGCGAACTTCTCGGCCACGGCCAGTGCCATGTCGGGTACCAGCAACCGTTCGACCAGCGGATCGGATGCCTGATTGACGTACATCACCGTGTGGGCGAACACGCCGTGCTCTTCAAAAGCCGTGCGAAAAAAGTGATAGTCGTCGAAGATCAGTCCCAAGCCGCCGAAGACCAGCACGTCGGCGTCGGCTTGAAAACCGATCCTCGCGAGCAATTCGCTGTGCGGCTCGCCGGCGACCGAGAAGATCGGAATCTTCTGGCTCTCGACGAGGCAGTTGAACAGGTCGATCATTGGGACGCGGGTTTCAATCATCTTGGTCGGCATAACGCGCATGACGGGATTGACCGTCGGCCCGGCGACTTTCACATGCGGATCGGCCGACAGATCGGGCCCGCCGTCCATTGGCTCGCCCGAACCGCGAAAGATGCGGCCCAAAATGTTGGGCGAATAGACCACGTCGAGCTGCCGGCCGAGGAACTGCACCGTGGCGTCCGTGGAAAGTCCCTTGCCGCCGCCAAACACTTGCAGACTGGCGAGGTTCCGGTCCAGCCCGATGACGCGGGCTAACGACATTTCGCCGTCGGTATTCTCGACTTCCGCCATGTCGCCCAGTGCCACGCCCTCCGCATACAAGCGAATCACATCCCCGACGATCTCATGCACGCGCGTGTGGCGAACAAGTTGTTGTAATTCCGCAGCCATTGGGCACTCCTCGATTCTGTCACTCCGCAGGGATGCGATACAGCAGCGCGTACATCGTCGGCACCATGATCATCGTGAGCAGCGTGCCGACGATCAGGCCGAAAAAGATCGTCACGGCCAATGCCACCCAGAACACGTCCTGCAGCATCGGCAGCACGCCGAGCACCGTCGTTCCCGCCGCGTTCACCACGGGGTTCAATCGTGAGACGGCCGCCTCGACCACCGCTTTGTAAGGCGACAGGCCTCGTCCGAGGTTGGCATTCACCTCGTCCAACAACACGACCACGTTCTTGATCATCATGCCCGACAGGCTCATGGCACCCAGCAGCGCGATGAAGCCGAAAGGCGTTTGCGTCATCAGCAGTCCGCCTGTAATGCCGATCATCACGAAGGGAATTACGCCGATGCAGATCAACATCGGCCGAAAGCCATTGAAAAGCGCGACCAAGATGAACAACATGACAACTACGGCCGGCACGATGCCAGGGATCAGCGCGTCCTGTGACTGCTTGGCGCTCCAGTATTCGCCGTCCCAATCCAGACGGTAGCCGGCCGGTAGTTCAATGGCGTTGAACTTGTCCAATACGGCATTGCGAAGCGTCGGCGCGGTCACTTCGTTGGGCGAGCACTGCACGGTGATTGCACGGCGGCGGTCCCAGCGCCAGATAATCGGATCTCCCCATGCCATCTCGACCCCATCGATGACCTGCGAAACCGGAACGGCTTGTGTTGAGAAGCGCGGCGTGACCTGGAGTTGATCCAAAGACGTCGCGGCGACTTTTCGCTCCCGTTCGACGCTCCGCGCCAAAATCGGGATCAAGTCATCATCTTGGCGATATTGGCCGACAACGACCCCGTCGGAGGATCGTTTCAATACGCGAGCCAGCTCGTCGCGGGAAACCTCAGCCCAGCGGGCCCGCTCCTGATTAAACCGTGGAATCAGCTCTAGCGTGCGGTCGCGCCAGTTGACGCGGACCTCCTTGGCGAGTGGCGTGTCGCGGAGGATGCTTGCCCCTTCTTCGGCCAATCGTCGCAGCGTGGCCGGATCGGCGTTCGCCGGTCCACTGAATCGGGCTTCGATCTTCCAGTCATCAAACGCGCCCACTGCGTACTTGCGAACACGTACCATTGCCTCGGGAACGTTTGCCCGAACCCAGGCGTCGGTATCGGCCACGAGCCGGTTGATACCGTCGAGCGACTTTGTGTTGACGATGATTTGCGCATAGGAGGTGTAAGAGTCTTCTGCGCTGACCGGAAGGTAAAACCTTGGTGGTCCTTTGCCGATAAACGCGCTGACAGAAGCGGTGGCTTCGTGCTGTTGCAGGAACTCTTCGATGCGCTGCAGTCCTGCGCCGGTTTCCTCGATGCGCGTCCCTTCAGGTGCCCAGTAGTCGATCATCACTTGCAAACGACTGGAGTCAGGAAAATACAACTGCGGTACCCAACGAAAACCCGCCACGGAAACCAATAGCAGCCCGACCATGCTGCCCAGGAACAGCAAGCGAAAGCGGATCGTCAACGACAAAAGTTTGCGGAATAACTGGTAAAACTTGCCTTGATATGGGTCGGTCGCCGCACTTCCTTCCTTGGGGCTCGGCAGTATCGCGAGGCACATCAGCGGCGCGACGGTCTGGCAAAACACCCAACTCAACAAAAGTGAAATGGCAACGACCGTGAACAGACTTCCTGCGTATTCGCCGGTGTCGTAGGTCGATGCGAAGATCGGATAGAACGCCATACAGGCGACGACCGTCGCTCCCAACAACGGCAAAGATGGGCCGCTGGCGGCTTCAATCGCTGCTTCGATTCGATCCCTGCCCTGTGCGATGCGGACCATGATGCCGTCGGTCACGACGATGGCATTGTCGACCATCATGCCCATCGCGATGATCAGCGCGCCAAGCGAGATTCGATGCAAGTCGATGCCCATAATCGCCATCACGATGAATGTGCCAAGAATCGGAAACACGAGTCCGCTGATCCCGATGATGATTCCAGGCCTCACGCCCATGGTGATGGCCAACAGGACTAACACAATGGCCACGGCTTCAATCAGGCTGACCATAAACGCCCGAATCGATTCGCTCACTTGATCCGACTGCCACGAGACGCGCTCAACATTGATTCCTACAGGCAGGTCGGCCATAAGTTCGGTGATGCGGCGGTCAATAGCTTGCCCTACTTGAACGACGTTTTCACCGGCCCCAGGCGCAATCGCCATCGCGATGGCTGGCCGGCCGTTTTGGCGCAAGAACTGCGCGGGCGGATCTACATATCCGAAAGAGACCTTCGCGAAATCGCGGATGCGGAGGATTTCGTCGCGCCCGACAATTGTCCCAGCGACGGCCAGATCCGCGATGTCTTCCGGCGACCTGAACTCACCCGTCGGCGCGACACGAAGGCGCTCGGTTTCATAGTTCACACGGCCCGCGTCCACGACCATGTTTTGCGATTGCAGCGTTTGCATGAGCTGCTCCGACGTGATATTCAACGCAGCCAGTTGTGCCGTCGAGACATCCACGTAGATTCGTTTTTCCTGCGCTCCCCAAAGGTCGACCCGAGCCACACCCCGAACGACACTTAGCTCTTTCCGCATATCCTTGACATAGCGCTCCAACTCGGCATAGCTGTACCCGTCGCTGCTGACAGCCAGTAGGAAACCGAAAACGTAGCCAAAGTCATCGCCGATTTTCGGTTTTCCCGCGCCGGGCGGGAGCGTGGGCTCAACGTCGGCCACTTTCTTGCGCAAAATGTCCCAGACCTGTGGTAAGCGTTCCGACCAGTAGTTGCTCTTGATGTCGACTTTGATGATCGACAGCCCCGGCCGCGAGTTGGAATAGACGTTCTTCAACTCCGTCATTTCTTGGAGCTTGGTTTCGAGACGGTCGGTGATCTCCAGTTCGACCTGCTCGGCACTGGCTCCCGGATAGGTGGTCGTAATCGCGGCCGTCTTAACGGAAAACTCCGGGTCCTCCAACTGCCCTAGCTGGAAGTAGCAGAAAATGCCGCCGGCCATGACTAGCGCGATGGCAAAATACGTGATCGCCCTTTTCTCGATCGAAAGCGCAGTAAGGTTCATGGCGCGTTAATCGACTCTGTCGGGAGAAGCTTCACTTGCTGATCTTCGCGCAGCACGTACTCTCTTGACATTGATAGCCCCTCGGTCGGGAGAAGCTTCACTTGCTGACCTTCGCGCAGCGAGTGGACTCCGGCCGTGACCACCCACTCGCCAGCCTTTACTCCATCCGCGACGACCAGGCCCGCGGCAATCGGCTGTCGAATTGTCACGTTTCGTCGCGACACCTTTTTGCTATCTTCGTCCGCGACCCAAACGAGACTTTTCTGGCTGTCCTCCGCAGCAAAAACGGCGCTGGCAGGTACCACAAGTCCTTCTACTCCTCGATCGATGTCGAACAATCCTTGAACGGTTCCTGCCATGCCCGGTAAGATCAACACGTCGCCGGGCTGCTCAAGTTGAACCGTAACGGGATATGTCCGAGTGATTTGCGATGCTTCGTTTCCAATCTTGGTGACCTGACATTCGAACTCCCGGCCCTCGAAGGCATCGAAGCGACAAATCACCTTCTTAACCTGGGGCGCCAGTGAGATAAGGCTCTCGGGTACTTGGATGGTCACCTCGATCTTCGAGATGTCGACTAGCCGGACAATCTGCTGCTTCGCCTGAACCGTCTGATAATTGTCCACGTACCGCGCTACCACCTCTCCATCGAATGGTGCCGTGAGCACAGAATAGTCCAGCTGGTTTTTGGCATTGGCCACTGCCGCTTCCAGCGCCCGGATCTCCGCACGCTTGGCCTCCAGGTCTTCCGGCCTCGCCCCTGCGAGGCCAATCCTGAGATACTCTTGGTCTATTTTTATCTGTGCCGCGTTTCGCTCTTTTCGCGCCAGGCTCTCTTCGACCTGTTCCTTGCTGGCCCCTCCACGGGTTTGCAATAAGACATAGCGTTCGTATTCCGCGACCGCTTCACGATGCGTCGCCTCTGCCTGCGCCAGAGCAGCCTTCATCCGCTCGATTTCCTCGGGTCGAGCTCCTCGCTCCATCGCCAGAAGATTCGCTCGTTCGCGCGCCAGGTTGCCTTGCGCGGTGTCGAGGGCTACCTGAAAATCTCTGGGGTCGAGGGAGCCAACGACGTCGCCCTTCTTTACTTTGGTCCCTACGTCTACCGGCACCGAAGTAAGCAATCCGCTCACTTGGAATGAGAGTTCCACACCATGCTTCGCGTTGGCCCGTCCAGGAAACTGCCGGCCCGGAATTGTCTGCTCCATTCCAACTTGTGCTGCGCGAACCGGCCGTATTGGTTCCGGTGCTACTTCCGACTCGCCGCAACCGGCGACTACCATCACGACGCAGGCACCGACGCAAGTTGTCCCGAGCAATTTAACGGTCATCATATAATCGGCCGTGTCTTGCCAACCACGTTTCAAGCAGATCTCGGCGAGTTGTTGCCCACCATGCAGGTCTTTGACGAACGATAGATCGTCGGCGACCGGCGAATG
>Ga0081538_10004479_pt1 | contig 12865 bp, 10 predicted proteins | sample TabmetS5T2R1_FD_71022 | JGI IMG/M metagenome (GOLD analysis project Ga0081538, IMG submission 71022) | Tabebuia heterophylla rhizosphere microbial communities from the University of Puerto Rico - S5T2R1 | ecosystem: Host-associated > Plants > Roots > Rhizosphere ...
CGTCGTTCAGCGTCGCGATCAGCCCGCCAGTGAGCGCGGCGGGCAACGCAACGAAGAGCGCGGCAGCCATCCGCCAACTCGAAAGCGCTGCTTGCAGGAGGAGGAAGGTCCCCAGGAGCGCCGCGATCGCGACTCCGATGAGGAACAAGCGGTCCGCCTCGCTGCTCCGGTAGTCATCCAGAACCTCGGCGTGATACTCGAGCGGGAAATCGACGGCGCGGATCGCCCGTTGGATGTCGTCGGCCACGGCGTCGACGTCTCGTCCGCTCACGTCGATGCCGATATCGAGGTAGCGCGAGACGTCCTCGTGCTTGATCACGTTCGGGCTCGGAACGATGCTCACGTCGGCGACCGAGCCCAACGGCACCTGCCGGCCGTTAGGCAGGTCGATTCGGAGATTGCGGACGTCGTGGATGCTGTGGCGGACGTTGTCGCTGCCCTGCACAACAACCTCGAAGATCTTCTGCGCCTCGAAGAGGTTGCCGACCACGATGCCGTTGAGCAGTGTCGCTGCCGTCCGTCGCACGTCACCCGGCTTGATTCCGAGCCGCTCGGCCCGGTCGAGGTCGACCTCAACGTCGATGGTGGGCTCGACGATCGCCTGCTGGAGATCCGCCGATGCCACCCCGTCGACCCTGGCTATCGCATCTCGCACGTCGCCCGCAGCGCTGCGCAATGTGTCCAGATTGGCGCCGAACGCGCGCACGGTGAGGTCTTTGCCCGCGACACCGTTCGGCGTCTCCAGCACGTCGTTGACCCGCGCGCGGGGGTAGGTGAACACCGAGCCAGCGACGCCGGGGTAGCCGTTGATCACATGCTCGATCGCGTCCACCGTGGCGCCGTAGTCGGCCGACGGCTCGACCGTCACCCAGAGCTCGCTCGCGTTCACGCCGACGACTTGGTCGCCCAGGATCGCGCGCCCGACATGGCCGCCGACGTTGTCGACGCCTGGAAGTCCGCTGATCTCCTTTCCGGCGCGCGCAACAATGCGCTGCATTTCCGGTAGCGCCGTGCCGGGCGCCCCCTCCCACCGGACCAGGAGGCTGCGGTCCTCGAACTCGGGAACTACAGAGGTCCCCCGATCGAGGTTGGGCAAAGTCACCATGCCGACCGCGAGTAGCACGAGGGTCGCGGCCAGCGCGGGCGTCGCGCGCCGTGTGAACCGGACAAGGCCCTTGCCGTAGCGTCGGCGCAGCAGTCCGAGGACGGCGGCCATCCGTGGGCGCTCCTCGGTCCGGAGAAGCGCCATGCCGAGCGCCGGCGTAACGGTGATCGCCACCACGAACGATGCGACAACCGCGCCGGCGTACGAGAGGACGAGCGGTGGTATGAACGCGCCGGTCTCACCCTCCAACACGAGGATCGGTGCCAGCATGGCGAGGACGATGGCGAGCCCGTAGGCCAGCGGCCCACGGACCGCAAGGACCGCGTCGACGTATCGGCGTTCGACTGCCGGCTCGTCCTCCCCGTCCGCCGTCCGCGTCCTCACTCGCCGGATGGCATAGACGGTCGTGATCGCATCATCGATGACGATCACCAGCGCGAGCACAAGTCCCGCCAGCACCATCCAGTTCAGCGTCTCATCGCGGATCCAGAGCACCGCCACCGCCGCGGACATCGAGAGCAACGTCGCGACGAGGGCGATGAACGTCGCGCGGAGGTTGAAGAGGAAGGCAACGAGTGCGACCGCCAGGAGTATCAGGGCGACGACGAGAGCCTCACGCAGGTTGTCGACCGAATCTTGGATGTAGTGGGCAGGCCGGAAGAACGACGTGTCGACCTCAATCCCCTCGAGGTCCAGGCTGGCGAGGGCGTCTTCGAGTTCATCGGTGACCTCGGTCGCGTTGGCTCCGGGGAGCTTCTCGACGACGATCATGAGGCCGGGGCCGTCCGTGAACACGGCGTCGCCGATCAGCGGCTGGTGATTCTCGACGACGTCGGTGACGTCCCCAAGCCTCCGGATCGCACCCCCGGGCGCGGCACCGCGCTCGCCCTCGATGATGACGCCGGCCAGGTGTTCCGCGCTCGTGATGGGCTGGGTGTGCTCGACACCTATCCGCTGGCTCTGTGTGTCGAAGAACCCGCCGGCGCCGGGGGTCGAGGCTTCGGTGAACGTCAGCGGCGACACCCAGAGCGAGTTCGCCGTGGTGCGGATGACCTGGTCGAGGGTGACCCTGGCCGCTCCGAGCCGCGCGGGATCGACCTGTACCTGCAGCTGCTGCTCACGCTGGCCCCAGATCGACACGTTGGCGACTCCGGGCACGGCCAGTAGCGCGGGCCGAATGGTCCAGCGCGCCAACACGCCGAGGTCGATGAGCGATCTCGAGCTCGACCTGAGCCCGATCATCATCATCCGGCTGGTCGACGAACGCGGCTGCAGCATCTGTGGCGGCGATGAGACGTTCGGGATTGCGAACGCCTGCGTGAGCCGCTCATTCACCACCTGGCGAGCGCGTCGTTCGTCGGTACCGGGCTCGAAGATCATCTCGATGCGCGACAGCCCTGGGACCGATTCGGAACGGATGATGTCGAGAAAGGCGACACCATTGAGGAGGTCCTGCTCCAGCGGCGCGGTGACGAACTGCTCGACCTCCTGCGCCGAGAGTCCGAGCGCCTCGGTCTGGACCTCTACGGTCACCCGCTTGAACTCCGGGAGGACATCGCGCGGCATGTTCTGGAGCCGGGTGAATCCAAACGCCAGCACGATCGCGCCGAGGATGACGACCCAGCCTCGAGATCGAAGGCTCGAACCGACGATCCAACGCATCACGGCTGACGGCCCTTCTGCGCCTCGGCGCTCGTTTGTGTTCGAGTCACGACCGCAGGGCGTGCCTCCTTCGTACCCTGCGTAGCGACGTGCGCACTATGGTGCCGTGCGGCCGTCCGTTCGCCAAGAGCCTCTTATGTGCGCGGCGACTCGCCTCTGTCCGACGACCCCTCGACCCGTGTGCCTCGGTCCAGGCGCGTCGCCTCGTCGAAGTCACGGACGTCGAGATGTTGCCGCAGGAGGTCCAGGTCCGCCTGCCATCCGGGGCTCCAACCCCCGAGGGCGTCGGTGCGACCGACCGGTCCTACGCTGAGGGTGTGGCGAAGGCCCGGTTCCTGCTGCGGCCCCGATGGCTGCTGTCCCACCTGTTCGTGGTCCTGCTCGTGATCACGATGGTGAACCTGGGGCTGTGGCAGCTCCGGCGACTGGACGACAAGCGGGACCGCAACGCGCTGATCGAGGAGCGGGCCGAGCAGCCCGTGACGCCGGTGGGCGAGTTGCTCGACCCCGGTGACGACCACGCCACCGTCGAGGGCGTCCGCCATCGTTCGGTCACCGCCACGGGCACGTACGACGACGATGCGACCGTGGCCGTCCGCAACCGCACGCAGGACGGGGTCGCCGGAGCATGGTTGGTGACGCCACTCCAGTTGGAGGGCGGCGAGCGGGTCGGTGTCATCAGGGGATTCGTCGGCCTGGCGCCCGATGGTTCGGTGGTCGACGCGCAGGCCCCGGCCGGCGAGGTGACGGTGGCGGGGCTGGTCGTCGATCCCGACGGGCTCGACGGAACGGCCCCCCGCGACGTCGACCCGCTGCTCGCCGCCGGGGACGGCATCCTGCCGGCACTCCTGCGGGCGGACGAGTCCGATCCTCCCGAGCCCAACGCCGCCGATCCCACCCGGCCCGAGCCGGCGTCCATCCTTCCGGTGCCGCCGCCCGAGCTGTCCGAGGGGCCCCACCTCGGCTACGCCGTGCAGTGGTTCATCTTCTCCGCCATAGCCGTCATCGGCTATCCGCTGGTGCTACGGCGGGTGGTGGCGCGGCGGGGCAAGGAGGCCGACGACGGCGACGACCTCGATCGCGAGCTCGACGAGCTGCTCCGCCAGGGAGGTTGAACGGCCATCGGTCATCCCCTTGCGGCGACCTCGGCGAGCCGGCGATGGACGAATGCCCTTTCGGGAGCGGGCGGCTCGAGCTGCAGCGCCAACCGGTAGGCGTCGGCAGCCTCGGCTCGCCGCTCGAGCCGTCGGAGCAGCTCAGCACGCGCGATGTGCAGCTGCGGCCAGCGCTGCAGCTGCGGGTGCGCGGCCACGGTGTCGAGGATGACCAGTCCGGCGGCCGGTCCCTCGGCCATGGCGACCGCAACCGCCCGGTTGGCCTCGATCACCGGGGACGGCTCGTAACGCAACAGCTCGCCGTAGAGGGCGGCTATCTGGCGCCAGTCGGTGTCGGCGGCGGACGGTGCCGTCGAGTGGCACGCGGCGATGGCGGCGTGGAGCTGGTAAGGACCTGGGCGCCCCCGGCGCAGTGCCTCGGTCAGGAGCGCGTCGCCCTCGGCGGTGAGCGCGGGGTCCCAGCGACGGCGATCCTGCTCCTCGAGGACGACGAGGTCCCCACGGGCGTCCGTGCGGGCGGCGCGCCTGGCGTCGGTGAGCAGCAGCAGCGCCAGCAACCCGGCCACCTCGGGCTCGTCGGGCAGGAGCCCAGCGAGCGCCCGCGCCAGCCGGATGGCGGTGTCACACAGATCCTCACGGACCAGGCGCTCGCCGCCGCTGGCCGTGTGTCCCTCGGTGAAGACCAGGTAGACGACCCGCAGCACGGCGGCCAGGCGGTCCGCCAGCTGGTCCGGGCCGGGGACCCGGAGGGGGATCCCCGCCCGCCGGATCTTTTGCTTGGCACGCACCAGGCGCTTGGCCATCGTCGGCTCCGGCACCAGGAAGGCTCGGGCTATCTCTGCCGTGGTGAGCCCGCACACCGACCGCAGTGTCAACGGCACGCGGACCTGTGGGTCGAGGGCGGGGTGGCAGCACATGAAGACGAGCCCGAGCTGGTCGTCGCTGGTGCCGGCCACCGGCGGAAGCTCCGGAGGCCCGAGGTCGCGCATGGCGGCTCTCTCCTTGTCGGCGCGATGGGACTCGCGCCTGATCCTGTCCAGCGCCTTGTTGCGGGCCACGCTCACGAGCCAGGCGCGCGGATCGGAGGGCACCCCCGCGTCGGGCCATTGGCGGAGGGCGGCGGCGCAGGCGTCCTGTACGGCGTCCTCGGCCATTCCCAGATCGCCGCCGACGAACCTGGTGACGGTCGCCACCGAGGCCCACCAATGGGCCCGGAAGAGCTCGTCGAGCGACTGGCTCAGGAGGGCACCTCCAGGACGGGGCGGACCTCCACGGAACCGTCGCGCGCCGCCGGGATCGTCGCCGCCCACTTCAGGGCTTCGTCGAGGTCCGCGCAGTCGACCAGCGCGTAGCCTCCCAGCTGCTCCTTGATCTCTGCCGCCGGCCCGTCGGTCAGCAGGATCTCACCATTGCGGATGCGCACCGTGGTGGCGGCCTCCGGCGGTTGCAGGGGCGCACAGTCGATCATCACACCCGCCTCGGCCATGGCGGCGTCGGCGGCCTGGTAGGCGTGCAGGGTCTCCGTCCAGGCATCTGAGCCGGGCTCGGCCGTCTGCTCCTCGACGCGCCCGTTGAACAGGAACAGGTACTTCATCGAGCTTCCTCCTCGATCTGCGCCGACCAGGGTGCCGGCGTTCACCACGTAGTCGAACGGCGGTGCGCCTCATGGACATCCGACGCAAGCTTTTCGCGTCGCCGGGGCGCCGCAGGGCCGGGGCTACGCTCCCCGGCAGTGGACGGCGTGCACGACATGGGCGGGATGCACGGGTTCGGACCGGTGATCCGCGACCCGAGCGAGCGGGCGCTCGACGAGCCGACGTTCCACGAGTCCTGGGAGGCCCGCACGTTCGGCCTGGCGGTCGCGACATCGGCCAAGGGGCTCCGGACCGGTTCCAGCCGGCCGGCGATCGAGCGGATCGAGCCAGCCACCTACCTGGCGTCCAGCTACTACGGCCGCTGGGCCCAAGGGGTCGAGGCGGCACTCGTCGCCGGCGGGACCCTCACGTCGGAGGAGATCGACCTCCGGGCCGCCACGGTGGAGCGCAGGCCGACACGTTCCCAGGCGACCGATCCCAAGCTGGCGGCCGCGATCAGGGGGTTCCTCAACCGGCCGGTGCCCACGTCGGGCGAGCCGGTGGCGGCGGCGTTCGACGTGGGCGACCGGGTGACGGTCCGGCGCATGGCGCCCATCGGTCACCACCGCTGTCCCCGCTACGTGCGCGGGGTCACGGGCACGGTCGAACGGAACAACGGCGGGTGGCCGCATCCGGACGCCGACGAGCCCGAGGCCGTCTACCGGGTCCGCTTCGACATGCGTGACCTGTGGGGCGACGACGCCGAGCCCGGTGCCCTGTACATCGACCTGTGGGAGCGCTACCTGTCGTGAGCGACGATCACGGGGACGATCGGTCCATAGCGCAGCGGGTCACCGCCATCGAGTCGCTGCTGGTGGAGAAGGGGTTGATCACGTCCGACGTCGTCGACGCCGTGGTCGAGACGTACGAGCGCGACGTGGGGCCGCTCAACGGCGCCAAGGTCGTGGCCCGCGCCTGGGTCGACGAGGCCTACCGCGGGCGCCTCCTCGACGACGGCACGCAGGCGATCGGAGAGCTCGGCTTCGGCGGTGCCGAGGGCGAGCACCTCGTGGTGCTCGAGAACACGCCGGCCGTACACAACGTCGTTGTCTGCACCCTGTGCTCGTGCTACCCGTGGCCCGTCCTGGGGCTGCCGCCCCGCTGGTACAAGAGCTTCGCGTACCGCGCCCGCATGGTGCGCGAGCCGCGCGCGGTGCTGGCCGAGTTCGGCACCGCGCTGGACGACGACGTCGAGGTGCGGGTCTGGGACTCGAGCGCGGAGGTCCGCTACATGGTGTTGCCCCTGCGACCCGACGGCGCGGACGGCCTGTCCGCCGACGAGCTCGTGCCGCTCGTGACCCGCGATCACATGATCGGCGTCGTCAGGTGAGCTGCTCGAGCGGCCCGATTGTGTGACGCAGGGTCGCGGTACCCTGCGCGCCATGGCGCCTCGGTCGGATGCACGGCTGATCGTGTTGCACTGGCTCCGCCTCAAGGGCCAGGCCAGCGCGGCGGCGGTTGCGGAGTCGGCGGAGATCGCGACCGCCGAGGTTGACTCGTGGCTGGCCCGGCTGGCGGCCGACGGCCTGGTCGTGCACCGTGACGTCCCCGAGGGGTGGTCGCTCACGCGGACGGGCCGGGCGGAACACGCCCGGCTGGTGGGTCGAGAGATCGACGCCGCCGGCGTTCGGCCGGCCATCGAGGGTGCGTACGAGCGCTTCCGTGCCCTGAATGGCGCGGTGCTCGACGCGTGCAGCCGCTGGCAGGTGCGGGACGTCGCCGGGGTGGCGGTGCGCAACGACCATCGGGATCCCGACTACGACGCTCGGGTCGTCGGCGACCTGGCGGCGTTGCACGAACGCGTCGAGCCCCTCTGCGACGACCTGGCGGATGCACTGGAGCGCTACCGGCCCTACCGCGACCAGCTGTCCCGGGCGGTCGCCAAGGTCGAGGCGGGGGAGCGCGACTGGTTCGCCAAGCCGCGGCTTGCGAGCTACCACACCGTCTGGTTCGAGCTCCACGAGGACCTGTTGACGACGCTGGGGCTCGACCGCACCGCCGAGGCCGACGACCGGGAAGATCAAGCGGGTGCAGTGCCAGGGAAGGGAGCTTCGTGATGGGAACCGCTCGGTTCGGCAAGGTCCTCACGGCCATGGCCACGCCGTTCGCGGCCGACGGGTCGCTCGACACCGAGGGCGCGGCATCGGTCGCCCGCTGGTTGGTGGACCACGGCAGCGACGGGCTGGTGCTGGCGGGGACCACGGGGGAGGCCCCGACCCTCGGCGACGACGAGAAGGTGGCGGTGTGGGAGGCCGTGCGGGCCGCCGTCGACGTGCCGCTCCTGGCGGGGGCCGGCTCCAACGACACACGCCATAGCGTCGAGCTGGCAGGCAGAGCCGCGGCGACCGGCGTCGACGGGCTGCTGATCGTCACGCCGTACTACAACCGGCCGCCACCGGCCGGCATCGAGGCCCACTTCCGCGCCGTCGCCGACGCCACCGACCTGCCCGTCGTCCTCTACGACGTCCCGGCCCGCACCGGCCGGCGCATCGACACCGACGCGCTGATCCGGCTGGCCCGCGAGGTCCCCACGATCGTGGGCCTCAAGGACGCCGCCGGCGATCCCGGCACGACCGCCCGGGTGATCGCCGAGGCGGGCGACGACTTCGACGTCTACTCGGGCGACGACGGCGTCACGCTGGCGCTGCTGGGCGTGGGTGCCGTCGGCGTCATCGGCGTGGCGACCCACTGGGCCGGCGACCTCTTCGCAGAGATGATCGCGGCGTTCGACAAGGGAGACCTGCCCACCGCCCGGCAGCTCAATGCCCGCTTGGCGCCCTCCTATGCCGTCGAGGTCGGGCCCAACTGGGTGCAGACCACGGCGGCCAAGGCCGCCCTGGCCGAGTTGGGCGTCCACGACGGCCCCCTCCGCCTGCCGCTGCCACCGGTCAGCGACGAGGCGCGCGACGCGATCCGCCGGGTCCTGGTGGACCTCGGGCGCCCCTGACCGATTCCTGCCGCGGTTCTGGTGGCCCCGGCCACCAATCCTGCGGCAGGTTTCCGGGGCGGCACCGCAACCGATAGGTTCCCGGCATCATGGCCGACCCCGTGCGCATCACCTTCCTCGGCGGCCTGGGCGAGATCGGGCGGAACTGCGCGTGTATCGAGGTGGCGGGTCGCATCCTCCTGCTCGACGTGGGCCTGATGTTCCCCGAGCTCGACATGCTCGGGATCGATCTCGTGCTCCCCGACTTCACGTACCTGCGCGAGAACGCCGAGCGGGTCGACGGGGCGATCGTCACCCACGGGCACGAGGACCACATGGGCGGGCTGGGTTATCTGCTGCGGGAGATGTCCTTTCCCATCTATGGCTCCGAGCTGACCCTCGGCCTGGCCCGAAACCGCATCGAGGAGGCGGGCCTGCTGGAGCGAACGGAGCTGATCCCGGTCTTCGACGGTGAGCGGCGGCGGATCGGGCCGTGCGACGTCGAGTTCATCCCGGTCACCCACTCCGTCCCGCACGGCTTCGCCACGGCGTTCCACACGCCGCAGGGGGCGATCCTCCACAGCGGCGACTTCAAGCTCGACCTCACGCCGGTCGACGGCCGGCTCACCGACCTCGGCCGCATCGGTGCGCTGTCGTCGGGGGACGGCGTCCGGCTGCTGTTGAGCGACTCCACCAACGCCGAGGAGCCCGGCTACGCCCGCAGCGAGACGTCCATCGGCGGGGTGGTCCACGAGCTGTTCCACCAGCACGAGGGCCGGCGCATCGTGATCGCCTGCTTCGCCAGCCACATCCACCGCGTGCAACAGATCGCCGACGCCGCGCTGGCGTTCGGGCGCAAGGTCGCGACGCTGGGCATGTCGATGAAGAAGAACGTGCGGTTGGCCCGGGACATGGGCCTGCTGCGCATCCCCGACCATGCGCTGGTCGACATCGACGACGTGCGCGACCTGCCCCCGGGCCAGGTGTGCGTGATCTCCACGGGCAGCCAGGGCGAGCCCATGTCCGCGCTGGCGCTCATGGCCCAGCGCAACAACCGGTGGCTGGAGATCAACGGCGACGACACGGTGATCCTGTCGTCACACCCGATCCCCGGCAACGAGATGAACGTGTCCAAGGTGATCGACGGGCTGGTCCGGCTCGGCGCCGAGGTGGTCCACTCGGGTGTCGCCGACGTCCACGCCTCGGGACACGCGAAGCAGGAGGAGCTCAAGACCCTGCTGTCGATCGTGCGCCCGGACTGGTTCGTGCCGGTCCACGGCGAGTACCGCCACATGGTCGCTCACGCGCGGCTGGCGCGCACCATGGGCGTCGTGGGCGCCGACCACGTGCTGGTGTGCACCGACGGCGACCAGCTGGTGCTCGACGACGACGGCCTGCGCGTCGACGCCGCCGTGCCGGCGGGGTACCTCTACGTCGACGGGATCATCGGCGACGTCGGCCACGGGGTGTTGCGGGACCGCCGGGTGCTGGCGGAGGAGGGTGTCGTGGTGGTCGTGGTCACGGTCGACGTGGCCACGGGAGCAATCCTCACCGGCCCGGAGGTCATCACCCGCGGCTGGGTCTATGCCCCGGAGGCCGAGCCGCTGCTGGCCGAGTGCGCCGAGGAGGTCCGCCAGGCGGTCAAGGAGTCGTTCGTCGAGGGGGCCACCGACATCGAGGCGCTGCAGAAGGTGGTGCGCCGGGCGGCGGGCCGCTTCGTCAACGAGTCGACAAGGCGCCGCCCGATGATCGTCCCGGTGGTCATGGAGGCGTGACCCCGGTCCATGCCTGAGCTCCCCGAGGTGGAGACCATCCGGCGGCAACTCGAGCCGCTGGTGGTGGGCCGCCGGCTGACCTCGGCGTGGGCCTTTCCCCATCCCAAGTTCACCGCCGCCCTGGAGGTGGTGGGCGCCACGATCACGGGGACGGCACGGCGTGGCAAGTACCTGCTGCTGCCCCTCGACGACGGGCGGGAGCTGGTCGTGCACCTGGGGATGACGGGGTCGCTGCGCGTCCGTCCCCCGGGCGACTCGGGGGACACATACGTGCGTGCGTGGTGGGGCCTCGACGACCCGTCGCCGGCGGCCGGGGGAGCGGCCGGGCAGGCATTGGAGTACCGGGACGTCCGTCGCTTCGGCCGGATTGCGGTCGCGGAGGACGGGCAGTACGCCGGGACGCTGGCGGTGCAGGGGCCCGACGCCCTCGACCGTCTGCTCACGCCCGAGGAGTTCTGGCGGGCGCTCAGGCGCAGCCGGCGCGCGGTCAAGACGCAGTTGCTGAGCCAGCGTCCCATCGCCGGGGTCGGCAACATCTATGCCGACGAGGCACTGTGGCAGGCCCGCGTGAACCCGGCCCTGCGGACCGTCACCCGGGCGCAGGCCGCGGCGCTGCTCGAGGCGGTGCGGCAGGTCCTGGCCGGCAGCCTCCACCACGGCGGCACGACACTCACCACCTATCGCAACGCCGAGGGCCTCCCGGGCCGCAACCAGCAGCGGCTCAACGTGTACGGCCAGGCCGGGCTGCCGTGCCCACGCTGCGGCACGGAACTGCGTTCCCGAGTGCTCGACGGGCGCACGACCACGTGGTGCCCGACCTGCCAGCCCGGCCCCGGACGCTCGCGCCGGGCCTCCCGCTCCAACGGCCGCTCGGGCCGGGCCTCCCGCTCCCCGGCCGCTCGGGCCGGGCCTCCCGCTCCAACGGCCGCTCGGGCCCGGCCTCCCGCTCCAACGGCCGCTCGGGCCGGGGGCGGGGGGCGAAGCGCGGTTGAGGACCGGTGGTCCCGCCGTCAGAGGTGATCCTGGACGCCCACGCGCTGGCGACTAGCCCGGCCGGACCTGGCGGCGGTGGACCTGCCTGGCTCCGGCCTGGTCGCGCGCCAGCACTACCAGCTGGTCGACGTTGACGTGGGCCGGGCGCGCCGCGATCCACCGGATGCACTCGCCCACGTCCCCGGCGGTCAGTGGGGTCACGCCTTCGTACACGGCCGCGGCGCGCGCAGCGTCACCGCCGAAGCGCACCAGGCTGAACTCCGTGTCCACCATGCCGGGGTCCACCTCGCACACGCGCACCGGTCGTCCGAGCAACTCCTGGCGCAGCGCCGACATCGCCGCCCTGACCGCGAACTTGGCGGCGTTGTAGCCCGCCCCGTTGGGGTAGGGCTCGTAGCCCGCGATCGAGCCGACGGTCACGACAATGCCGTCGCCGTGGTCCTCGAGCAGGGCGAGCATGGCCTTGATCATGCGCACGGCACCGAGGACGTTGGTCTCGTACATGGCCCGCCACTGCTGCTCGTCGGCGTCGGCGACGGGCGCCCAGCCGAAGGCCCCGCCCGCGTTGTTGACGAGCAGCCGGCTGGGGCCGAGGGTGCCACCCTCGTCGTCGTCGACGGCGGCGACGAACGCCGCGAACCGCTCGACCGAACCGGAGTCGTCGACGTCGAGGTGATGGGCCGAGGCGCCGATCTCGCCGGCCAGTGCTTCGACGCGGTCGACCCGGCGAGCGCCGACCAGCACCCGCCAGCCATCGCCGGCGAGCGCCCGGGCGGTAGCCGCGCCGATGCCCGAGCTCGCACCGGTCACGACGGCGATACCCCGCATCCGCGCTCCAGCCACGCTCGGACAGTAGACCGACATGCCGAGGCCCCGGCCGTCCTCCGCCTGTGGCGGTTGTGGCTACTGGTAGCGTTGTGGCTGTTGTGACAGCACGCCAGCGTTCTCGCTCGACGCGCTCCCGCTCGCGCCGTGGCCCGGCCAAGCGCCCCCAAAAGCGCTGGGTTGGCCGGACGCGCCGCAGTCGCCGGGCACGATCGGCCGCGCCCTCGGTGGCCCAGCGCACGCTCGCGGCCTCCGGCCGGGCGCTCGGCGACCATGCCGACGACGTGATCGGTCTGGTGCTCGTGGCGGCGGCCATCGTCACGGGTCTGGGGATCTACGCCGACGCCGGCGGTCCCGCCGGTCAGGTGCTCGACGACGGCGCCGGCTTGGCCCTCGGTCTGCTCCGGTTCGCGTTGCCGCCTGCTCTCCTCGCCGGTGGGCTCGCCCTGGTGCTGCATCGCGGCCCCGGTCCGACGGGCGACCCCGAGCGACCGCGTGAGGGGGATGGCGAGCGGGCCGAGGGCGCGTCGGTCGCCGCGCACGTCGGCGTGGGATCGATCCTCGTCGCCCTGGCGCTCGCCGGGCTGCTGCACCTGGCCGGCGGCGGCCCCGAGTTCTCGGCTCCCGACGAGGACCTGCGCGACGCCGGTGGCTACGTGGGCGTCGCCGTGGGTCGGGGCGCCGCCGGCATGCTCGGTGCCGGCGGGGCGGCCGCCGTCTTCGTCCTGGTGGCGGTCGCGGGGCTCGTGGTGCTCACCCGCACGCCCATCCGCGTGGCGGCCGACCGCACGGTGGCCGGGGTCCGCCCGCTGGCGGCGGGTGGCGGTCAG
>Ga0081538_10004480_pt1 | contig 12863 bp, 11 predicted proteins | sample TabmetS5T2R1_FD_71022 | JGI IMG/M metagenome (GOLD analysis project Ga0081538, IMG submission 71022) | Tabebuia heterophylla rhizosphere microbial communities from the University of Puerto Rico - S5T2R1 | ecosystem: Host-associated > Plants > Roots > Rhizosphere ...
CGCGGGCCGCCGGCCCCACGGGGCGGCCGCGGCCTCGTTGTAGAGCACGACGCGCCCCTGGGCGTCGCAGGTGTAGAGGGCGGCGGGGAGGGCGCGCACGAGTTGGCGGTAGCGCTCCTCGCTCTCCCGCAGTGCTTCACGTTCATGCTCCAAGGCGTCCAGAGACTCCAAGACCTGGTATGCGGCCGATGCGAACTTCCCCAGACTGACGATCAGGCGCATGTCCTCGGCGTCGAACTTGCGCTCCTCGTCATGGGCGATCGCCCACACCGTGCCGACCGCCTTGCCCCTGACGTAAAACGGCGCCAGCAGCGCCTCCGCCATCGGCGGTGAGACCGGAACTAGGTATGGGTAGTATCGTTCGGGGTGCGTGAACAATTGCACCGCGTTGCGGTCCAGCACGACGCCGCAGGGCCCGAAATCGCGGGGCGTCCCTCCCCCTACGTACGGTGTCCACGCGCCGGCGATCGCCGGCCAGTAAAAGCGCTTGCCTCCATCGTCTTTGGTCAGCAGGCTGACGCCGGCCGAATCCGCCCGGCAAATCTTTAGGGCGACCTCGGCGAGTATCTGAAGGATGGTTCCCGGCGAGTCAGCCAACGCCTCAGCCAGCTCACCCAGCGCGCGGCTCTCCGCCTGGTAATCCGGTGGGCGTGAGGGACGCCGGTTCAATTCGTCGGTGCATAGGACCGATTCCAGTGGGGTCGCGTCATCACCGAGGGAAGAGGTCAATTCCATGTGTAAGTCCCTCCATGGGTAAGTCCCTGCGGGGGCGTGTCATGAGGATGGTCTTTAGGGGCGTCGGCGGTCGCCATGCGTGGTTCCTCCATCCCTGGTCATTAGCTCAAAGCCATCCGGTTCCAGTGCTTCTTCCGCCTCGGGTGGCGGCTTCCGCCGGAGGGCAATGCCCCTGCCCACAGCGGACCGGCCCGAGCATAACCGCAAAGGTCGAAGAGACGTATCTGTACCCTGCTTTGACGAGCCCAGCAAGGTAGTTCTCGTCGGTGTGCGCGCGGATGGGCTGGGCCACGTAAGAGGTACGGGCGTCGGTCCGGTCGTCGGCCATATCACCCTTCACGGCTCGTGGGATAACGGACTTTATCGTTCACAGTTATCAGGTATGACGGAGTATGTCCCTCCAAAACGATATAGTACCGGGTTCGGAGAACCACCGCCAGGTGGACTGGCTGAAACAGCTCTCCCCTCCCAGGCATGTGGCGACGGCTCGCCTTCGGACGCCAGGCGTTCCATCGTTGCAGGGCGGCTAATGCTCGAAAGCATGGACGGCCAGCCGGATGCCGATCAACACGAGGCCGGCCGCGAGGATAAGGCTGATGCTCTGCCCTGAGAGGCGTTGCGATAGCCGTGCCCCCACTTGAGCTCCGACGACCACCCCTATGCCTAAGAAGAGGGTGCGCCGGTGGCCGTGCACGAAACTCCCCGCTAGCAGGTGCGACACGCTGCCGATGCTGCTCATGATCAGTAGCATGAACTGAGAGGTAGCGGTCGCCACGTGTAGCGGAAAGTCGAGGGTGTAGACCAATACCGGCACCTGGAAGGGGCCGCCGCCGATTCCGAACATGCTGGAGATCCCCCCGATCACCATGCTGAGGAGCACGCCGAGCCGGTTGCTGAACGAGTAACTGTAGCTCGTACCCTTAAAATCGACCAGCGTATGCGTCACATGGCTACGGTACGTGCGGGGGGGCTGCCGTTTGGGGACGGGCCGTACCAGAATAAAGGTGGCGAGGCTGAGAACCAGGAAGCTGAAAAGTAGATCGAAGAGCTGGCGGGACAGCAGGCTGGTGGCGTACGCCCCGAACACGGCACCCGGGACGGTCGCGGCGCCGAATAAGAGCCCCGCCCGGTAGTCAATGCGATGCATGTGACCGTATGCGAGCGTGCCCGAGAGTGCGTTCAGGAACACCACCGCCAGGGAGATACTGGCAATGGTGCTGGGTGTCTCGTACGGGTAGAGCAACAACAGCGCTGGCACTATCAGAATCCCACCGCCGGCGCCGATCAGTGTGCCATATGCCCCGACCGCAACACCCAGCAGCGTCAGCAGCGGATACATCCAGATCACGACGGGTCTCTCCTAGCCCCGCTGGGCATCATCCCACTCCAGGGGAGCCACTGGGGCTCAATCTTTCCAAGGGATGAGCAGGGCCACGCCAGCGATAATCGTCATCACGCCGATGATCCGCTTCATCGCCATGACCGGCAGCAGATCGATCGTCATCACACCGAGCAACCCTCCCACGAGGCTGCCCAGGGTTAACGCCAGTGTGGCTCCCCAGGGAATGCCGCCCGAGAGGTGACGGTAGACCCCCAAAGCCATGAGATACCCCAGCCCCCCAATGACTGAAAGCGCCACGCCCTCTCGCGGAGGGTATTGCAATACGAGTAGCAACATTGGAGCGGTGATCAACCCCCACCCGATGGCGGTGCCCGAGGAGATGGCGCCCGCTATCAGGCCCAGAACGGCCAGCTTGACGTAGAGATCCATAGGGCGTTTCTCAGCCTCCACCATCCGTACCGCGATCCTCCATCCGTACACCTCGGTCGTACTCAGCCTTTGACCGCCCCTGCCGTCAGCCCCGCGACGTAATACTCGACAAAGAATGAGTAGATGATCGCCACCGGCACCGACCCCAGCAGCGCACCGGCCATTAACGGCCCCCAAAAGAATACATCGCCGCGGATCAACTCGCTAACCACGCCCACCGGAATCGTTTTAATCTCAGTTGATGACAGAAACACCAGGGCGTAGATAAACTCATTCCAGGACAGCGTGAAGGCGAAGATGCCGGCCGACAGGATGCCCGGCAGAGCTAGCGGCAAGACGATTTTGATCATGGCCTGCAGACGTGTGGCGCCATCGATCATGGCGCACTCCTCTAATTCTCGCGGGATGGTTTTGAAATAGCCCATGAGGAGCCAGGTCGAGAAGGGGATCAGGAAGGTCGGATAGGTCAGGATGAGCGACCACGGGCTGTCGAGCAAGCCGAACGCCCGCACCACATCCGCCAGCGGGATGAATAGCAGCGTCGGCGGCACCAGATAGGTGACGAAGATGCCCACCGCCATGCCTCCCGCACCCCGGAAACGCAGACGCGACAGCGCATAGCCTGCCATAATGCCGGTGACCAACGAGATCGCCGTGGAGAGGATGGACACGTACAGGGTGTTGTAGGCCCAGGTCAGGAAGATCGTCTCGCGCATCAGGTAGCGGAAATGGTCCAGCGTCGGATGCAGCACATAGAGCGGATTCATGCGGACGTTGTAGAGCTCGGCGTTGGGCTTGATCGACGTGATGAACATCCAGAAGAACGGAAACAGGGTCACGATAAGGAAGAACCACAGTGGGAGATGAAACAACAGGATGCGTTCAAGAGGGCGCTGTCGCATGGATTCACTCCTTGCGCAGATACATCAGCAGGATGACCACGACGACCACGAGAATGGGGAACATCGTCAGCGAGATGGCTGCCCCATCACCGAGGGACCCCGAAACCACGCCCACTTGATATGCCAGCGTGGCGAACAAGTGCGTGCTGTTGGCTGGGCCGCCACGCGTCAGCACGTAGACCAGTTGAAAATCGGCGAACGTCCAGATGATCGAGAAGAGCAGTACGACCAACAGCACAGGCTTGACCATCGGCAGCGTGATGTAGCGGAAACGTTGCATCGCATTGGCGCCATCGATCGCCGCGGCTTCGTAGAGCTCCTGGGAGATCGTCTGCAGCCCGGCCAGCAGTGAGATGGCGAAGAAGGGGATGCCCCGCCAGGCATTGACGACGATGATCGAGATCATCGCCAGGACCGGATCGCCCAGCCAGCTGATCCCGCGTTGAATCAGGCCGAGATAGCGCAGGAACCAATTCAGGACGCTGAATGTGGCGTCGAACATCCACAGCCAGGCGAGGGTGCTCAGCACGGTCGGGATGATCCATGGCAAGAGGAAAGCCGCGCGCACCAGCCCCTTGCCACGGAACGTATTGTTCAGAACCAACGCCAGCGCCATGCCAAACACCAGCTTGAGAACCGTCGCCGCAGCGGTGTAGATGAAGGTGTTTTGGACCGTGCGGGTAAAGATCGTGCTATCCGCGTTGCGGATGAAATTTTGCAGCCCGACAAAGACCGGTTCCTGGCCGACCAACCAGTGACTCAGGCTCATGCGGATGCCAAGGATGAAGGGATAGGCGATGAACAACGTGAGAATGAGCACAGCGGGCGCGACCATGGCATAACCGATCGAGCTGTCCCGTTCCAAGAAGAGCCGCCACTTCGCTGTTCTGTAGACTTTCTCCTTGGGCAGAGTTATTTCGGAGGTCAGCATACGGGTATCCCCCACACGATTCTCACGCAGATCGCGACCCTATGCGCCATACACCTGCTTCAACTCACCTGACGCCCACTTGATGGCCTCCTTGGGCGGCGTCCCCTGAACGGCCTTGGCAAACATATCGACGATGATGTACTTCGACCACACCTCGGCTGCTTTGCGACTGGCTGGCCCTGCATAGCCGAAGTGTCGACCATACTTCACGATGTCTTTGAAGGGCTCTACTTGCGGATCGAGCTCGCCCCACATGGGGTCCTTGGCGAAGACCTTCGTGGGGGAGGTGCTGTAACCCTGACCGGCCTTCAGCCACTCGACATAGTTGTTGTATTCCATCAGATATTTGATGAACTCCTGGGCTGCCTCCTTGTTCTTGGAGTAGCCCATGATGGCGTTCTCCCAGGTCGCATGGGGATGGTAGCGGCCATGGGGTCCGGCTGGGAAATAGGCGTGATCAGTGACTTTCACCAGGTGCGGGAAATTGCGCTTGGCCTCGACCCAGATGCTGGCGCCATTGAAGGTGCAAGAGATCTGCTCGGCGAGGTAGGCACGGTTGTTGTTGGCATCGTCCCAGGCCAATCCGCCTTCGTCGCAGGCGTCCTTCCAAAAGCCCACGGCGAACTCAAGCGCCTCCTGTGTTTCCTTACTATCGAGCGCCACGGTTTTGCCGTCGTCTTCAACTTCCTTGCCGCCAAACGCCCATAGCACGGCATAGCAGAAAATCGGCGGATCGCCGAGGCTATGCCCAAGGGCCTGCCCGATCGGGTGGCCCTTGGCTTTGAGCTTCTTGCCCGCCTCGCGATAAGCGTCCCAGGTGTCGGGAAACTTGTCGTAGCCCACCTCTTTGAACCAATCGGTGCGGTAGGTAGAAGCCGGGGAGACGATCGAATGCGGCACGGCCCGCCAACGGCCGTTCACGAAGCTATGCGATTTCGGCAGGTCGTAATAGCCTTCGCCCTTGCGTCCCAGTTCCTCGGCCAGCTCGTCGACCGGCTCTAATCCGGCTTCATAGAGATGTGGCCAGTTATGTGCTAACTGAATGATATCAGGGCCAGCTTTACTCTCGATAGCGACCGTGGTGCGCGCCTGGATATCGTTCATGTTGATGGTTTCAAAGGCGACCTTCGCTCCGGTTTGCTTCTCGAACTCGGCGATCTGCTTTTTGAGCGCGGCATCGTGGGCGGGGACGAAGTTCACCCACTGCAGATAGGTGAGTCGCGTGCCCTGCAACTTCGCCGGCGCCTGTCCAGCGGCAACAGGAAGCACGCCACCGAGCATGACGGCGCCCGTGGTTAGCCCTCCCACCTGCAAGAAGGTGCGTCGGCTCATCGCTGGGGTTATGGCGCTGTGGCTTAACTGCGGATGGTCTGCCATCACTCACCCTCCTTGCTTGTTGGAATGCTGCGATACGCGCTTTCACGCCGGCCGTAGCTTCGCAGAAAAGGCTAATACTGTCAAATCTTTCTGCTACTGCCGGGGGAGGCGTCATGCCAGCCATCTGGCCACCGAGGTGAGGCCATGCCGCCGGCGTGCGCCGGAGCCGGCATGCCAGGGGGATGTGGATTCGTCTATCTGCCGCGCAGAATCTCTTCGAGGCACATGAAACGGTTCGGCAATGGTGTGGCCCACAACCAGGACGCGTTCAACCAAAAGCCCGGCAAGGCCTCCGAAAACACTTGGCCTTCCGTGATGATCTCTTCCATATAGCTTCCTGCTCGGTGTCGATCCAGAATAATCCGACGGAGCTCCGCATCGATAAACCAGACCTCTCCCACCCCGGCCTCACGATAGATCAGTCGCTTGTCACGGAGGTCATAGCGGCGGTTGGATGGCGATAATACCTCGACAACCAGTTCCGGCACGCCCTCGAATTCCTTGGGCAACGGCATCGGTATACGCTCTCGGCGGATGAAGAACACGTCGGGCGCGCATTTGCGGCCCGGTGCGAGGTGAATCAGGGAGTCCGGGCCCAGTACGACACCCAGCTGCTTCGCATCGCTGTAAAAACTCATCAACCCCCTCGTGAATCCACCGACATTGTCATGTTCCATTGATGCAGGTGAGTGCACGATCATCACTCCATCGATCAATTCCGCCTTGGTGTCTTCGTCGACGAGCTCGTCAAACATCTCTTCAGTGACCTCGTAGACCTGAATCATAAAAGGCAGATCGATGGTCTTGAGACCGCATTTGACTTCGATCATGACTCACTGCTCCTCTAATGCGCCTCAAACCAGTTGCGGCCGGCGCCGACCTCGACCTGGATGGGGACGTCAAGCCGTATGGCGCGCTCCATCTCTTCGACGACAAGCGGCTTCACCGCCTCCAGTTCGGCCACGGGCACTTCGAATACCAACTCGTCGTGGACCTGCAAGAGCATCTGTGCGTTGAGCCGCTCACGGCGTATGCGTTCCGTGATGTTAATCATCGCCAGCTTGATGAGGTCGGCGCTGCTCCCCTGGACTGGGGTGTTGATGGCCATATTCTCCGTTGCGACGCGAATCCCCGGGTTGTCGCTGAAGAGCTCTGGCAGATAGCGCCGTCGCCCGAGCAGCGTGGTGACATACCCCTGATCTCGCGCCTTATGAACGGATTCGACCGTGTAGCGGTGCACCCCAGGATAGGTGGCGAAGTAGGCTTCGATGAAGCGTTTCGCCTCCTCCAGGGAGATGTCGTTTTCGCGCGCCAGGCGCACGGGCCCCATGCCGTAGATCACGCCGAAGTTGATGGTCTTCGCCCGGGCGCGCTGCACAGCGGTCACCTGCTCGGGCGGAACGCCGAAGATCTTCGATGCGGTGCGGCGGTGCACATCTTCCCCGGAGCGGAACGATTCGATCAAGGCCGCGTCCTGCGACAGATGGGCCAGGATGCGCAGCTCGATCTGCGAATAATCCGCCGACAGCAGGCAGCGCTCCTCGGTCTCGGCGATGAAGGCTTTGCGAATCTCCCGTCCCAGCTCGGTACGCGCCGGGATGTTCTGTAAATTAGGGTCCGACGACGACAGCCGGCCGGTGGCCGCCACCGTCTGGTTATATGAGGTATGCACGCGCCCTGTGCGGGGATTGATCAATTGCGGCAAGGCGTCGACGTAGGTGGATTTAAGCTTGGCCAACTGCCGATACTCGAGCATCTTCTGCACCAACGGATGATCTTTAAACTGTTCCAGGGCGGCGACATCCGTGGAATAGCCGGTTTTGGTTTTGCGCACCCGTTTGATGCCCTGGGCTTTCTGGATCTCCAATTTTTCGAAGAGAATCCGTCCCAACTGTTGGGTGGAGTTGATGTTAAAGCCCTCGCCGGCGAGCGCATAGATGTCCTGGGTCAGCGTCAGGAGCTGGCGGTCCATCTCCTGGGACATCTGCCGCAGGAGGGGCACGTCGAGGCAGATTCCCGCCTGCTCCATGTCTTTGAGGACCCCGATCAACGGGATCTCGACACGCTGAAAAAGCTCCCAGGTCGCCGTCTCTTTGAGCTTCGCCGCGAGGAGATCTCGCAAACGCCAGGTGACATCCGCGTCCTCGCAGGCATAGCGGGCCACATCCTCGATCGGGACCTCACGCATCGTGCGCTGAGCCCTACCGGAACCGATGAGGTCGGTGATGGGGATTTTCTTAATCTGCAGATATTCGAGGGCCAGCGCATCCAGGTTGTGCTGACGCCCTGAGGGGTTCACCACATAGGAGGCCACCATGGTATCGAAGTCCACGCCCTGGAGTTCAATGCCATGGCGGCTGAGGACCAACATGTCGTATTTGATATTCTGACCACATTTCAAGACGGCGGGGTTCTCGAGAATCGGCTTCAGCCCCTTGAGCACATAGGCTCCATCATCAGGCTGGGGATCGTCAGGGAATTGCAGCGGTACACAATAGGCCTTTCCAGGCATCCAAGCCACCGACACACACACCAGCTCAGCGTTCACCGGATTGAGCCCAGTGGTTTCGGTGTCGACGGCAAAGCACGGAAGCGTCTGCAGGCTCTGACACAGATGATCGAACTCGGCGCGAGAGCGCGTAAGCTGGTAGCCTTGATGATCGGCTGCGGCGTGCATAGCGACCTGCCTCACCAGGCTGCCGAACTCCAGGTCCTGGAATAAGGCGGTCAGACGGGCGGCATCGCGTGGCCGCGGCGCCAAATCCGTTGGGGAGTAGGGAAGGGGGACATCGAGGTGAATCGTCGCCAGCTCCTGGGATAGGCGCGCCATGTCGAGATTGGCGAGGATCTTATCGGCCACCCCTTTGGGTTTGATCTCCGCTGCCTTGGCCAGGACGGTCTCCAGGTCGCCATAGTCCTGGATCAGTTTCACCGCCGTCTTCTCGCCGATGCCACGGACCCCCGGGATGTTGTCCGAGCTATCCCCCATCAGCGCCAGGACATCGATGACGCGCTCCGGTGGTACGCCGAATTTCTGCTGGACGCCGGCTGGATCGAGGATTTCCTGCTGGTTATCCACGCGGCGGAGGCTGTAAATCTTGATGTGCGGCGACACCAACTGCATCAAGTCCTTATCCGCCGTCACCAGGTAGGTTTGCAGGCCCCCCCGTTCGGCCTGTTTGGCCAACGTGCCCATGACGTCATCGGCCTCAAAACCGGCGAGCGCGATCAGGGTCACCCCCAGGGCCTCCGTCACCTCTTTTAGCCGGGGCCATTGCGCGCTCATCTCGTCCGGCATTTTCTGACGCGTCGCCTTATAGTTCGCAAACCGCTCATGGCGGAAGGTGGGTTCGGGGGTATCGAAGGCGACAGCGATGTATTCAGGCTTTTCCTGCGCCAGGATGTCGAGCAGTGTCCGTGTATATCCGAAGACGGCGCTGGTATTTTCGCCCTTCGAATTGATCAGAGGGTTACGGATGAAGGCGAAATAGGAGCGATAGGCCAGGGCTGACCCGTCGATGAGAAATAAGCGCGGCGTCTTCGCCATAACGTCTCCTTTGCGGGAACATGTCGGCTTCCCCTATCTGCAGGGAAATCGCTATGATGTGTCACCTACTGAGGTGTTCGTTACTATACATGAGCAGCTGTCGCCCCTCAACCGCCCACCTCTGGCACCTGTGCGCGGGCTGGAATAGAGTATAATGAGTGGCGAAGGCGGGTGGTTCAGCGCACAAGACATTTTTGGGATAGCTCGCCACGGCGCCGTAACGGATTGCGTCATGGCGAGCGGCGCAGCCGCCGGTTGCGGCATTGGCGATTCCGCCTACCGAAGACAGGCTGGATGACCGTATGGAGCTGAAAACACCGCACATAGCCAACTCAGACCCACATCAGACGGCCACGGCGGCAGCGCTAGAGCGCCCCCCCACGCCATCTCCCCGGGCACGTGTGTGGCGCTGGCTACGAGTTGCCCTCCTAACCCTGCCCTTCCTGGGGTTAGCGACGCTTGTCCTCGCACCATGGCTGTTTCCTGGCCCTCCAGTGGGCAACTTCACCGTCACCCCGACCAATCCCGAGGAGGTCGGCGACCGACTGATCGGGCCAATTCTACACACCCTGGACGCTCGGGCAGCCGAGCAGTGGACCTATTTTGATTTTTCGCGCGGCTCTGTCGTGGAAGTCCCGCATCAATTAGGGGTTGGATGGGACCTCGCCTTCCAACGGCATAAGATCCTCGCCAATGGGGGCGCCACAAACCCGAAGGGGAGGGGCGCCATCCTCAACCTTGGAGAAGTGGCGTTCGATGAAGTGCTGGAGGCCCCGGCCGAGGGTTACATCGAGGACACGATCGCCTCCATCAATCCGCAGGCCATTACCACCGAGAACCTCGCGATCAAAGCCTGGTATCACTACAATTTTCTCACCCATGTGCTGCGTCCGAAGTCGAACGTTTACGTCGTCCGCACCGCCGATGGCACATATGCTAAGATGCGTCTGGTCAGCTACTACTGCGACGGCGGTCAGGCGTCAGGTTGCTTCACCATCGAGTATGTCTACCAGGGCGATGGCAGCCGGCATTTCGTCACAAATCCCACCACGCGTTCCGAGGTTGGGGCGAGCCAGTAGGCCTGGAGCTCATCCCGATCGCCACGCGTGTCAGTTGGCCTGTGACGGGAGCCCCCTCTTGTCTTTCCATCCAATCGGCCTGCGTGGCCTGCGGACGCTGTAGTGCCTCAAACCATTCCAGCAAGGCACCTCTATGCGCAGTTGTCAGCCGTACTGGTTGCCGTCCGATTGACTAACCTGCAGCCGTTGAATCACCCTGAGAGGGAGATAATTCTAACAGATCCATGGCCAGTTCAGAAGGGCAAAGGATAGGCTCGGCTCTATGACACCTGAGCGACGATGGTGTTTTTGCTTGATACCATACATTTGTATAGTATACTCTCTGGCGAATTTCATGATAAGCCCGCCGAGGGAGGCCAGCAGCGATGTCGCTCACACATCAACAACGCCGAGTGCTCGACGCGATTCTAGATCGCCTCAGGAGACAGGGATATCCACCTACAGTCAGAGAACTGGCCCAGCACCTTGGGGTCTCCATTGGGACGGTACAGGCCCACCTCAGAGCCCTTGAGCGCAAGGGTGCCCTCAAACGACGTCCCTTCCAGGCCCGGGGACTGTACCTGACTGCTCCTGAAGAACGGTCTGGGGGCGAGCCTGTCCGGAACGTTCCCATAGTGGGGTCGGTGGCAGCCGGTACTCCCCTGCTTGCGGTGGAAAATATCGAAGGGGTGATCCCAGTGCACACAGAGTGGGCAAAGGGAGAGGAGCTCTTCTGTGTGCGTGTGAAGGGCGAGAGCATGATGCCAACTCTTTTGGATGGGGATTACCTGCTGATACGTCGGCAGGCGGCTGTGGAAAATGAGGCCATCGCGGTCGCCTTGATGGAGGGAGAGGTGGTAGTGAAAAGAGTTGTACGGACCAGTCATCATCTCACGCTGAAACCAGACAATGACGCATTTCCAACACGAACAGTCAATCTGCAGCAGCAGACGGTGCAAATCTTGGGGAAAGCCGTTGGAGTCTATCGGAAGTTATGAATGACGCTCTACGAGCCCCCGGATCACGAAGATGTCCTCTGGGCCGACCCGCCACCTCCGTGCGAGAACCCGATTATGTGGGACTGGCAAGGCTGAGGGCCATAGTTCCGTGGTCGTTGCTCACGAACGAGCATAAGCCCTCCATTCTCACAGCGCTATAGAAGGAAAGCGCATGAATGAAGAACCTCTTGCTGGGGCCCCTGATGGGCACCACTTCCGTCCACGATTTTTGCCAGGGCGGCCTGGTGTTAAGACGGCGGGCCTCCCGGCTCAGAACTGGTCACTCCATGGTAGTGGTAAGGGAGCCTATACTCCCGGAGCGCGCAAACCTAAGCTGCTTGACCAAGTCCGTGAGGCGATCCGGATGCGGCACTACGGTGTGCGCACCGAGGAGGCGTATGTCGGTTGGATCAAACGCTTTATCTTCTTCCATGGTAAGCGTCACCCCCTGGAGATGGGCCAGCAGGAGATCACGCAGTTTCTCTCGGCATTAGCAGTCAAGGAGCATGTGAGTGCATCGACGCAGAACCAGGCACTCTGTGCGCTGCTCTTTTTGTACCGGGAGATTCTGGCCCTGGACATCGGCTGGCTGGAGGATATTGTGCGCGCCAAGCGGCCGCGGCGTTTACCCGTCGTCCTGACTAGACAAGAAGTGAAAATGTTGCTGGGTGCGCTTGAGGACAGCAACTGGATTATGGCCACCTTGCTCTATGGTGCCGGCCTTCGTCTCCTGGAGTGTCTTCGGCTCCGAGTGAAGGATATCGGCTTCGACACCAATCAGATCGTGGTGCGGGAAGGGAAGGGCAATAAGGATAGGCTAACGATGCTTCCGGCCATTGTCAAAGCTCCGCTCATGTCGCATCTTGAACGCGTTCGCATACTATACCAACAAGACCTGGAGCGTGGTTTTGGCAGGGTGTATTTGCCTGATGCCCTGCGACGGAAGTACCCCAGCGCAGAGAAAGAGTGGGGCTGGCAGTGGGCCTTCCCAGCGTCAAGGGTCAGCGTGGATCCGCGGTCCGGGGAGCGGCGGCGGCATCATGTGGACGAATCCGTCCTGCAGAGAGCCATCAAAGAGGCCGCGAGAAGAGTTGGCATGGTGAAGCCTGTAAGCTGCCACACGCTACGGCACGCATTCGCCACGCACCTGCTGGAAGATGGTTACGATATCCGGACGATTCAAGAGCTGCTCGGGCATCGGGACGTCAGCACAACGATGATCTATACCCATGTCCTCAACCGGGGCGGCAAAGGGGTCTACAGTCCCATCGATCGCTTCTGATCATGGCGCTTGACGCGGCGGTGTTAGGCTGCAAGGTGTTAGGCTGCAGGATTCTGCAGCCTAACGCGGGCAAGCCGGCAGTTGCTGAGGAAACGCAACAGTGCTAGAGTGCAGGTGTTTTTCTGAATGGATGGAGACCACGTTGTTCTGCGTTAGGCTGCAGCGCGTCGTCGTGTTTGTCGGATCCATTCGGAAGCCTAATTCTTGTTGGGCAGCACATTCAGATCCAGAGGTAGTGCATGAGATGGCGAAGAACGATGTC